>Ga0137403_10002145_pt1 | contig 24232 bp, 17 predicted proteins | sample CZOMad2_1_16fung_FD_122057 | JGI IMG/M metagenome (GOLD analysis project Ga0137403, IMG submission 122057) | Vadose zone soil fungal communities from Angelo Coast Range Reserve, California, USA - CZOMad2_1_16fungal (Hybrid Assembly) | ecosystem: Environmental > Terrestrial > Soil > Vadose zone...
GCCATCGATCGCCTGGTCCACCTGGTGACCGGACGCATGCGGTCGCCGCATCGCGCAGGTCAGCTCGCGACGCGGCCCAGGCGCGACCCTTCCGTGGGAGCGTCGGGGGCGAAGCGCAGTCGCCCGCGGGAGATTCTGGCGAACGGCGCGGCGGCGGGTCAGCGCGCCGCGAGCCCGGTGGCGGCGCTCGCGGCCGTCCGCGCCGAGTCGAACTAGCGAATCGCAGGCGCCGGCGCCGGGAAGTCCACGGCGCCGGCGGTGGGGCCGCGACGCCTATCCGAGCTGCTTGTGCACGAACTCGATGATCTTCTCGATCGCCTGTCCGGCGGCCGGTGAATTGGGGTTCCGGGTCATGAACCCTTCCGACTCACCCTCGAGGAGCTCCACTTCGACCTGGCCGCCCGCCCTGCGGTACAGCGTGACGAAGCGGTCGAGCTGGGGCCGCGGATGCGCGGCGTCATTGGTGCCCTGGATGACCACCGCCGGAGGCATCTCGACGCGCTCGCCGCGCTCGAGCGCCCGCACCGGGTTGCCTTCGGCCATGGCCTCTTCGGTCTGCCAGTACTGGTCGTGGCAGGGCAGGACCCGGTCGACGATCTCCGGGTACGGCTTGCCGGCCTCCTTCAGCGCCTTCGCGTACTGATAGCGCCCCAGCGGATCGATGACCGGCCAGCACATGACGACGCAGCGCACGGTGGCGTCGACGGCCGGCGCGCCCGCGGGGAGCGACACCGCCGAGTAACGCGCGTCGCGGGGCCGCATCGCGCTCAGCATGGCCTGGTGTCCTCCGCTCGAGCTCCCCATCGTGCCCACCATGTCGGCGCGGCTGTGCCATTGCGCGGCCCGCGTCTTGGCCCAGCGGATCCCGTAGTTGATGTCGACCATCGAGCCCGGGTACGGCGCCACGGGCGGCATGCGAAAGTCGAGCGACGCCACCACGACGCCGGTCTTCGCGAGCGCTTCGTTGATCACGGTGTCGCTGAGACGATCCCCGCGGCACCACGCTCCACCGTGCAGCGCGACGATCAGGGGAAACGGCCCTTCGCCGCGCGGCTTGAAGAGACGCGCCAGCAGCGGCGTGTTCCCGTGACGGACGTATTCGACGTCTTCGACGTCAATCGGGTAGGTCATGAAGGACTCCTCTCGCGATCGGCGATCGACTCGCCGGGATTGCCACGTAGTGTATCAACGTTTGGCGCACTGCGGGCGCCGCGCCGGAGTCATCCTCAAGATCCGGTCCGACGCCAACGCGCGCCCGCCCGACAGGATGTCGATCTCGGCCCACTCCTCGGCGATCCGCAGCGGGTGCTCGAAGGGCGCGATGACCACGGCCGTGCCGATCCGCACGCGCCGCGTCGCGCCGGCGATGGCGCCCGCGAGCGGGGCCAGCGAGGGACAGATTCGGCACTCCTCGACCGCGTTGCGGTACACCTGAGGCAGGATCTCTTCGGCCCGCGTGCGCTCCGTGACGTCCCGGCCCACACCGGTGAGACCGCTCACCTGACGCCCCGGGGTATACTCCGTTGCCGTGAAGCCCGGTCGCCGCCTGCGTGTCGTCGAAGCGTTCCGCTCGCTCTTCTACGCGCCTCTACCGGTGGCCATCCACGGCGGTCACTTCGCCGCCGAGGGGCTCGAGATCGACCTGGCGACGACCGCGCTGGGCGCGGGAACGGTCGAGGCACTCCAGAAAGGCGACGCGGACGTCGCCCTGTCCGGTCTCATGCGGAGCTTCGAGCTCGCCGATCGCGGCGCGGCGCGCCTCGTTCACTTCGCCGGGGTGAACGACCGTAACGGGTTCTTCCTCGTGAGCCGCGAGGCTCCGGCCGGCTTCGGGTGGTCGGACCTCATCGGGCGGACGGTGATCTCGTTCGGAGGCGCGCCGACCCCGTGGCTCTGCATGCAGGCGGTCCTGCGTCGCCACGGCGTCGATCCGGCGCGCGTCACGTTCCTGCGCGGCCTCTCCACCGCCGACGCCGTGGCCGCCTTCCGGGCCCGCAAGGCGGAGTTCCTCGAGCACGGGCCGCCGATCGTGGATCAGCTCGTCGCGGACGGCACCGGGCACCTCGTCGCCTCGATGGGTGACGCCACCGGGCCGGTGCCGTTCAGCTCCTTCATGGCGACGCCGGAGACGCTCGCGCGCGATCGCGACCGGCTCGGCCGTTTCGTCCGTGGCCTCTTCCGGGCGCAGCGCTGGATGGCGTCGAGCGAGGCGCGCGAGATCGCCGCCGTCATCGCGCCCTCGTTCGGCGATATCGATCCGCGGATCCGCGTCGCCGCGGTCGAGCGCTATCTCCGGCAATCCACCTGGGCGCGCGATCCGGTGCTGACGCGGACGGGGTTCGACTCGCTGCAGGCGATTCTGCTGGCCGCCGGCTTCATCGAGCGGCCACAGCGCTTCGAGGAGCTCGTCGACACCGACATCGCGCGGCAGGCCGTCGGCTACTGACCGCCCGTCACGTCGATCGTCACCCCGGTGACGAAGTCGGCGTCGCTGGAGGCGAGAAAGCAGATGACGCGCGCTTGGTCCTCCGGCTCCGCAACCCGGCCGAGCGGCACGCGCGCCTGCTCCCGGGTACGGTCTTCCTGAGACATCCGGTCCCAGCGCGGGCGTAGCCGGGGGCTCAGGGTGAGGCTCGGGGCGATGGCGTTCACCGTCACGCCGAACGGGCCCAGCTCGAAGGAGAGCTTGCGCGTGAAGGCGATGATCCCACCCTTGGCGGCGGCGTAGGCGCTGCTGCTCGTCGGGCTCAGGCCCCGGCCCGCGATCGACGAGATGTTGACGATCTTGCCGCCGCGCTGGCGCTTCATCACCGGGGCGACCGCGTTACAGAAGAGGAACGTCCCGGTGAGGTTGAAGTGCAGCAGGCGCTGCCAGTCGTCGAGCGTGAGCTCGTCGACCGTGGCGCCGGGCTTGGAGACGATCGTGCTGCCGCCGACCGCATTGACCAGAATGTCGATGCGGCCGTGCTCGTCGACGACCCGTCGCACCGCGCCGGCCACCTGGGAGGCGTCGAGCGCATCCGCGACGAGCCCGTGGGCGGTGCCGCCCGCGGTGCGGATGGCGCCGACCACCTGATCCAGGGCCTCCTTGTCGACCTCGACGGCGACCACGGTCCCGCCCTCTCGACCGATGATCTCGGCGGTCGCCCGCCCGATGCCGCGGCCCGCGGCCGTGATCAGCGCGATTCGTCCCTTGAATCTCATGGTCTATTCCTCCCTTGTGGCCCGGCCCGAACGGCTCAGCCGGAGACACTCGCTGCACCCTAGGCCGCGCGACTTGCCTTGTCAATTCGCTGCTGCTACGCTCCCGGCCATGCGATACGAAATGATCTCGGCCGACTGCCACCTCGATCTCTGCTGGCTCCCGCCCGACCTCTTCACGTCCAGGGCGTCCGCGGCCCTCAAGGAGCGGATGCCGTACACGAAGGAGGGGCCCAGAGGCCCGGTCTGGGTCACCAACAAGGGCGCCAGCCTCGGGCTGGCGTGTGGGATGGGCTCGGCGGGCCGGGAATACATCCCCGGGCGCATCCATCGTTCGGATCGGATGGCGTCGACGGGTCTCTACGAGGACGGCAAGCGCGGGATTCGCCGGGTCACCGACCCCGACCTGCGCTTGAAGGACCAGGACCGTGACGGCGTCCAGGCCGAGGTGCTCTATGGAGTCCTCGGCACCACGGGTCGCATGAACGACCCGGAGGCGGCGGTCGAGGTGCTGCGGGTCTACAACGAGTGGCTCGCCGACTTCTGCTCGACTCATCCGGAGCGTTACGCCGGGCTCGCCTCGATCCCGAACCATCCGCTCGAGGCGGCCATCACCGAGGTCGAGCGCGTCGTCAAGCGCGGCGCCCTCCGCGGGCTCGACATCGCCAACTCGGCCGACCTCAAGCCGCTCTGGGACCCCTACTGGAACCCGCTGTGGGACGTGATCGACGGCTGCGGGCTGCCGCTCCACTTCCACACGGTCGGCGGCTACACGCCCGACCACATCCGCAAGATCATCATGATCGGCTCGGATCCGTCGCGCGCGAACGCCCCCGACGCGCCGAAGGTGGAGCTCCCGGTGGCGCGGTCAGCTTTCGCCTCGAACATCACCCAGTTCCAGATGAACATGTCCAACATCCTCACCTCGATGATCTTCTCGGGCGTGTTCGAGCGCTATCCGCGCATGAAGCTGGTGCTCGGCGAGTCCGGGATCGGCTGGATCCCCTACGTCCTCTGGCGCATGGATGCCGAGTGGGAGGATCAGTTCAAGGACCTCTCGCTCACGATGCCGCCGAGCGAGTACTGGAAGCGGCAGTGCTGGGCGACCTACCAGACCGACCCGATCGGCGTGAAGCTGCTCGACGAGCTCGGCGAGGACAAGGTGATGTGGGGCTCGGACTTTCCACATCCCGACGGCGTGTGGCCCGATTCCCGCGAGTACATCGCGCGCGAGCTCGGTCACCTGCCGGCCGGAGTGCGCCGCAAGGTCGTGTGCGAGAGCGCCGGGAAGCTGTACGGGTTGATCAGGTAGCGCGGACAGACTGCGCGTTCGGATCCTCGAGCGAGTGGCCGGGGCGGATCCCCGGCCACTTCTCTTTTTATCGGCCGATCAGGCGGGGCTCAGCGAGCCCGGTCGGGGGCGCCCGGCGGCCAGGGCCAACGCCACCAGGTGGTCGAGCTGGCCGAAGTCGAAGGGCTTGGGGATGAAGGCGAAGACTCCGCGGTTGAGGGCCTCGGCGGCGGCCTTGCTGTCGCGGCTCGCCGTGATCACCATCACGGGCACCGTCGTGTCGATGCCGCGGAGCTGCTTGAGCGCCTGAAGCCCGTCCATCACCGGCATGTGCAGGTCGATGAGGACCAGATCGGGACGACCGCGGAGCACCATCATCACACCTTCCGCGCCGTTGGAGGCCGTCTCGACCTTGTAGTTGGTCCCGTGGTTGAAGCTGTTGAAAAACTCCGTCAGCACCTGTCGGATGGTTTCCTCGTCATCGATGATGAGGACCCGTTTCGTGGGTCGATCGAACGGCTTGTCCGGACGCTTTTCCATGCGAGCCATGCGACGTGGTCAAGAATGAGCAAGCGAAATGCCACGGGTCTCAGATCGGGATTGGCGATTGTTCTCACGATGTTATGTGCGGGGTTTCCGGCCACTGACCCGCGGTGGCTCCGGGCCTTGTGACAGGGTGGTCTGCCAATCCGGCCCGCGATTCTTTCCGGAAGCGGAACCACCGAATCGCGGCAAAAGCCCGGAGCGGCCGCGCGTCAGATCACGCGCTTCTGCTCGAGGGCTCGGAGCTCGTCGGCTCCGCAGCCGAGCCAGCCGCCGAGCACCTCGGCGTTGTGCTCGCCGAGAAGCGGCGCGCGCTTGACCTCCGTGGGCGAGTCCGAGAGGCGCACGGGGTTGCCGGGCATCGGGAACCGGCCGCGCGTCGGATGGTCGAGCTGGACCACCATGCCACGCTGGACCAGCGAGGGGTCGGTGAGAACCTCCCCGGAATCGAGGACAGCGCCGCAGGGGATGCCCGCGCCGGCGAGCGTCTCCATCGCTTCGTGCTTGGTCCTCTTCTCGGTCCAGGCTTCGACGAGCGCGTCGAGCTCGTCGTTCCGCGCGGCCCGCCCCATGCGGTCGGCCAGATTCGGGTCGTCGCCGAGCTCCGGGCGGCCGAGGATCTTCGAGAGGGTGCGCCACATCTCGAGAGTGGCGCAGTGGACGAAGACGTAGTCGTTCGGACCGAACGGCCGACAGCGGTACATGTTCGAGGGTGAGGCCCCGGGTGAGCGGTTTCCGCGCCGCGGCACCGGCTTGCCGGTCACGTAGTGCTCGCGCAGGTGGATGCGAACCAGGTTGAGCACCGCGTCCTGCTGGGCGACCTCGACGCGCTGCCCGACACCGGTCGTCTGGCGTTGGACGATGGCGGCCAGGATGCCGATGGCGAGGTGGAGCCCCGCGCCCGTGTCCCCCAGGCCGGCCTCGACGCGAACGGGCGGACCGTCGGCCGCGCCCGTGACGCTCATCGCGCCGCCCATGGCCTGCGCGATCATCTCGAAGCTCTTGTAGTCGGCGTACGGCCCGCTGCTGCCGAAGCCCTTGACCGAGGCCGCGATGATCCGAGGATTGAGGCGGCGAAGATCCTCGTAGCCGAAGCCCAGCCGCTCCATCGAGCCCGGACCGAAGTTCTCGACGAGGACGTCGGCGCGCTCCACCATTCGTTTGAGGAGCGCGCGCCCTTCGGCGGCCTTGAGGTCGAGCGTGACGCTCTTCTTGCTGCCGTTCAGGAGCAGGAAGAACCAGGCGTCCAGATCGGGACGCTCGGACAGCGCGCGGCGGCCCGGCTCGCCCCCGGGCGGCTCGATCTTGATGACCTCGGCGCCAAGCCACGCCAGCATCTGAGCGCAGCTCGGCCCCGCCTCGTACTGTGTGAGGTCGAGCACCACGATCCCGTCGAGCGCTTTGGCCATGCGTTCTTTACATGGGTGGCCTCGACGGGCCCCCCAAGCCCCCTGTCGCTCGGAGACGCCCCGGCCAAGCCGGGGCGCCCCTCGATGTCGCTTCCGTGCGCTGCTAGGTCGTGTAGGCCGAGAATCGGACCGTCGTCGCGCGGGCCTTGTCGTCGGTCTTGACGTTGACGACGGCCGGCTTGCCCGACGTGTAGGCGCGCTCGAGCGCGGGCCGGATCTCGTGCGGCTTCTCGACGAACTCGCCGTGCCCGCCGAAGTCCTCGGCGACCTTGTCGTAGCGGGTATAGCCGAGATTGCGTCCGGGCTTGTCCTGCTTGGGGTCCGCGGTCCAGCCTCCGTTGTTGCTGATCACGACCACGACGGGGATCCGGTGGCGCACCGCCGTGTCGAACTCCATCGCGTTGATGCCGTAGGATCCGTCGCCGTGCAGGACCACGACCTGCTTGTCCGGGCACGCGACCTTCGCGCCGACGCCGAACGGCAGCCCCACGCCCATGCACCCGAAGGGGCCGGAGTTCAGCCGGTGCCCGGCGGTGAAGGTCGGGATCGACTGGCGACCGAAGTTGAGGATCTCCTGACCGTCCACGACGAGGATCGCGTCGCGACGCAGGAAGTCGCGAATCTCCTTGCAGAGACGGAGCGGATGGATCGGCACCTCGTCGGAGCTCATGGCCTTCTCCGACTCGAGGCCCTTTTCCATGTCGAGCGCCTTCAGCTTGGAGACCCACGCGCCGTAGCGTCCCTTGTCGATCTTGCCGCGGGCCGCCGCCGTCAGCTGCTCGAGGACGGCGCGGGCGTCGCCGAAGATCGGCACGTCCGCCGGACGGTTGTGGCCGAGCTCGGTCGGGTCGACGTCGACCTGGATGACCTTCAGGTTCTCGGCGAACCGGGGCGCCCGCCCGAACTGGATGACGTAGTTGAAGCGCGTGCCGACGTTGAGGACCACGTCCGCCTCGGCGAACGCCCTGGCGCGGGCGAAGAGAAACGCGAGCTCGTGGTCTTCCGGAACGGACCCGCGCGAGAGCGGCGTGGTGTAGAAGGGAATGCCGGCCGTATCGACGAAGGCCTGGAGGGCCGCCGAGGCGTCCGACCACCACACGCCGCTTCCGGAGATGATCAGCGGCCGCTCGGCCCGCGCCAGAAGGGCCACTGCCTCGGCGATCGCCGCAGGGTCGCCGTGGGCGCGGGGCGCCGGCTTCCACCGAGCCGGCATCGTGACGGAGGACTCCTCGACGACCTCGCCCAGGACGTCGCCGGGAAGGTCGAGAAACACGGGCCCGGGTCGACCCGACGTCGCCTGACGGAAGGCCGTCGCCACGACATCGGGAATGCGCTTGGCGTCGAGGATGCGCGTCGCCCACTTGGTGATCGGCTTGAACAGCGAGAGCTGATCGACCTCCTGGAAGGCGTCCATTCCGAAATAAACGCGCGGGCTCGTGCCGCCGACGGCGACCAAGGGGGCGGCGTCGACGAACGCGTTGGCGACGCCCGTTGCCATGTTGATCGTGCCCGGCCCGGAGGAGGCCATGCACACGCCCGGACGCCGCGTCAGGCGGCTATACGCGTGCGCCATCATCGAGGCGCCCTGCTCGTGACGGCTGTCGATGGCCCGCACACCGAGCTTGATGCAGGCGCTCTCGGTCTCGAGCATCGGTCCGCCCATGAGGTAGAAGAGCGTGTCCATGCCTTGCGCCTTGAGTGACTTTGCCAGGAGCTCCGAACCTGTGATCGACCCCATTGCGCCCCCCTATCGACCCGCCGGTGCGTCAGAAGATACCCGAATTCCCGGTCCGTGTCTCTCCTGGCTGGGCGGCCGATCCGGTGCCACACTAGGGCTATGCGCCACGCCATCGCAAGCGCGCTGCTCGGCACGGGAACGGTCGCCGTCCTGCTCTTGGCCGCCTCGGTTGCGCTGGTGAACGCCCCCGCCCCGGCCGCGGAGATTTACGCGCCTGAGACCCTGGACCGCTATTTCAAGCTGGAGTGGTCGAGAGCCGGGCGGAATGTCAACGGCTACGTGTACAACTCCGCGAACCGGCACGCCGCGCACATGATCCTGCTCGTGGAGGGCATCGACGGCGCCGGCACGGTCGTCACCAAGACGACGACGTGGGTTCGTGACGTCCCGCCGAACAACCGAGCCTTCTTCGAGGTCGCGGTGCCGACCGCGGCGGCCTATCGGGTCTCGGTCCTGTCCTTCGACTGGGTCGAAGACCGCCTGGATCGTCGCAAGGCCTGGTAGCGCTCAGACCGCAGGCTCGCCGGCCGTCACCGCGATGCACTGGCCGGAGAGGTTCTTCGCGGCATCGCTGCACAGGTACACGGCGAGCGAGGCGATGTCCTCGGCGGTCGACATGCGCTTGAGCGGCGACCGCTCGACGAACCTCTGGCGCTCCTCCTCGACCGGGACCCCCTTCACCTGGGCCTGACCGGCGATGACGCGATCGATGCGGTCGCCCGCCACCGCGCCGGGGGCGATCGCGTTGACCCGGATGTTGTGCGGCGCCAGCTCGAGCGCCAGACCGTAGGTCATCCCGACCTGGCCGGCCTTGGCCGAGCAGTAGCCGATGCGATAGGCAAGGCCGCGTCGCCCCGCCGTGGAGGAGATGTTCACGATCGCGCCGCCACCCGCCTTCATCATTTGGGGCACCGCGAACCGCGTGCACATGTAGGAGCTCGTGAGGCAGGAGTTGATCGTGTAGAACCAGTCCTCGGTGGTGTAGTCCTGCACCGGCTTGGTGGGGCCGCCGTCACCGGCGTTGTTCACGAGCGTGTCGAGCTTGCCGAAGGCCTTCACGGAGGCCTCCACGATGCGCTGCGCGTCGGCCTCGACGGCGGCGTCGCCGATGACGGCGACCGCCCGGCCGCCGTCGGCCTTGACGAGCGCCGTCGTCTCCTCCACCAGATCCCGCGACCGCGCCGCGCAGACCACGGCGGCGCCTTCACGGGCAAACATGCGGCTCATCACGCGCCCGACCCCCTTGCTGGCACCGGTGATGAGCGCGACTCTGCCTTCGAGCTGCCCCATGGGCTCCTTCCTCCCAGCTCAGCGGAACGCCTGGATGAGCTCTTCGAGCGCGACCATCTGCCCGCCGCGCGTCGAGGACGCCACCGCGATGAGCGTCCGCACGCCGGTCGCCAGCCACGCCTCGACCCCCTCGCGGACCTCCGCCACGCTGCCGAAGAGCGTGACGTCCCGGAGCCAGCGATCGGACATGAGCTCGGGCACGCGCTGGGCTTCGCCGCGCGCGAGGGCCCCGCGGATCGCGAGCATCTCCTCCTCGTAGCCGGCCTCGATCCAGTAGTTCTGGTAGTTCGGCAGGCGCACGTAGGAGGCGAGGGTCCGGCGCAGGACGGCCGCCGCCGCGGCGCGGTCGTCGTCGATGCAGGTCGGCACCATGTTGCCGATGAAGAACGCCCCGTCGTTCCGGGCCGACGCTGGGAGGTGGCGGAGCGAGGCCGCCATGTGCGACCGCGCGCCGTTCGCCCACACGGCCCCTTGCGCGACCTCGCCGGCCAGCTCGACCATGCGGCGACGGAGCGTCGCGAGCACGATCGGCGGCAGTCCGCCGACCTGGGGCGCCAGCGCGACGACGTCACTCACGAATCTCCGGACGTCGTCGAGAGGCTTACCGGCGTGGAGCCCGAGGCGCTCGTGGGTCGGACCGTGGCTCACGCCGATTCCGAACCTGAACCGGCCGCTCGACAGCTCGTGGATGACCGCCGCGGTCTGCGCGTACTCGAAGGGGTGGCGCGTGTAGATGTTCGCGATGCTGGTCCCGAACGGGATCTCGCGCGTCGCGAGCGCCAGCGCCTCGCAGAGCGCCAGACCGTCACCGGGGCTCGGGCAGTAGATTCCGGCGAATCCTTCGCGCTCGAGCCGCTGGGCCATCTCGAGCGTCGCGCGGCGCCGCCCGGCCACCGCGACGAGGCCGACTGCCGGCTTGGGCGTCATTGCGGTGAGTATACCGGCGTCCTTGCCAGGGCGCCCCGGCCTCACTATGATCGGCCCACCCTACGGGAAGGAGACCACCCTCATGAAGATCCATCGGCTCTACGCGGACAAGAACGGCGAGTCGCATTTCCAGGACGTCGAGGTCGAGTACGCGGAGACGACCCGTGCCGGACGGCTCTCGAAGCGGACGCCCGCCACCGGCATCATCTTCCGCGAGGTCCAGCCCGACTACGACCTCGACTGGCACCCCGCGCCACGGCGCCAGTACATCATCAACCTCGACGCGGGCGTTCAGATCACCGCGAGCGACGGCGAGGCGCGCCGGATCGGCGCCGGCGAGGTCCTCCTCGTCGAGGACACGCACGGCAAGGGCCATCTCTCCAAGGCCATCGAGGCCAAGCTGCGCAACTGCATCTTCGTTACGCTGGAGTGAGCGCGCGCGGTCGGCGCGCCCTCGCGGTCAGGCCGTCGCGAGCAGAGCTCGCCGCACCACACGCTTGACGCTCTCGAGCGTGAAGGGTTTTTCGAGCTGGAGGGCTCCGGTCTGCGCGACGAATGCCCGGGTGCTCGAATTGAGGACGTCTCCGGTGACGAAGACGAAGCGTCGGGCCAGATGCGGCTCGCGCCGTTCGAGCTCGCGGTAGAGCTCCGGACCACTCAACACGGGCATGCCGCTGTCGCTGATGATCAGGTCGTAATTGTGCGCCGCCAGCTTCGTGAGCGCGATGGCACCGTTCGCGGCCGTATCGACCTTGTACCCGTCGCGCGACAACCCCTCGGCCAGCAGCGCCGCGACCGCGGGCTCATCGTCGACCACCAGGATGGTTTTCCCCGGCACCGGCAGCGCCGCGTCGAGCGTCTCAGGCTCATCGTTCGTGACCGGCGGAGCTTCCACCGGCAGATCGATGAGAAACCGGGCTCCCTCACCGGGGCGGCTCTCGACGCTGATGGCGCCCCCGTGCCCCTCGATGATGCCACGCGCCAGGGCAAGCCCGAGCCCCGTACCCTCGCCCTCGGGCTTGGTCGTGAAGAACGGCTCGAAAACCCGCGCCTGAATCTCCAGAGGAATCCCGGGGCCGGTGTCGGCGACCTCGATGCGCGCTCGCCGGCTCTGGGCCTCGTAGCGTGTCACGAGGCGCAGCCGGCGAGGCGGGGGGGCCCCCCGCAGCGCCTGCCGCGCGTTCGCGATGAGGTTCACCGCGACCTGGTTCAGCTGGTGCCCGTCGGCCCATACCAGCGGCAGGTCACTCTCGAGGTCGAGCTGAACGTCGACGTTGTCGATCCGCAGCTCGAACGCCAGCAACTCCACCGCGTCCCGCAGCAGGTCGTTCAACGCCACGTGCCCCCGCTCCGGCGGATGACACCGGGCCATCGTCAGGAAGCTCCGCACGATACGCACGCAGCGCTCCGCGGCCTCCCCGATCTCGCGGGCTCGTGCGCAGGTGCTGTCGTCGGTGGCCGTGGCCGCGAACAGTCCGACATGCCCGAGGATGACCGACAGAGGGCTGTTGAGCTCGTGCGCGACGCCGGCAAGAAGGTTGCCCATCGTCGCCAGCTTTTCCGCCTCGAGAAGCTGGTGCGTGCGCTCCTCGATCCGCGCCTCCAGCGCCTCGTTCTGGCGGCGAAGCTCGCGGTGGAGAAACCGCATCTCCAGCAAGTTGCGCACGCGGAGGAGCAATTCGGCTTGTTCGAAGGGTTTTGTCACGAAATCGCTTGCGCCCGCCTCGAGCGCCGTGCGCTTGATCTCACGAGACACGTCGGCGGTCAGGACAAGCACCGGTAGATACGGATCGGCCCGCCGCCCCTCGAGCTGTTTGAGGACCTGGACGCCGTCGAGGTAGGGCATGCGGAGGTCTAGCAGGATCAAATCAGGCTGGAACTCGGCGCAGCACTCGAGGACCTCGCGAGGGTCGGTCGTGCTTCGCAGGTTTGTATAGCCGACGTGCTCGAGAAGCAACTCCAAGATGTTGACCATGGCGCGCTCGTCGTCCACGATCAGAATCTTCGCGATGCCAAGCGCCTCGGGAACCATGCGATCTCCCTGCGGAAGGACCTCGTGAACCCTCGTTCAGCTGGGCGCCCTTCCGGGGGGACCGCAGGAGCATCGATGATGCCAGCCGACCAGCGGACAGCGGTGGGGCAGCCGAAGACCTGGAAATTGCTTGGAATAGGAGCGGCGGTGAGGAGCCGGATCGCCGGTGCTAGTCCGGTCGGCTAGTCCGGACGAGTCGTGGGTCTGACAGTGCGATGCCCGAATCTGACACCGCCCCGGCCCACGCGGATCGAGAGAGTGTCAACCTTCACCGGGACGCGACTTCGACGCCGCGCGCTCATTCGACGCTCGGGGATCACGTCCGTCCTCTCGTCGGCGAAGGCGCCCTTGAGGCCCTGGTGCCGCGTCGCCGGCGTCCGATCCTCCACCCATGCCCGGCGCGCTCGACCTTCTGATGTCGAGCATCTCGGGCAGATAGGAAGATCCATCCATCATCTCGATCCGGGTCAGGTGCTTCATGCGCGCAACGATCGTGTGGATCCGTTCCGCGGCCTCGAGAATCTCCCCGATTCGGCGACGCCCCGTCGCGGCGATGTCGTCGATCAACAGCTGAGCTTGGCCCATGACGACGGCGAGCGGATTGTTGATCTCGTGGGCGGCTCCCGCCGCCAGGCTCGCGACCGACCGGAGCGTATCTCGTTCACGGGCCGTCTCCTCGATCTCCCTCTGGTGCGTGACGTCACGGGCGATCGACGATGCGCCGACGATCCGGCGTCGCTCGTCCAGTATCGGCGACACGGTGACCGAGACGTCGATGCACCGCCCGTCCTTCGCCACCCGCACGGTCTCGTAATTGTCGACCCGCTCGCCCCGCCTCAGCTGTGCGAGGATCCTCGGCAACTCCTCGTCCATCTCGTGGGGGATGATGATCGAGATCGGTCGCCCGATGACCTCGCTGGCCGCGTAGCCGTAGAGCCGCTCAGCCCCTTCGTTCCAGGTCGTGATGACGCCGTCGAGCGTCTTGCCGAGGATCGCGTCGTCCGAGGACGCCACGATCGCGGCGGTGCGCGCAAGCGCCGCCACGCTCCGCGCGTGCTCTCGGACCACGGCGGCGAGCGGCAGCGACATGATGGTCAGCGTGGCGATGAAGGTCTGAAGCACCAGGAGCGATTCGTTCTGCGAGCCCAGGACGAAAGGCCCGACCCCCTGCAGCGTCCCGTTGATCGCGATGCCGGCGAGCAGCGCCACGCACGTCGCCGCCTCGCGCTGGCCGAATCGGAACGCGACGAAGACGAGCGGCGGGACGCACAGGAACGTGATGGGGTAGTTGTTCCCGAACCCTAGGCCGCCGAGCGCCAGGCCGCCGAGGAGGATCACGGAGGCAACCGCCAGCGACAGCTCGACGGCTTCCGCCCACGTGAACCGCACGCTCCGGGGCGTCGCCCACAGGACCAGGACTGGAGTCACCACGAGCGCGCCGGCCACATCACCCAGCCACCACGTCAGCCAGATCGCGCCGAACCGGTCCCAGCTCGCGTACCCTCCGATCGCGAGGCTGGTCACTCCCACCGTCGCGCTCACGACCGGGCTGGCCAGTCCGGCCAGCGCCGCGAACTTGAAGATGTCCTGCGCCCGAGCGAAGACGTTGCGGCCGTTCGCCCAGCGTCGCACGAGCCAGACACCCAGGAGCCCTTCGAGGGTGTTGCCCGTCGCGACGCCCAGCGATGTCCAGACCGACCCCGCCGTCGCGATGTTCACGAGGAACGCCCCCACGAAGATCGCGGGCCACATGCGGTATCCGTACAGGAGCATCGCCGCCAGCGCGATCCCGGTCGGCGGCCACACGGCGGTCGCGCTGGCGTGCTCGAACGCCAGTCGGAGCCCGAGCTTCCCGGCGACGAAGTAGACGCCGACGAGAACCGCCAGGCGCCACCACAGCCGAGGGAGCGGCGGCAGTTTCATCCTTGGGGCACCTCGCGCCCGCAGCCACTCTAGGTCCCGCGGCCCATTCTTCCCATCAGGCATTTGACTGATTCCGGCGGGGAAAACCAGGGACCAGAACTCGACAGCCGCCAAAGACAGGTCGGGCCGGAGGGGTTGACGTCCTCCGGCCCGAGCTGCGAATCGATCAGCGGGACGCGCGCGTGACCAGCCGGCTCTCGCGACAGTTCGAGCAAACACCGTACTCCCTGATGCACATCATCGATCGCCCTGCTTTCACCGCCGCCCGATACGCCGTGGAGGGGTCAATCCCGAGCGCACGGGCCACGCATTCGTCGCAGAAGCTCCGGGGCTCCTTCGCGAGGAGAAACGCTGCGACTTTCTCTCTGGCAATCATCGTGAGCCACTTCAAGCACGAACGGGACCAGGGCGGAGAAGAATCAGATTTGAGAATCAGCGGGAGATCTTTCATCGTCAGGGCGCGCGCAGCCGAGCGTCGCGCTCGTTCCACGACGGACACATTGCCATAATGCGCGAGCTCACCGTCACGCCCGCGTCACTGGAGCTTCGTGAGCGCGCGCGGTGGAATTGCTCGCTTCCGCTCGAGCGACGCGATTTCCAGATTTTGAAGCGTCGCGACTCGGGGAGATCACTCCCTGGCACCTCAGGTGCAACCCTGAGCTGCCTAGCGGAAGACCCCTTCCATCAGCGTGCGCCCGTCGTGAGGCGGGGCCGCACAGCCACGAGTCAGGCAAGAGCTTGCCGGTCGAGCTACCGCTGGAGGACGCTCTCAGGTCCCTCGGGCAGACATCGGGTCTTCGGCAAAGGAGACACGATGTTTTCAGGAATGGGTTCGAGATTGCGCTGCGCACTCACGCTTCTCATTGGCGGACTGGCCGTCGTCAGCTTGCCACTTCTTCCCACAGCAATGATCGCTCGGGCCGAGGCGCTTCCCCCCGAGCTCCCGCGCGTGTTCCTCGACACCTCGCTCATCGCCCCCACGGGCCAGACCATCGCCGTGCCGGCCGGCGGCAATCTCCAGGCCGCGCTCGATGCCGCACAACCTGGCGACGTGATCACCCTGCAGGCGGGCGCGACGTTCCAGGGCCCGTTCACCCTTCCCAACAAAGCCGGTGCGGGTTGGATCACCGTCCGGACCAGTGCCCCGGACAGTAGCCTCCCCGCCCCGGGCACGCGCGCGACCCCTGCGTACGCCGCCGTCATGCCCAAGCTCGTGGTGGGAGGGAACGTGGGCGGCGCGATCCGCACGGCCGCGGGCGCGCACCATTTCCGGTTCATCGGCCTCGAGGTCAAACCGCTCGCCGGCGCCCTCGTCTACAGCCTCATCGAGCTCGGGACCGGGAGCGAAACGAGCGAGGCTCCGCTCCCTCACGACATCGTCATCGACCGGTGCTACGTCCACGGCAACCCCGGTGAGGCGAGCGGCCGAGGGGTAGCGCTCAACGGCAAATCCCTCGCCGTCATCGATTCCTCCCTCGCCGACTTCAAGGATCAAGACTTCGACACCCAGGCCATCATGGGCTGGAACGGCCCCGGCCCATTCAAGATCGTGAACAACTACCTCGAGGCCGCCGGCGAAAACGTCATGTTCGGCGGCGGCGACCCATCGATCGCCAACCTCGTGCCGTCGGATATCGAGATCCGTGGAAACCACTTCTTCAAGCCCTCGAGCTGGCGCGGCGTCTGGGCCGCCGTCAAGAACCTGTTCGAGCTCAAAAACGCCCGCCGCGTGCTCGTCGAGGGCAATACCTTCGAAAATATCTGGCTGGCCGCGCAGGCCGGCTTCGCCATGCAGCTCACCGTCCGCAATCAGGACGGGACCGCCCCCTGGTCGACCATCGAAGACGTCACCATCCGCAAGAACATCGTCCGGCATGCCGCGGCCGGCGTGAACATCCTCGCCGCCGACGATCCCAATCCCAGCCAAACCATGAAGCGGGTCCTCCTCCAGCACAACCTCTTCGACGACATCACCGGGTCAACGTGGGGGGGCCAGGGACGGCTATTTCAGATTCTTGGCTGGGCGGCGGGTTCGACCGACCTGGTGATCGAGCACAACACGGGCGTGCAGACCGAGAATTTGAATTACTCAGACGGGCTGGCTCATCTCGGGTTCATCTACCGCAACAACCTCACCCCTCGAGGCGGCGCCGGGTTCGGCTTCATCGGCGCCGGAGCAGCCGAGGGGCTCCCCACCCTGACCGTCTATTTCCCACTCGCGGTGTTCCTGCAAAACGTCATCGCCGGCGGGAATGCTCTGCTCTATCCGCCCGCGAATTTTTTTCCCGCCTCGCTCGCCGCCGTCGGCTTCGTGGATCTCGCGGGGCGCAATTATCGCCTGGCGCCGTCCAGCTCCTACAAGAACGCGGCGACCGACGGCACCGACATCGGCGCCGACATCGACGCCCTCGAGACCGCGACCGCGGGAGTGCTTTCTGGCACCCCGGCGACCTCCGACACGTCGCGCCCCACGATCTCCCTGATCGCTCCGGCCACGGGCGCGATCGTGTCGGGCGCCACCGTGACGGTGTCGGCCACCGCCGCCGACAACGTCGGCGTCGTCAGGGTCCAGTTCAACCTCGATGGCACCGACCTCGGCGCCGCCGTCACGACGCCGCCCTACACCGTGACCTGGAACACGAAGACCGCCACCAACGCCGTGCACTCTCTCACCGCCCAGGCCTTCGACGCCGCCGGCAACCTGGGCTCCAGCGCGCCTGTCACCGTAACGGTCTCCAACGATACGACGCCGCCCACCGTGGCCATCTCCTCACCCACCGCCGGCCAGACCGTATCGGGCACGGTGACGATCGCCACCGCCGCCGCCGACAACGTCGGCGTCACCCGCATCGACTACCTCCAGGACGGCCAGCTCCTCGCCGCCCTTGCCCCGCCCGCCTTCACCTTCCCCTGGTCCACCACCAGCGTGGGCAACGGGCCCCACTCCCTCACCGCCCGGGCCTACGACGCCGCCGGAAACGTCACCACCAGCACTGCGGTCTCCGTGACGGTTTCGAACTCGAACCCTGCGCCGACACTCGGCGCGGTTGCCCCGAGCAGCGCCGCCGCGGGTGGGGCCGCATTCACACTCACGGTCAACGGGAGTAGCCTTTCCGGCTCGTCCGTGGTCCGGTGGAACGGGGCGAACCGGACGACGACCTTTGTGAGCGGCACTCGGCTGACGGCAGCCATTCCGGCCAGCGATCTGGTCACATCAGCGACGGCCCAGGTGGCCGTATTCGCCCCCGCCCCGGGCGGCGGCACCTCGACCGCCTTGCCGTTTACGATCACCGCCGCCACGAACCCGGTCCCAGCGCTCACGTCACTTTCGCCGAGCAACGCAACGGTGGGAGGGACAGGTTTCACCCTGACGGTGACCGGGGCGAACTTCGTGCCCTCATCAGGGGTGCGCTGGAACGGGGCGGCGCGGACGTCGACGTATGTGAGCAGCACTCAACTGCAGGCAACGATTCAGGCCAGTGACATCGCGACGGCAGGAACGGCCCAGGTGACAGTGGTGACGCCCGCGCCGGGCGGGGGCACCGCCGCCCTGCCCTTCACCATCAACAATCCGGCGCCAGCCCCGCCACCGCTTCGCTCAGGGCTCGTGGCCGCCTACAGCTTCAACCAAGGCAGCGGCGAGACAGCGCTCGACGCCTCTGGCAACGGAAACCACGGCACGATCGCGGGCGCGACGTGGACCAGCCAGGGAAGATACGGCAACGCCCTTTCCTTCGACGGCGTGAGCAACTGGGTGACGGCGTCGAACGTGGCCCTGGGCGCCTCATTCACGATCATGGCGTGGGTCCAAAATCCAACGAATGCCGCGTACGAGACGATCATAACCGTGGGGACGAACCGAGATCTCTATCTGCGCAACGGCGTGATCACCTTCTGGGACGGGTCGGTTGAGCGCCTGTTCGGCAGTGCGATCTCGAGGAAGGGCTGGCACCATGTGGCCATCGTTTCGGACGGCTCGACCCTGCGCGTCTACCTCGACGGAGCCCCCAGCGGCACACCGCAAGTCGTTTCGCTCGGTGCCGTCATTGGAACTCTACAAGCCGGCGCGTGGACCATGGGATCCGCGAATTACGACTTCTTCGGCGGGCGAATCGACGAGGTGCGGGTCTACACCCGTGCCCTCGCTCAGACGGAGGTCCAGGCCGATATGAACACGCCGATCGCGCCGTAGAAGGGAAACCGGGCTGACAACGTCGGCGTCGTCGGGGTCCACTTCAAACTCGACGGCGCCGACGTCGGAGCCGAGTTCACAACCGCCCGGAAAGAAACGACGTCGGCGCTCAGATCAAGGGACTCGGCAGCGCTGGCGATCCACCGCGAACTAGAGATGCCAGAAAGCACATATGGAGGTCGCATGTGACACTGCGTGTGACTCGCCCCGACATGCCGATCGGATTCCACGCAGCCGCTCAAGCCCCTGCGATTTCCAGATCTTGATGCGCCTGACATGTCGTGATCGCTACTTGGCACCCCCCGTGCAAATCCTCGGTCTTTCAGAGGGAAGACCCTCCCGATAAAGGCACACCCGTCGTGAGACGGGGCCGCAAAGCCACGGGTCAGGCAAGGCGCCTGACGGCCGGGCTACCGAAGGAGGGCGTGCTCGCCCCCAGGAAACATCGGGTCTTCCGCGAAGGGAGACCAGGATGCTTTCAGGAGCGGGTTCGAGCGTACGCTCCGAGGTCCTGTCTGCGGCCGGCACGCCGACGCCGCACCCGACGGCTCAAGCGGGCGGCTGATGAGGACGGCGTTCCGGCCGTTCGCCGTTACCGTCGGACTGCTTCTCTGGGTCCACGCCCCCGCTTCGGCACAAACACCTCCGACCACTTTCGACACCACGCTTCCAGCGGTCACCGGATCAACCTTCCCCGTCAATGCGGGGGGCAGCATCCAAACGGCGATCAACGCCGCGGCCGCGGCGAACCCGAACCTGAACCACGAGATCATCGTCCAGGCGGGCAGCGCGTTCACCGGGGCTCTCACGATCCCCACACGGGCCGCTGGGACAGGCTGGATCATCATCCGGAGCAGTGCCCTGGCCTCCCTGCCAGCCGCCGGGACGCGCGTCGGGCCTGCGAACGCCACGAACATGCCGAAGATCCAGGGGCCGGGGACGGGAGGGAATTTTACCCCAATCATCGACATCCTCGCCGGCGCCCGCCAGTGGCGGCTCGTCGGTCTCGAAGTGACCGTCTCGAATAGCTCTCCGCACGCCACCCTGGTCCGGATTGGCAGCGGCGCCGAGACGACCGTCGGCCAGCTGGCGACGAACATCGTGCTTGACCGTGTGTATCTGCATTCGTTCTCGACCGCGCTCTCGGCGGGGCTCAAGTTCGGCGTGCAGATGAATGGCGCCAAGATCGCGCTGCTGGACTCCTACGTGGACGACATGAAAGCCGCTCCGAACCAGATCCTCTCAGGGGATGACGGGGAGTCCAAGGGCGTGATCGCCTGGAACGGGTCGGGGCCGTTCAAGCTCGTCAACAACTTCATCCAAGCGGCCGCGATCAATGTGCTGTTCGGCGGCTCGGACGCCTCGGCCGCCGCGGTCCGGCCCGCCGATCTGGACTTCCGCAATAACTACGTCCCGAAGGACGCCGCCCGGTGGCGCGGCACGAGCGTCGTCGCGAAAACAACGTTCGAGCTGAAGAACATGGCCCGCGTCTTGATCGAGGGGAACCGCTTCGAGACCGCGTGGGTGCCCGGGAATGGAGACGGGGGCCAACTGATCCGCTTGAACGTCCGAAACCAGAACGGCGGTGATTCGGGATCGCGGGTCCAAGACATCACCTTTCGGAACAACATCGTCAAGAGCGGCGGAACGGGCATTCAGTTCCTCGTGCATGACGACCCGAACGCCTCGGCCAACATGGCCAGGGGCCTCTTCGAGAATAACCTCTTCGACGACATCAACTCAGTGACCTGGGGTGGGCTCGGCAACGCCTGGACCTTCGCGAGCTACTCCTCGGCCTCACCCGAGCCCAACAGCGCCCAAGAGATGGTCTTCAGCCACAACACCGTGTTCTCCAACCTGGCGCCCATCAACGCGCAGGATAGTTCGAACCAGGTCTTCGAGTCTGGGGCGAATGCGTTCCAGAATAATATCTTCCAGCGCGGCAGCTTCGGGATCGTGTCTGGGGTCTTCGGCGAGGGCACGCCAACTCTGAACGGGCGCTTCGCCGCGGCGCCGTTCACGCGCAACCTGATGATCGGCGGAAGCGCCGGAAGCTACCCCGCCAACAACTTCTTCCCTGCCACGGTCGGGGCGGTGGGGTTCGTGAATTTCGCGGGGGGCGACTACCGTCTCGCTGCCACGTCGATCTATCGCAACCAAGCGACGGATGGGACGGACATCGGCGTGAACGTCGATACGCTGAACGCCCAGCAAGCCTGCACGATCTCGGGCGTCTGCAGCCCGGCCGCGGCGCCGGCAGCTCCCTTCGGGTTGACGCTGTCCTTCAGCTGGCAAGACTGATCCCATCGGACCGGGCGTCATCAAGGCGGTCCACCTGAACGGGCTCCGCACCGCTGTCCGCGCCTCGAGATCGAGACCGATCGCGGCAAGGTTCGAGCGCCGACTCCTGGCTGGCGCGTCCGTTCACCAGGACGTCTGCGTAGCGAGACGTTGACCCGCCGAAAACCGCCATCAAGCCGAAGCAGAGATATCAGAAAGCGCACATTGCTGTGAAACGTGACACTTTGTGTCACGTTGCCGTTCAGCATGGATACGCCGATCGGATTCCCACACAGTGGCTCAAGCTCCTGCGATTTCCAGATCTTGATGCGCCTGACCCTTCGTGATCGTTCCTTGGCACCCTCCGTGCTATCCCTTAGTCTCCCAGAGGAAAAGACCCTCCCAGGTAAGGGCACACCCCGTCGTGAGACGGGCCGCAGGCGTCTGACGGCCGCGCTATCGAGGGAGGGCACACTTCGCGGCCCCGGGAAACATCGGGTATTCCGCACGGAGGGGAACTACGATGCTCTCGGGAGCGGTCGCGAGCGTTCGCCGCGCGCTCGTTTTTCTCCCGGTTAGTGGATTGGCCGTCGGTCTGATCCTGCCCACGGCGTTGGTCGCGCGTTCCGAGGCGCAACCTCCCGAGCTCCCGCGCGCGTTTCTCGACACCACGCTCGTTCCACCGTCGGGCCAGACCATCACCGTGCCGGCGGGCGGGGATCTCCAGGCCGCGCTCGATGCCGCGCAACCGGGCGATATGATCACGCTACAGGCGGGGGCGACCTTCCACGGCCCGTTCACGCTGCCCAACAAGGCCGGAGTGGGCTGGATCACGGTCCGGACCAGCGCCCCCGACAGCAGCCTCCCGCCCCCAGGAACCCGTGTGAGCCCCTCGTATGCCGCCGTCATGCCGAAGCTCGTCGTCGGGACGGGCGTGGGTGGAGCCATCCAGACGGCCGCGCAGGCTCACCACTTTCGGTTCATCGGCATCGAGGTCAAACCCCTGGCCGGCGAGCTGGTCTACACCCTCATCGAATTCGGCAACGGGAGCGAGACAAGCGACGCGCCGCTGCCCCACGACATGATCATCGACCGATGCTACATTCACGGCAATACCGATGAGGCCGCCGTGCGCGGCGTCGCACTCAACGGCAAATCGCTCGCGGTCATCGATTCCTACCTCTCCGACTTCAAAGATCAAGCGCAGGACACCCAGGCCATCATGGGCTGGAATGGCCCCGGGCCCTTCAAGATCGTCAACAACTATCTGGAGGCGGCCGGCGAGAACCTCATGTTCGGGGGCGGCGACCCGTCGATCTCCAATCTCGTGCCGTCGGACATCGAGATCCGGCACAATCACTTCTTCAAGCCCACGGCCTGGCGAGGAGTGTGGGCCGCCGTCAAGAACCTGTTCGAGCTGAAGAACGCCCGCCGCGTGCTGGTCGAGGGCAATGTCTTCGAAAACGTCTGGCTGGCCGCCCAGGCCGGCTTCGCCGTGCAGTTCACCGTCCGCAACCAGTACGGAAGAGCGCCCTGGTCGACGATTGAGGATGTGACTTTTCAGCTGAACATCGTGCGGCACGCGGCCGCGGGGGTGAACATCCTCGCGGCTGACGATCCCAACCCCAGCCAGACCATGACGCGGGTCCTCATCCGGCATAACCTCTTCGACGATATTACGGGGGCGACGTGGGGCGGCCAGGGACGGCTATTTCAGATCCTGGGCTGGGCTGGGGGGGCGACCGACCTGGTGATCGAGCACAACACGGGAATCCAGACGGAAAACTTGAACTACTCGGATGGCGTTCCCCATCTCGGATTCATCTACCGCAACAACCTCACCCCCCGCGGCGCCGGGAGCGGCTTCACCGGCGCCGGCACGCTTGAAGGCCTCCCCACGCTCATCGTCTATTTCCCGCTGGCGGTGTTCCAGCGTAACGTCGTGGCGGGGGGCAATCCGCTGATCTACCCGCCGGCGAACTATTTCCCCTCCTCGCTTGCCGCTGTCGGCTTCGTGGATCTCACCGGGCACAACTATCGCTTGGCCCCCTCCAGCCCGTACAAGAACGCGGCGACCGATGGCACCGACATCGGCGCCGACATCGACGCCCTCGAGGCCGCGACGGCGGGCGTGATTTCCGCAACACCCGAGCCGCCCAACGATACGACGCCACCGACCGTGGCCATCTCCTCACCGACCGCCGGGCAGACGGTGTCGGGAATCGTCACCATCACCGCCGCCGCCGACGATAACGTCGGCGTCACTCGTATCGATTACCTCCAGGACGGCCGGCTCCTCGCCGCCTTGTCCCCCCCGACCTTCACCTTCGCCTGGTCCACCACGACCGTCAGCTACGGCGCCCACACCCTGAGCGCCCGCGCCTATGACGCGGCCGGCAACATCACCACCTCGGCGGCCGTCGCCGTGACCGTCAGCAATCCCGATGAGACGCCGCCCACCGTGACCATCACCTCACCCACCTCCAATCCGACTTACACGACGAGCAGCTCCCCGCTGACACTCGGGGGAACCGCGGCGGACAACATCGGCGTGACCCAGGTGACCTGGGCGAATAGTCGAGGCGGCGGCGGAACGGCGACCGGGACGACGACCTGGACGGCCAGCGGCATCGTCCTCCAGACCGGCACCAACGTGCTGACCGTCACTGCCCGCAACGCCGCCGGCAACACCGCGACGGCCCGCGTGACGGTGACGCTGTCGGGCACCTTGCCATTGACCGACGAGCCGCTCATCGCACAGAGCACCCCCGTCAAGGCGGTGCATGTCATGGAGCTTCGGGCGGCCATCGATGACGCTCGCGTCGCACGCGGCCTGGCGCCCTTTGCCTGGACCGACCCCGCGCTCACAGCCGGGGGCACGCCGGCCCGAGTGGTTCACTTGGCCGAGCTCCGGACCGCCCTGAACCAAGCCTATCAAGCGGCGGGCCGGACTGCCCCGACGTACACTGATCCCGCCGAGCTCAGCATCATCAAGGCCATCCACCTGAACGAGCTCCGCGCCGCGGTCCGCGCCCTCTAGTAAGGCGCTACGTGGCTCCAGGTGTGCGGCCGCCGTCGGACAGACCTGCCATCGAGAGCGGCCGCACAGCGCCTCGTGTCAGATCGACGACGACCTGATCGGGGCCGATCGCGGCAAGGACGAGCGCCGCCTCCCGGCTGGCGCTTCCGATCACCAGGACTTCCGCGTGGTCGAGGAGTTGCTGGATGTCCTCGCACATCAACGACGCGATGTGGGGGATCTCCTCTTCGATGTAACGACGATTGGCCCCGACCAGTTGCGCGAGCGAGACGCTCGGGTCGAGGATTCGAACGTCGCATCCCTTGCCGATGAGTGCCTACGTCTCCCACGGGCAGATCGACGGGCGAAGACGACGAGAATGCAGCC
>Ga0137403_10002146_pt1 | contig 24228 bp, 22 predicted proteins | sample CZOMad2_1_16fung_FD_122057 | JGI IMG/M metagenome (GOLD analysis project Ga0137403, IMG submission 122057) | Vadose zone soil fungal communities from Angelo Coast Range Reserve, California, USA - CZOMad2_1_16fungal (Hybrid Assembly) | ecosystem: Environmental > Terrestrial > Soil > Vadose zone...
ACGCAAGACCGTGCGACTTCGCAGGTTTCGTCGGTGGAATCGTCGAGCACTTGAATGTCGAGGAGTTCGAGCGGGTAGTCGAATCGGGAGACCGCTTCGACGAGACGTTCAATGACGTAACGCTCGTTGAAAATGGGAAGTTGAACGCTTACACGCGGCCATTGCGTGACGGCAGGCGGCGGGCCGGGAACGTTCTTACGATATTTGTAGTAGTCGTAAACGAGCCAGTAGCGATGAAGTCCATAAACCGCGAGGATGATGAGAACGATGAAGTATGGAATCATCATCATCAGATCGAACGCGTTGAGGTGATAGATGCCGGAGAAAGTGCGGTCGGCTGCTTTGTGCCAGTAGTTGCTGAGTGCGCTCTGTGCGACAAACAAGGCGATGAACGGGAAATTCATGGACGCAGGTAGTTTACGAAGTTTGCGCGAACTGCGCCAGAGGAACAGACTGACAATTCGACGAGCAAAATTGCGTCAAGTCCGAGTCGCGGGAGAATTGCTATGGTCGGGCGAATTAGGTTCTAAATTCTTGTCACACCAACGCAGCATCTTTTCGCGCCATTTGGGTTCTTCCGCAAAAAAAAACCTGTTAGGAGTGGTGCGTCGCGAAGAATCGCTTCCTTCCACAGCAATGGAACATGCCGCTGGTACTTCCCAAGTCTTTGCTTTTTCTTTTTGTTCCTGCCGGGAAAAGCAGGCGCCGGCCCCCTCTGATATCGCAATTCGTGCAGGATGAACTGCCTGTGCAACGCAGATTTGTAAGGTGTGTCAAAAATTCCAGAGGAGTCAAAACTTATAGACACCTGAATCTTTCTGCTTTTCCCCCTTGCTTCACGTTTGAGGTGTTCCCTAATCACCAATCCCATCTCAGCCTCGAGAAACACATGTGCCGGTATTTTGCTTGTAGCATCATAACCTGGCTGACTCAGAGCTCATTAGTTGGAACTTCAACATTTGAAACCGAAGCTGAATCTGTCGATGAAAGCACGTCTAGCTGGCAGTACTGCACCGCGACTAAAACATGTTTCTTGAGGATAAGGCATAATCGCGCGGCGATGATCGAGACAAAGAACGCTCGAAGCGAAAGGCGGCTGACGGAAATTGCGGTTGCGTTTCTGCGATTGGGATTTGTGGCATTTGGCGGTGCCGCGGCGCATATCGCGTTAATGGAAGAGGAATTTGTGCGGCGCCGTGGATGGCTGAGCCGCGAGGAGTTTGTGGACAGAGTCGGGGCGGTGAACCTGCTGCCCGGGCCGAGCTCGACGGAGATGGCGATTTATCTTGGCCATTTGCGTGGGGGAACGCCGGGATTGCTGATTGCCGGAGCGGCGTTTATTTTGCCCGCGGCGTTCATGATGCTGGCCATGGCGTGGGCTTACGTGCGCTATGGCGCACTACCGCAAATTGCGGGACTGCTGTGGGGCGTGAAGCCTGTGGTTGTGGTGCTGATTGCGCAGGCAGTGTGGACGCTCGGGAAAACGGCGCTGAAGTCGCGCGAGTTGACGGTGATTGCCGCTATTGTGGTGGGATTGGCGGCAATGCACGTTTCAACGTTGGCGCTGCTGATTGGAACAGGAGTGGCCTGGATTGTGGCCAACCGTTTTGGCGAGAAAAGAGCCGCACAGAACGTCGCGGTTGCGGCCGCCAGTGTTGCTGGCGGTGCTGCAACTGCTGCGGCGGTTACGACAACGGGAGTGTTTATTTATTTCTTGAAAATTGGCGCGTTGCTGTTTGGCAGCGGATACGTTTTGCTGGCGGTGCTACGGGAAGATCTTGTCACGCGAATGCACTGGTTGACCGAAACGCAGTTGCTGGATGGGATTGCGGTGAGTCAAGCGACTCCCGGGCCGTTTTTTACGGTGGCCACGTTTTTGGGCTACGTGCTTTCAGGATGGCGCGGAGCGGCGTTGGGGACCATGGGAATGTTCGTGCCGGCGTTCGTATATGTGGCGGTGACGGCGAGTGTTTTGCCGCGGCTGCGAAAATCGCCGACTGCGAGCACGTTTTTGGACGGAGTAAACGCAGCGGCAGTGGCGTTGATGGCGTTTGTTGGGTTTCAATTTGCGCAAGGGGCGGTTGTAACGCCGCTGGCGGTGGTGATTGCGCTGGTGAGCGCGGTTTTGATGTTTCGTTACCGGGTGAATTCCGCCTGGCTGATTTTAGGAGGAGCGGTGTGTGGGCTGGTTGTGAAAGTGGCTGGCGCCGGTTGAGTGAAAAGACCAGCCCTTCACATCTCAGGGTAGACGAGAATCGCTTGGCCACGGAATTCTTCGCAAGCAATTACGGAATCAAAACAATTTTCCCGAAGGCGCCCGACGGCTTCATGACGTTGATGTGTGCTTGTGCAGCGTCTTTGAGCGGAATTTCCGAGCCCACGACCGGACGCAGCGTGCCATTTTCGAGACCAGCGATAATGCCGGCGTGGACTTCAATGGATTCGGCTTCCGTGAAGGCCCAAAGCGTGAATGCGCGAATCGATGCGCGACGGCTCATGAGGTCGCGCGGGGTGATGGTGACATCACCACGACTGCCGATCACAACGACCCGGCCCATCTGCGCAAGGAGTTTTAAGTCGGCACCGAGATTCACGTTTGCGAGCATTTCGAGAATGATGTTCACGCCACGTCCGCCGGTGGCTTTCATGATTTCTTCCTGGTAGCCGGATTTCGAGTGGTCGAAGACTTGGTGCGCGCCTTCGCGCTGAGCCAGTTCAAGGCCCTTTGCGGAGCCGGCGGTGCCGAAGACGGTTAGGCCAAGTGCGCGGGCGAATTGCAAAGAGGCAATTCCGACGCCGCCGCTTGCTCCGTGAACCAGAACTGTTTCGGCAGCGTGCGCTTTCGCCTGATGATGAATCGCGTGATATGCGGTGCCATACGGAATGAACACGCCGGCGCCTTGCGCGAAGGAAATGCGATCGGGCAGACGGTGCACCTGGGATTCAAGCGCGAGTGCGTATTCGGCGTATGTGCCTGAGAGACTTTTTGCGACGTAAACGCGATCGCCGGGGTTTACTTTTTTCACGCCGTCGCCGATGGAATCGACAACGCCTGCGCCATCAGTGCCTGGAGTATAAGGAAGCGACGGCAGTACGGCGTAGTTGCCTGTGCGCGCGTAGGTGTCGGCGGGGTTCACCCCGGCGGCGTGAATTTTTACGAGCACTTGTCCGGCCGCCGGCTTGGGCGCGGGGACTTCTTCGAGTTTTAGAACTTCAGGACCGCCAAATTGACGAACGAGAATGGCTTTCATTGTTGAACTCCGAAACAGAGAGTCGAAAACGAAATGCGAAATTCAACCATGGGACCAAAACGATTTCCACAGAAACTAAAAATGATCGTCGATTGTGACGGCGGCTTGCCGTTCGACGAAACCCGCTGCCTGGCCCCACGCCGTGGTTTGCCAGTTGTCCTTCCCTTTTTTCGGCGGAATCCACGGAGGCAGGGACTGGCTGAGGTAGTTTGCGAGCGAGTAGATGTACGGCTCATACATGCGGCGCAAGTCCGCAAGCCGCTGGTCAGCGGCAGCGTCGTCGTGCAACTTGAGTCCGTGTTGTGCGAGCACGTCACGAATGTGCTGAAGTTCGGCGTGCGGCAGGCGGTCCGCTGAGAGTTCCTTGGGCGAAGTGTCGAAGACCTGCGAGAGATCTACGACGGCGTGACGAGCGATGGCAAAAGTGAGCTCGGCTTGTCTTTCGCAGGCACCTTCTATGCCGACCATGATCAATGCGCAGGCGTCAAGGATGGCGGTAAGCGAGGCGATCCAGGATTGATTGTCGTGCTGCGAGCGGAAAAACGCCAGCACGGGATAAGACAGATGGCTCTCCATGAGTTCGGCGCACCAGAGTTCCCATTCCTTCAGCAGTTCGCGAAGCGCGTTTTGCCCTTGAGGATAGCTGTGACGACGAAGCAGCTCGCCGGCGGTTGGCGGTGTGCCGGCGCGCGAATCGAGCAGGGAAATATTTACTTCGCGTTTAGAGAATGAGCCGTAGATGAACGGCAGGTAGCCGATCACGCCAGCGAGAAAGCCGAAGCCGAGGCCGGCTTCGATGACGACGAGAGCTCGAGCCATGCCGGAGCGCGGCACGACGTCGCCCAGGCCTAGCGTGAAGAAGGTGGTACCGCTGAGATAGACGTCCGTCCAGAAGCCACGGTTGGTACCGGTGACGCTGACGGCGGAGCCCGAGCCGTACTGCATCAGGGCGAAGCTCAGGACTAGTCCAACGGCCCAGACGGCAACGAGGATCAGAAGAGAGATCGGACCAAAAATGCCAAAGGCGGACTCACGGACTTTTTTGACGCGGGACAGTCCGACAGTGAATTTCCAGACGCTCCAGAGATTCTTGTAGAAGAGGCGGGAAAGGCGGAACCGCCGGGTCACGCGACGCGGGAGAATGATCACCTCGAAGGCGTCCCAAACGACAATGATCAGGATGGCGACGCCGGTCAGAAACGCGGCAGGAGACGTGAGCATGTGCGGAATTGTACCTGTTTGACCAACGATTGTGTTGCGGCGGTCAGCTACTGAGTTTGGCGCTGACGGTGATTTCCGCTTTAAATAATTTCGAGACAGGGCAGCCGGTTTCCGCGGCTTTGACGGCCGCGTCGAATTTCGCCTTGTCCGCGCCGGGAATGGTGGCGACGAGATCGAGATGGCTTTTCGTGATGGAAAAACCGTCGCCGACCTTATCAAGCGTGATAGTGGCTGTCGTTTCGAGTTTTTGGGCTGTCATTCCTGCGCCGCCGAGTTGCGCGGAAAGCGCCATCGTGAAACAGCCCGCGTGCGCCGCGGCAAGAAGTTCTTCAGGGTTCGTGCCAATGCCGTTTTCAAAACGTGCGTGGAAAGAATAGGGCGTCTGCTTGAGGACGCCGCTGTCTGTGGAAATTGCGCCCTTGCCGGCCTTCAAGTCGCCTTGCCAAACCGCCGATGCTTTGCGCTGCATGATGAAATCCTCCATTCAAAAGATATGTCCGTTTTGAATCTACCGATTCGATTCGAAATGCGGCGTTCCGGGTATATTAGCAGGGCAGTTTCAAGAACGCAGGACATCCATAGAGAATGCATCCGTCGCTACGATTCGTGACGCACCGCCCGTGGCCGCTGCCCAGCGGCCCGTGGATTATGGCGCAGAACTGGCACGACTTGCTGTTCGCGAATTGGCCGCTTCCTGCGGACGTAATGCGAAAGCTGCTGCCCGAAACGCTGGAGCTTGACCTTTATGATGGGCAGGCGTGGATCAGCATCGTACCGTTCACGATGTCGGGTGTCCGGCTGCGCGGGACGCCGGCTCTGCCGTGGCTCTCGGCGTTTCCTGAGTTGAATGTGCGTACGTATGTCACTGCGAGTGGAAAACCCGGCGTATGGTTTTTCAGTTTGGACGCAGCGAACCCGGTAGCGGTTAAGTTGGCGCGTTTGTGGTTTCATTTGCCGTATTTTCACGCGTGCATGAATTCTAAATCCCGGTCCGGAGGAATTGTGTATTCCTCTCGGCGCAGCGATCGCCGCGGTGGAAGGGAAACATTGCAGGCAAGTTACAACGCGCAAGGTCTGCAGTTTGAGGCCGAGCGCGGAACGCTGGAATATTTTCTGACGGAACGCTACTGCCTGTACGCACAGAAACCTGACGGCGGACTATTGCGCGGCGAGATTCACCATGCGCCGTGGAAGCTACAGGAAGCACGCGCGACGCTCATGGCGAACACGATGCTCGAAAAGTGGAAGATAGCGATCCCAGGTCCGCCGGTGGTACTTCATTATTCAAAACTGCAGGAAGTGATTGCGTGGGCGCCGAAGAGGGTCCCCGACTAATTTCACCACTTATGAAAAACGAAGAATACGCCCAGGACCAGGCACGCTGCTCCAGCCGCGTAATTCCACTTCAATTTTTCGCCGAGATAGGTGACGGAGAAAACCGCGAACACCGTCAATGTAATCACTTCCTGAATGGTTTTGAGCTGCGCGGTATTGAATTCGTAGGAGCCGATGCGATTTGCCGGCACCTGGAAACAATACTCGAAAAACGCGATACCCCAACTGGCAAGAATCACTTTCCAAAGACCTTCGCTGCGGTACTTCAAGTGGCCGTACCACGCGAAGGTCATGAAGATGTTTGAGATTGTCAGCAAAACAATGGTGCGCATAATTTTCTTGATGCTCTCCGGGCGAACTCAATGCAGTAGTGAAACGTTTGGTCCTTGGACCGAGTTGCAGCGGGGAATTTTACGTTTTGTAGAGCTTCCGAGACAAATCAAACGTTCAGAGTGAGCGAAACGAGCCCGGGCGGGGTTACGGGGGCAATTGGCGGCATTTTCGAGCGGTCAACGGGGCGATACAAAGTGTCGCGTTCGACCGGGACGCGGCCCGCGGCGCGAATCAGGCGTTCGAGTTCGGCGCGTGGCGTGAACTCGGACGTTTTCGCTCCAGCATCGTGGTAAATCTTTTCTTCGACGACTGTGCCATCGAGATCGTTTGCGCCAAAGCGCAGCGCGATTTGAGCGATGCTAGGCGTCAGCATGATCCAATAAGCCTTGATGTGCTCGAAATTATCGAGCATCAGACGCGAAACGGCGATGTTGCGCAGATCGAGATAGCCGGTGGTCTTCGGAATGTGAGATAGCGGCGTGTTGTCCGGATGGAACGCAAGTGGAATAAACGCCACGAAGCCGTGCGTCTGATCCTGCACTTCGCGCAGCTTAACCAGATGATCGACGCGTTCTTCTTCGGTTTCGACGTGGCCATAAAGCATCGTGGCGTTCGACGGCAAACCAATTTCATGCGCCTTTTTTGCGGTATTCAGCCAGACTTGTCCGCTGACTTTGTGGTCGCAAATGATGCGGCGCACGCGCGGATGGAAAATTTCCGCACCGCCACCGGGACAGGAATCGACACCAGCTTCTTTCATGCGGCGCAGAGTTTCTTCGATCGAGATTTTGGCGATGCGGGAAAAGTAGTGCACCTCCACCATGGTGAAGGCTTTCAAATGTACGCCGGGGCAGCGCTGCTTCAGGCCGCGAATCATTTCAAGAAAATAATCAAATGGCAGATCGGGATGGAGGCCGCCGACGATATGGAATTCGGTTGCGCCTTCGCGAACACCCTGTTCCGCGCGCTGGTAAATTTCTTCCAGCGCGTAGGTATAGGCACCCGGCGCGTTCGGATCGCGGCCAAAGGCGCAGAGCTTGCAGTGCGCCACACACACGTTGCTGGGATTGATGTGGCGATTGACGTTGAAAAAAGTAACGTTCCCGTGTTTTTTTTCACGAACGTAGTTAGCGAGCCATCCGACTGCGAGCAGGTCCGGCGAACGGTAAAGTTCGATGCCGTCCTCAAAAGTCAGGCGTTCGCCCGCAAGCACTTTGTCGGCGATGGGGCGCAACCTTTTATCAGTGAGAATCAGTTCGCTCAAGAGGATTCGGCTTTCCATTGAATAGGATGCCATCAAGCGCCACTCCGCGACAGGCCGCTTTTTTGGCAAACGTTTCGAATGTTTCAAACCTTCCAGAGCGCTGCTGCTGCTCCCCAGAAGAGCAAGAACGAAATACTAATATAACCGTTCATCGCGAAAAACGCAGCGTCCAGCCTGCTTAAATCGTCGGCTTTGACAAGGGAGTGTTCGTAGGCAAGCAACGCCGCAACGACGGCTATGCCGAGCCATGCCGGCCACGGCAAGGAAAAACTTGCAGCAAGCCATGCGAAGAGTGCTACGACTCCGATGTGCATCGCGCGAGCGATCAGGAGCGCAGTTGCGATTCCGAAGCGCTTCGGCACCGAAAACAAACCGGCGCGGCGATCGAAGTCCACGTCCTGGCACGCGTACAACACATCGAAACCGCCGACCCACAGAGTAACCGCGCCGCAAAGGATCAACATGCGCACATTGAGGTGGCCAGTGACGGCGATCCACGCAGCGGCAGGAGAAATGCCGAGCGCAAATCCGAGAAAGAGATGCGACCAAGTGGTGAAGCGCTTGGTATAAGAGTAGAAAAACAGAATGGCGAGCGCGAGGGGTGCCAGCTTGAGCGCAAGAGGATTCAACTGCCACGCGGCCAGGAAAAACACAGCGACTGCCACAATCGTGAAAATCCAGGCGAACCCTGTTGAAAGCGCGCCAGTCGCGAGCGCGCGTTGCGCCGTGCGCGGATTTTCCTTGTCGTAGCGAACGTCAGCGATACGGTTGATGGTCATAGCTGCGCTGCGCGCCGCCACCATGGCCGTGACAATCCACAGCAGTTGTTGCCAGGAAGGCCAGCCGTGCCAGGTGAAGCGTGCCGCCAACAATGCTCCCGTCAGTGCAAATGGCAATGCAAACACGGAGTGCTCGAACTTGATCATTTCGAGAACGGTGCGGATACGGTTGCTCATCGGAGTCGCGTTTACGCCTTGGCTTCTTTCGCGGCGGCTGAGCCGGTCCAGCGGAACATTACGTCTTGCGGCAATTCCATTTGCGCCAACACGCGACAGACATATTGCACTACGAGATCATCGATGGTTTTCGGATGGTGATAGAAGGAGGGAATCGCGGGCATGATGACCGCGCCAGCTTGTTGCGCACGCAGCATGTTTTCGAGGTGAATGCGGCTGAATGGCGTGTCACGCACACAGAGAACCAGTTTGCGCGCTTCTTTGAGCATGACGTCAGCTGAGCGCGCAATGAGATCGTCGCATGTGCCCGCGGCGATTTTGGCGAGCGTGCCCACCGAGCAGGGAATCACCGCCATGGCATCGACCGCGTAACTGCCGGAAGCGATCGAGGCACCCACGTCCTTGTTGGAAATGGCTTCGATTTTCTGCGAAGGATGTCCCAGAATGCGCTGGACCAGTTGCTGAGCGCTGCTCGATGGAATCGCGAGTTCTTCGGCAAAGAGGCGTAGTCCGGTTTCTGTGACGACAAGGTGAATTCGCTCGACGCGCGCATCGGCGTCCAGCAAGCCAAGCATTTTTTGAGCGAGCACCGCACCACTCGCGCCGGTCACACCCACAGTGATGATTTTTTTGCCGTTTTGTTGCATCTTGTCGCCGCGGATGAATTCAGTCTCGCAGCCGCTTTGTGGCAAGTCAAGCAGCGGCGCGCGGAGGCTGCGGTGTTAGACTTCTTTGACGGCAATTGCGATGAATTCTCAAGAACTTTTGAAACTTCTGAAATCCGTGCGGTCGGGGAAGCTCGTGCCGGAAGAGGCGATTGAGCGGCTGAAGCATCTTCCATTTGAAGACCTCGACTTTGCGAAAGTGGACCATCATCGCACGTTGCGCCAGGGATTTGCCGAGGTGGTTTTCGGTAAGGGAAAGACTCCGGATCAAGCCGCGTCCATCGTGCGCGCGATGCTGGCGAAGAAGGACAGCAAACACAACATTCTGGTTACGCGAGCGGACGCGAAAATATTTGCCGCGGTGAAGCGCGCTGCCGGAAAAGTATCGCGTCTGGTGAAATTTCATCCGCGCTCAGGCGTCATCACGATCGAGCGCGATTCAACAATTGTTGGCAAGGGCACCATTCTTGTTGTTTCCGCGGGGACCAGCGATATTCCCGTCGCTGAGGAAGCTTTGTTGACTGCGCGCGTTATGGGCAATCACGCGGAGCATCTTTACGATGTGGGCGTGGCGGGAATCCATAGGTTGCTCGAAAATCGCTCAGCGCTTAGAGGAGCGCGCGTGATCATTTGCGTCGCGGGCATGGAAGGCGCGTTGCCCAGCGTTGTTGGCGGACTTGTGGCAGTGCCGGTGATCGCTGTGCCGACCAGCGTGGGCTATGGAGCGAGTTTCGGCGGAGTCGCGGCGCTGCTGGGGATGCTGAATTCCTGCGCGTCGAACGTGACAGTCGTGAACATTGATAACGGCTTTGGAGCAGCTCGCGTCGCGTCCTGCATTAACCGGCTGTGAGCCTCGCACCTGCGCGTAGACCGTTCAGGCCCGCAGCAATACTTTCATCACGCCTGATTTTTGCGCGAAGGCGATCGCTGCGGACGCTTGCTGCAACGGAAACGTGCGGGTAATCAGTGGGCGCGGATCGATTTTACGGGAGCGCAACAGCGCAATGGCCTTGTCGAAGGGCCCGCAGCGCGAGCCAACGAGGCTCAGTTCCTTCACCACGATTGGCCACGTTTCGACCGGCGTAGCACCGTGAAACGTCGATTTCAGAACCAGAGTGCCGCGCGCCTCGGTCATTTCCTGAGCCAGCGCAAGCCCCGTCGGGGAGCCCGTCGCTTCCACAATCAGTGCAAATTCTTCTTTCACGCGATTTAGATCACTGGCATCTCCGCGAACGCGCTTCGTTGCGATTTTCGCCCGGCGTGCAAGCGCCAGTTTCTCCGGGTGCTTTCCGTAAAGCACCACGCGCGGCAGTGCGGAGCGCAGCACACGCGCGATGAGTTGCGCGAGTTTCCCATCGCCGAGCACGGCTGCTTCGCGAAATTGTTTTGTGGGTACCTGGTCCAGAATCTCGCAGGCGGCAGCGAGCGGTTCGACGAACACGGCCGCCTCATCGCTGATCGAATCGGGAATAACGTGCAGATTTTCAACCGGCAGCGTCAGATACTCCGCGAAGGCGCCATCATGGGCCACGATGCCGAGCACTTTGCGGCGCTCACAGTGTCGTGTGAGCCCGCGTTTGCAAAAACGGCAGACTGGGCGGAAGCCAAGCGCACGGCACGCGATGTTGATTTCGCCGGCGACGCGCTTTCCTATCCAGCGATTCTTTGCGGCCGCGGATATTCCACTAACCTCTTGAACTTCGCCGACAAATTCGTGGCCCGGTGTTCCGCGAAAATTGTGGTAACCGCGCAGAATTTCGACGTCGGTATTACAGATTCCTGCGAGGCGCACGCGCACCAGTGCCCACCCGGGCCGCAGCTTCGCCAAGCGCTTACTCGTCTGTTTCAATGCGTGATGATCTACAGTAAAGGCCAGCAAGCGGGTGAAACCTTTCCGTGTTACCGTGCCGCCTCTGCTCAGCGAAGAGCCGCAGCCAGCGCTTCGGCGAGTGCGGCTTCCTGCTCAGCGAAGACGGTACGAAGGTCGATGACCAGCCGGTCGTCTTCAAGGCGCGCAATCACCGGCGTGGCGGAGGGCCCACGGCGAAGCCGCTGCTCCATCTGCGATGCCGAGTAGCGGCGGCTCTTGATGCGAATCACTTTTGTGGGAAGCCATTGCGCCGGTGTGGAGCCGCCTCCAGCCAGTGACTCGCCGTCGGCAATTTCCAGGTCAAGTTCGCTCATCGAAAGCGACGGCGTCAGTTCGCGAATAAAATTGCGGCTGCGCGTCTCCATGTCCTTTGCGGTCACGCGGATCATGGCCAACGCCGGCACTTCGTCGAGCGCGCCGCGCTGATATGCGGCCAGCGTGACCTCGAGAGCGGTGATGGTCAATTTATCCACACGGAGCGCGCGAAACAGCGGATGGCGGCGCACGCGCTGCACAAATTCACGTTTGCCGGCGATCATTCCGGCCTGCGGGCCGCCCAGTAATTTGTCTCCGCTGAATGTCACCAGGGAAATACCGGCTTCGACGCTCTGCCGCACGGTCGGCTCGTGAATGCCGTACTCGGAAAGATCGACGAGGCAGCCGGAGCCTAGGTCTTCAATCAGCGGGACGTTTGCGCGGCGGCTTAGAGAAACCAGTTCCGCTATCGACGGCTTGTCCGTGAATCCGGAAATCTGGAAATTCGAAGGATGCACGCGCAACAGCGCCCGCGTTTTTTCCGTGATGGCGTTCTCATAGTCCTCAATGCGAGTGCGGTTAGTGGTGCCCACTTCGCGCAGCCTCGCACCACTTTGCGCCATCACTTCTGGGATGCGAAAGCCGTCGCCGATTTCAATCAGTTCTCCGCGCGAGACAATCACTTCGCCGTCTTTGGCAAGCGCCGTAAGAACCACCAGGATTGCTGCAGCGCAGTTGTTCACCACGATGGCGTCTTCGGCGCCCGTCAAACGCATCAGGAGTTCGGCCGTGTGCACATCGCGCTTGCCGCGCGCTCCCGCTTCGAGGTCATACTCCAGATTCGAGTAATGAATGGCGGTCTGGCGAAGCTCGTCGAGTATGGCGGGCGAAAGCGGCGCACGGCCCAGGTTCGTGTGCAGGATCACTCCGGTGGCATTGATCACCGGCTGCAACGTGCGAGACAGGATGCGTTCCACTTCGCGTGCGATCACGTCTTCCAGATCGGAAGGCACAATGGGAATCACCGACACGCCTTTTTCACCGGTAATTTCCGCGCGCACGCTTGCCAGCACTTCCCGGGCTACTTCGACGAGCAGCTCGCGCGGAATGCGGCCCACGAGTTTCGCCATGCGAGGCTGGCGCAGCAATTCGTCCACCGACGGAATCTGGCGCAGCAATTCTGACTTCTCGGGAGCCAGCGAGCGTTTTGCCCGGTAATCCATTTGGGTATTGGAGCACAGGCAGAGACCACCCGCAATCGATGCAAAGCTTCCGGCTGTCCTTTGGTACAGGCGGCGCTGTCTGCGCACAGTTTACCTTCGGTCTCGCAGGTCTGCTGAGCGGTTGACGGTTTCGAAAGCGCCTCCTACCATGGAAATTGCGAGATTGCCTGCATGGCGACCATCGACGAAGAGCTCAGCCAACTCGAACGGGACATACGCCAGCTGAAGGTCGAATACGATCAATTCTTTGGCGGAGGACGCAAGCGTCCGCCCAACGAAATCGAATGGCGCATTGAGTTGACCGTAAAAAAATATGGTGAACGCGCCGGGGATATGAAGTACGGCCAGCGATTTCGTTACAACAACCTCACGCAGACCTACGCGAAGTACAAGGATATTTTCCGCAAGCGGATGAAACGAAAAGAGGAGGCCACCGTGCAGCGCCACTTTGGCGCCGCAGCGAAAGCCATTGAAGCGCAGCGTCTTGCGGACGCGCAAGCGCGCGCAGCGACCGTTGTCGCTGAACGGCCCGCGTTCCGCATCACTTGCTCTGAGCCCGAACGCGAAACAGAAAAGGTGGAGCAGCTGTTTCAGGCTTTTGTCGACGCGAAAAAGCTCGCCGGCGAAGACATTACGCGTCTGACGCATGCAGGCTTCAACGAATTCGTTCGCAAGAAAACGAAGGACCTGCAGAAACAAAAAGGCTGTACCGAGGTCGAGTACATCGTTGAAACCGTAGACCAGCAGGTCAAATTGAAGGCGCTGGTGAAGGCCTGAGCGGCTTCTGTCGTGATTCGTGCTCCAGCCTCGAACAAAAGTTCCAGTCTCCTGCCTAAGCTTCCGCAACTCGAGTTGGTGCGTGTCCGATGAGCGCATTAACTAGCCACTTCGGCTAGTTAGCTGCAGCTCAACTGAGCGGTATTGGAACAGGGCTACGATTAAACTGTTACATGAAATCTTCTGATACCAGAGTGATCCGGCTGATTGCCTTGTTCAAGCTGCTAAAAGCAGTTCTTCTTATCGCGGTCGGCTTGGGCGCCCTACATCTACTTCACAGCGACATCGCGAGCGTGCTCGCACATTGGGTCAAGATGTTCGGCTTGAACCCGGGCGGCCGGTACGTCGATAACGTCCTTCAGAGGGCGGTTGCTCTTACCCCGAATGCGATCAGGGGTCTCGGAGTTGGCAGCTTTATTTATGCAGCACTCTTCCTGACGGAAGGAATTGGCCTGTGGCTGCTGAAACGTTGGGCGCAGTGGCTCACCATCATCATGACGAGTGCACTCGTCCCATTGGCGATTTACGAAATCTATCGGAATCCAACTGCGCTCAAAGTTTTGGTGCTGATCATCAATGTTGCCGTGGTGGGATTCCTTCTCTATCGCATTCGGGCGAACGCTCCGACTCGCGTCGCGATTCATTTCTAATATCTCCACGAAGCATTCCGTGGAGGTCCCGACCGCCGCTTTGCGGACGCCTTCTCCCGATGCTGCCACACTAGAAATTGTCGCTTGCATTTCACAAGTAATCACCAATAAGATGTCACATATTGACTTTCGAAGGGGAGCGGTTTTTCCTCTTGGGGGACCGGATGCCAATCAATGAACTCCTGATGACTCACAAACCGGAACTGCTCCTCAACGATCTGAAAATTGCGTTGCGCTCGCTCGGTCGCTCGAAAGGGCTCGCTGTCACCGTTGTGCTCACGCTCGCGCTTGGCATCGGCGCCAACGCCGCCATCTTCACCTTGGTGCGCGGCGTACTCCTTCGTCCGCTCGTCAACCGCGACGAGAGCCGCCTCATCTATATCCGCCAAAGCGCGCCAGGTATGGGCACGGATAACGTGACGTTCTCTGTGCCGGAAATCCAGGATCTGCGCGCGAGTGTCAAAACGCTCACCGCCTTTGGAGACTTTTCGACCATCGGCTTCACCATGATCGGCCTCGGCGAGCCCCGCGAAGTCCGCGCTGGTGTCGTCGGGGGATCGTATTTCGAAGTGATGGGTCTGCACCCGGTTCTGGGTCGCCTGCTGGACATGCGGGACGACGGCCCCAACGCTGCTGGCGCCGCGGTTCTCACATATCGTTTCTGGAAGACCACCCTGAACAGCGACCCCTCTGTGATCGGCAAGACCGTCCGGCTCGGTACCCGCTCGGCTACCGTTGTCGGCGTATTAGAACCCTCAGTGCCTTATCCGGCGGAAACCGAAATCATCGCCAATGTGGTGACCAGCCCGCATCATCTCTCCGCCACCATGGTCACCGGCCGGGTTCATCGCATGACCGAGTTATTCGGCCGGCTCGCTCCAGGTGTTGATCTCGAGCAAGCCCGTGCTGAACTGCGAACTGTGCACGCCGCGATGGTTCGCGACCATCCCGACGTCTATTCGCCGAAAGCCGACTTCCGCATCGACGTCGTCCGCCTGCGCGACCAGATCACCTCCGGTGCGCGAACTGTTCTCCTCGTGCTGCTCGCGGCGTCCGGGCTTATCTTCGTCATCGCCTGCTCCAACGTCGCCAACTTGATTCTCGCACGGACAGTTCGCCGCGAAGGCGAGCTTGCCGTCCGCGCCGCGCTCGGCGCAAGCACCAGCGCCCTTCGCCGCACTCTGCTCGCCGAGAGCCTTTTGCTCTGCGGAGCTGGCGCGCTGCTCGGCGTGCTCAGCGCCCGTCCGATGGTCGCCATTCTGGCCCGTTATGCCTCCCGCTTCTCGGTTCGCGCGCTCGATCTCACGGTCGACTCCAGCATGCTCTGGGTCGGGGCAATTCTGGCCGTGCTCGCGGCAGTGCTGCTGGCGTTTGTCCCGCGCCTGCCGGCCGGTGCGTCGAATGGAATCAGCCTCTCGAACACCAGCCTACGCATCACCGGTAGCACCAGCCGCCGGCTGCGTGTCTTCGCCATCACGCAGATCGCCGCATCTTTCATGCTGCTAGCCGGTGCCAGCATGCTGATTAAGACGCTGCTCTCACTGCAAGCGGTCGAGACCGGAATCGACACGCATCACGTGCTCGCGTTGAACGTGCCGGCGATTTCCTACGGAAAGACGCCTGATCAAGTCGTAAGTTTCTACAAAGAGTCGATGCGACGCATCAACGCACTGCCCGGCGTGGATCGCGTCGCCTTTGGCATCGTTGTTCCCTGGCGAGACGCAGGCAGCTTTGGTCCTGGCTTCCAGTTTTCTGCCGACGGCCACGTCCGCGCGTCCGGTGAAGAAGATCCGCGCGCTCAGTTGCGCACCATCTCGCCCGGATTTTTCGCGGCACTCGGCGTTCCCATTCTTGCTGGACGCGACTTCGACAATTCCGATCGCCGCGACGGCGAGCCAGTCGTCATCATCAGCCAGAGCGTGGCCCAACGCATGTTCCCGGGTCAAGACGCCGTCAATCGTCACGTCATGTGGACAGACCCAGTCATGAAGTTCGTCGACATCAGCACTGCACCTCGCCGCATCGTCGGCGTCGTGGCCGATGTGGACGACGAGCACGTGGTCCCCGGCGCTGCACTTACCGTGTATCACCCCTTCGAGCAGTTGGAGATCTGGGGCGGCCGTCTGTTCGTTCACACCAGCACAAATCCCTATGGCCTGGTGACGCCGGTCACGCGCATTATTCGCGACATGTCTGAGGACCAGCCAGTCGAACGGGCCGCCACTCTTGAAGACGTCCGCGCAGAAGTGCTCACGCCGGATCGGCTGAACACCCTGGTGTTCGGCGGCTTCGCGGCTGTCGCGCTGGTGATTGCCGTTGTCGGTGTCGCGGGCGTCCTGGCCTTTTCCGTCAGCGGACGTACGCGCGAATTCGGTATTCGTCTGGTCGTCGGCTGCCAGCCACGCCATCTCCTCACAGGTGTCATCGCCGAAGGCGCCGTAATGGCTACAGTCGGCATCGTTGCTGGCGCTGCAGGCGGCTTCGCGCTGGCCCGCCTGGCTGGCAGCTATTTCACGTACGTGCGGGTCCCAGGTGCCGTCCCGCTCGTCGCCTCAGCCATCGTGCTCCTTGCCGCCGCGGTTATCGCTTCGGTCTTGCCGGCAGCCCGTGCCGCCCGCGTCGACGTGATGCAAGCCATCCGATCGGACTAGCCTCCCGGTCTGACTCTGTCGTTGCATCGTGTGAAAAAGATCACGCAGGGCTCGAGCAGCCTGTTTGCTGCCTTCCGCTCCTCCGCGCTTAGAACACCCTCCAGGCTGAAGCTCTCTGCGATCTTACGGGATTGCAACACTCTAGAAGACTCGATGGTCTTGACGGTCCGACAATTCGATTCCAGTGATCGTAAATGAACTGACCCTCACGGCTTTCCCATTTTCGCCGTTGCGCTTACACTGAACTGTTTTTGCCTTACGGAGGATTCGACATGGCGGTGGAGCGCGCGCTCATCAGCGTATTCGATAAAACGGGAGTGCTCGAGATCGCAAAGCGGCTGGCGGCGCTAAATATTGAAATTCTTTCAACCGGCGGCACTGCCAAACTGCTGCGTGATTCCGGAGTCGCCGTGAAAGATGTTTCAGAATTCACCGGCTGGCCGGAAATGCTTGGCGGCCGCGTCAAGACGCTTCATCCAAAAGTACATGGCGGCCTACTCTACCGCCGCAATCTCCCTGCAGATAAGAAGCAGGCTGCGGAACACGGCATCGCGCCGATCGATCTTGTGATCGTGAACCTGTATCCCTTTGAAGCCACTGCTGCCAAAGCCGACTTGACCGCGGAAGAACTCATCGAAAATATCGATATCGGCGGCCCCACAATGTTGCGCTCGGCGGCGAAGAATTGGGAAAGCGTCACGGTCGTGACCGATCCCGCCGACTACGGTCGCGTCGCGGCGGAACTTGAAGCGGATCGCGAGACCGCGCTCGCCACACGGCTCGATCTGGCGCGAAAAGTTTTTGCTACAACATCGCGCTACGACGGAATGATCGCCGCTGAACTGGAACGCCTCTCGGTCGCTGGCGGCCATGCCGCACTCGTCGCGAAAGAGGCTCTGCCGCAGCGCGCCTATCTTGCCCTCGAACGTCGGCAGCCGCTGCGCTACGGTGAAAATCCGCACCAGGCCGCCGCACTTTATATTCCCGCGGGAAAGCCTCCGGCGGGATTGGCAGCGGCAAAACAGCTTCAGGGAAAAGAGCTCTCGTACAACAATTTTGTCGATTTGGAAGCTGCGCGCAGCATTGCCGCCGAGTTTCAGAAGCCTGCGGCGGTTATCATCAAGCACAACAATCCCTGCGGCACGGCGGAACAGCAAACGCTGCTCGATGCTTATTTAAAGGCGTATGCGTGCGATCCGATTTCCGCGTTTGGCGGCGTGCTCGCTTTCAATCGCATTGTGGACGCGGCAACAGCCGAGGAAGTCGCAAAACTTTTCGTGGAATGTATCGCGGCACCCGGATTTGACAACCGCGCAAAGGAAATTTTTTCCACCAAGAAAAACTTGCGCCTCCTCGAACTGCCTCCCGGCGGTCTTGAACCTGAGCGAGAGCTTCAGCTAAAGCGGATCCTCGGCGGCATGCTAGTTCAACAACCGGATCTTGGCGAACTAAAGGGAGCCGAACTGAAAGTTGTGACGCAACGCGCTCCCACGGCGGAAGAGCTGGCCACGATGAAATTTGCGTGGAAGGTTTCGAAGCACGTGAAGTCGAATGCGATCGTGTTTGCGAAAGACGGCGCGACACTGGGCGTCGGCGCTGGCCAGATGAGCCGCGTGGACTCCGTTAAACTTGCGGTGATGAAGGCACAGTCGTCCTTGCAAGGCTCGATGGTCGCGTCTGACGCGTTTTTTCCATTTCCCGATGGAGTAGAAGAAGCTGCCAAGGCAGGGGCGGTCGCGGTGATTCAGCCAGGCGGCTCGGTACGCGACAACGACGTGATTGCAGCCGCGGACCGCCTCGGCATGGCCATGGTCTTCACCGGCATGCGCCACTTTCTGCACTGATCCGCGAAGGCACCATCCATCGAAAAAGAAGAAATGCTGCAGTGCTGCCAAGAAATTGGGCCAGCACAAATCCGGGAACATCCTGCGGCCGGATTCCCGCAAACGTGTCCGTGATACATCGAGCCGCCGTGACCGCAGGGTTCGCAAAAGAAGTCGACGAAGTAAACCAGTAAGCGCCGGCGATGTACGCTCCGACGGTCAACGGAATTGCGGCTGGCCGAAGCCTTGAACACCCCGAAATTACGGCCAGTAGTCCAAATGTAGCGATAATCTCCGCGTAGAATTGTGCGGGGCCGCTTCGCGCGTGATGCGACAGCGTAATCGCCGGCAGGCCGAACATGAAATGTGAATTGATGGTTCCCGCGATGCCGCCCGCTAGCTGCGCAAAGCAATACGGAAAAATATCCGAGCGCGCGAGTCCTCCCGACAAGGAATCCGCAAGAGTCACCACGGGATTGAAGTGCGCGCCTGAAATACCTCCGAACGTGAAGATCAACGTGACCAGCGCGGCTCCGGTGGCAATCGAGTTGGCAAGCAGCGCGATCGCTACGTTACCACCGGAGAGACGTTCACCCATGATGCCCGAGCCGACCACGGCCGTTAACAAAAACGCAGTTCCCAGGAATTCCGCGCACAAGCGATGCGCCAGACGGAACTTCATTGCTTTCCGATCCGGTCCACTTCCTTCTTGACGGCGAGGCCGTCCAGACTGGACAGCGGTAAGCTCAGGAACAGACCGATCTTGCGATCCAGCGTGACGAACGCGTCGCGAAACGCCCGTTCAATCTGCTCCGTCGAAGCACCCACGACGGCGGGATCGGGAACGCCCCAATGAGCCGTGATGGGTTGCCCCGGCCAGACGGGGCAAATCTCGCTGGCCGCGTTGTCGCAAACGGTAAACACAAAATCCATGTTCGGCGCGCCGGGTTTCGCAAATTCATCCCAGCTCTTGCTGCGCAAATCCGAGACAGGAAGCTTGGCGGTCTCAAGCTGCTTGATGGCATAAGGATTTACGCGTCCTGTGGGATGGCTTCCCGCGCTGTATGCCTTGAAGTTGGGCCTCCCTTTCTGATTCAGGATAGCCTCGGCAAGAATCGAGCGCGCAGAGTTGCCAGTACAAAGAAAAAGGACGTTGCGTTGCATAGTTCTTTCCTTTACTCGAGATTGTGGACTAGCCATCCGCTGCAGGGCGGACGTTCCTCACGTGCAGCAGGGAAGTCGTCTCTGGTTCTGCCGCGCTTTCATGTGAGTCCTCCCAGAACTTATCGAGTTTTTTTATTTAGCTGCGGCACGAAGGACCGACCACAATTCCGCGACCCACTGGTTTCACTGCTCGCACGAACGCGCTGATGAATTTACCGTCGATCAGCGGTGCCACCTTCTCCGGATTGAGCCCAGCACTTGCCAAAAAATTACGTGCTTCTTCGCTCTTATAAACACGGGTCGGTTCAATTTCGATGGACGTGAATCCGGCGTTGAAAAGTTTGTCGCGATACTCGAATTCCTCGAGCGCGCCGGCAATGCAGCCCACCCATAGCTCCATGCTTTTTCGAATTTCCGCCGGCACTTCTCCGCGTACCACTACATCGGAAATCGCGAATCGCCCGCTGGGTTTCAGCACACGAAACGCCTCCCGCAACACGCGGTCCTTGTCGCCGGACAGATTGATCACGCAATTCGAAATAATCACGTCGACGGAATTGTCTGGCAACGGAATGTTTTCAATCGCGCCTTTCAGGAACTCCACATTCGTTACGCCGGCTTTTTTCTGGTTTTCGCGCGCCAAGGCCAGCATTTCGTCCGTCATGTCCAGGCCATAGGCTTTTCCGGTCGGACCCACGCGCTTGGCCGAAAGCAAAACATCAATCCCGCCACCGGAGCCAAGATCCAAAACGGTTTCGCCTGCCTGCAGTTGCGCAAGCGCTGTCGGATTTCCACAACCGAGTGATGCCGCCACGGCTTTCTCCGGCAGTCCAGCAATCTGGGTTGAATCGTAGAGGTCCCGCGTGATCGGATCGCAGCACGAGAGTTCGCCGCCTCCTCCGCACGAAGCCACGCCACCGGCAGCCGCTTGCTTTGCCGCCTCGCCGTATTTCTGTCTTACAACGTCCTGAATATTTTGTTCGCTCACAAAAATCTCCTTGTGCGTTCATCGCAACGTGTTAACGAGAAATCTGGACAAATGATTCGGGCGCTACAGCACGGCTGCGTGTACAGCATTCCTCGTAAAGGAATCCAAGTACCTCGCGCAACGAATCGGTATTCGCCGAATACCACAGAAACGTTCCTTCACGCCGCACGTTAACCAGCCCCACTTGCTTCAATTTTTCCAAATGGTGCGAAAGCGTCGAAGCAGGAATGTCCAATTCTTCCTGAACTTCGCCCGCAATCAATCCGCCGGGATGAGCCGAGAGCAGCAGCCGGAGAATTGCCAGGCGGGGTTCCGCGCCCAGGGCCGCAAAGCGGTCGGCCGATCGCGTAACCAGCAGGGGGTCAGGCTTCCTCATATTTCGATAATTGCAGAAATACAGAAGCAGCGTCAAGCTGTTTTTGCGATCCCGACTCCAAAAACTTTTCTGCCAACGCCCCCCGCCTCGCCCGCATCCAACCCAAGTCGGCCCCTTCCAACTGGCTCTGGAAATGTCTGGCAATTGGTTTTGACCGTCCCTTGCATGCATGGGATACTCTGCTTTCAGGGCAAATAATGACTTTTCTAAAGCTAAACGCATTCCTCATCACCACAACTTTCGCCGCCACCTCAGCGCTTGCACAGACTGCTGCTTCTCCGCAATCTGCAACCCCACAGCAGCAGGAATTTGAGCGCTCCGAATCGGCCGCACCGGCTGGCAGCAGCCGCGCTGATGCCTATTTCAACTACACGATGGGCCACATCGCCGAGCAGCAGTATGAGGCGACCAGCCGCAGCGAATACGCCACGCAGGCAATCGAGTACTACAAGAAAGCCTACGCGCTGGATCCAAAGTCTCCTGTTATTGGCGAGCGTCTCGCGGAAATGTACTGGAAAGCACAGCGTGTTCACGACGCCGAACTGGAAGCCCAGGCTCTACTGAAGCGCAATCCGGAGGACGCGCAGACGCGCCGCCTGCTGGGACACATTTATCTGCGCAGCCTCGGCAATGCCGGCGAAGCTACCGGTCAATCCGAAACGGTCAATCGCGCTGTGGAACAATTTAAGGAAGTAGTTCGCCTCGATCCTTCAGACACCGAATCGGCCCTGTGGCTCGCGCGTCTTTACCGTTTGCAGAATCAGCACGACAAAGCAGAAGAAGTTCTGCGCGGAATTCTGAAAGGCGATTCCGAGAACGAAGCGGGAGTCGAGCAATTGACGCAATTGCTCCTGGATGAAGGCAAATCGGCTGACGCCATCGCGCTTCTCGAAGGCATGACCTTGAAATCTTCTTCACCAACACTGCTCGATCTTCTTGGCGACGCTTACACGCAAACGAAGGATCTGCCGAAGGCAGAAGCTGCCTACCGGAAAGCCGCGGAACTCGACCCCAGCGAAACCAGCCACCAGCGCGGTCTTGGGCAAACGTTGCTTGCCGAAGAGAAGTATCCCGAAGCACTGAAGGTTTACCAAAAACTTTCTGATTTGATGCCCGATGATGCGGACGTGTACTTGCGCCTCGCCCAGGTTTACCGCGAACTGCACCAGATGGACAAAGCGGAGGAAACGCTCGTCAAGGCGCGCCAGTATTCTCCCGGCAGCCTCGACGTTATGTATAACGAGGCGATGTTGTATCAGGCGCAGGGCCGCTATGAAGACGCGATCCGCGTCCTTTCCGAAGCGGTGACTGGCGTCAAAGGACAATCCGCATCGCTGCCGTCGCGTCGCCGTTCGCTCGCTGTGCTCTATCAGCAGCTCGGCCAGCTTTATCGCGACACCCAGAATTATCAGGCCGCGGTAAATACCTACGAAGAACTTGGACGCCTGGGCGATGAAGAAGATCGTCGCGCGCGGCTTCTCGTCATGGACACCTTGAGCGTGGCGAAAGATTTGGCAAAGGCGTTGCAGGCCGGCAAGGAATCTGTCGCAAAGTATCCGAAGGATCCCGCGATCAAGGCTCGCTATGCATTATTGCTGGGCGAAACCAACCAGACCGATGAAGCGGCAAAATTGCTTCGCACACAACTGACCGGCAGCGAATCGGACCGCGAAACGTATTTGAACATTGCGCAGATTTACGAACGCGCTCGCCGTTATGGCGAAGCCGAACAGTCTGCTCGCGCCGCCGAAGCCATTGCCGGCTCGCCGCGCGACAACGAAATGACCTGGTTTTTGCTGGGCGCCATTTATGAGCGCCAGAAATTCTTCGACAAGGCTGAAACTGAATTCAAGAAAGCGCTCGCGGCGAACCCTAAGAACGCTCCGGTATTGAACTACTACGGCTACATGCTCGGAGATCTCGGCATCCGTCTCGATGAAGCGCAGTCCCTCGTGCAGCGCGCCCTTGCGGAAGATCCGTACAATGGCGCGTATCTCGACAGCCTCGGCTGGGTTTATTTCAAGCAGAACAAACTTGGCGACGCCGAAGCCACATTGCGCAAGGCGCTCGAACGCGATTCACATGACCCCACGATGCACTCGCACCTGGGCGATGTGTATGCCAAGTCTGGCCGTCCTGACCTTGCCGCAGCGGAATGGGAAAAGTCTCTCGCAGAATGGAAGCGCGTCCTGCCCGCGGATGTGGAGCCCGAAAAAATTGCCGAGGTGGAGAAAAAAGTCAGTCAGTCGCGCCGTCGTGTGGCGCAAAAGTCTTCTCCCGAAGCAGTGAAGCCCTGACCTAGCCTATGTCCGAAGTTCGTATCCCCGCCCTTGCGAAAGTAAACTTGCGTCTGGAAGTTCTCGGCAAACGTCCCGATGGATTCCACGAGCTGCGCACCATTTTTCAGACCATTTCGCTAAAAGACGAACTGCGGCTAAGATCCACGCGCAAACCAGGCATCGAGTTCCGCGTGCGCGGCAATGCTTCGCTTTCAAGTGAGCCTGTCGAGAAAAATCTCGCCTATCGCGCAGTGGATGCACTGCGCCAGGAACTTAACGAACGCGACGGCGTCGCCATCGAATTGCGCAAAGCCATTCCGGCTGGCCGAGGGCTGGGCGGCGGCTCGAGCGACGCGGCATCCGCGCTCATTGGGTATCTCCGCCTTGCCAAAAACCAACTGCCCCGCGAGCGGCTGTTCGAACTAGCCGCCAGCCTCGGCGCCGATGTCCCCTTTTTCCTGGAAGGTGGCCGCGCGCTCGGCATTGGCAAGGGCGACGAAATCTATCCTCTGCCGGACATTCCAAAGTTCCACCTGCTCGTCGTCTCGCCGCAGGCAATTCATGTACCGACTCCAGATGCTTATCGCTGGCTTGATGCACCAAAACCCAACGCCCCGCAATTGACAAATTCATCCGGAAACCATAAACTTCATAGGTTCTGTGCTCTCTCTTGGAGCCTGCAGGGCAGCCCCCTCCTGAATGATTTTGAGGATGCGGTCTTCCAGCAGCACCCCCGTCTGGCTGAAATCAAACGGGATCTGCTTCAAAACGGAGCAACAGAAGCCTTGCTGGCGGGTAGCGGTTCGGCGGTGATTGGAGTTTTCCCGAGCCCAGCTAAGGCGCGCCGAGCCGCTGTTGGGTTTCCGCTTGATCAGACTTTCGTTTGCGAGACCGTCTCGCGCGATTCGTATCGCCGTCTGATTCAAAGTCGCACTGTTCTTTGTGCGCCTCGCGATTAATCCTCAGCGTCTTTAGCCAAACAACCAGGGAATTTCAGCTTGCAGACTTTGCAGGGTGGAGACCGCTTCGTGAACGACGAGCGTTTCAAAATTTTTTCGGGTACGGCGAATCCCGTGCTGGCCGAATCCATCTGCCGGCATCTCGACGTGCCTTTGGGCAAAGCCATGCTGGGCCGCTTCAGCGATGG
>Ga0137403_10002147_pt1 | contig 24225 bp, 20 predicted proteins | sample CZOMad2_1_16fung_FD_122057 | JGI IMG/M metagenome (GOLD analysis project Ga0137403, IMG submission 122057) | Vadose zone soil fungal communities from Angelo Coast Range Reserve, California, USA - CZOMad2_1_16fungal (Hybrid Assembly) | ecosystem: Environmental > Terrestrial > Soil > Vadose zone...
CATATTCATATAGCCAAATATACATTGTGATGTATATACGTCAACTACTTTCTTATTAGCCCGTATTCCACGCTATCTACCAACGCGCCAAGGCTGGCTTCGATGATATTATCATGCACGCCGACGGTGCCCCATTCCTTCCTGCCGTCGGTGGATTCGATCAGCACGCGGGTTTTGGCACCAGTGCCGAGGCTGCTGTCCAAGATCCGCACCTTGTAATCCGTGAGCATGATGTTTTTGACCTTGGGGAAATATCGCACCAGGGCCGCTCGCAACGCCGAGTCTAGCCCATTAACCGGGCCGTCGCCTTCCGCGACCGTCTCCGCCTTCTGGCCGGCAACTCTCACCGTCACCGTGGCTTTGCAGGCGTTTTGCTTTCCGTCGCGCCGCATCGACACATGATAGGCGTCCACATGAAACGGCGGTTCCTCGTGCCGCAACGCCCGGCGGATGAGGAGCGCAAGCGACCCATCTGCGGCTTCAAATTCATAGCCCTGATGTTCCCGCTCTTTGATGCGGTTCAAGATGGCCTTTAATTCCGGCGTGTCGTTGGTGATCTTGAAACCAAGCTCCTGCGCCTTGATTACAATGTTGCTGCGACCCGCCAGGTCGCTGATCAAAACGATCCGCTCATTTCCAACCATTGCCGGTTCAATATGCTCGTAACTGCTCGCCAGCTTCTGCACGGCGTTGACGTGCGCGCCGCCTTTGTGCGCGAACGCCGCCGAGCCAACCCACGGCAAACGCGGATTGTGACGCATATTCGCGATTTCATCCACGAACTGTGAAAGCTCCTTCAACTTCGGCAACGACTTGGCTGGCACGGAAGTTTTTTTCCACTTCAACGCCACGCACGGAATGACGCTCGTCAGATTGCAATTGCCGGTGCGTTCGCCGTAACCATTGATCGTGCCCTGCACCTGGACTGCCCCGGCTTCCAGGCTGGCAAGGGCGTTGGCCACGCCCAGGCCGATGTCGTCGTGCGTATGAATGCCGATTTTGCAATTCAAATTGCCGGCGGCGATTTTCGTGATGGCGGCAATCTCGTTCGGCAGACAGCCGCCATTCGTATCGCATAGCACGACGAAATCCGCGCCCGCTTTTTCAGCGGCCTGCCAGGTCGCAAGGGCGTATTCGGCATTGAGTTTGTAACCGTCAAAGCAATGCTCCGCGTCGTAAATCACAAACTTCCCATGACCCTTCAGGTAGCGGACCGTGTCGCCGATCATCGCGAGATTTTCATCCGGCGTGCAGCGCAACACTTCCTTCACATGCAGCATCGACGTCTTGCCATAGATCGTCACGACCGGCGTTTCCGCTTCGATGAGCAGGCGCACCTGGTCGTCCTGTTCGACCGGCGTATTTTTTTTGCGCGTCGAGCCGAACGCGGCGAGCTTCGCATTTTTGAATTTGCGCTTTTTGGCCTGCGCGAAAAATTCGATGTCCTTGGGATTGCTGCCCGGCCAGCCGCCTTCAATGTAATGCACCCCGAAAGAATCGAGCTTCTCGGCGATGCGGAGTTTGTCCGCGACCGAGAAATTGATGCCTTCGCCCTGCGAACCGTCGCGCAAGGTCGTGTCATAGATTTCGACTTGGGGTTTCATAAATGCCGTAAAAACGGACGGATACTATCTCTGAAAATGGCGGAAGTAGCAAATCGGAAAAGCGGTTATCGAATTACTCACCTACGACGAAGTGAATAAACATTGCAAGCGTCTGAATGCAAAATAATCCCAAAACACATAAAAGAGAAAAATTTGTATGGACAGACCAAAAAGATGCAACAAGCTGCGATTTTTCACTGCCATCAGTTCTTTGGCGAGACCAAATAATTCGAAAGTATTGAAAAGTAAAAAAGAAAACTGCAATCGAAATTACAATTGCAAGGAATAACGTGTCGGAAGTATCTAATTTTGGCATACAAGCGTGAATAAGTTCGTTCACCGCATAAGCGCCCAATCCAGCCAAGAATAAAATGTAAATGAAGGAAATAATCCAATACCAAAATTTGCCCAATATTGTCATGTTAGCCCATTCTCGGCGGTTACTTTGAAACGATTTTCCACAAGCCCTACAAACACACATTGACGAACCAAGACTACTAGAAATTCCAAACATTCGTATGCCACAATAAGCATGGCAAGCAGGACACCGTTCTGTGATTGCATACAACATTTGTAAATTTATTGGGAATGATGCCGAAATTTATGGCTTGAAACTAAATTCCAATTTTGTGGATGTCCAGTTTGATTTTGATTTCAGTGGTGATTTATCAATGCGCAGTTAAATTTTGCGCGTGGAAATTTGCGAGGGAAAAATTTCTAAAACTTTGCGGCTTGGTGTCTTCGTGGTTAGAAGTTAAATTGTTCCCATGTCGCACGCGGATTTTGTTCATTTGCATTTGCACACCGAGTTTTCATTGCTCGATGGCGCGTGCCGTCTCGACCGGCTCATGGACAAGGCGCACGAACTGAAATTTCCCGCGCTCGCCGTCACCGACCACGGCGTTCTTTACGGCGCGATTGATTTTTACAAAGCCGCGCGCGAAAAAGGAATCAAGCCCATCGTCGGCTGCGAAGTGTATGTCGCGCCCGGTTCGCGGCTCGAAAAAAAAAGCGGCAGCGGCGGTGGACGCGACGTTTATCATCATCTCGGTTTGCTCGCGAAGGACGAGACCGGCTACAAAAATCTCATCAAGCTCACAACCGCCGCGCATCTCGAAGGCTATTATTACAAGCCGCGCATTGATAAAGAAATTCTCGCGGCGCACAGCGAAGGGCTGATTGCGATGTCCGGCTGCATCGCCAGCGAAATTCCCGATTGGATTCTCAAAGACCAAATTGACAAGGCGCGCGACGCCGTGGATTGGTTCAAGCAAACGCTCGGCGCAGAAAATTTTTTCCTCGAATTGCAAAATCATGGCATCGCGGAACAAGCGAAGGTCAACAAACATTTGATTCCGTGGGCAAAAGAATTTGGACTCAAGCTCGTCGCCACGAACGATGTTCATTACATCAACAAAAGCGATTCGCACGCGCATGATTGCCTGATTTGCATCGGCACGCAGACGCAATTAGCTGACACGAAGCGCATGAAATACGAGCCGGAACAATTTTATTTGCGCACGGCGGAAGAAATGAAAGCGCGCTTTGCTGAAACGCCGGAAGCCGTCAAAAATACTTTGGAAGTCGCGGAGAAATGCAATCTGGAGATCGAATTCAACAAATTGCATTTCCCGGTTTTCCATCCTCCGGAACATTTCACGCGCGAAGGTTATTTGCGACAGTGGCTCGCGGAAGGTTTGTTCCGCCGCTACACGATTCACGCGAAGGCCGAGGGAAAAGAATTTGTCATCGAGAAGATTGACGAGCCAAATCGTTTGCCGACATTTGATCCAAAAAATCCAAACGAAAAAGAAGCGCTCAAAGTCATTCTCGACCGATTGCATCTCGAACTCGGCGTCATCGAAAAAACTGGATTCATTTCCTATTTCTTGATCGTCGGCGATTTCATCCGCTACGGCCGCAGCAAGGGAATTTCCTGCGTCGCGCGCGGAAGCGCCGCCGGTTCATTGGTGACTTATCTTCTCGAAATCGCGAACGTTGACCCGATTCGTTACGGGCTTCTCTTCGAGCGATTTCTGAATCCCGAGCGCGTCAATCCGCCGGATATTGACATTGATTTCGCCGACGACCGGCGCGCGGACGTCATCAAATACGTTTCCGAAAAATACGGGAAGGATTCCGTCGCACAAATCATCACGTTCGGCACGATGGGCGCGAAATCGGTCGTGCGCGACGTCGCGCGCGTGATGGGTTTGAGCTACGGCGACGGCGACCGGCTCGCGAAAATGATTCCATTCGATTTGAAAATGGATTTGACGAAGGCGCTCAAACAATCGCCGGAACTCGAGGCCGCTTATGAAAATGAAGACGTGACGCGTGAGTTGATTGACACCGCGTTCATCCTTGAAGACATCACGCGCAACGCGAGCGTTCACGCCGCAGGCGTCGTCATCGGCGACCAGCCACTCGTGAATTTGCTGCCGCTCAAGCAGGACGACGACGGCGCGCTCGTCACGCAATACTCGATGAATCCCGTCGGCGACCTCGGCCTGCTGAAAATGGATTTTCTCGGCCTCAAAACGCTGACCGTCATCCGCAACACTTGCGAAATGGTCAAACGCACGCAGGGAATTTCCGTGGACATTGACCATTTGCCGCTCGACGACAAAAAAACTTACGACCTGCTGAATCGCGCGGAAACATTGGGTGTTTTTCAATTGGAATCCGGCGGGATGCGCGATTTGTGCCGGAAATTTCAGATCAGTTCCATCGAGCACATCACGGCGCTCGTCGCGTTGTATCGTCCCGGCCCGATGGATTTGATTCCTGATTTCATCAAGCGTCGGCACGGCGAAATCGAGATCAAATACGAGCATCCGTTGCTCGAACCGATTTCCAAAGAGACTTACGGCATTTTGATTTATCAGGAACAGGTCATGCAGGCCGCGCAGATTCTTGCCGGCTTCACGCTCGGCGCGGCGGACATTTTGCGACGCGCGATGGGCAAGAAAAAAGTCGTGGAAATGGCGAAGCAGCGCGAGAAATTCGTCAAAGGCTGCGCTGAAAAAAATAAAATCCCGAAGGCGAAAGCCGACCAGATTTTCGACTTGCTCGAAAAATTTGCCGGTTACGGTTTCAACAAATCGCACGCGGCGGCTTACGCCATCGTCGCGTATCAAACCGCGTATCTGAAGGCGAATTTTCCGGTCGAATTTTTCTGTGCCATGATGACCAACGACATGGGCGACACGGAAAAGTTGAGCAAATACATTGACGAAGCGCGCGAATTTGAGATTGAAGTGTTGCAGCCGGACGTGAACGAAAGCGAAATGTATTTTGCCCCGGCGCGCGAAGGAAAAGCAATCCGTTTTGGTTTGGCGGCAATCAAAAATGTAGGCGAAGTCGCGGTCGAAGCGATTTTGAAGGCTCGCAGTGAAGGCGGAAAAATAAAATCGCTTTCAGAATTGTGCGAGCGTGTTGACGGGCGCACCGTCAATCGCAAAACGCTTGAAGCATTGATTAAAACCGGCGCGTGCGATGCGTTTGGCCAGACGCGCGCGACGATGTTTTCGCAAATCGAACGCATGTTGGCGCGCGCGGCGAGCATCCAGTCCGACAAACAAAAAGGTCAAAGCTCGCTTTTTGGCGCGCTGGAAGACAAAGCTGCGCCGAAGCCGGACGATGAAAGACAATTGCCCGAATGGCCGCAGCATGAATTGCTCGCGCACGAAAAAGAGCTTCTAGGATTTTATGTCACCGGCCATCCGCTGACGCCGTTCGCGCCGATTTTGAAAAGATACGCGCTCGCGAATACTTCGCAACTTGCAGAATTGCCCAATCGCAGTTTGACGCGCATCGGCGGATTGATCGCAGCAGTCCAAAACGGCGTTTCAAAAAAATCCGGCAAGCCGTATTCGATGGTTACGCTCGAAGATTTGGAAGGCTCGGCCCAGATTTTGTGCATGAACGAGAATTACGACAAATATCGGATGTTGCTCACGCCGAACAAAGCCGTTCTCGTCATCGGCGAAGTGAATACCGGCGACGACAAACCGAAAATTTTTCCGCAGGAGATCATGGCGCTCGAAGACGCGCCAAAAAAATTTACGAAGCAGGTGCATTTGCGATTGCACACGGCGCATTTGAAGCCGGAACAATTGGATTCCGTGACCGAACTGCTCGCCGCGCATCCGGGCAAATGTCCGTTGCTGCTCTGTTTCATGCAGCCCGGCGGCGGAACCGTTTTCATGGATACGAGCGAGCGTTTCAGCGTCACGCCGTCGCTGAAATTGCAGCACGAAGCCGACGCCCGATTCGGCGAGGAAACGTATTACGCAAAAGTGGACACAAGTTTGCCGGAACGCACGCCGCGACGATGGGAACGCAAACCCGAATCCAACGGCGAGGAATAATTCGTAGCGGCGCGTCGGCAGACCGCCGCATTTTTTGATTTAAGTTTCCGGCTTTCTGCCGAAAGCCGCTACGCCAATTTATTTCACAGCGGCCCAGACGCGATGAACGTCATCGTGGTCATCGAGCGATTGCAAAAATTCGCCGACTTCGGCGCGGTGTGTTTCCGTCAGTTCGGGAAATTGTTTTGGGACGTAACCCAATTCGCTCGTCACAACCGTCCAGCCGTTTGACGAAAGCCATTTAACCACGGCGTGAACGGCAGTGCGTTCACAAATGAATCGCGCACCGGCGGCATCGGCAGGAATGTCATCATTTTGTTCGTGCGTCAAAATTTCCACTTCGTTCGCACCGGCTTCAATCGCCGCTGCTTCGCAATCAATGTTCGCGTCGGGATGATGCGCTTCGACGATGCCGACGTGGTCGAACAAAAATTTATTGCTGCCGGTCGTGCCGAGCTGGCCTTTTTTGAACAGCACGCGGATTTCCGGCGCGGTGCGGTTCACGTTGTCCGTATAAACTTCAACGATGACGGGCACTTTGTGCGGCGCGTAACCCTCAAAAGCGACGTGTTCCATCACAAGCTTTTCAGCGCCGGTTCCCGCGCCCTTTTTGATGGCGCGATCAATCGTATCGCGCGTCACGCTTTCCTTCTTCGCCTTTTCGACGGCGGTGAAAAGCCGCGCGTTCATCGCCGGATCAGCGCCGCCCATTTTTGCGGCGACGGAGATTTCGCGGACAAGTTTGGCGTTCGTCCGGCCTTTTTTCAGGCCGGCGACCAATCGTTTTGCATGAAGCCATTGGCGTCCCATGAAAAAATTTTAGCAAACTGTTTTTCCTGTGGCGAGTGAAAGAGGCTATTGTGACAGGACGTGTCCGGGAACGGAGCAGGTCGGCATTTGGTCCATTCTGCCAATTGTATATTTGCCGCCCGCCGGACATTTTGGAAAACTCTGATTTCCATTTGCATCTGGTTTACCAACGTAAGGTTTGATGTCATCTTCAGCAGGAGTGTCAGTGGATTTTTTACCATTTTCCAAAGCCCATTGTTGTTTCGCGGCATCAATCTGCCGGAGATTGTTGATGCAAGCATTGCGTTGATTGATTTCCAATTGATTGCCTCGTGAGGTTGCGGCCGGCATACGAACCAACCTGACGCCCGGCGGCACGTCGTAATTGAAATCATCAGCAGCCAGCGTCGGGTTCACTTCAACATTTCTGGAGGTTGAGGTGATCGTGCCGCGAATTTTCATCATCACCGGCGCAAATTTTTTTACCTGCGTCTTTATCATTTCCAACGCCGGCGGCGGCATATTGGTGAAAGCGCTTTCGTATAAAGAAAAGGCATCGTCAATGTCCGCGTCGCTGATTTGGCCGCCGAGCGTGATTTGCCATTGCGGAATCAGGTAAGTGGTTTTGCCCACCCAGACTTTCACCTTTTGTCCGAGCACTTTTGCGGTAAGCGTGTAACAATCCTGTCCGTTCACGGATTCGTCTTCGGTCTGTCCCAAGTCTTTGATGATTTTGGTCAGGTTTGCAGGGTCGGCAAACATTTCCTGAATTTTTTTGATTTGTTCCGGTTGGCTGTTTGTCGAATTGCTGTCGGTCATCTGCCGATAACTGGGCGGTATCATTTTTTGATGAGAATCCGTGAACATGAATTGGCCTTTGTCGGATTTCCAAAAGGCGAACGTGTTGGTCATGGTCATCCGGTCAACTTTTGACACGGCCTCCATCGCCATGTAATACAAGTTTGTCTGCGCCCGCTTGATGGAAAGTTCGGTCGTGTTCGTGACTATCCTCGGCATTCCCGGCGGGTGTCGCGCGGCATTTTTTGCGTTGGCAGATTGATTCGGATTAACATCAGCGACCGTGATGTTCGACAAGTCAAGAAACAGGGTGACAGTGCCATCCGCCCTCACGCTCGTCACATTGGTGTAAGCCCCATGCACCTTGGTTAAAATGCTCAACGCGTGAACAGCGGCATCGGCGCTGGGTGCGGAAACTTGCGCGGCAGGATTGGCTTTTGACTTGCCGCCACCGACATGTTTCAAAGCGTAAGTCACGCCAAAGAAACCGCCTGTCGCACCTATCAAGGTCACGGCCACAATAAGCAGCATCTTTAGCAACCCGCCGGATTTTTTGACCGGCGGTTGTCCACCGGAAGCGCCGGCGAATCGTTGCCCGACAGCGGGAGCAGCGGTGGTTTGCCGCGTCGCAAGGGATGGCGGAGCCGCAGCACTTGGTCTCGAAACCGGCGGCGGAGTCGGCATCGCGGGCGGAGCGGTCGCAGAACGCGGCGCTTGCGGAACGATGATGGCCTGTTTGCACGTCGGACAATTGATTTGCATTCCGACGTAGCCCGTGTCGCACTGGATGTGCTGGCTGCATTGAGGACAGGAAAATTTGAATTCAGCCATAAATTTTATTGGTCGAAAAACGTGACGGCTTCCGATTGGTGACGAGCCAAGCAAACGCCTTTTTCAAGAGATTTGCAAGCCCAACGTAGGAGTCGAGGTAACGAGACTCTGAATTTATTTTTGAAATGAGACTCCTTACGTCGTCTCCTGCAAAATTTGTTTTACGCCCGCCGCTCTTTGATGCTAGCCAAAATATCCGCCACGACTTCGCCCTTCGGTTTCGCGCCGACGTTGCCCTTGCCGTGCAGGCGCACGGAAACCGCACCGGCGTCCATGTCGCGACCGCCGATGACGAGCATCGTATGGACTTTAGCTTGCTCGGCCTCGGCGATTTTCGCCTTGATCGGGTCGTTGCGGAAATCCGGTTCGCAGCGGACAAAATTTCCGCGCAGTTCGTCCACGATGGATTTCGCGTAGGCGATCAATTTCTCATTCTCGCCCAGCGTCAGCACGCGCACCTGTTCCGGCGCGAGCCAGAGCGGGAAATTGCCGGCGTAATGCTCGATCAAAAAGCCGATGAACCGTTCGTGCGTGCCGAGCGGCGCGCGATGGATGCACAACGGCGTTTTCTCCGAGTTGTCGCGGTCGCGATATTTCAGGCCGAACCTCGCGGGCACGGCGAAGTCCACCTGATTCGTCGCCAGCGTGAACTCGCGGCCGATGACGCTCCACACCTGCACGTCAATCTTCGGGCCGTAGAACGCCGCCTCGTTTGGCACTTCGACGTAATTAATTTTGGAATCAATCAATACCTTGCGAACCATGTCCTCGGTTTTTTTCCACAATTCGGGATCGTTGACATATTTTTTACCAAGTCCATCCGCGCTGTGTGTGCTGAAGCGCATCTGATATTTTTCAATACCGAAAATTCTAAAATACTTTAGATACATTTCATTGACCGCGTTGAACTCGGCGGCGAACTGCTCTTCAGTGCAATAAATGTGCGCGTCGTTCATGTTCAGCGAGCGGACGCGCATGAGGCCGAACAATTCGCCTGATTGTTCGTAACGATAGCAAGTGCCGTATTCCGCAAGGCGCAACGGCAAATCGCGATAACTGTGCGGTTCAGCCGCAAAAATGCGGTGGTGATGCGGACAATTCATCGCTTTGAGGTAATAGCGATTTGATTTAATGCCTCCCAATTTTTCTATTTCTTGTTCTAAATATATTTGATCATCTACACTTGCTTCAAGTTCGTCTGAAACCTTTACCATCCGCTCCAACAGACCCTCATCATACGCAGATTTAGCTGAACGATTAGTCAACTCTTTTTGAAGACTCTTCATTTCATTACGCAGGGAATCAACTTCTTTATCAGCTTCGTCAAGTTGAGGTGCCAATTTCGCCCGGTCAATGCGATCCATGAGTTCACAATATTGTTCGGCTAATTCAACAATGAATTCATCCGTAGGCTTCGTTTTCACAATCTGGGACTGCAATCTTTTTAGTTCTTCTCGAATGGTGGTTTTGTCGGGAGAGCCATCTTCGCCTTTCAATTCCATCGGTGGAAACATTGACTCTGCGTAATACGGCAAGTGGCCGGAAGTTTTATACATTTTTTCGCGCGCGATGTGCGGCGTTTTCACGCGCACGTAACCGGCGGCGAATTCCGTTTCTTTCGCCAACTTTTCCAGTTCTTCCACGATCGCCGTGCCCTTCGGCAGCCACAGCGGCAATCCCGGCCCGACGTATTCGGTGTCCAGCGCGAACAATCCCATTTCCGCGCCGATCTTGCGATGGTCGCGCTTTTTCGCTTCTTCGAGCATCGTGAAATATGCGTCCATCTCGGTCTTGTTCTTGAACGCCGTGCCGTAAATTCTTTGAAGCTGCGGATTTTTTTCGTCGCCTTTGTAATACGCGCTGGCCACGTGTGTGAGCCGGAACGCGCCGATGTTGCCGGTGCGCATCACGTGCGGCCCGGCGCAGAGGTCGAGAAAATCGCCGTTCTTGAAATACGAAATCGGCTCGCCTGCTGGGATGTTCTGGACGATGTCCAGTTTGAACTTGGAGGCTGCGCCTCGATCACCCAGCGCGGCCAGACGACCTTTTTGCGCGTCGGCCAAAGCCTGTTCGCGCGTGACGACGACTTTTTCGAACGTGTTGTTCGCCTTGATCTCCTTTTTCATCTCGGCCTCGATGGCGGCGAAATCTTCCGGCGCGATGCGATGAGAAAGTTCGACGTCGTAATAAAATCCGTTTTCGACCGGCGGCCCGGCGGCGAATTGCGCGTCCGGCCAGATTTTGAGGATGGCGGTGGCGAGCACATGCGCGGCAGAATGCCGGATGCGTTCGAGTTCGGTCATCTTCGCGCGGTCGTCGAGAGTTTTGCGTTCTTTCGGTTCTTGCTGTTCAGCGGACATGAAAAGATTTTAACCACAAAGGCACAAAGACACGAAGGAAGAAATTTATTCCAAAACTTTGTGCCTTGGTGTCTTGGTGGTTAAATCATTTCGCGGTTTTCCAGATTGAAACCAATCCGCCGAAGCCGCACAGCAGCAACACGCTTACGGCAATCGCACCGCTGTTTTGGAATTGCGGAAGAAATTGCAACGACAACGCGCCGACAGCCGGGCCGACGCAGTTGCCGAGACCAATCGCCGCTTCATGGATGCCGCCGTGTTCGCCACGCGTTTCGCCGCCGGCGTCCATCGAATAAAACAGCGACGAATAATAAATCAGCCCGATCGCGCCGCCAAAAAATATTTGTGCGACGATAAGCGCATAAATGTTCGGTGCCATCAGAATTGCCGCGAACGACACGATGAGAATTGCAAACGAGAGGACGAGCCAGCGGAATTTGTAATGCCATTCCGTCCACTGCCACAGCACAACAAACGTGCCGAGCCGCACGAAACACCAGAGCGAACAAATGAATCCGGCCAGCATCGGCGATAAATCAAATTTGTGCGCGATGCCGGGAACGACGGCGATGAGCGTGTTGATGGCGATGTAGGCGAATGGATTTGCCAGCCACGCCATTTTCAAAAACGCCTTCGCTTTCGGCGACGCCGGACGATGCGGTTCCGGCGGCAGTGCGGTCACAGGTTTGTTGAGCGCTTCACGCGCCATTTCCGCCGCGTGATGTTGCAGCCAAAACGCCAGCGCCAGTTGCAACAGCACAATCGCCAGCGGCAGGGCCAAAATAATCTTAAATCCGAAAGCGACGATGAGCGTGCCACCGATGAAATAGGACGCGGCATTCGTGACGGCCCAAACGACGTTGTAAAGTCCGACGGCGCGCGGCAATTGCGCGGCGGTCTCGCCATCGCTGACGAGCGCTTCGAGCGTCGGCCAGATGAAGCACATTCCGATGGTGACGCAAGCAGCGGCGAGAATTTCTCCGGGTGCGGAATTTAGAAACAAGCCGGCAGCAAATGAAACCGCCATTATCGAGAAACCAATTTTCAGCGCGAAAAAATAGCCGCGTCGCTGCGCGAATTTTCCCGCCTGCCACGCGGCGAAGACGTAAATGAAACCGAGAAATGCGGCGAGCGCGAGATTGTGCTTGTTGTCGAAGCCAAACCGGTCGCGCATGAAAAAATACAAATAGTTAAAATATAGAACGGTCGCGAAGGAGTTCAATCCTTCGAGCGTGAAACAGGAGAATTTGATTTTCTGATGCGAATTCATTTCGCGGCGGAAATTTCTTCAATGGCTTTGCGGCAATACCATTTCACCGCGTCAGACATCGGCGGTTGCAGCTTGTCCAATTCGCCGGCGGAACACCAGCGGATGTCATGATGCTCCTCCGTAGCCAAAACTGGATTTGCCGAAACTCCGTTTGGCAGTGGCCGGCGGCCCTCCGCAAGGAGCGGTCGCGCCCAGTAAATCAGGCCGATGTGTTCGTGCGTTTCGGAAATGCGATGGATGTCGAGAAAACGCGGCGCGATGAGCGCGCGCGTGCCGGGCGAAGTCGTGGGCGGACGTTCGCCGAGCAATTCCACGTCGAGGCCGCTCTCCTCCTTCGCCTCGCGCGACGCGGCCTGCTCCGGGTCTTCGTCCAGTTCGATGTGCCCGCCGAGCGGTAGCCATTTGTCGAGCTTGCGATGATGGATGAGCAGAATCGCGTCGTCGTGAACGACAAAAATCGCGACGGTGAAATCAATTTTTTCGTGGATGTGAGCCATGAAATCAAACAATCGGTAGGTGTCGCACGCGAATTTGAAAATCGTTCACCGAAATCATTGCGCCGACATTCAAATCATCTTCGCATTGAGGGATGACATTTTGAACCAATTCCGAAAATTGTTCGGCGCGCAATCCTTCGATTCGGACTCGGATGACCGACGGTTTGTGTGCCTGCGACAATGCCAAGCGCGCGTGAAAGTCCGCGTCGAGCGTTATGACGACACGATTTTCTGCTAAAGCACGTCTGAGAATTTCTTCGTCTTCGGATTCCGCCATGCCGATTTCGCCAGTGTGAACTGCGTCAAATCCCGCTTGCCGAAGAAAAATTGCCGATGAGCGAGGCGTTCCCTGATCGAGAAGCAATTTCATTTGGCCGCGACCAAATCAATTATTCTGTCATCAAGATTGGCAGCAGCGTAAGCCAGCGCTTCCTGAATATCCGCTTCTTCCAATTCAGGATACTCGCGCTTCAAATCGTTCCGGTCGGGATAAGTGGCAACGGCCTCGACGACTCGGCGCACGGTAAGACGCAATCCACGAATGCACGGCTGACCATTCATTCGCTTCGAATTGGTTGTGACGCGCTTGAAAATCATGGTTAATTTGTAGTCTTAATTCACCCGTTTCGCAAGCAGCGAACATTCAAAAAAACATAAATGCTCCGACGCGAGCCGGGGCGTTTTGCGTCGAAATTTTTATTTCATCCGGTCGAAATTCTTCTGGAGAATCTGCCAATCTTTCATGCCTTTGACTTTGCTCTGGAACGATTTGTTGATCTCGGCTTCCTTCGCGTTCTTGGTCGGCTTGCTGACCTTGTAGAAAATGCCGAAGTTGCCGGGGAACGGTTCGCCCGCGAGCTTGTAGGCCGCGAGCTCGTCGGTCACGTCGTGCGTCTTGGGAACTTCGTTGAACACGCCGCCTTTGCGCGGGTTGCTCGCGTCGAACGCGCCTTCGTAAAATTCCACGCATTCGCTCAGGCATTCGATGAAGCTGAAACCGTCGTGATCCATCGCGGCTTCCATCATCTGCAAAACGTGGTTCGGGTTCGTGTGCGTGGTGCGCGCGACGAATGTGGCGCCGGCGGAGATCGCCTGCTTCATCGGGTTGATCGGATAATCCACCGCGCCCCATTGGTCGGTCTTGCTCTTGAAACCGAGCGGCGACGTGGGCGAAGTCTGTTTCTTCGTCAGGCCGTAGACCCAGTTGTCCATCACGCAATAGGTCATCTTGATGTTCTTGCGCGCGGTGTGGTTGAAATGATTTCCGCCGATGGAAAAGGCGTCGCCGTCGCCGCCGAAAACGAAGACGTGCAAATCGGGACGCGAAAGTGAAATGCCGCTCGCGAACGGCAGCGCGCGTCCGTGGATGTAATGCGCGCCGTGCGCCTGCACGAAATACGGAAAGCGGCTGGAGCAGCCGATGCCCGCGACGGTGGTGATCTTCTCGTGCCACATCTTGCGTTTTTCGATCAGCTTGAAATACAGCGCTAGCACGGAAAAATCTCCGCAGCCGGGACACCACGTCGGATGGTCGGCGGCGACTTCTTTTTTGGTCAGGCCCTTGCGTTCTTCGGGCAAAGTTGGCACAGCGACGCCAGTTATATTTCCAGCAGCGCGATTGGGAATTTCAACGATAGCTTCACTCATAAAAAATTGAATTAAAGTTTGCGCAATCCGGCGGACACGTTGCCTTTGGCGCGTTCGAGAATTTCCTTCACTTTCCACGTCAGGCCGTCGGTCTTGTTGATGCCGCGAATTTTCGGATCGCAATAACGCGCACGGAGCAACTGGCCGAGCTGGCCGAAACCGTAAAGTCCCTCGTCGTTCATCTCGACGACAAGAACATGATTGAAGCCGGAGAAAATATTTTCCAAATCGTTCGGCAGCGGATTGACGTGACGGATGTGAATCGAAGAAACGCTGTCACCGGCGGCGCGCGAACGGTCAACCGCTTCCTTGATCGGGCCTTCGGTCGAACCCCAGCCGACGAGCAAAACATTTCCTTCGGGCGGGCCATAAATTTTCGGCACGGGCAAACTTGCGCCAAGCGCCTGCAATTTTTTCCGGCGTTTCGCGGTCATCTGCATATGCAATTTTGGCGAGCCGGTCGGATGGCCGAGTTCGTCGTGTTCAAGGCCGGTAACGATGGGATATTTTCCACTTTGAATCCGAGTGCCGGGCGCCAGGTGCGTGGTAATACCGTCGGCTTTCGACAAATCGTAAGGCTTGTGGTCGGCAACCGGCGTAAAATTGGGCGAAATATCCTGGCAAACTTTTTCGAGGTTCGGTTCGGTGAAGGCTTCGATGCGCGTGGCGATGCCTTGGTCGCTCAAAATAATCACCGGCACGGAAAATTTTCGCGCGATGTTGACGGCTTCAATCGCCATGTAAAAACAATCTTCGACGTTCGCGGGCGCAATGACGACGCGCGGCGAATCGCCATGGCCGCCGTTGACTGCGATGTTCAAATCGGACTGCTCGATGTTCGTCGGCATTCCGGTTGAAGGGCCGCCGCGTTGAACGTCAACAATCACGAGCGGCATTTCCGCCATGACCGCCCAGCCCAATGCTTCAGTTTTCAAGGAAATCCCCGGACCGCTTGAACCCGTCACCGCGACGCGACCGGCGTAGCTCGCGCCAATCGCCATCGAGACGGCGGCGATTTCGTCTTCAGTCTGCACAAATGTGCCGCCGTATTTCGGCAATTCGCGGCGCAGCAGTTCCATGATGTCCGACCACGGCGTGATCGGATAGCCCGCGCCGAAGCGAACACCTGCGGCGATCAATCCGAAACCGAGCGCTTCGTTGCCGTTCATCACAACCTGATGGCCGTCTTTTTTTTGTGAATCAACAAACTTGAAAGTTTCCAAAATGTTTCCGAGCGAGTTCGCATAGCCCGCGTGAAATGCCGCAAGCGCGTTGTTCAAAATGCTTGGGTCTTTGCCGGTGAAACGCTCGCCGATAAGTTTTTCGAGCTTCGGTAGATTTAGATCGAACATCTTGGCGATGAGGCCGAGCGCAAAAATATTTTTGCCTTTGTCCTTAGCCGTGCCACCGATGGCTTCGACGGTCAAACCGGAAATGGCAATTCCAACGTGATGATAAATTTTTTTGTTCTCATCAGAAATTTCCGTGACGTGATCCGAATCGTAAAGAACGATGCCACCCTTTTTCAACGAACTCAAATGGCCGTCGTAACTGTGCTGGTAAAACGCGAGCAGCACATCCGCTTCGTCGCCGGAACTCAAAACCTCGCCGCTGCCGATGCGAACTTGAAAAATTGAAGGTCCGCCGGAAATCGTTGAAGGAATCGTCATGAATGTCATGACTTCCTGCTCGCTGCGTCCCGCAAGCCGCGCGAGAAATCCGCCGATGGCCTGGATGCCGTCCTGCGAATTGCCGGCGATGCGGATGACCGCCTCGTTGATTTTTGAAATTTTTGGCGCGCCATTCGACGACGGCGCTTCTGCAATTATATCATTCATGGAACCTTGAATTAAAAATTACCCGCGATGCAATGTGCGGCTGACGACAGCACTCACTATTACCATGTAACGGTAAGCTAAATATGACGATTGTGTCAAATTCTAATAATCAATATATGCTGCTGATTTAGAGTGTGTTAAATCAAATTCTACAAATGATTTAAGAATGGCAAAATCCGTCCATTAGATTCGTTTATAACTTTGGCTCGTCATTGGAACTTATCTTGTGCTGCCGTTCGGGCTTTTGTGACGCTTGCATCCGTTAGGCGATGCGTTAGCGTTCGGGATGATGATGTTGCAGGAACAATACGACGACGCGATGTTCGATTTCAGTCGCGGTGACTTTGACAGCGCCATTGCGAAACTGAAAATCGTTCTCGCGCAAGAGCCGGAAAATTTCGACGCGCAACTGGCACTCGGCATGGCGCTTTACCGCAAAGGCGATTACGCGTCCGCGATTACTGAAGGCCACAAAGCGGAGGCGCTTCGTCCGCGCGAGCAGCTCGTTCACACGAACCTTTCGTTGTTTTATATGAAAGCCGACGACAAGGTGACTGCGGAGAAGCATGGACTAAAAGCAAAAATTGAATCCTGGCGCGAAGATGCAAAAAATTCCGCGAGCGTGAAAACTGAAAATGAATCGGAACTTCAAATCGCCAAGCCGACGCCGCAACCAATGAAATTTCCGAGCCAGCCGTGGAAAAAGAAATCGCCGACACAATAATTTATGAAATCCTCTTACGAACTTGCGATGGAACGTTTGAACAAAACCGCGCCGGGCGTGAAAATTTCCGACGCGCAGAAAAAAGAACTGGCCGAATTGGATTCGAAATACGCCGCAAAAATTGCCGAGCGCGAGATTGCGTTGGAAACTGAAATCGCGAGAGCGGCTGATGATTTTGAAAAAGAACAATCACTGCGCGAGCAACTCATCCACGAACGGCGAAAACTTCAAGCCGAGATGGAAGAGAAGAAGGAACAAATTCGTTCCGCAAAATAATTTCGAAAACTGCGCGCGAGAGGACTTGAACCTCTAATCCTTTCGGAACCAGATCCTAAGTCTGGCGTGTCTGCCATTCCACCACGCGCGCATCCAATCGAGTTTCAGGTTTCGCATTTCATGTTTCAAGTTTCAAGTTGCGGCCAATTGGAACTTGGAACTTGAAAAACTTCGTTTAATTTTCCGCCATGTCGTTGTGGATTCGAATTTTATTTTGCATATTCGCAATTTCGTCTGGCGTTGCGCTGAACGGATGTTCGCCGGTTCAAAGCCAGTCAGACGAGGAAAAAGAACCGCATTATGTCCTTGGCCGGAGCCGTGTCAACGCGATGGACTATCAAGGCGCGGTTGACGCTTTCGAAGAGTCGCTGGAAGTCAATCCGCGTTCCGCCGCCGCGCATTTTGAACTCGGCTGGCTTTACGAACAGAAAGTTCCCGATCCGGCTGCGGCCATTTTTCATTATCAGCGATATTTGAAATTGAATCCAAACGCCAGCGACGCCGCGCTCATCAAACAACACATTGACGCATGCAAGCAACAACTTGCCGCCGACGTGCTGGCATTGCCCTCTGCGTCCGCCACACAACAGCAATTGGAAAAATTGGTGGAACAAAATCGCCAGTTGCAGGATGAACTGAATCGCTGGCAAGCCTACGCCGCGCAATTGGCAAAAACCAATGCGGTCGTCCAAAACAATTCCATTTTGCCAACGCCAAATCCAATATCACAAAATACACAAAATAATTCGGCGCAGACGAGCGGCGGAAACACGCCTCGCCCGATAACAACAACCGCTCAAGCTCGAACGCACACCGTCGTTTCCGGTGAAACTGCGGCGGCGATTTCCCGCAAGTTCAATGTGAGATTAAGTGCATTGGAATCGGCAAATCCCGGTATCAATTTAAGTAAACTTCGTGTCGGACAGGTTTTGAAAATTCCGTAATTTTAGTTTCCAACTGTGCCATCAACACACTTTATTTTTGAATTGACGAAAAATTTAATTGTGCCATTTTGCTACTAAATAAATTGATTTTGTTCAATGGCTGCAATCAAATCTAGTTTTTTAGACAAAGTTATAGGTCGTATCGGACGCCTCGATGCCGAAGGGCTGCAAACTGTCGTCCAGCGACTCGCGCGCGAACGCAATTTTCTCGAAACGCTTTTCAATACGATTGAAGACGGCGTGCTGGTGGTGGATGAACAGGGTAAAATTATCTACTTCAACCAGGCTGTGACCCGGCTGATCGGTTTGCAATCCGGCGACGGCGAACAGCACATCACAAAGATTCTGCCAGAAGTTGATTGGAAAAAAATTTCCAACGCCGATGCTGCCGGCGGCGAGCGGGTCATGTGGCATGAATTTGAAGTGCACTATCCGCGTTCGCGTTTTCTCCGGCTTTACGCGGCGCCGCTCGATGGCGATGGCATCGGCAGTTCGGGCGTGGCGCTGATTTTGCATGATGCGACGGAAGCGCGGCAAAAGACGTTTGAAGCCATCGAAAGCGAGCGGCTTCAGGCATTGACCCTGCTCGCCGCCAGCGTCGCGCATGAAATAGGAAATCCGCTCAACGCGCTGCATATTCACCTGCAATTGATGGAACGTGAGTTGAAAAAAACGAAATCCACGGAAAATTCTGAAAGCACGCGCAAGCTCGAACAATATCTCGGTGTTGCCAAAGGTGAAATCAACCGGCTGGATTACATCCTCACGCAATTTCTCGGCGCGATCCGTCCGGCGCCGTTGCAATTAAAAATGGCATCTCTCAACGATGTGGTTGAAAAAACTTTGGCGTTGCTGCGGCCGGAAATTGAAAATCGCGGCATCGCCATCAAAATAAAACTGGCGCGGCAATTGACGGCGACGCCGGTTGACGCGACGCAAATGCAACAGGTTTTGGTGAACCTCGTGAAAAACGCGACGCACTCGATGACGCGCAACGGCACGCTCACGTTACAAACCGGCGAAAGTGGCGACGGCGTTTGGATGAGCGTGGCCGACACAGGCGGCGGCATTCCGCAGGAGCAAATCAACCGCATCTTTGAGCCATTTTACACAACGAAGAAAAAAGGAACGGGACTGGGATTGATGATTGTCCAGCGCATCGTGCGCGCGCACAACGGTCGTATTGAATTGGAAAGCCGCGTCGGAAACGGAACGACATTTCGAGTCTGGCTGCCGTTGCACGAACGCAAACCGAGACTTCTCGAAAATAAAAATTGAACATGAAGCCGATGCTTTTGATTGTGGACGACGAGAAGACAACGCGCGAGGGTTTGCGCGCGGCGCTCGAAGATCGTTACGATGTTTATATCGCCGAAGATGCGAAGGCGGCGATGGATTTGCTCGAATCAGAAAATTTCGACGTGATGCTCACGGATTTTCGATTGCCCAACGAGGACGGGATGAAATTGATCGCGCGCGCCAAATCACTTTCCAAACCGCCGATCTGCATTTTGATGACTGCTTATGGTTCGGAAGAATTGGCTGTGGACGCGATGAAACGCGGCGCGGACGATTATATCGCCAAAGGGCGACTACAAATTGACGAATTGGAAATGCGCATCGCACGCGCGTTGCGGCGGCAAAATCTTGAAACGGAGAATGTTTCGCTGCGCAAGCAACTCGATTCGAAATTCGGTTTGGAAAATATCGTCGGCGAATCGCCCGCGATGAAAGAAATTTTTCAGACGGTTCAACAGGTTGCGCCGACGCGCGCATCGGTTTTGCTCACCGGCGAAAGCGGGACCGGCAAAGAATTGATCGCAAAAGCGATCCATCAATTGAGTCCGCGCGCAAAATTGCCCTTTGTCACCGTGCATTGCGCGGCGCTGGCCCCGACGCTTTTGGAGAGCGAATTGTTCGGCCACGAACGCGGCGCGTTCACCAGTGCGCACGAGCGCCGCATAGGGCGCTTTGAACAGGCGCAAGGCGGCACGTTGTTTCTCGATGAAATCGGCGAAATTGACGCGACGATTCAGGTAAAATTGCTTCGCTTTCTTGGTGAAAGGACTTTTGAGCGCGTCGGCTCGAATAAAACTTTGACGGCGGACATCCGTATTGTCGCCGCGACAAATAAAAATCTGGAAGAACTGGTCAAAGCGGGGAAATTTCGGGAAGATTTATTTTTCCGGCTGCGTGTCGTGGAAATAGAATTGCCGCCATTGCGCGAGCGCACGGGCGACATTCCGTTGCTGGCGCGAAGATTTTTGCGCGAATTCGCGAAAGAAAACAACAAATCGGTGAACGATTTCACGGCGGACGCGCTCGAATGGCTGATGAATTATTCCTGGCCGGGCAATGTGCGTGAATTGCGCACGGCGATGGAGCATGCGGTCGTCCTTTGCCGCGGCGAAAAAATTTCCGCGCGCGATCTGCCGCGGCAGATTTCCATCCATGCGCGCAATGAAATGCAATTGTTGCAACAAAATGATTTGACTGTGAAAGAAGCCGAGAAACAATTGATCGTTCACGCGTTGAAGGAAACCGACGGCAACCGGACGCTGGCCGCAAAAAAAATCGGCATGAGCCGGCGGACGTTTCACCGGAAATTGCACACATATCATTTGGAAGGATTTTAATTTATGCGAATCGCGGAAATCATCCAGACGGCGATCCACAAAATGGAAGTCGGCGGCGGACAGCGTTATTTGCGCTATTTCCTGCTGGCGCTGGCCGTTTTGATAATGGGATTGCGATACGATTTTCATGCCTACAAAAATATGTTCACGCCGGAGGGAATGGACGCGGCACAATTGGCGCATAACATTGCCGACGGAAAGGGTTACACGACTCAACTTATCCGGCCATTAAGCCTTTATCTCGTGCAGAGCCATAATCAGGAAAAAGGAATTACCTTCGGCACAAACGCGGCGAGTCCCGATTTTGCGCGCATCAAAACTGTTCCGCATCCTGACATTGCCAATCCGCCGGTATATCCGGTCATGCTCGCCGGACTGATGAAAGTGTTGCCGTTTCGTTATCCGGTTGATCTGAACGGTTTCTGGAGTGACAACGGAAAATTCGCGATTTATCAGCCGGATTTCTTGATCGCACTGTTCAATCAATTTCTTTTGCTGGCGGCAGTAATTTTGACATTTTTTATTGCGCGAAAATTATTTGATACCGGCGTGGGCTGGCTCTCGGCGATACTGGTGCTCGGCTGCAATTTGCTCTGGCGCTTTTCCATATCGGGAATGTCAACGATACTGCTGCTGGTTGTTTTTTTGGCGATAACGTGGTGCATTTTGAAAATCGAAGAGATGGCGCGCGGGCTTGAACCGCCCGTGGGCAATGCCCTGTCGCCGCAACTCAAGGTGTCGCCGGGCGCAAACCGTTTGCTCGGATTGTCCGTGGTGCTGGGTGTTTTGACGGGCGTTGGAGCGCTGACGCGATATGCCTTCGGCTGGGCGATTATTCCAGTCGTGCTTTTTTTAATTTTATTCAGCGGCGGACGGCGCGCGCTGCATATGCTGGCGGCTCTGGGTGCATTTGCCGTGTTGTTGACGCCTTGGATTGTTCGCAACGAAATGGTCAGCGGCACGCCATTCGGCACGGCGGGTTATGCGATTGTGGAAGGAACTTTTTTATTCCCGCGCTTCCAGCTTGAACGCTCGCTTCATCCCGATCTGACGCACGCGTTCTGGCTGGCGCCGTATTTGCAAAAACTCGCCGGAGGCGTGCGGGACATTTTTGAAAATGGACTGCCCAAACTTGGCGGCGGCTGGGCCAGCACGTTTTTTCTCGCGGGATTGCTGCTGCAATTTCGCAGCATCGCCATCCGGCGGATGCGTTATTTTCTGCTGATGTGCCTCGGCGTATTCATCGTCGTCCAATCATTGGGACAAACGTATCTTTTCACTGAAACGCCAGATGTGAATTCCGAAAACCTGCTGGTGCTGCTCGCGCCGCTGGTGTTCATTTACGGCGTCAGTTTGCTTTTCACATTGGCGGATCAAATGACATTGCCCGCGATCCAACTGCGCTACGCTGTAATGGCCATTTTTGCCGTCATCTGCTGTTTGCCGATGATTTTTGCATTGTCACCCATCCGAAATTCTCCGCTTTCATATCCTCCGTATTTTCCGCCGGAAATCCAGCAAACCTCGGGCTATTTGAAACAAAGCGAGATGGGAATGAGCGATGTGCCGTGGGCTGTGGCCTGGTATGGCAATCGCCAATGCGTTTGGCTGACGCTCGACGCGCAAAATGAATTCTTCGCCATCAATGACGACATAAAAAGCGTCCGCATACTTTATCTCACGCCCGAAACGATGGATGGGAAATTTCTTTCCGACTGGATTTTGCAGCACGAATTCAGCTGGGGCAGTTTCATCATTCAGGCAGTGACGCAGAACCAATTGCCGCCCAATTTCCCGCTGCGTTACGCGCCGCCAAAAATCAAATTCCTGCCGGAAAGAATATTTTTGGCCGATAGCGAGCTATGGAAAATACGGCCGGATACTGTTAAATAAACCGCCGCCATGAAACTCTGCCAAGGCCAGGTCTGGAAACAGGGCAAGGAATACATCCGCATCGTGCGCCTCGAACGGCTCGAAGTGGAATACAAATCCATGCCCAATCTCGCCAACAAAGAAGGCGTGATGCGCGTCACCAGCAAAAAAGATTTCTGCCGCCTGCTCAAAGGCGCGCATTTGTTGTCAGCCGAAAGGAAATCTCCAAAAGCGACTAAATTTCATCCACCGGCCATCGCGCCGACAATTAAAAATGGTTCTTCGCCATTGACGACTTCGCCCGGCAATTGAGTTTCCGGAGGTTCAAGAGACAAATCTTCCTTGGAGGCAAAAAAACGGACGAACGGACGGCGTTTCAAATTCCCGTGGTCACGAATCGTTCCGCGCAAGACCGGATATTTATTTTCGAGCGCTTCGAGAACGGCGCGCACGGTGACGGGTGCAGCGACTTCAAGTTGCGCTTCGCCTTCGATGCGCGCGAGATTGCGCAGATGAAATGGAAGCACGACGCGAATCATGACAGCATTTGCACTTCGACCGAATAAACCGCCGGCAAATCGCGGACAATCGCGTTCCATGAATCGCCACCGTCGGCGGAACAATAAACCTGTCCACCCGTCGTGCCGAAATAAATACCGCACGGATCAAGTTTGTCCACGGCCATCGCATCGCGCAGCACGTTCACGTAACAATTTTCTTGCGGCAAACCGCGCGTCAATGCTTCCCACTCGTTGCCGCCGGTTTTGCTGCGATAGACGCGCAATTTGCCGTCCGGCGGATAATGTTCCGAATCACTTTTGATCGGCACGACGAAAATCGTTTCCGGCTCGTGCGCGTGAACGTCAATCGGAAAACCAAAATCGGATGGCAAATTTCCGCTGACTTCGCTCCATTGCTCGCCGGCGTTGTCCGTGCGCAGAACGTCCCAATGTTTTTGCATGAACAAAACGTCCGGTCGCGACGGATGCAGCGCAATGCGATGAACGCAATGGCCGACTTCCGCGTCGGGATCGGGCAATTCGTATTGCGATTTCAGTCCACGATTGATTGGCTTCCACGTTTTGCCGCCGTCGTCCGTGCGAAATGCGCCCGCCGCCGAAATGGCGATGTAAATGCGGTTTGGATTTTTCGGGTCGAGTAAAATCGTGTGAACCGCCATTCCGCCTGCGCCTGGTTGCCAGAGATTTCCTTTTGCGCGACGCAATCCGGAAAGTTCCTTCCATGTTTTTCCGCCGTCGGTCGTTTTGAAAATCGCCGCGTCTTCCGCCCCGGCATAGACGGTGTTTGGATCCGTGAGCGAAGGTTCGAGATGCCAGATGCGTTTGAATTCCCACGGATGCTGCGTGCCGTCATACCATTTGTGCGTGCCGACCTCGCCTTCATACACAAACTTGTTGCTTTCACCTTTTGGAAAACCGCCGGAACCGACCAAATCTTCCGGTCTGCTGCCGGGCGGATTCCACGTTTTGCCGCCATCCAAGGAACGTTGAATGATTTGGCCAAACCAGCCGCTCGTCTGTGATGCGTAAATGTGGTCCGGGTCTGCGGGTGAGCCTTTGACATGATAGATTTCCCAGCCCGCGAAATGAGGGCCGCTGACCGTCCAGTTTTTGCGTTTGCCATCCGCTGTCAGGATGAACGCGCCTTTTTTTGTGCCGACCAATACTCGAGCGCATCTCATAAATAGGGCTTGTGATTTTTGCCATTGATGTGTAGGTGGTTATGGATGGAATTGACCAAAGAAC
>Ga0137403_10002148_pt1 | contig 24224 bp, 23 predicted proteins | sample CZOMad2_1_16fung_FD_122057 | JGI IMG/M metagenome (GOLD analysis project Ga0137403, IMG submission 122057) | Vadose zone soil fungal communities from Angelo Coast Range Reserve, California, USA - CZOMad2_1_16fungal (Hybrid Assembly) | ecosystem: Environmental > Terrestrial > Soil > Vadose zone...
TAATCGCGGAACAGTTTCTCAAACACTGTGAGTAATCCACGCGCGCCGGTCTTTTCCTTTGCCGCAGCCTCTGCCAGCAGACGCAACGCTTCATCCTCGAAACTGATCTCGATGCCGTAGGCTCTAAACGCACGCTCGTATTGCCGGAGCAAACTGCCCTCGGAATATTTCATGATGTTGAAAAGATCATCGGCATCGAGGTCCTCACAAACGACTCGCACCGGCAAACGCCCGATGAATTCCGGCTCGAACCCGTACTCGATGAAATCCCGCGTCGTCACATGCTGGAACAATTCGTTGTCCATCACTTGAACCGGCTCGGCCTGAAATCCGATCTGCCCCTGGCGCACACGCCGCGCTACCTGCTCTTTCAACTTCTCAAAGGCGCCGCTTACTACGAAGAGAATGTGACGGGTGTTGATCGTCTCGCGTTTTGCCTTGCCGCGTCTTTGAAATTCGAATGCGGCCTGTAGCTGCGCCTGTAGATCGTTCATGCTGCGGACCGGTACTTCTGTTTCCTCCATGAGCTTCAACAGCGTCGTTTGCACGCCGCGTCCGCTCACATCGCGGCCAATCAAATTTCCAGCCGCGGCGATCTTGTCGATCTCATCGATATAAATGATTCCGAATTGCGCGAGGTTCAAATCGCCATCTGCTTTGTGCACGAGTTCGCGCACCAAATCTTCCACATCGCCACCGACATAACCCGTTTCGCTGAACTTTGTCGCGTCCGCCTTTACAAAGGGCACTTTGATCAGATCGGCGATGTGTTTGATCAGATATGTTTTGCCGACCCCGGTTGGCCCGACCAGGATCACGTTTTGCTTAATGTATTCGATCTCCTCCGCCCGCCTGGCATCTTCCTTCTCAAGCTGGCGTAGATAATTGGCATGGTTGTAGTGATCGCAAACGGCGATCGCGAGGACCTTCTTAGCCTCCTCCTGCTTTATGACAAACCGATCGAGATGCGTCTTAATGTCGCGAGGCAGGAGACTGAATTCGAATTCGTTGTGGTCGGCTTTTTCCGGTTTTTCATCCTCTTCTGCTGTCGCCTGCTCCGGCTCGGCAATCGTTGCGACCGAGACCCGATCGCCGAAGTTCTGTTTCATGAACTCCGTGATCTTGGTCTTCAGCTCTTCCGGTGAAGGAAATGGTGGCGGTGGTGGCGGGTTTTGGTGTGCCATGTCCAGAAAAACATCGTGCCAAAGAGCCTCGGTGGCAACGATTCGTCTAAAATCTGACTCTCAGGCGCGAGATTCGTTCAGCCCCGGTTGTCTCTTCTTGCTGCGCCTACTCTTACTGGTGCTCTTGCTCTAATGTGGTTCCGAAACCTTGAAAAATTCGACGCCTATCGAGTTTGTGGTGTCGGGAAACGACGCCAAGCTGCGGCTTGATCAATTTCTGGCGAAGCGGCTTCCGGAATATTCGCGGTCGCGCCTTCAGCAGTTGATCCGCAGCGGATTCGTTCGGCTCAACGAGCAAGCTACCCGGCCGCGGCAAATTGTTCGGAGCGGCGATAAGATTAATCTCATCGAGCCGCCGCTGGAGAAGATCGAGACACTCCCGGAGCCGATTCCACTCGACGTTCTATTCGAAGACGACGATCTCATCGTCATCAACAAACCGCCCGGGCTCACCGTTCACCCAGGTGCTGGTCAGCGCGAACACACTTTGGTCAACGCCTTGCTCAGCCACTGCATGACGTTATCCGGGATCGGTGGAAAAGAGCGGCCCGGGATTGTTCATCGGCTTGATAAGGAAACAAGCGGCTGTCTGGTCGTCGCTAAAAACGACATTGCGCATCGGGCATTATCCAAACAGTTCGCCGCGCGCACAGTGGAAAAGATTTATCTCGCGCTGGTTGCCGGAAAACTGCGCAAAGCGGCTGGGATAATCGACGAGAAAATCGGACGACATCCGGTCCATCGCCAACGAATGCAGGTGACTTCCCTCCATGGCCGAACAGCCACGACCGAGTATCGCGCCATTCGCTCAAGCGATCAGGCAACCCTAATTGAATGCCGGCTGCACAGCGGGCGCACTCATCAAATCCGCGTGCATCTTCATCATCTCGACCATCCCGTTCTCGGCGATAAAATCTATGCGCCGCGGTTTGCAAAAAACTTTCCGCGCCAAATGTTGCATGCATGGAAGCTTGGCTTCCGTCATCCACGGGCTGGTGAATGGAGAAATTTTGAAGCTCCGTTGCCTGCGGATTTTAATGAAGCGATCAGAACGGCGGGGCTGTGAATCCGCATAAAGATTTCTTTGTCCGTATCCGTTGCTCAGTTCCGCCTCTCCCCTTTCGCAAAGGGGAGAGGATTGAGGTGAGGGGTTTGTGAGTCGCTGTCATAATCAAAAGACCCTCACCCTACCCTCTCTCTTGCCAAGGGAGAGGCAGACGATTGCGCCGACGCGATTACGTCTTTATCAGTGTATTGGAGGATGCCAGTCGCAGACTCTCGCTCATATTCGAAAGCGTATTTTTTCGGCCCGCGATAAAGCTAACAATCGAAACTCAACAGTTATGAAACAGCGAAAACTCGGGCGCGGCGGGCCGATTGTCTCGGCGATTGGCCTTGGTTGCATGGGAATGTCGGATTTTTACGGCGGACGCGATGATCGCGAATCAGTCGCTACTATTCATCGCGCGCTGGACCTTGGAATCACGTTCTTCGATACGGCGGACATGTATGGGCCGCACACCAACGAACAGTTAGTTGGGCGGGCGCTGCGCGGACATCGTGAGCAGGTTATTATTGCGACGAAATTTGGAATCGTACGCGATCCGGAAAGGCCGGATTACCGCGGCATTAGCGGTAAACCCGATTACGTCCGGAAAGCGTGTGATGCAAGTCTGCGCAGGCTTGGTCTGGATGTGATCGATCTCTATTATCAGCATCGCGTCGATCCAGACACGCAGATTGAAGAAACCGTCGGCGCGATGGCGGAGCTTCTGCGTAACGGCAAAGTGCGCTTTCTCGGTCTATCCGAAGCCGGCGCGGAGACAATCCGCCGTGCGCATGCCATTCATCCCATCACGGCGTTGCAATCGGAATATTCACTATGGACGCGCGAGCCCGAGAAGGAAGTTCTACGCGTATGTCGCGAGCTTGGCATCGGCTTCGTGCCATACAGTCCTCTTGGTCGCGGGTTCTTGACCGGCCAAATCAAAAAACGCGAGCATCTGCCGGAACATGATTACCGGCACACTTCGCCACGATTCCAGGGCGAAAATTTCCAGCGTAATCTTGATTTGATTAGGCATCTCGAGGGAATCGCGCGCGCGAAAAAATGCACGCCTGCGCAGCTGGCGTTGGCCTGGGTGCTGGCGCAAGGCGACGACATCGTACCGATTCCCGGCACAAAACGACGCAAATACTTGCAAGAAAACATTGGTGCAGTTGATGTAACACTTACCAGCGACGATCTCGCACGGATCGACGAAACCGCCCCGCATGAAGCCGTCGCCGGCGCGCGTTATCCCGATTGGGCGATGGCGATGGTGAATCGGTAAGCGCAAAGAGCGAAGGGCAAAGCGTGCAAGGGCATCCGCGTCAGAGTTTGCGGGAAAAGCTGGTGATTTTGCGGCTTTCTTCGTCACAGTTTCAAAGCAGTTCATCTACCTCTGTGCTTTCGAGCAAGCCGAGCCTTTCAAACGCCAACAACATGGATGCATCCTCGAACAGTGATCGCCGGGTGATGTTTAGAAATTGGATAAATTCCTGTTTGTGTGCGCTATCCGATCCTTCCGCTATGTTGTTGGAAATCGACAGGCCTGCCGCACGCAGCTGTTCAACATAGCGATAAAGCCGGCGTCTATCGAGGCGCTCAGCAATTCGATGGAATTTAACTGCGAGGTCCGCCGCTTTGTTCCAGATCTCAAGGTCTTCAAAACGCCAGTGTGGTCGGCCGTGGCTGATTTCTTTGCCCTTAGCTCTTTGCGCTTCGCTTTTATCTTTCATGTACTCTCTCATAATCCTTGGTACCGCTCTCTTACCAGGCAAAAGCGTAAAAGCTCTTTGCTTTTGCCGCTTAGCCCTTTGCTCTTTGCCGCTGTTGTCGGCGCCCCGCCGCGGCACCACAGCGTCACTTATGGATTGCCCAATCCTGAGCGATGGCGCATGAATGTGGTGTCGCCCTCGCCGCAATGAAAGAGCATTACTTCGATGATTTGAAAACGGGTGATCGTTTCCAATCTGAGCCGCTAAACGTCACCGAAAAGCAGCTCATCGAGTTCGCTCACAAGTTTGATCCACAGATGTTCCATCTCAGCCGCAAAAGGGCCGAGCGAACAATTTTTAAGGGCCTAGTCGCGAGCGGCTGGCACACTGCGGCAATAACCATGCGGCTGTTTGTGCAAACTTTGAATTTCGCCGAAGGCGCGATCGGCCTCGGGGTTGATGAACTGCGCTGGCCTAATGTGGTGCGACCGGGCGACGTCCTGACCGTCGAAACGGAAATTGTCGATGCGCGGCCGTCCCGTTCCCGGCCCGGCTTCGGGATCATTCGCCTGCGCAACGTCACGACCAATCAGCGGGGACAAATTGTTCAGACGATGCTAGCCAGCGCAATGGTGCCACGGCGCAAACAGTAGAGTGAACGCGCCATCGCGCGGCACGGTTCAACTGCGTTATGCCTTCGATGTGCGATACTGCGTCGCCGAGGCAAAAGCGGTATAACAAGGTGGTCGCCTGACGCACTCGTTTGCAGCCCAGCCGAAATCCGCCATCGCCGGTGCGCGCCACTAAGGTTTTACAACTATCGGTGTCCCGATATGAGCGACGTTATAAAACTGGCGCGCTTTCCAATAGGGCAATCTGATGCATCCGTGTGATGCCGGCACGCCCGGCAGGTAACCTTGGTGCAACCCGTAGCCCGGCGAGAATTCGAGAAAGTAGGGCATCGGGGTGCCTACAAAGTGCGAATGCGGCGGTCTGCTGTCACGCCTGCTATCGACGTTGACCTTCACGATCCGCCCCGAGTCATCAACGTAGTCACCATAGAGACTGGAGCGATGATGTTCGTCCTTACAGATGACCTGAAAGCGACCAGTCGGTGTGCGGTATCCTTCTCGGCCACTGGATATGCGAGACGACGCAGTTCTGTAACCTGCGCGATAGAGATAGGCTTCCTGCTCTCGCAAGCTCACGACGATCGATGGCCGGCCGGAATGACTCTCCGGAAGATTCGATGTGATCAGGTCGTTCACAGTGCTACAGCCGCTCAAGGCCATCAGGGTGGCGCCGAGTGCATAAACTTGTGGAAGTCGATTCATTATTGGCTCAGGCCGAATGCGTGTTTTCTCCAAAAACCCTTAACCGCCGTGATGTCGCCTGCCACTCATTTTCATCATCGCAGCGGCGATCTAATCTCCCATTCAATTTCGAACATCTAATCAAGGTTCAACGGATCGCACCGCGAGAATATAGGCGACGATCGCTTCGCGTTCCGCAGGTTTCAGACTCGAACGATGCGACATGCTGTCGACGATTCCCGGCCAATCTTCGGTCCTGTAACGCCAGAGCAGCGGCAAAGTGTGGCATTCGATGCAGCGATGGACCAAAAGCGTGCGCCCTTGGCGCAATGTCGCAAAATCGACATGTTGTCCCTTTCTCGCGGTCGTCATCTGCGAAGTAACAGCCGGCACGTAGTTGATCGATTCGCAACTGACTAACAGGCAACCCAGCACGATGAGGATCGACAGCTTGTTCATCAGAGACCTATTCCAAAAATTGTGCGCAGTTGGAAATCCGGCTCGTCCTGCGTGTCAGTCGCTTGCGCAAGAGCGGTGATCGTCAGAAACCAATTTCCACGGCGATAAGAAACGTTTGGCCCGATAAAAAAATTCCGGATCTGTTCCGTGTCGCGCCACTCTGGAAATACAAATTCGTGCAGCAGTTCTATTCCCGCGGAAACGCGTGGTGAGATTTCATAGCTTGCACCAAGCGCCTGGCTGAACTCGCCTTCGCGTTCGGCGAGATCACTTCCTTCCCATACCGATTCAAGTGTTGCATTATAAACGAGGATAAGCGGTCCAAAGTTTTTCTGGCTGATCAACTTCGATTCCAGCTCGATCAGTCGATCGCCCACCCTAAGCTCTCCATAGATCGACAACCCGACAGGATCAACAATTGGGTTGGTCAAATTGTAGATCAACTCGATCGCCGTATCCGAATAGGTAAAGCCGGAATGTTCCGGATCACTTTCGTAGAACCAGTCTGCTAGATAAATGCTTCCCTGGAACTTCTCGGTTATTCCATATTCGAGTTCGTGGCGGAAATCGACCTGATCGAATCGGCCCGGCCCCGCGGCATGCCGCCACGTTACCCAGTTTTCCAGCTCCAGGCTGCCAGGCGCTGATGTATTGGCCTCATAAAGAAACGTAAAGTGGCGCGCGCCACCAAAGGAGGGCAACACTGGTAAGAGTGCAGCTACGAAAATGACGACGCGCAACGTAGGCTTCATTTGACCGCGAACGCTATCAGATCGGTTCGCGGACTGCTGCCGGTCAGTTGCTGTTTTTTAGCGCCTGCTTGCGCTGTGTCGCGCGCGCACAATTCCCGTTTTTCAACCGCTCTCATGATGCGGTAATTCGCGTCTAGATGATGCAACTGATCCAAACGTAGGGGCGCGCGGGCGGTTTCAAAGAGTGGTAAGAATTTCCATCGACCTATCTGGTTGAGGTGAACGAATCAGGAAATCAAAAAAGGCAGCCTAAGTTACCTGGCAAGCACCAAGGCGGTGCTCAAAATTTTACGTTAACGCTTAAAGGAAAGGAGAAAAGGCAAACGATGAAACTCCAAATCAACGTACCGGTAAGTGGCCTAGACTTGGCAGGCCTGCTCCATGGTGAAGAAGGGTTGTTCTTGTGCCAAAACAGGGGGCAAGACTACATTGCTGTGGCAAAGGCTGGTCACTCGATCGCCTATGGGCCGACGCCAATCGGCCGAAAGAAAGCAAAAGCCTCGGTGGGGAAACTCACCGGGGGTTTTTGTTTTGATCGCGCTCCTGCGTCACGTCTTGTGTCCGGGTTATCATGGAACAACCTTCAACTAATCTTGGGGCCAGAGCCTTGGTTCGTGACCAAGATAAGCAACTCGACCGAGTTCGCCGAATTTACCGGCAAATAGAACAAGTTAAAACAAAGAAAGCAAAAGCCTCGGTGGGGAAACTCACCGGGGTTTTTGTTTTGATCGCGCTCCTGCGTCACGTCTTGTGTCCCCCTTAAAACGCAATGCACGTTTACGAAGTCTGTCCGCGCAAAGATCATCGCGGCGTCAATCTAATTCCCGATGCGCTGCCATTCGGGCGACTCTGGTACTCCGGATGCAATTAACAACGCAATCGGCTACGCGAAGCGTCGCAGTCCATCAAATCGCGCACTGATCCGTGTTTGTGATCAAGGAGGCAACGGTTCGGCCTTCACCCACGTCGTCTTGTGTGCGGCGGCGCCGCCGAAAGAGCACATGGGAAAAGTGTCACCTACCTTCATCGATATAACGCTGGGCATATGCGTCTGGCAGTGATACTCGCCGGCGGACACGCATTTTTCGCCTGTTTTTCCTGACATCTGGGGTCACCTCCTTCGCTGCGCAGTTCGCATGGTCAGTTTTGAAAAAATCTCGGCGGCTAGTCAAGCCAATTCTGCAACGTCGAATCGTCGATTCTAACTCCACAAATGCGGTCAACTCTTTATCCGCACGCGCAACGAAACGCTTTCCGTCGTCGCGATGCGCGTCTGCAATCCAGATCGTTCGCCCCTTAGAATCAATGGTTGAGACGCAGCCCAAACTCCAACCGCGTTTCTCGAGATTGTCGGCAATTATTTCCCAATACTTCCTAATACGGTCTAACTAGCGCTGCGCCATCAGTACTTCAACTGGAACGCTGAGCCATTTCGCAGCCGCTTCGCGTTCCGTAAACAGGACCACGTCGAGCGTGGAATAGTCGGTCAGCATCGCGTGCAGTTTGGCGTAATGAGCAGTCGCGGGGTCCCTGACATAGAAGGCAGACTTGACCGGCGAATGCGGCGCAGAGAGACGCCGGTGCAGCGCGATGTGAAAGACGAACTTAAAGTTCAGATCGACCATATCGAGCGCCGATAAGTCGGCGAATCGGTTGAACGGTTTGCTGGCTCTCTCTTCTGCGACGTCGATAAACGCGACGATTTCGTTCACGAGTACTTCATCCAGGATCCCATGCGGCTTCCAAAGCATCAGAGACAAATCCTTGCGGAACAGGACGTGCGCCGGAAGTATTAAGTTACCTCCGGACATATTACACCACCATAGGGTCGATCCGGTTTAGTCCCTGTTCGAGGGCGTGAGGAGCAGCGATAGACGCGTTGGATCCCCTTGGCGTCAAAGTGTCGAGCAGTTCCATGAGACGCGCCTCGTAAGCATCACACATGGGGGACTCGCCATTTGGCTGTACCCATTCGGGATGCTGAATCCGCAGGTCGTCGTGAATCTGTTGCCGAAGCTCGGTGTAGGTGTGGACTTGGTGAGCCATCGTTGTGCTGTCGTGATCGTTCATAGATTTCCATTTTCCTTTCTTTGCTCACACAAGTACTGCGTAAAGTCCGGCCCGAGGTTACGCGGAAAGATGCGGAAGTGCGTTAAATCCGTTAGGGCAACGTGATCGAGACGCACGAGCACGCGGGCGATCTCAAAGAGTGGTAGCCCGCTAAAATGTTTGCAATTATCGGGTCAGTCGGACACCCTAAAGCGAACGTTGCTACGAAATAATTGGGACCATGGAGGCACAAAACAAAGATTACAATATGAGTGTGGTCCGGTCCGTTTGGCGCCGAATGAAGAAGGGACACATCAAAGTTCGTGACCTGCAGCCAGAAAAAGACGTCAGAGGTGGTGGCGGTGTTACGGGCAATTCCAAACCCATCACAGGGGGCGCAGGCAGTACGGGCCGCCACTGCAGGTAATAGACGGGTTGAGCATCGCCCTGGCGGCTTAAAAGTCGCGCTGTGAAGTTTCGCAGTCGATCACCTGATGCGCCGGTCAGCATTTGATACCAGACCGCATCCAATGAATATACTGCCGCAATCGATGAAACGCTCGTTTCACTGAAAGGATTTTGCTGGTGGTTCTTGTTTTCATCTTACTTAGTTTCCTTTCATTGTTTTGGCCTTCTTTGATTTCTCGTCATTGAGAACTCATTTCTGGCCTTTCACCTGAGGTAATGCGTAAAACCCGGCGCGAGGTTACGTGGAAAGTTGTAGGGGCCGCCGTCCTGTAGAGGCAGCCGTGCCGGCTGCGAAAACGAACGCTATCCGAACAATGCGGGCGATACGCCTTCGCAACGAGGGTTCGATTCCCCTCACCCGCTGTCTTTCTTGATTAGGCGTTGGGCGTTGAAAGTTGTGCGTTGGACGTTTTCTCTGCCGCCTCAGAAAACATCGAACGCTCAACGTCGAACTCCGAAAGTCTTCCCGAGCAGACATCCATCGAATGCTGCCGACACAGGTGCCGCGATAGAACAAGGAAGCGCCAAAGCGTTGGAATCGTCTGTTGACGCGTTCCTTAGGATTTAGCTTGACCTGTTTACCCAAAAAACACTACAACCATCAGGTACGCGAACTGCGCACAGAAGGAGGTGACCCCAGATGACAGGCAAAACAGGCCAAAAATGCGAATCCGCCGGCAAGTATCACTGCCAGACACATCCGGCTAGCACTGTACTGGTTAAGGTAGGTGAGGTTTTTCCCCAGTGCACTTTCGGTGGCGCCGCTACGCACGATACGGTCTGGGCGAAAGAGGAAACCACTTGATCGGAACGGAGATGCGGTGGTGCGGGCGATTGGGAAAACGAAAATGAAACGATCATTTTTGAGGGGGGGGTATTGCGCCGTGTAGCGCTGGCGGCTGTTGTTACTTTCACGGCCACCATCCCGGGGATAAACCATCATTGGCAAACCCCGAGATCGTAAAACGTGGCGCCGCCGCGTGGCACTTCGACAAGAATGGCAAGATCAGCTGAGTGTGGGACCCCCCGGGCAGACGACAGATAGTTGCTAGGCTTTCGCGTGATTTTTCTCGGCACAAAGAAAACTGTTTGCGATCGCCGAACACGCAAGCTAACGGCGACGCTAAACAAACTTCAGCGCCCGCCGAAAAGTCTTCGGAACGATCTGAAGAAACGACCGGGAAAAGTTGCGGCCTTTTCAGGAGTACCCGGGGCCTGCTGAGCAAACGGCCATTGTGAACCTCCATGTATCTGGCACGCGGCGTTTGGCACTTTGTCGACAGGCAGATCGATATCGTAAGCGCTTCCGGCCGCCATGCATCCTGTAGTGGCGAGTTGATTGGAAATCGAACAGACCGTCGTGTGTTGCAATGGCATGGTCGGCTGCAGCGGCACGGCTGGATAATGTTGTGCCGCTTTGTTCATAACTTGAACCCAAACCGGCAATGCGAGCGCGGCACCATATCCGTGTGGAATGATCGTTGTCGGCTGATCGAACCCGACCCACACGCCACAAGTCAATGTGCTGGTATAACCAACGAACCAGGCATCCTTGTAATCATTGGTGGTGCCGGTCTTGCCTGCCGCAGGCAGTTTGAATCCAAGTGAACGCGCGCTGGCGGCGGTGCCCTGGGTCAGAACTTCTTCCATCAACCGCGACGTCATCCAGGCTGCGCCAGGATCCAGCGCCGGTGCCGAGATGTGCGCGGCCCGATAAATTGGTTTGTGCTGCTGATTATCGATGCGCTCGATGATGTAAGCCTGCTTGCGAAGTCCCGCATTGGGAAAAATAGAATACGCGGCAGTCAGATCTTTCAGGTCTGTCTCGAATGAGCCGATGTAGATGGCAGGACCGTGTGGAACGTTTTGAGAAATGCCGAGGTCGTTCGCGACTTTTTGCACCGCCTCGAGGCCGCCGAATTGTCCAACGCGCACGCTCATGGTGTTGCGTGAATGGATGAGCCCGTACGAGCAAAGCATGGTGCCGCCGTAGGTGCCGTCGGAATTTGCAGGCGACCAATTTCCCGCGCCTTCGATTTCACCGGGTTGAATTGGGCCATCGCTGATTGCCGAACTCGGCAATAACCCGTGGCTAAAAGCAACCGTATAAACAAACGGCTTGAACGCTGAACCGACCTGCCGGTTTGCCGGAGCCAGCGCCCGGTTGAACTTGCTTTGAGCGTAATCGCGCCCGCCGACGAGTCCACGAATTCCGCCGCTGGCGTTGTCAATTACGACCACTGCGCCTTGCAGGTAAGGCATCGCCGAATCGCCTTCTCCGTTCTCGGGTGGTCGATAATTCGCTTTGACTGAATGATGGAAATTGGATTGATGCTCGATTTTCGTGAGTTGCTTTTCGAGCGCATCCTGTGCGGTGTTTTGTACGGCCGGATCGAGCGTCGTGTAGATCGACATGCCGCCGTTATCGATTTGGTCCTGCGTCAGCAACTGGCTCAAATCGCGCTGCACGGCGTCCATTGCATAATTTTCCTGGATCTGAGGCAGACGCTTGGGATGCGGAGTAATTTTCGCGATCTTTGCCTGCTCGGCTTGCGCCGGCGTAATTTTTTTCAAGGCAACCATGCGATCCAGCACAGCATTGCCCTGCATCGCTGCGCCCTTCGGATTTTTCAGAGGCGAAAACCGATTCGGACTGCGGATCAATCCGGCAAGGATCGCGGCTTCGGAAAGATCCAGCTTCGATGCGCTTTTGCTAAAGTAAGCTTGTGAAGCGGTCTCAACGCCATAACAACCGGTGCCGAAATAGATCCGGTTTACGTAAAGCTCGAGAATCTGCTGTTTGGTAAACTGGCGTTCGATGCGCAGCGCCACCATTGCCTCCAGTACTTTCCGGCTGAGCGTGCGGCCACCAAGTGGAAGGCTATTACGTGCGAGCTGCTGGGTGATACTACTGGCGCCTTCCTTGGCTGAGCCGCTCGTGATGTCGCGAACCGCAGCGCGCAAAATTCCGCGCCAATCAATCCCTTTGTGCTCATAGAATCGAGAGTCCTCGCGCGCCAGCACCGCATTGATGAAAAACGGCGAGACTTCGCTCAGAGAAACCTTCAGCCGATTCGCGCCAGCCAGGCGGCTGTAAATTTTTCCATCGACGTCATAAACGGTGTTACGCTCCGGCATTTCGCCGACGTTCTTCATGTCGAACGTTTGCGCCCACGTCCCGTAAAACAGAAAAACGGCAAAGCCGGCAGCTGCGAGTAAAATCAGCAGCGTGATCTTCCAGCCGTAGCGGAAAAGAATGTTCCCGCTTTTTTGTTTTCGCGAGCGGAGACGAGCGAAAAGTTTCATTCGGTTGAAGCGTTAGAGTGCTGAAGCGGGAGCTCGCTGTGACGCTTCAACTCTTGGACGCTTCAACGTTTTACAAATTCAGTTTTACCACGCCTTCGTGTTGCTCGGTCGGACAAGGCGCGTTGGTCGGGACATCGGTTGCGGCGTCGCTCGGCCGGACGAGTTTATGGTCGATCAAATATCGTTCGACTTCCTCGCCACTGACATCGGCTAGCATTTGCCCGTTTACTTCGACACAAGGCGAAAGTGGTTGAGCGCTCTTGGTCTCCATCTCCCAGCGGAACGCCGGATTCTGGATAATGTCCTTTTCTGTATATGGAAGGTTGTATTTGGCCAGCACGGCGCGGACACCGGCGCTCCAGCCACAATAGGTCTTCAGATATGCGGTAATTTCTGGCGTTTGCATCGCCCAATATATCACGAATGAGCCCCAAGAAAAGATCGAAGCTGCTTGAGGATCGCCGATATTTTCTGTTACGAAGGTTGGTTTAAGAGATCCCGGTTTGTTTCATATTTGTTGCGGATCGTCTAAACGAAAAGTGTACAGAAAATCGCGCCTTCGTTGTTTCTCCAGTAGAAGAAAACAAGAAGGCGCGAAGAGAAAACAAGTTTAGCCCTTTTTCCTCTTAATCCTCATCGAGAATCACGCGATCAACCATCATGTTGTCGCCCGTTCCGACGTAATGGACCCTGACTGGCACACCGACTTTAACTCTCGTTCTCACAACATCTTCATCCAGAGTTTTACCACTTCGCGTCACATAGGTGACCGTCTTTCCGAAACGGTAAGTACGTGGCCCGCTAGTCTCCTTAAGTACGATCGTGCTGCCCGGAGTGTACTCCGTGATCGTGCCGTTGCCTTCAGTTGTGGTCGTTGTTGTCGTGGTCTCTGAGACCTGGGCCCATGCGAAGGGAGCCGCAACTGCCAAGACCATACTGAGTAATAGTTTTTTCATTTTATTTTCTTCCTTTTGTTGTTTTCGGCGAGCGAACGCTTCCGCTTAACGAGCTTCCCTCGAGACCGAAAAGTCGATCGTCGCCCTGCTATGCTGTAATCGAGCATCGACCACCTTCCGGTCGCCAGCAAGGCTACGATCTTGGGCGGTGCGCCTCCTGCAGCTAATGAAAAATCCCGCTCGGAATGTCTCGATGCGTCTAGCTCTCAGAGCGGCCTTCTGCCTTGAATCAGATTGATGACCAAAACGATGACTGCAATTACGAGCAGCAGATGGATCAATCCGCCGCCAACGTGGCCGAGAAAACCAAGAAGCCAGAGAATCAGGAGAATTACAAATATCGTCCACAGCATAATTTAATTCCGGTTAAGTTCGTTTGGAGATTATGTGCAACCCCGCAGCAAGAAGATCAAAAGCAAAATCGGAATGGTATCCCAAGAAGCCAAAGCAGGATGTATCTGTCGCACCTGCTTGTTTGATCCTGTTCGTTAAATGCATGTTCGTTCTTTCCCTTGAACGTTTCACAAGCTCTCAATTTCCTTTCGGAGTTCTTCCTTGGATTTGCCCAGTCTCGTTTGGAGCCGGCCCAGAAGTTCCTCATCTTTCCCCTCGGCGAACGTTAGGTCGTTGTCGGTTAATTGACCGTACTTTTGTTTCAGTTTGCCTTTCACTTCATTCCAACCGCCTTTGAATTGTAGTTTGTTCATATCGATAACCAGTTCGCACACGGAACCAAAATCAGATGCCTCGGGCGCGAGTGGCGAACTAAAAGAATATTACGCCCGGAAAAGCGGCCAAACTTCGCGCTGAAATACGAATTAGGGGTATGAAAAAATACATTTGTCTGCTCGCAGGCATGGCACTGTTAGCGGCTTGCGAGCAAAAGGAAACAACTGTCACTAATCCGCCAGCGGAGAAGAAAGAAAGTAACACGACAGTGATCCAACAATCGACACCTGCTACGACCACAAAAGAGAAGACTGAAGTGAACGTCAATACTTCGCCTAATCCTTAGGCAGAATCAGTTCATCCAGGATCCTGCCAGGCGACGGACACCGGAGTCGGCTAGCTGCGTGGGGATGAACATGCTGGCAAACCGTTTTAGTAACACCTCGCTTCAGCGAGGTGTATTGGCAATGAATGGATGTAACCCCTTAAGCAGTTGTTGCCGACCTTCAAAACGCTGAAGCGGTTACGAATATGTATTTACACAGCTTACACCCCGCTGAAGCAGGGTGTTAATGATAGCGTCGAATACTCAAGCAGGATCAGCGCACCCCGGCGCTCGCGCCGTACCGCGTCACACTTTGTGCCGCAGCGGTTTCAGCGCGTGAGTCAGTTTTTGCAAGCCTAGCTCGAGTCGCGTCTTCACTGTCCCGAGGGGAGCCTGCGTCGCGGCCGCAATTTCCCTGTGGCTTAGTCCCTTGAAGAACGCCAACTCAACGGCCTCACGTTGAAGTTGAGGCAACGCCCGAATGCTTTTCTTCAAAAAATGGCGGAGATCGTTTAAAATAAATGTTTCATTAGCATCGCGTCGCGGAGTTTGTGAACCCTGCATTACTCTTTCTTCATAACGCTCCCTGGCGCGACAATAAGCCTGGCGCCGGCGCAACCGGTCGATCGCGCGACGGCGAGCGATAGTAACCATCCACCCAAGTGGCTTGCCTGCCTTTGGTGAATAACGACTCGCCTCTTCCCAAACCTGAAGAAAAATTTCCTGCAAAACGTCATCAGCTTCGGCCTCCTCGTGAACGACGCGATCGATCGCCGCTCGTAATCTCTTGCTGTGGCGCCCGTACAACTCTCTGAGCGCATCGTGTCGTCGATGCGAAATATCCTTCATCAGCACCTCGTCTGGCACTGCTGCTACGCCGGGCTGATCAAGAGTGGAATCGATCATAGGCGGGGCCCGTTTGCGCTCAGCGCTGGTATAGACGCACGGCTTTCGTGCTTTTTACCGGCTGCACGCCACCAGTCCGATTCAATTACGTGAGAGACCAGCGGCGTTGCTCGGTAGATCCACAAATGCGGCCTCGAATTGCAGCCTTCGGTCGGACAGTGCAATTCATATTTGCGGTTGCGCAGGCGGCGGATTTCCACCTGACGTCCGTTAAATTTTCTCTTGCAGATAATGCAAAGACGCTCGTCGTCGAGCGATCTCCACTTTCGAAATTGATCTTCAGTCCGTAGAACCGAGAGCCGATCGTCGAGTTTGAGATGAGTGATCATAGTGCAAAGAGCAGTCTGCTCATTGCATCGAACCACACAATCGGGACGCTGGATGATTGTGTGATCGGGTAAAACCCTAGAAGGCGTCTTATAACGTTGTAGCCGAATCGCTTCACGCACAGCGTCGCTTCTCTGTTTGCAAGAGAGATAGAGATGAAGCGTAATGCGCAGCGCGGTCTGCGGGCCCGGCCCAGGGCTCAGACCCGCAGAAGATGCACGAGACAAAGCGTCAAGAAGCGTGTTTGAAATGGAACGCGAACTTTCGGAATCGCGATGCGATGGCGTTGGGCGCAGTCTTCGGAGGCTCAGGCATTCCATTGGCGCGAGCGACCGGTCTCAATTCCGCGGCTTTGCGTTCTTCGGCTGCCATCATCTCAAACTTGGCGATGATTTCATCCGTAGGTAGCACCCAGTCCATCGGAATTGAGTTACAGCGCTCCGTCGGGCAACTGAGCCGCAGCGCGCCGTTGCCGCGTGTCCCGCCCGCTACCTGGATTTGCCGCCCAGTAATAATATTGCCGCAAACCAAACAGTAACGTTTCTCCTCCAGCGAACCCCAGTGCCGAAACTGATCGAGCCGGCACAGCACATCCAGTTTCTCTTGGTCCGATAATTTGATTGGAGAAGATAGAGTCATGTTTAAAGGTATACGTTCCCTCCGAGTGATCGCACAATCGGGCGCGCGACGGATTCTCATATCGGTGAAAATCCTATCGGCTGAGCTGTAGCCATAGGGGATCGGGCAATCCGTGATGCCGCCAGTTCACAGAGCCGAACGGATTAGTTTCAGCGCCAAAGGCGCAGGGTGGTAATTGCCAGCCTGGGCGCTAAACAGATTCGCCGATCAGCGACAGCTAAAAAACCACATCCAATTCACTCGAGCCATGCGTTCTACACGTAATGAAGAAGAACAGCGGTCGGGTTTCGGGTAGAGGACGCGTCACGGATCATGCCGCGGCAGCGACAGAACAAATGGAGCTCTACTACAGGGCTCGTCCGGGAAGCCCGTCAGCCGTGCGACGGCCTCAGCTATTTCTTCGCGGCGAACTTTGGATAGCTGTGCTTGGGCCAAGCGTCGAAGAAGGGATCGTCGGGATCGGCGCTACTGTCGCGGCAGCTCTGCGCGCGTTCGATTCGCAATACCTGGCTGGCCTGCGTCCAGCAGTTGAGACGGCGTCTCAGGACGGCGCGCGCCGGTCCCCGAAAGTATTCGAGGCAGCGCGGCGTACCTGCCGCGGTCCGAAATCCGCTCTAAAATCTCATGGCGCGCTTTCAAGTTTCGCGTGGCCGTCGTGACGATTCTTCGAACCCCTTGAACGTTTGGGGAGTTTAATCCGGACAAAAAAGGCACCGCGAGCCGCCGAGTGATTTGGCACAACCGTTCCGGCGCCATGGTGCGAACACACCAGCAGGAAAGGATTTCATGAGGGGGGAATATTGATGGAAGCAGCACGACGGCGCAGGCGCTGGCGAATGCCAAAATCGAAACGCAGACGACAACGATCGAGCAAACCTTCGGCGCAGTGGCGGCGGGAGATGTCGGATGATAACAGGTCCACCGAGGCCGAAGGAATCGACAGGCTCCTACTTTCGGCGCTGAGGTACTGGGAGGTTGAGCGTGATCTAATCGAAGAACGTATGGCGGCAAGAGGTTGGTGACCGCTGCGTTCCGAGGAACACGTCCAATCAGACACCATTCTGGCTTCGAGATAGCGCCGACCAACTCAGATACAACCGACTCCGGTGAGCGTTCTCGGACAGACCGCAGCATCGTTCTAAAGCTGAAGCTATTTCCGAGGCTTGATCCTATGTGTCTCTTTATTTCGCAGGCCGTCGTGCGAATGCGCGAGCTCGAGTTCGCCTTTCGGTTTTTTGCGTAACGGTTCGGGAACGAGATCGCCCACCGGACCTTTCGCGATGGTCGTGCCTCCATCAACGACGTAAAGCGCGCCGGTTACGTAACTCGCTTCGTCCGACGCCAGGAATGCATAGACGTTCGCAACTTCTTCCGGCGTGCCGCGTCGCGCTAACGGCGTAGCTTGAATAAGCGATTTCTCCATCTCTTTGTCCATCGGGCCCGTCTCCTTGTGTGTCCACGCGGTATCAATGGGCCCCGGGCAAACACAGTTTGCGCGAACGCCATTTTGCGCCTGTTCCACCGCCACACCACGCATGAACGCGTGCATCCAGCCCTTCGTTCCGCCGTATGGTGTGTTCTGCGCCAGTCCAATCATTCCCGACTCGGAGCCGGCGGAAACGATGTTGCCGCGTGTCTTTTGCAAATGAGGGAGTGCGAACCGCGTCATCAGAAATGCGGAACGAATGTTCATCCGGATTGTTCGATCAAAATCTTCAATCGGATAATCCTCGGTCATCGCGGTATCGAGAAAGACGCCGGCGTTGTTCACCAGCACATCGATTCTTTTGAAGTTCTTCAATGTGACATCAACAACCTCGCGCGCACCGGTTGCATCAGACACATCCGCGCCGTGTGCGATCGCTTCGCCGCCTTTTGCGCGAATTGCTTCCGCCACGTCCTCAATTGGATCGTCCGGCAATCCGCTTGCGACGACGCGCGCACCTTCCTTTGCGAACTTATGCGCGATCGCCTCTCCGATGCCGGTTCCTGCACCGGTGATTATTGCTACTTTCCCCTCAAGCCGTCCATTATCGGACCCATTGCTGCGATAAATGTTACTGGTCATATAAATAAATTTCGCACGCCAACTTCATCTTGGGCGCGCAATTCGTGCGCAAACACCTGGTGATTTTAGTTACCGCGTCTCGGGACAATGGGTTCCGGTTCAAATCCGCTCCAGAATGTCGCGCAGAAGTTTCACGTCTTCCCTGGCGGACGCGACTGATTCTTGGAGTCGCTTAAGCAGCCCGTCTTCGCCTTTGTTGTGTTTGCGCTCGAGTAGCCGCTCATGAAGCACGACCCGTTCTTTTAATTTGCGAGTAGTCGTCCACAGCGCACGTTCGAGCGCTTCGGTGTGCTGTTCGCTCAGGCTTTCGGGCGAAAAGCGGTGCCCGACAAAACACTGGAAGTGCGCGAGCTCACGGTCCTTGAGCTCATACATCGGGCCATTGCATTCCGGGCAGGCGATCGGAACTTGATTGCCAGGCGGCTCGGTGCTCGGCCGATCGGCGGTTGCTTCATCCTCAAGGTTGCTACCTCCATTTGACGATTTGGTAACATTGCTGGCTCTGCCGTTCGCCAGCTGAACTAAAACATCAGCAATCTGCCGAACCGGCAGGCAAAAATCGACGTCCACCATGTTTAGCGCGTTATGCGGCATATTCGGCGCGAGCGCTTCAGCCGGGTCTTGAACGATAGCGACACCGCCGCGCGCTTTAATGGCGTAAAGCCCAGCCGACCCGTCATCGCGCCCGCCGCTTAGCACGACACCAACCACTTTGGACCGGTGTGCGCGTGCTGCGCTGCGAAATAACACGTCAATCGCGGGACGATGCCCATTTTCGCGCGGTCCGCGCGTAAGAACAATTATGTGATCGCTGATCGACAAGTGACAGTGCGCCGGAGCGCAGTAAATGCGCCCATGCTGGTAGCCTTTACCGTTCTCGGCAAAAACAGCGGGAAGATTTCCGCAGTGACTCAAGATTTCCGGCAACCTGGTTTCGCTGCCGATATGCATCACGACAAAAACGGAAGCCTCGAGATTTTGAGGCAGTTTCTTATTAAGCTCGCAAAGAGCGTCGACTCCGCCAGCAGACGTGCCGACAACGATAATGTTTTTTTTGGCCATCGAGAACGCAGCCCTTCATAGGACTGAATCGGCGCTCAAAAACGATTAGGCTGCAACTACGCGGGCACGAATTTCGCATGAAGTGTTTTTCATTCGCGAAAACTTTCGGAGTTGGGGTGCGGCGTCGCCCAGTCCGCGTCGTCGAGCGACTGTCGGAATCAACGCTTGTATGAGGAGAAGGCCGCAATTACCATAAAAAGGATGGCGAGACGAAAGGCCACGAAACGCGCGAATCCGCGCGCTCGTCACGGCGCTGCAGCGCGCCGCGCGCACCAAAGAAAATCAGCGCAATCAAAATCGACAAAGAAGGCAGTAAACTCGCAGAGCGCTAAGAAAAATTTGAGCTGCCCGCTTGTCGGCATCGGCGGCTCAGCCGGTGGATTTGAAGCGGCAATGGAACTGTTGCGCCATTTGCCGCCGAGAACGGGCATGGCGTTTGTGATCGTGCAACATCTCGATCCGCACCACGGAAGCCGGCTTCCTAATCTGCTCGGTAAAGCCACATCGATGCCAGTGAGCGAGGTCACAGAAACGATTACGCCAAAACCGGACGCGGTTTATGTGCAGCCACCCAACAAGTGTGTGATCGCCAAAAATGGCAAACTCACACTGGTCAGCCGCACGGAGAAACTCAATGTCGCGATCGACCACTTTTTTGAGTCGCTCGCTGAAGAATGCGGATCGCGTGGAATCGGTGTCGTCCTTTCCGGGACCGGCAGTGACGGCACGGCCGGTTTGCGCGCGATCAAAGCAGCCGGCGGCTTGACCTTTGCTCAGACTGAAGAGAGCGCAAAGTTCGATGCGATGCCGCGTAGCGCAATTCGCTCCGGTTTTGTCGACCTTGTTCTGCCACCGGACGGAATCGCTCGCGAAATTCGGCGCATTGCCGACCATCCGTACATACGGCGGCCTCTAATCGACGCAGAGGAAGCCCAAAAAGAAGCGTATCGCCAGGCGGATGATCTGGGCCGGATTTTTCTTTCGCTGAAAAAGCAAATGGGCGTCGATTTCAGCGCTTACAAGGAAAGCACGCTGATTCGGCGAATCCATCGGCGGATGGCGCTGCATCGGATCGACACGTTGAAGCGGTACGCGCAGTTCTTGCGCGATAACAAGAAGGAAATCGAAGCGCTTTTTGACGATCTGCTCATCAACGTGACCCGATTTTTTCGGGATGGAATCGTATTCGGCGCATTAAAGAAACGTTTCCTGCCGACGCTGTTCAAAAAGAAAAGTAAAGCTCGACAACGAGAACTGCGCGTCTGGGTGCCCGGCTGCGCCACAGGCGAAGAGGTTTATTCACTCGCCATTTGTATGCTCGAAGCACTCGGCAGCCAGTCTTCCAAGTGGCGGATGCAGATTTTCGGCACAGACTTAAGCGAATCAGTGGTCGAGCATGCGCGTATGGGAATTTACTCGAGTGCGATTGAGAAGGACGTGTCGCCGGCGCGGCTGAAGCGCTTTTTCGTTAAGCGCGACGGCACTTATCAGATTCATCGCAATGTGCGCGATATTTGCACGTTCGCGCGACAAAACATCGCGGCCGATCCACCGTTCTCGCGGCTCGATCTGATCAGCTGCCGCAATGTGCTTATTTATCTGAGCCCGGAATTGCACAAGCGCTGCATCCCGCAATTTCATTATGCGCTTAACCCGGACGGCTATTTGATTCTGGGGCCGGCTGAATCGGTGGGCTTGTATGACGAGCTTTTCAAAGTCGTGGACAAAAAGAACAAAATTTATGTTAAAGGTGCGACTGCGCCCCGCCCCGCCAACCTTCTTCCCCAACGCGGGCTTGAGCTCTCGCAGTTTGGCGCAAGACCGACATCTGCCACTGGAGTAAATTTCGGCGCCGATCTCTTAAAAATGGCGGATCGTATCATTCTCAGCACCTACGCACCCGCAGCCGTCGTCATTGACGAAAACATGCAAGTGCAGCAGTTCCGTGGCCGGACCGACCTGTTTCTCGAACACGCGCCCGGACCAGCGAGCTTTAATCTCGTTCAATTAGCGCGGGCGAGTTTGGTGCCGGACCTGCGGGCCACGATTCGGCGCTCGATCAAAACGAATAAACCCGCGCGAATAGAACGAGCGAAAGTCACGCTCCAAGGCAGAAACTATGAGATTAATATTCAGGTCGTGCCATTTAAAATCCCCGGGGGCGATAAATCGTGGTTTCTGGTGATTTTTGACGAGACCACTACGGGGAGGAAACGCGAGAGGTTGTTGCCGGTGCTTGGAAAAACCCCTGCACAACGTGAGGTGACGCACCTGCACCGGGAATTGGCTGCTTCCAAAGAATCGTTACAAACCATCATCGAAGAGCAGGAAGCGACCAACGAAGAGCTGAAGGCGTCCAACGAAGAAGTCGAATCGAGCAACGAAGAGCTGCAATCCACGAACGAAGAACTGGAGACCGCAAAGGAAGAATTGCAATCGACCAACGAAGAACTGACCACGTTGAACGAAGAGCTGAGTAACCGCAATCTCGAGATGATGCAACTGACCAACGAGCTAAACAATCTTCTCGCCAGCACCCAAATGCCAATCGTGATGGTGGACAATGCCTTAACAGTGCGGCGCGCCACTCCGGCGGCCCGGGGCGCCTTTAATATTTTGCCGACTGACATCGGACGGCCGTTGACCGAGCTGCGATCTAACATTGATGTTCCCGACCTGGAGAATATCTTGCGCGAGGTAATCGAAACACTGATTACGCGCGAGCGCAAAGTGACCGACAAGGAAGGCCGGCCTTACTCGCTGCGGGTGCGGCCATATCGCACAACTGACAACAAAATCGACGGCGCTGTCATCACGCTGGTGGATATCGATGGAGAAGGGGTTGACGTAGACAAAACAAGCAGAAGAGATGGCTCATCGCGCAAATAATAAGCAACGCCCGAAGCGTGTTTGCGAACGCAAAGCCCCTGCGGTCGTGCGTTTCAGGAAATCTAATCACACGCACAGAAAAATGATGAAACGGACGTCGAGCGCCCTGCAGAAATTTTCGAGCGATGGCGCGGTGAGGCGGATTAGTAAAAACGGCGCGCCGATTCATTCCATGCGTACGCCCGCGGTGCGGAATCCAAAGACTGAACTCGAAGCCGCTACGCAGCGATTTGTCGATCTTTACGACTTTGCACCTATCGCTTATGTCAGCTTCGAACGCGCCGGGCGTATTGAAGAAGCCAACCTGGCAGCAACCGAGTTGCTGGGCGTGCCAAGGGATTTGTTAATCGGGCGCCCGTTCGCGTTTTATGTCACGGACTTAGATTTATTCCTTCATCACCTGCTCTGTTGCCGCACGTCGCACGAACAAGTTAAGACGGAATTGCAGTTGAAGCCGAGGAAAGGCGAGCCCATCCCGGTGCAACTTCTAAGTACGCCGATCACTTCGACGACGAGAAATGGCGCTCTACTCTATCAGACCGCCATCATCGATTTGTCTGAGCGCAAGCGTCACGAACAACAGCTGGCCGAGCAGGCGCGGCTGCTGGATTTGAGCAACGATGCCATCATCGTTCGCGACAAAAACGAACGGATCACGTACTGGAATCGAGGGGCAACGAAGCTTTACGGCTACACGCGACAGGAAGCGGTGGGCGCGGTAATCCAGCATCTGTTGAAGTCGAAATTCCCTGAGCCGCTACCTAGAATTTACGAAAAGCTGCTTCGTGATAACCAGTGGCAAGGCGAAATCGTTCATACGCTGCGCGACGGCAGGCGTCTGACGATGTTCTCGCGCTGGTCGCTGGACCGCGATGCGCGAGGAAACCGCGCGTATGTTTTGGAAACAAACAACGATATCACCCAACGCAAACGCGCGGAACAGCGGCAAACAGTCAACCTTGCCGTCACAAAAATCCTGGCAGAATCCCCTGCCCTCAGTTATGCAGTGCAGAGAATTCTCCAGAACGTTTGTGAAACCCTTGGATGGGAAGTAGGAGCTTTCTGGACGCCGGGCCCCGAAGCCGGGCTCCTGTGTTGTCTCACTGTGTGGGAGTGTCATCCCGGCAACTTTATTAGGTTCAAGAGAACGTCTTTAGAACGCAGCTTTGCGCCGGGAGTCGGTCTGCCGGGACTTGTCTGGAACAACCGGAAACCGGCGTGGTTCTCTGATGTCACGAAGGAAACTAACTTTCCCCGTGCGCCGGTTGCACTCAGAGAGGGTCTTCATGCCGCGTTCGCGTTTCCGATCTCATTCAGGAAACGCTTCCTCGGAGTGATGGAATTTTTCAGCCACGAGATTCGCGAACCTGATGAGGAACTGCTGAAAATTTTCGCCAGCATTGGCAGCCAGATTGGGCAGTTCGTCGAACGCAAAGAGGCGGAAACCGCGCTGCAAACATCCAAAAATCTATTGGAACAGCGCGTGCACCAGCGAACACGCGAGTTACGTGCAGCGAACAAGGTGTTGAAGGACGAAATCGCGCGGCGCAAGGGACTTGAAGGTGAAATTCTTGAAATCAGCGATCGCGAACAGCAGCGCCTCGGGCAGGAACTGCACGATGGACTTTGCCAGCATTTGACCGCGGTCGCATTCATGGCGCGTTCTGTTGCGTTGCGATTAAAGAACCATCGAGTCATTGAAGTAGCCGACATCGAAAAAATCGCGCAACTGGTAAATGACGCTGCGACAGACACGCGCAACCTCTCCCGCGCGTTGCATCGTATTGATGTCGATGCAGCCGGTCTGGTGGATGCATTGCGAGATTTGGTTGACCGGGAAATCTGGAGGATACCCTGCCAGCTGGAATTCAAACCGTCGTTCCATATCGAGAATGACATCGCCGCAGGGGAGCTCTACCGCATTGCTCGTGAAGCAGTCATTAATGCCAATAAACATTCTCAAGCGCGAAAAATTGTGATCAGCCTGGAGGGGGTGGAAAATGAGATGGTTTTGCGCGTGATCGATGACGGCACGGGATTTTCAAGTGAGCCGAAAACCAAGCGGGGTCTGGGGGCGCACATCATGGGTTAC
>Ga0137403_10002149_pt1 | contig 24218 bp, 26 predicted proteins | sample CZOMad2_1_16fung_FD_122057 | JGI IMG/M metagenome (GOLD analysis project Ga0137403, IMG submission 122057) | Vadose zone soil fungal communities from Angelo Coast Range Reserve, California, USA - CZOMad2_1_16fungal (Hybrid Assembly) | ecosystem: Environmental > Terrestrial > Soil > Vadose zone...
TTACACTGGTATTTTTCCGTTTGATAAAACTGAAGCGTGGCGAAAAAATGCAGTACATGTCCGTCATCTTGATAAGTTAGTGGAACGCATACGGATATTGGAGCAGCAAGTTAGCTCGTTAAAAGGGAAAATCTGATGGATACGCAAATGGATATACATGCAATTCTGGAGCACCTTCCACACCGCTATCCTTTTTTACTGGTAGATCGCGTGCTTTCGCTCGAACCGGGCAAAAATATCGTTGCATTGAAAAATGTCACTATCAATGAGCCCTATTTCCCCGGCCATTACCCGCATCATCCGGTGATGCCTGGCGTGATGATTATCGAAACCATGGCGCAAGTTGCCGCGTTGCTGTCATTCAAGACAATGGGGAACAAGCCGGACGATAAATCCGTGTATTACTTTGCCGGTATAGACGGGGCACGCTTCAAGCGACCAGTTGGCCCGGGCGATCAATTGATCGTTAAAGCGACGCTGGTACGCACCATGCGCGGGGTGTTCAAGTTTAGTGCAACGGCAGAAGTGGACGGGCAACTGGCGGCTGAAGCAGAATTGATGTGCACCATTAAATCGGTCGAATAATGCGTCATCCAACGGCCATTATTCATCCTGCCGCCAAGCTTGCCGATAGTGTTGAAGTCGGTGCGTATTCGGTTATCGGAGAGCATGTCGAGATTGGTTCTGATACTTCGGTTGGTCCGCATGTGGTGATCAACGGGCATACCCGTATCGGCCGGAATAACCGTATTTTTCAATTTTGTTCTCTGGGTGAGATACCACAGGACAAAAAATATGCCGGCGAACCGACGCGGCTGGAAATCGGTGATCACAACGTAATTCGTGAATTCTGCACCTTCAATACAGGCACTGCGCAAGACATCGGCGTAACAAGGGTTGGCAGTCATAACTGGATCATGGCTTATGTGCATCTGGCACACGATTGTCAGGTAGGCAACCACACCGTTTTTGCCAATAACGCTCAGTTGGCCGGTCATGTTGAGGTGGGCGATTATGCGATTCTGGGCGGCTTTACCGTGGCACATCAATTCGTCAAAATCGGCGCCCATATTATTACCGGCATGGGTACGATTTTGTTGCAGGACTTGCCCCCATATGTGTTGGCCTCCGGTAACCCGGCGGCAGTATATGGTATCAACGCAGAAGGTTTGAAACGCAGAGGATTTAACAGCCCTGCCATTATGGCAATCAAGCGCGCCTACAAGACACTATACAAATCCGGCTTGAGTTTCACCGAGGCAAAAGCCGCTATTCAATTACAACTGGCAGAGCATGTTGAGCTACAGCCGATGGCGGATTTTCTTGCCAGATCAGAGCGCGGCATTGTCCGCTGACGAGGGATGCCGAATCAGTGTGTCCGCCGGGTTGTGCAGAATCCCTTTGACAGGTTTTTTTAAATGACGCGACAAAAAATCGTAGTGGCTATTGTAGCGGGTGAGGCTTCGGGAGATATGCTGGGCAGCCACCTGATGACGGCCATCAAAGAAGCCAGACCTGATGTCGAATTCATCGGTATCGGCGGTCCCAGAATGCAGGCTGTCGGTATGCAGGTGCTATTCCCGATGGAAAAACTGGCGGTACGCGGCTATGTCGAAGTGTTGCTGCACTACTTTGAGATAGTTGGCATACGCCACAAGCTGCGCAAATATTTTTTAGCGCATCGTCCCGATTTGTTCATTGCGGTTGACGCGCCGGATTTTAATCTTGATCTGGAAATCTCACTCAAACAGCACGGCATTCCAACCATCCATTACGTCAGCCCATCGATTTGGGCATGGCGTGCCGAGCGTATCGGTAAAATCAAACGCGCGGTTTCGCATCTGTTGGCATTGTTTCCCCATGAACCAAGCTTGTATGAGCAAGCTGGCATACCGGTGGATTATGTCGGGCATCCTCTCGCCGATTTGTTCCCTGATCAGCCCAAACGTGCCGAAATGCGCGAGGCAATGCGCATTCCGTTACAGGCAGTCGTATTCGCTTTTTTGCCGGGCAGTCGTCAAAGCGAGGTCAAGTATTTGGCGCGCACTTATGTTGAGACGGCAAAATTGATTTTGCAGCAAATACCCGATGCGCGTTTTTTGGTGCCTCTGGTGAGTCGCGAGACGCGCCTGATTTTTGAACAGGCGATTTATGACTGTGATGCGCAGCAATTGCCGATCACATTGCTGTTCGGCCACGCACAAGATGCGATGATTGCTGCTGATGCGGTACTGGTTGCGTCCGGTACAGCAACGCTTGAGGCGGCATTACTCAAACGTGCCATGGTGATCACGTATCGCATGCCTGCACTGTCATGGTGGATGATCAAACGCAAACGCTATCAGCCTTATGTCGGGCTGCCCAATATTTTGTGCGGACGCTTTGTTGTACCCGAACTAATACAGGAAGATGCAACGCCGGAAAATCTTACCCAGGCGTTATTGAATTTGCTCAATGAAAAAGGTGCGCTAGCTCAGCTCGAAGAGACCTTCACCAGGTTGCACCATACATTGCGCCAGAACACCGCAAAAAAAGCGGCTGAAGCTATTCTGCCGTATTTGTCCGTACAACATGACTGATATGCTGTTGATCTGCGGAGTGGATGAGGCGGGGCGCGGACCGTTGGCCGGGCCGGTGGCTGCGGCAGCGGTGATACTCGATGAGAACAATCCGATTGAGGGCCTTGCGGACTCAAAAAAACTTTCTGAGCTGCGACGTGACCAACTGGCGGTCATCATCCGCAAGCGGGCGTTAGCATGGGCGGTGGCTTATGCAGAAGTCGCCGAAATAGATCGGCTCAATATTTTGCAAGCCACGCTGTTGGCGATGCGCCGTGCTGTGGAGGCTTTAACGGTGCGTCCGCAGCGGGTTTTGGTAGACGGCTTGTATTGCCCGGCAACCGGTATTCCCAGCCTGGCCATTGTCAAAGGAGACAGCAAAGTTGCGGCGATTTCTGCCGCTTCCATCTTGGCGAAGACGGCACGTGATGCCTTGATGCTGGAGCTGCACCAGCACTATCCGCATTATGGATTTGCCGGCCATAAGGGTTACCCAACCGCTGCACATCTTGCTGCGTTACAAAAACATGGCGCATCGGCGGTGCATCGCAGGAGCTTTAAACCGGTGCGCGCAGTGTTACAGTACGCTCCGCTTGATATTTTTTAAGGTCATCATGGCTTTATTTAAACTTTTGCACTTACTGGCTGCGCTCATCTGGGTGGGTGGGATGTTCTTCGCCTACATGGTACTGCGTCCGGCCGCAGTTGATACGTTGGCACCACCCGATCGCCTGCGCTTGTGGGATGTGGTGTTCCGCCGCTTTTTCGGCTGGGTATGGAGTGCTGTTGGAACCTTGTTAGTCAGTGGTTTTTATATGATGTATCTATATGGCGGCATTACGCAAGTGTCACGCTCCGTTTGCCTTATGCTGCTTTCAGGGATAACCATGATGGTGATTTTCGGCTATCTGTTTTTCGCCTGCTATGTGCCTTTCAACCTGCACGTTGCCAAGCAGCGCTGGAAGGAAGCAGCTGACATGCTGGGCAAGATGCGTAAAATCATCACGGTCAATTTGACGTTGGGTATATTGACGGTTTGTGTGGCAATCATAGGACCCGTTTTGACCTGGTTGTAAACCAGGCGAAAAAGTGGAGACACCGGTATTTGGCTGGCAGCTACTTACCGTGAAAAATATCACGCTACCCATCATCATCAACAAAATCGGGGCTGTCCGTGTAATTGCTCTGTTATAATCCGCGCCCTCGGGGCGTAGCGCAGCCTGGTAGCGTACATGCATGGGGTGCATGTGGTCGGAGGTTCAAATCCTCTCGCCCCGACCAAAACTTTCAACTACTTAGACCATTTGTTACCAGGTTGATCTGCTTGTATTACGCGACTTCATGCCACTTTCGTTCTCAGGATGGTGAACACGGTGTTGACGCCGAAAGAATTGTGACCATCTGTACCGATTGAATTCTGACCAAGTGCTAAGTTGCGTAGAGTACTACGTGTCAACTGGCTATATGCCATATCCCTGTTGGCCATCAACTGGTGGCGTGTGTAGGGTCTGTCATGACCGGAAAGAAGCAGAGCAATTCTGACTTCCCAATTATCGGCCTGCAGGTAGCTTGAGGTTGTTGCGTTAAACGCAAGAAATAGTACGAGTGGCGCAAGCCAAGCCAGCCAGGGTCGTCGAAGTGGGCTATCCAGAGCCTTAAGTGTTACGCCACTGACAACCGAGCCGATAAGCCATGCGACAACGACTTCGCTAACACTGTGTGCGCCGAGAAATATCCGCGATAGTCCTACGATAGCGCCGATCAGAAGGCCGAACACTGCACCGGCAGGCTTTACGCGGTTCTGATCCCGTGCGAAGAGCCAGCCAAATAGCACGGGCAACACAGAAGTTGCCAGCAGGGTGTGTCCGCTGATGCCGGTAAAGTCCAGCGCCGCTATCCCGATACCCCAACCGAGAAACAGAATCTTGGTAGCGAGGGTAATCACCGAGGCCAAGGCAAGCGCCGGCAGCCAGACATGCACTGCCGCCCTATGGCCAGATTGCCAAAGGCTCGTCGCGGTAATTGCTACGATGGGTATCATCAGACTTAATGAGCCCAAGTGAGTAATGATCTGCCAAGCGTATCGCGGGTACTGAAACTCTATAAACATACAGTGTCAACCTTTCATTGATACGATTTAACCACGGCAATTTAATGTGAAAAAGCAGGTGGGGGCTGCTGCATTGATTGAAGAGCCCCGAGCGGCGACGTACCGGACTGGAGTTCGGGCGGTGATGGCGACTGGGGAAGTGACGAGCCCGGCTGTATCTGCGTTGGCCGGGCCAGTTGTTGCGCCGCCGGATTATAGACAAATTTCCAGTCGGAATACTTGGTCGCTCCCTCGAAGTCTTGGTTGACAACGCTGAACCCCGATGTCTTCCAGGGCGTTTCCTGCGAAAGACTGTATACGCCCATGATACCGCCATCGGGAGCTTTGACGATTCCCCACTCGCTATTGCCGCTAATCGGGTCGAAATACAGCTTCCTCAGCGGGCGCTCCGTACCGGGCTTGCGCGGATCCTTCAATAGATCTTCAAGCGCATGGGGATACTGTCGCGGGCCGCTCACGTAGTAGCGCTCGATCGCGCGCCGATATTGATTGCCGGCATAAAGCAATTGCGTTTCCTGGTCGCGCTTCGCGGCGGTATGCCACACCTCTCCGGTGATAGCCAGGCCGATTCCCATGAAGGCGATGACGAAGATGATGGTCAGGTAGGTAAATCCGGCCTGATACGATCGCATCGCTACCACTCCGCGTAGGCGGAGCCGTCGCTCGCTCGGCCTTGCGCGCCACTTTTCACGTCGTAGACGCCGCCTGTTTTTGGATCGTCGGGCGGTATAACCACCCACGTCGTCGCACTATCGGTGACCGGGTCGACCGGCAACGTGCGCAGGTATTGCTCGCTGGCGAGCGTGTCGATAGAGTCCGGATACTTGCCCTTGTCGCCGTAATATTTTCCGATCGCGTCGCGCAACTGATACAGATCTTCCTTCAGCACCGCCTCCTTAGCTCTTTCCAGGCTGCCGAAGTAGCGCGGGACCGCAATGGTCAGCAGCAGCGCGATAACGGTCATCACGACCAATAGTTCGATCAGCGTGAATCCCCTGCGGGAACGCATCGCTCTCACCAATCGCGGTAGGGCTGGCCATTGATGCCAATGCCCGGAGCAAGCGAAAACACATCGAATACATCGTCTCCTTCCTTGGGATCGTCGGCTGGGCTCTGGTAGCTGCGCTTTCCCCAGGTGGTGGCCGCTGCGAGGGAAGGGTCGGTGCTGAATGGGTCGCGCGGAATACGGCGCAGGAAATAGATCTTTGGCTTCTTTGGACTTTTCTGGTCGGCCACGCCCTCGACCAGTGTTTCAAGTCGCTTCGGGTACCCGGACTCGTCAACGGCCTTGTTAATACGACCGTCGTCTGAAGCCTGCTTATAGTTGTCGATCGCTTCGCGGATCTCGCGCAGTGACCGGCGCAAGGTCAGTTCCTTCGTGCGCTGCACCACAAGCTCGCTGACGGGCGCGGCGACTGATGCCAGCAGCGCGACGATCGCCACGGTAATGACCAGTTCGATGAGCGTGAAACCGCGCCCGGGTTTAAGGTGGCAGTCGTTCGTCATGTGATGCCTCGCGCTATTGGGATTCCACTCCGCCGAACGGTACCAGTTGTACGCCGTTACCGGGCGAGTATTGACTTTGTCCCGGTGGGGATTCGGTTGGTGTCCTCGATGTGGGGGCAGATGGGGGCGCTAACGGCACGAGGGGTTGCGACACCGGACCGATCATCGCGCCGAGCGACCCACTGCCCGTGGAAACCTCGGTGCCGGCGGAGAATTCGATAACGTCCACATCAGGACGTACGAGATTACGAATGAGTCTAGGGGTAATGAGCAGGACAATTTCTGTCCTGGTGTCAGTGTTGTTGTTCGAGGAAAAGAGCCTGCCGAGCACCGGAAAATCGCCGAGGCCAGGCACCTTGTTGGCAGTGCGTCGATCCTCGTCGTTGATCAGCCCGGCCAGGATCTGCGTTTCGCCGTCGTGGAGGCGCAGTGCCGTGTTGGTATTGCGCGTACCGATCTGGTAAGTAGTCGCACCTGCTGTCTGGATAGTGTTGTTGATGCTGCTGACTTCGAGGCCGAGCTTGATGCTGATGTCGTCGTCCTGGTGGATCTGCGGCTCCACTTCAAGCTTGAGGCCGACGTCAAGATAGTTCACCGACTGGGACAGGAAGCCGCCCGTCGCCGCGGCGGTCGTCGTGATGACGGGAACCCGCTCGCCGATGAGGATTTTCGCTTTCTCGCGGTTCTTCACGCGTATGCGCGGGTTGGCGAGCAAATTGGTGTTACCGTCCTGTTGCTGCAGGTTGAGCGCGAATAGCGGGTCGGAGACTGTCAGGCGCACCAGGCTGGAGCTGCGTGCAAGCCACTCGGAAAGGCTCAGTACGCCAGGTGTGCCGCTCGAAGTCGTGGTAGTCGTGCCGGTCCCGGTTGTACCCGTCGTTGTCGTTCCGCCGCCTACCAGACCCACGGCGACCGAACTGGGATACTGCACCCCGAGATTTAGCAGGCGGTTATAGCCGATTTCGAGCACTTCTACTTCAAGCATGACCTCGGATGGGACAAGATCCTGTGCATCAATCAACTTCTCGGCAAGCCGAATAGTGTTCGGCGTGTCCTTCATCACCAACATATTGAGGTTTTCATCGACGTAAATATCACGTGTCTTGAGAATGGTACGGATCAGGTTGGCAGTCTGTTTCACGTCAGTATTGGAAATATAAAAGCTCTTCACCACCAGTTCCTGGTACTCACGCAGTTTCTGCGGTGTGTTCTGGTAGATCAGCGCCGTGGTCTCATTGATCACTTTCTGCTCGAGCTGGTTGCTGGTGAGGACGATTCGAACTATGTCGTCGATCTGCGCGTCGCGCACCGTGATGCTCGCCCTCTGGTCAGGGCGCACATCCTTGTCGAAGAGAAAATTGAGATTTGCAGCGTGGCCGAGGACGTCGAATATCGTGTGCACCGGGACATCCCTCAGCTCGAGCGAAATGGGTTTGATGCCTGCAGTCCTGAGCCGCATCATTCCAACGGATGGTTTCGCCGCCTTTTCATCGAGAATCCGCTGCAGCCGGCGCGCGTCGCGCTGCGCGGGATCCTCTGTAAGCACCGGCGTGAGCACCTCGCGCGCCTCGCGGTACTTTTCCTCCTTGATCAGGTTTTCCGCCTGCGCGACGAGCCTGACATGCCGCTTGTCGGTTTCGATTTGCGCCAAGCCAAGCTTCGCGCGAGGATTGGCGTCGTCGTAGCTGAGCACGCGCCGGTAAAGTGCGTCCGCCGGCTCGAACTGCGCTGCCAGACGGAGAGAGTCCGCCTGGCCAAGCCACTGTGCGATAGCGAAATCTCGCCGCCGGAAATATTCCGAACGGTAGGCGTGGTTGTCAGGGTGGTCCTGCGCTGCCCGCCGCAGCATCGTTAGTCCTTCATCAGTACGCCCTTCATTAAAGAGCTTTTGAGAGTCACCGTTGATGCTGTCCGTGGCGCAGGAGGCCAGGAGGCACACAGCAAGCAATATGCAAGCAGTTTTCCGTAGCAGTCTCATGGAATTTCACCTTCATTGCCGGGTTGGAAGTACAGGGTTAAACGCATCTGGGCATCGAGCATCGGATCGCCGATCTTCTTGCTTTCAAATTGCAGCGCATCGAGCGAGGCTGTCGGCATGTTCTGCATGGTGGCGCCGACGAATGCCCGGATTTGCGGGTAGGTTCCATGCAGGGGCAGCGTGATGCGGTACAGCGTCAGACCGTCGCCGTGTCTCTCGAGACGGTATTCGCCCCGAGGCAGTTCGAGTCCTGCCTGTTGCGCCGAGCTGTAAAGGCGATCGAGCTGGTCGGGAAGCTTTCCGGTCGCGGGGAACAAGCTGTAGAACCTGTGCAACTCTTCGGCGCGGTCACCGCTGGAGACCGGCTGGTAGGGTGAGCGCGCGCGCAGCCGTTCGGCGGCGAGGTGCTGCGTGCGTATCTCATCCTCAACCGGACGGAGCGTGGACAAATAGAATGGAATACAGAAAAGCAGGACGCCGACTCCGAGCACGCCGGTCGGTCCCAGCACGTGTAGAAAGGCATGCACGCGCTTCATGGCACTCTTCCGAACAACGCCTGCGCCCCGAATTGTATCGGTCGCGAAGGATCGTCGAGCTGAACCTGATGGCTGACGAGGTGGACATCGGAGAGACCTTTCATCTCCCCCAGACGCCGAAGATAGGCCAGCATGGCTCGCCGGTTTTTCGCCTCGGCTTTGACGCGGAGGACGTGTTGCTGGGCGTCCGGCTGCAACTGCAGTACGGCCACTTCGTCAGTGGAGGCGTTTTCCAGAGCCTCGATCATTTGTGTCCAGGGCAGGGCGAGTTGCCGCATGACGATGTCGACCTGCTTTGCTTGCTCATCAAGGCGCTCCTTGGAAACGGAGCGTGTCGGCTGGCGCGCGGTATCCAATAGCCCTGCCGCTTCCATTGATGCCAGATTGCGTTGTGCTTCACGATAGCGCAGGACCATATGGGTGGCGATGATCAGGGCGATGCCGAGCAGAGTCAGCCCTATCCAGTGCGACCGTCGCCGGGGAGCAATGTAATCGAGTTCGAGACGGTAAGGGCTCATAGGGCGCACAGCGCCATGGTGAAGCGCGCATCTTCGATCGGTGAGAAGTCTTGCGGCATGTGGAGCAAGGAAAGACTTCTGAACTGCCAGCCTCCAGCCTGCATGGATTCGATGTTTGCACGGTGCGGCGCATGAACCAGGACTTCGGCGTCCGCTGCCTCCGCGACGAGGTGGCGTTCGCGGTCAAGCAACTCGGCCCATTGGTCGGGACAGTCGAACTCTCCCCGGATGTTGTGGATTGCTTTCCAACGGCCGTTTTCCAGATAAGCGAGACAGGCGCGCTGAGCTTCGATCAGGAGCACCCATACAGGCTTGTTTCCGGTCACTGTCCGCCATTGGTTGAAGGCTGACATTAGATAAGGCTGGACCGAAACGAGGCGTGCTTTGGCAAAACACGCCAGGACTGCCTGAAGCAACTCCGTGTCGACTGCACTCGATACCCGCGCCGAACCGGCTTGGCTGTCGCTCAGTCGGACATCCCAATTTTTGCTGCGTTCACCATGAGTCTTGCCGAAGCAATAACGGGCGAACGCCAGCGCCTCGGCATGGCTCTTCAGTTCTTCGCTGCGAGGAACGAGCACGTAGCGGACAAAATGGTTTGAAAGCACGACCGTGACGAGCGCTTTATCGTCCTTAACCGTCGCCGCGACTTCCGCAAGTGCTGCAATGGCTGCCCGCCACGGTTCGGCGTCGGGCTGCGGTTCGAATTCGATCAACCGCTTCTCGACAATTTTCGGCCGGGAAACGCCTTGCAGGCGGACATAGCCGAGCATAGCGGGAGCCAGCCCGACGAAGATGCGGTCAGGAAACAAAGGTGACACGATTGATTTCCTCGAGCGTTGTTTCGCCTTTTCGCACCGCATCAAATGCCGCCTCGCGCAGGAACCGGGTGCCGTTTTTGCGGGCGGCCTCCCGGAGCTGACGCACGGGAGCGCGGCCTGTTATCAGCTCGCGAATCTCGTCGTTCAGGATCAAGAGCTCCGCGACCGCCTTGCGGCCACTGTAGCCCGATCCGCGGCATTCGCGGCAACCGCGTCCGGCGCGGAAGCGGAATGCCCGTGCCAGTTCTTCTCCCAAGCCCGATTTCTCTAGCAGTTCGGCATCCGGGTGATACTCCTCGCTGCAATGCGGGCAGATCAGCCGCACCAGACGTTGCGCCAGGATGGCGTTCAGCGCGGAGACGAAACTGTACAGATCGACGTTCATGTGCATGAAGCGGCCGATCACATCGAACACATTGTTTGCATGCACGGTGGTGAACACGAGGTGTCCCGTTAGCGCTGATTGCACGGCGATGTTGGCGGTCTCCGGATCGCGGATTTCGCCGATCATAATCTTGTCCGGGTCGTGGCGCAGAATTGAGCGCAGGCCGCGCGCAAAGCCGAGGCCCTTCTTCTCATTTACCGGTATCTGCAGCACCCCGGCGAGCTGGTACTCGACGGGATCCTCGATCGTGACAATCTTGTCCTGGCCGTTATTGATCTCGGTGATCGCGGCGTAAAGCGTGGTGGTTTTGCCACTGCCGGTCGGGCCGGTGACGAGCAGCATGCCATAGGGTTCGTGCGACAGGCGTCGCAGTGTACGGATGTCTTCCGCTTCGAGACCAAGGCTGTCGAGGCTTAACTGCTGCCGGGTACTCTCGTAGAGCGCTTGTTTGTCGAGAATGCGCAGCACCGCATCCTCGCCGTAGATGCTGGGCATGATCGAAACGCGGAAATCCACTGCCCGACCGCGATCGAGTGCCTTGAACCGCCCGTCTTGCGGCACGCGCCGTTCGGTAATGTCGAGTTCGGCAAGAACCTTGACGCGCGAGATCGCCTGCTCGGCCTGTTTAGTGTCCTGAATGACCTTGATTTGCGAGAGGATGCCGTCGATGCGGAACTTGATCGCGAGCCCGGCCGCGACCGTTTCGAGATGGATATCGCTGGCGCCGATCATGATCGCATCGCGCAGCGTCGAACGCACCAGCCGAACAACCTCGCTCGATTCGTCGCTGATTGCCTTCAGCGACAGGTCTTCGATTCCGCCGGTTTCTTCGCCGGTGACAACCACCCCGGCCAGTACCGCGTCTAATGCGTGCAGGGTTTCCTCGTGGCTCGCGAGCAGTGCGACCAAGTCACCCCTGTGCACAATCCCCCACGAGAACGATTGGACAATACGGTCTTCCGCCCACGCTCTCTGCTCGGTGGAAAACGGGTCATCCGTGGCAAGCCACAATGCTCCTCTATCTCCGCGCAATAAAGCGCAGCTGCGCTGAGAGCACTCGTTGAACGGCAGAATGTCAAACGCAGGGGTGGCACGATGCAGGTCTTCCATGCGCAGGACAGGCAGGCGCAGCGTCGCGCCGAGCCGGGTAACAAAAACATCCGGCTCGAGCGCAAGTCTCTCTTCAAGCACGTCAACGAGCCGTCGCCGCGCTTGCGCCGCCGCGCCGCGCGCTTCGTCGATCTCACCAGCGCCTATTGCCAGGATTGAGCTGTCGTGAGCCACCGTCATTGCAGACTCCCGGCGAGTTCGAATATTGGCATGTACATGAGGATCACGATCCCGCCGATCACGATGCCTATCGCCGCCATCAGCAAGGGCTCGAACAAGCGTGTAAACCAATCGATCCAGCGCGAGATCTCCTCGTCATGAAAACCGGCAATCCGGTCCATCATCTCGCCCATATTGCCGCCCTGCTCCCCGACGGCGAGCATGCGCAAGGCCACCGGCGTGGTGAGGTTGTTCGCTTCCATAGATTGCGAAACGGGGAGGCCCTCGCTGATGGCGCGGCTCGCCGCCGCCAAGTGCGTGCGCAGGACGGGGTGCAGAAGATTTTGGCCCATTTGCAGCGCCTGCAGCATGGGCATACCGCCGCGAAGCAGCATGCCAATAGTGCGGTAGAAGCGCGCCAGCTGGTACAGCTTGAGCCGCTCTCCGATCGCGGGCAGGCGCCACAGGGCATCCCCGACGCTTGCCCTCACCGCGGGTTGCGTTAAGGTGTACACGATTGCCGCCACCAGTCCGATCAGCGCGCCGATAACGAGCACACTGCGCCCCTCGACCATCTGCCCCCATGCCAAAAGCAGCCTGGAGAAAATCGGCAGGTTGACGCCGCGTTCCTCGTAGATGTGGCTGAAGCGGGGCACCACGTAAAGCAGGAGAAACAAGCTGACCAGCCCCCCGGCACCGAGCAACAGCAGAGGATAGATGGAGGCGTTCAGTACGCGCTTGCGGATCACCTCGATCTGATTCTGGTAGGTGACATAGCGGGCGAGAGCAGGGGCAAGGTCGCCGGTCTTTTCGCTGGCCTGAACGGTGGCGATGTACAGGGCGGGGAACGCCTGCGGAAATTGTCCGAGTGCGGAAGAGAAGGTGTTTCCTTGCCGCACAATTGCGTCTATCTGTTCAAGAAGCGTGCGGAATTCCTTGCGGCGTTCGCGCTCGGCGAGTGTCTGGATGGACTCGATCAGGGGCACTCCGGCCTCAATAAGCACTAGCAACTCTTGGCTGAACAACCCCAGCGGAAACCGTTCTTGGGCACCGCGCAACGGAATTGAGAACCCGCTGCGAGAATGCACTGCGAGCACGGAGTAACCGTGGCTTTCGGCCTGTTGCACGACGCCGGCTTCATCGAGACCATGATAATCGAGCGATACGATTTGCCCATCCTGGTTCACTGCCTTGAGTTCGAAGCGCATCGGATTCGACTTGGTCTAGTGGTTGGAAAGATCGGCGTTCTCGCCGGTGCCCCCAGGCTGCCCGTCTTTGCCGTACGAAATAATGTCGTACTCGCCGCTCTCGCCCGGGTATTTGTAGACGTAGGCCTTCCCCCAGGGATCGAGCGGCACATCTTTTCTCAGATAGGGACCATTCCACTTCGGCTCACTCGGCGGCTTGGTTACGAGTGCGGCAAGCCCAGGCTCGGTGTTGGGGTAATGACCAGTGTCCAGGCGATACTGGTCAAGGGCTTTTTCCAGGGCATCAATCTGCTCTTTTGCAGTGGTGACCTCGGATTTGCCGATCTGCCCGAAGTAGCGCGGCGCGACATACCCTACAAGCAGCGCGATGATGGCTACGACTACCAACAACTCAAGGAGAGTAAAGCCGCGGTCGCGACGTACCCGTAGTGGTAATGTTTTCAATTGTATTGGCATGGAGTCGTGTCTTGTAAAAAAGTTCGCTGGGTCTTACCTTGCGAAAAGAATATTGGTTAGCCAGAAATCTAGGATCGATGAGCGGACTTGCCCCCCTGTGTCTACAAACTGACCATATGCCCCAAATAGACCATATGCCCCAATAAAGAGCAGGTCTCGGGCATACGTATAGTCCGAATGGATCATGGCGAGGAAAATGCGGAACGCTGCTGGAACGATCTATGCTTCGTTGCCGACTATGATAGTCAATCAAGAACAGAAGACCACACCGCCGAGAAACGATGCCATTCAGCAGGCCATCACTATCCTGTATTGGAGGCCTGCATTCTTAATGCAGACGGGACGCGAAGCGAATGACCATGGCTCATTCGGGCTATGGTTCAAAAAGCATTAACGTTAAAACTAGGCTGCGATCACTGCTACTTGTGGGATGAAGTATCTGCCCGCTGGCATAGTGGTCCGCCAGTTGATGGTTTTGGCAACATGGTGTGTACGCATTTTCAAGTTGAGGATGAGATACAGGATGGTTACGCTACACCGCTGGGCCGGATTCATCTTGCAGCGCAGTGAGCCGACCAGTTCATCTTTTGCAATAGAGACATTTCATTTCCAGATTTCAAAATGGCCACAGTTTTTTAGACAGCTAGTGATCCCGTAGAGTCCTGAAGGTTTCCTGAAGATGGCTCGCGGCGCGTTTATTCAGCATTGGAGTGCGATGAGGTACCAGATTACGATTGAAGCAGACTATCTGAGGGCTGAATTGCTCGCCCTGGAATCGCGAGAAGAAATACGGGCATTCCTGCACGCGGTCTTTTCGGCGAGCGTAGAGTATCTGCATGGACTTGTTCTCATTGATGTTCGTTCCGAGAAGCCTCTTTTTTCGGAAGGCAGCGAAGAAATCGAAAAAGCATTTCCGCACATGGGTAGGATTACCTGGTATCAGTCAAATAAGATTGCCATCATAGGCAATGCCTTAGCCCCCGGAGTTTCCGACACTCGTATCGGGAGGCGTGCACGGCTGCAGGGGATCAATCTGTGCGGTTTTTCGAACGAGGAGGAGGCGCTCAGATGGTTACACGATCGGCGGCGTTGCGAAAGGCGTGATGCTGCGCGCCGCGCCAGCGTGGAACATTCTCCTGGAGGCAAGACGGCGGCGCCCGCGCGACCGGTCAATGATCGCCGTCAGCGGCGAGATCAGCGACAGGCATCGCGCCGGATAAACCTGGAAGGCTTCCACCCCACTTTTGCCTAAGGGGAAATCAAATGTCGCCAGCGGCGACTACGGCTTCTGCGCGACGCACGCCATCCCCGTTCCCATCGCGCCGGGCCTCTTGGCCGACTTGGACCGAATTGCCGCACTGCCTGGTCATTGGAACGTGGTAACATAAATGTTTAGCCACCCTATCGGATCGCAAGCCGACTTGACGGTTGGTTTCTCGAATTTTGGGCAGGGCTACAATGAAAAGCCGATATGCGCCAACTGCCCAGACTACCCAGAATCGCCATTCTTATCATCGGACTGATTGCGGTCTTATTGTGGATTGTGTTCGACGATGTGTTGTGGCCGGATTTGGGTCACGTCAGTAGCAATAAGTTAGGAGCGCCGGCATTGCAGACGTCCACTGTCTCTGGGACTCCGGTTCCTGAAGCGGTCATGCCGCAAATTCCCGCACGTTCACCGTTCGGGGCAATTGTTGCCGACCCATTTTCACCACGGCCCGGGCTTCCCGCTGCTGAGGGAACGCCGATTAAGACGTCTCACCCCGCTCACCCCGCGCCGCCACCGCCACCACTCCCGTTCCGGTACGCTGGTCAGCTGCATCAGGGCGCCGACATCCGGATTTTCCTTGCGCGTGATGACGATGTCTTTCCTGTCAATGTCGGTGACACATTGGATGGCGGGTACCGTGTCGAATCAATCGGCGAAAGCAGCGTTACGCTGATGTACCTTCCCGCGCACGTTCGTCAGGTTGTAGAGTTCGTACTGCCGATCAGCGAGAACCAAGCCGTCACACCAACCACTCCTGCCGGACAGCCTGCGCTGGTTCCTGGTAAGACCCGTTGATGACGGGACGCGAGAACACATGCATAACACTCCTGCAAGCGTAAATTGCTGACCGCGCGGATCGAATCGGAAGGAAAGGAGCAGAAGGTTTAATTATGCCAAACCCCAGTATTCTGATTGTTGACGACGACGCGAAGAATCGGATTGCGCTTCGCGAACTCCTGCAAAACACGGAGCGTGATGTGGTTGTTGCCGAGTCCGGCAAAGAGGCGTTGCGCCACGTCCTTAGCCAAGATTTCGCAGTCATACTTCTGGACGTTCGCATGCCGGGCATGGACGGTTTCGAGACCGCGAAATTGATCCGTGGACGCGAGCGTTCGCAACACACCCCCATTATTTTTTTGACTGGCGCCGATGAAGACCTGCGTTCAATGTTTCGTGGGTACGAAGTGGGCGCCGTGGATTACATGGTCAAGCCGCCGATTCCGGAGGTTCTGCAGTCCAAGATTTCCGTGTTTGTAGAACTCCACAACAAAAATGCGGTATTGACCCAGGAAATAACGGAGCGCAAGCGCGCGGAAGAGCAGCTAAAGAAATCGGAAGAAAATTTGCGCTCGCTCGCGGCGCGTTTGCAGCTCGTGCGGGAGGAGGAAAGGGTGCGAATTTCACGCGAAATTCACGACGAACTAGGCCAGGCGCTGACCGGTCTAAAAATGGAAGTGAGCGAGGTCATGAAAAGACTGCCCCAGGACCAGAGGAACCTGGCAGGTAAGGTGGAACCGGCATTGAGCCTGATAGACGACATCATCCATGTTGTGCGCAAGATTGCTTCCGGCCTCAGGCCGACCGTATTGGATGAACTCGGGCTCCCGGCCGCCATTGAATGGCAGACGAAAGAATTTCGAAAGCGGACCGGGATTAGATGTGAGATATCCATGCCTGGCGAAGTACCGGTCCTCGATCAGGAGCGGTCAATTGCAGCATTCAGAATTTTTCAGGAATTGCTGACGAATGTGGCGCGCCATGCAAACGCAACCAGGGTCGATATTGAGATGTACTTTGAATCCGGTACGCTGATATTATCGGTCAATGATAACGGCAAAGGCGTGGCGGAGGCTTCAGTACGGAGCCCAAAATCGCTGGGGCTGTTGGGCATACGGGAACGCATACTTCCGTTTGGGGGGAGAATGGAGATTGCCGGATCCCGGAACAAGGGAACCAGGGCGAAGGTATCCATTCCGCTCAGCCTGCGTTAAACTGTAGACGTTATTCGATCCGGCCGGTAGTGGCCGCGTGACATTCGGAGCTGCGATGCTTGCTCAGAGAGACTCTGCCATGAAAATCCTGATCGCCGATGATCACCCGGTTGTTCGGCATGGACTAAAACAGCTCCTGGCGAATGAGCCCGATATGGTCGTGGTTGGCGCTGCTGAAAACGGTTTGGAGGCGCTCGAGCTCATGGGCAAGCTGGAATGGGACGTCGCCGTTCTCGACTATTCCATGCCGGGCCGAAGCGGTCTGGATTTGATCAAGGAAATAAAGCGCCAGCACCCCGATCGCCCCGTGCTTATTCTAAGCATATTGCCCGAAGATGTGCATGCAGCCCAGGTGTACAAAGCGGGGGGGGCGGGCTACTTGCAGAAAGAAAGCGCAACAGAAGAACTGACCGCCGCGATACGCAAGGTAGTTAAAGGCGGAAAGTACGTCAGCCCGACCTTTGCGGAGAAACTTGCATCAGGATTGGCTTTCAACGTCGACAAACCTTTGCATGAGTCTCTTTCAGACCGCGAGTACCGCGTGATGTGGTTGCTGGCCTCCGGTAAGCATATCAACGAGATTGCGGCGGAGCTGTTCCTTAGCCCAAGCACGATCAGCACGTATCGGGCCCGGATTCTCAAGAAATTGATGGTAACGGACAACGCAGCCCTCGTCCGTTACGCAATCGAGCAGCAACTTATCTAGTAAGTCACTACGGGCAAACCAGCTTACTGCCGTCATTTATGTTGCGCAGATCGGGAATCATTTCAATCCGTCCGGCCAAGCGTTGTATAAGCTGTAGTCGGATCGCTACACAAAGACATTGAATCTCGTCAATGAAATAACGATTTCGCGATGGCGGGTTTAGTCTGAAAGCGCTATTTTGGCTACCCATGAATTGCACAATTCTCATCGTCGAAGATGAACTGGTCACCCAGAAGTTGATAGCGGTTAATCTCGAACGTGCCGGTCACCAAGTAATGCGTGCGGCCAGCGTGCCGGAGGCCAAAGCCGCCATCAGGGAAGTCTTGCCCGCTTTGGTACTGCTCGATTGGGTACTTCCGGATGCCACTGGAGTAAGCTTTATCAGGCAACTGCGTACCGACCAACGCACCCGTGACATCCCAATCATCATGTTGACAAGCCGATCACAGGAAACCGACAAGATCACCGGACTCGAAGTTGGTGCCGACGACTACATGACCAAACCGTTTTCACCAGGAGAATTGCTGGCGCGCGTCAAGGCGGTGATCCGCAGGCGTGCGCCTCAGCACAGTGATGACATCGTGGAAATTGCTGGACTGAGGCTTGATCCAGCGGCTTACCGGATTACCGGCAATGGCAAAAAAATCGAACTCGGTGCGATCGAGTTTCGCTTGCTGCATTTCTTCATGACACACCCGGATCGCGTCTACAGCCGCGGTCAGCTGCTCGACGAGGTCTGGGGTGATCATGTTTTCGTTGATGACCGCACCGTAGACGTTCATATCCGTCAAATCCGGCAAGCACTTCAGCCGTCCGGCCACGGTGAAATGATCGAGACCTTGCGCGGGCTCGGGTATCGTTTCCTGCCTGGCCTGGAACCAGCTGAGTTGCTCTCGCATAGTGCATCTCAACAGAGCCCCTAGACCCGATGATAGGAGCCTTCCAGGCGCCCGATGTCATCCTCTTTCGCTTTGAGCTGATCCTGTAGCAGGAAGCGATGCTCCTGGTTTGCCACGATGATGGGAGATTGCGCATCTTCCATGCCATTTAGGCGCTCCAGCGTGGCTTGGAAAGGGCTCACCCCTTGGAGCAACGGCAGGAACTGCTTCGGGTAGGAATTACGGGACGTCGGCCAAAGACGGGTTCCTGATCCACCTGACAAAATAACGGGGTATATGCTCATACGACCGCCCTTTCTGCACAGCCGGTTGTTGGAATCTCAGTAGGTATCTTGCTTTTTCAATACGACAAATATGGTTTTCACCACAATCAGAAGATCCAGCTGTAGCGTCCAGTTTCTCAGGTAGGTCAGATCACAATCGATCCTGGCCTTCATCTTGTCGAGCGTATCGGTCTCTCCGCGCAGGCCGCTCACCTGCGCAAGTCCCGTAATGCCCGGCTTGACCTTGTGCCGGATCATGTAACCTCTGATCAGATTTCGGTACATCTCGTTGTGGGCAACGGCGTGAGGGCGGGGCCCGACCACGCTCATGCAGCCTTGCAAAACATTGATGAACTGAGGCAACTCATCGAGCGAGGTTCGCCGAAGCAACGCTCCGAAGCGCGTCACGCGTCGATCGTTGCGTGTCGCCTGCATGATCGTATTGCCATCCTCCAGCACGGTCATCGTACGAAACTTGTAAACGAGGATTTCCCTTCCGTCGACGCCGTAGCGGCGCTGCTTGAACAGCACCGGTCCGGGAGAGGTTAGCCTTATGCCTATCGCGATGGCTAACATGAGTGGGGAAATCAGCGTGAGGATGACCGATGCCAGGAGGATGTCACTGGCGCGCTTGATCAGGCTGTTGATTCCATAGAATGGGGTCTCGCACACCGCGACCACCGGCATGCCATCGATGGAATCCATGCGCGCCTGAATCAGGTCAAACAGAAAGATGTCCGGAGTAAAGTAGATCGACGCGGTCGTGTCGTGCAGTTCTTCCAGAAGGGTGAGAATCCGTCGCTGGGATGCCATCGGCAGCGTGATGTAAATCAGGTCAATATGGTGGGTTTTTACATACTCCGCAAGTTGGCTCATCGAGCCAAGAGTTTCGCCCGGTCTGGCGCCCATGCGCTCCGGGCTTCTGTCTTCGAAGTAGCCAGCGATACGAACACCAAGAAAAGGGTTAGCGTGAATCCGGTCGGCCAACTCGCGACCCAGCCGCCCTTCGCCTGCGATGACGGCTGTCCTCTGGACACCTTCGGCCGCCAGCAGGCGCGGCAACACGACGGGTATCAGGAGATAAACGGCGAGCAATACGAACGGCGTTGCGATAGCCCATGCGCCGATAACGCGCAGATCGAAGGAGTTTAGTGTTTTCGTCGCCCAACCGATGAGCAGCAGCAGCCCGACAACGACAAGCCAGCTTGCAAACACCTCACGTGTCAACGCACGAATCGTGGTGTGTTTGGGAGCGCTTCCGGGAAAGGTTAGCGAGAAAACGATCAATACAAGAATCAGGTAATGCCCATTGAGTGGTTCGTTGAATGCGAGTGAGGAGATCAGCAATGCGCCGATCGTCACAAAAGCAGGGAGTGCCACATGCACCAACTCCCCAGGAGCGAGCTGAGGGTGCTGGAGGTTTCGTTGCGTTTGACTTGCTGCGAACATGGTATGGGGATGGGAGAGCTGCCGATTTGCCACACGCTACTTTCCCGTTTCGAAACTTTGACTATCCGCGCGCTTAGTTCCAAAGGACTACACCGGGACACCGATCTCTCTACAGGCTCCAAAGTGGGGGCAAGTTGCGTGAATTGTCGTGCGACCTGGCAGGCGCAGGGTTTTGATTCCCAGAAAAGATTGTCAGGTGGGGGTCACGCTGACCGTTCAAGTTTGGGAGGTTATGTGAGACAAACAAAGGGTTGTGTTTGCAGTGTTGCGTCAGGAAACGGTTCTTCAGCATTTCATATTCATTTCACAAATGATTTCCATATTACGGGGAGAAAGAAATGCCCCAACCCTAAAGACGCGTATGCAAACAGGCGAACACCAGTTGAACGCACAGCGCCAGCCCTTGCTGCCTATATCTCAACTCACAATCTCAGTGAGCGGCGACACGTCGAGCATGGCATATCTTCTCGATCAGATCGAACTCGAGGCTCTCATGCTCAACGTGGATGCTTCGCTCAGGGTGCATACGCGAAACCAGCTATTCACCTGGACTCAGGGTTTGCTACAAGATTTGGTTAGGCATGAGTTACTGATATGCTCTCTGAGTAATACCAGCCCGGCGTCATATCTTGTCGACAATTTCGCGACATCCGCCGATGAAACCAAGCTCTTTAACGATTTATACCACCGAGACACATCGGTGGTGCCGCACCTCATCAAAACATGGGAAGACAATGACTTCGAGCCGGTGATTTGTGAAATAGGGAGTATGAGCTCTAGCAGTGCGCTTGCCCGCAAGCTGAACCGGATAGGAGCCGACAAGCTTCTTGCGCATGGAACCTATGATGAGCTTGGCAAGCTGGCGAGTTTCTTCACCTTTGCTTGCCGAGCGGATGCAATCGGTTCCAAGCAGATTTATTTTGTCAAATTGATCGTGCCGTTCCTGCAATTAGCATGGCTGCGAAGCAGAGTAAACCGGGCTGTGGAAGGCGCCGGTGAAATTACAACAAAGGCGAGTCGAATTACCACAAGGGAGCAGGAAATCCTGAGATGGATCCAGCTCGGCAAGAGCAACTATGAGATTGGGGTCATTCTGAATATCAGCCCGCTGACAGTGAAAAACCACGTGCAAAAAATTTTGCGGAAGCTGAACGTGCTGAATCGCGCGCAGGCAGTGGGAACGGCGCTGGCTCTGCGAATCATCGACATGTGAGCGCCGTTGAAAGGAGATATACGATGAAATTGAGGCTCAAATTTAAAGTGATTGCGGCTTCGTTGGCCTTGTCAGTGGTGGGCGGACAGGCGGTCGCCGAGAATAAGTCTGGCGATCACGACAATCTGGTTCCGACAGCGATTATTCCTGGCACGGCGCTCACCATTAAAGATGCCGCCATTACCCGGGAGAGTTCTCCATCGAAAAAAACAGCGCTGAAACGAAGTGCGATCGATATGCTGGTTTTTCATCCGGTCGGAAACGATATCTCTGCATCAAAATATCGTGATACGCCGGGTGGGAAATTTGGTACAAAATCAAGCGACGGAGCGACGCTTGGCCTAGACCATTCGGCCCAGATTTCCCCAGAATTTCTCTTGGCCGCGAACGACGCTGATAGGCTGGACAATCCGGTCGTGGCATCTCCACCCTCCAGTGGTAAGGGTTTGGCTGTGGCGGATTTCAGCCATTCAGCCAACGGACAGCCTTCTGCGATGGCTGCTGGTGCGGTTCCGGAGCCACGTAATTGGGTCATCGTTTTGGCGGGATTGCTTGGCGTGGGCGCCATCGCGCGTCGTCGTATGTTGTCGTAACGCCGCGCCCGTGGCGAAGCGACATCCACGTTTTGTACTCAGCGGTCTGCGGGCGGCCATTGTCGCAGTCAGCGTTTTGATGCCGGTTACCAAGGCTTTTGCTTTTTGGGATGACAACCTTCAGATTTTCGTCGAGGAAAGAATTACCAACGACGACAACTTATTCCGTATCTCGAAAAGCGTGGATCCGGTCGCGGCAATCGGCTCGCCGTCGAAATCCGACACCTACCGTAGTACATTGGTCGGGCTGAGCCTCGATGTGCCGGTGAGTCGCCAGCGTTTCCAAGTGGGCTATACGTGGAGCGACAACCGCTACAACCGATTCAGCGATATCGACTACACAGGCCGCGATGCGCGAGCTATCTGGATGTGGCAGCTCGGAAACAACTTGAACGGCCAGTTAGGCTATACGGAAACGCTTTCGTTAGCGTCATTTGACTACATTCAGGCGAGAACACCTGATCTTCTGAAAACCCGGCAGGATTTTTTGAACGCGACTTATTTTGTCGCGCCGCGCTGGCGTGTCCAGACGGGGATTAATGCACTCGAACAGGGGAACAGCGATCCGGTACGCCATCTCGATGATGTCAATATCTTCAGTTCCGACCTCACCGTGAGCTACGTCACGCCGGTCGACACCTCGGTCGGACTCAGCACGCGAGTCGAGGATGGACGCTTCCCGAACAGGGAGTTTGTCACGGGAAGTCTTCTTGACAATACATATCGCCAATACAGTGCAGGCGCCATCATTGATTGGACCATTACCGGTATGTCACATGTGATCGCGCGTGCCGATCACGTCAGTCGCCATTATGGTCACTTGCCACAGAGCGACTTTGAAGGCTACACCGCGAATGCCGAATACGACTGGAAGCCAACTAACAAGTTTACCCTGCCAGTTCTCGTTCGAAGGGAAATCAGCGCGTTCCAAGACACCCAGTCGAACTTCGCCTTGGTCAAAGGGGTTACGTTGCGCCCGACGCTCAGCATATCCGAAAAGATCGACGTGTCGTGGGCAGTCGATCACAGCAGCTGGTATTACCTCGGCAATCAAGGACTGGTGTCGGGAGGTGTAGCGGGCCGAATCGATCAAGTACGTTCGTCGACGGTTACGGCTTCCTATCGCCCTTCCCGGACCATTGCGCTGATGCTGAGCGCGCAGCGCGAAAGCCGCTCGTCGAACACTCCATTGGTAGATTACTCATCCAACGTCATTTCGGTAACCGCTCGCATCACTTTTTAGGATATGGCTGGCCTCTCTTGATCGCTGTCGGCCCAGAACCGTTGCTACAGCGGAGGCAAGAACCTCCGAAGGATTCCGTGTTCGAGGGGTTCGGTTTGTAGAGTTGGATATTGTCTCCGTTGGTACCCGGTGCTCACGGAGCCAACGAGCCTAAATGAGAAAGAGGCGAAGAGCCAAGTCGACCGGGCCATCGGGGGATCCCCCGATGGCCCGGTCGACGCTATTCGGCACTGGTCTGCGGCGTTGTAGTGAAACCGCGGTTGCTCCAATCAATGAAGTGTGATTAACCAATTGAGATCCGTTACTGCGCTGATGGAAGGGCCGCTCGTCAGCGTGGTACCGTTCATGAACCAGATGACGTTCTGGCCAGTCGAGCCGTTGCGCCATAAAATATCTGACTTGCCGTCGCCGTTGAAATCGCCGACTCCGGCAATGCCCCAGTTCTGATCCAATACAGTGGTAATAAAAGGGCTGCTCGACACTGTAGCGCCATTCATTAACCAGATGACGTTCTGGCCGGTCGAGCGATTGCGCCAAACGATATCGGTCTTGCCGTCCCCATCGAAGTCGCCAACGCTGGCGACGCCCCAGTTCAAGTCCGGGACGGCGGTGACAGGGGTGCTACTCGCAATCGCCGCGCCGTTCATGAACCAGATGAGGTTGTCTCCGGTAGTGTTGTTGCGCCACAGGATGTCCGCCTTGCCATCTCCGTTGAAATCGCCGACCCCAGCAACGGTCCAGGTGAGGTCTGCTACCGTGGCGAAAATCTCGCCTGAATTCGAGGCGCCATTCATGAGCCAGATCGCATCCTGGCCGGTCGAACGGTTGTGCCACAAAATATCGGCCTTGCCATCTCCGTCGAAGTCGCCAATCCCGGCAACACTCCAGTTTAAATCCGCAACGGCGGTGACGGAAGCGCTGCTCGCAATCGTTGCACCGTTCATGAACCAGATGAGGTTGGCTCCGGTAGCGCTGTTGCGCCACAGGATGTCCGCCTTGCCATCTCCGTTAAAATCGCCGATCCCGGCAATGGTCCAGGTGATGTCCGCTACCGTGGCAAAAATCCCGCCCGAATTCGAGGCGCCGTTCATGAGCCAGATCGCATCCTGGCCGGTCGAACGGTTGTGCCACAAAATGTCGGACTTTCCATCCCCGTTGAAGTCGTAGGTAGCGGCACGATGTGCGGGAGTCTTCACCGCAACCGCTGTGGCAGTCCAGGCCGAATTGTTGGAAGCTGCGTCATAGG
>Ga0137403_10002151_pt1 | contig 24213 bp, 17 predicted proteins | sample CZOMad2_1_16fung_FD_122057 | JGI IMG/M metagenome (GOLD analysis project Ga0137403, IMG submission 122057) | Vadose zone soil fungal communities from Angelo Coast Range Reserve, California, USA - CZOMad2_1_16fungal (Hybrid Assembly) | ecosystem: Environmental > Terrestrial > Soil > Vadose zone...
GGCCCTCTTCCGGTCGATCGGTAACAGCCTGTGGGTCTCGATCCTCAGCACCGTCATCACGGTGCCGGCAGCGTTCCTCTACGCCTACGCGCTCACGCGCTCACGCATTCCCTTTCGCGGATTCTTCAAGACCGTCGCGCTCGTCCCGATCCTGGTGCCCTCGCTCCTGCCCGGCCTCGCCCTCGTCTACCTGTTCGGCAATCAGGGGCTGCTGAAGGCCGCGCTGCTCGGGCACAGCATCTACGGGCCGATCGGCATCGTGATGGCCGAGGTCTTCACGACGTTTCCGCATGCGTTGCTGATCATCCTGGCCGCGCTGGCCTTGGCCGACGCGCGGCTCTACGAGGCCGCGGTGGCGCTGCGCGCGTCCCGCGCCCGGATCTTCTGGACCGTCACGCTCCCGGGCGCGCGGTACGGCCTGATCAGCGCCACCTTCGTCGTCTTCACCACGGTGGTCACCGACTTCGGCGCGCCGAAAGTCATCGGCGGGCAATACAACGTGCTGGCGACCGATGTCTACAAACAGGTCATCGGCCAGCAGAACTTCCAGATGGGCGCGGTCGTCAGCGTGATTCTCCTGGTGCCGGCGATCTTCGCGTTCTTCGTGGATCGCGCGGTACGGCGCCGACAGGTAGCGCTCCTGTCCGCGAGGGCCGTGCCGTTCGAGCCCAAGCCGCAGCCCCTCTTCGACCTGGCGATGTTGGTCTGCTGCGTCGTGATGGGCCTGGCCATCCTCAGCCTCGTCGCGGTCTCGCAGTTCGCGGCCGTGGTGAAGTTCTTCCCGTACAACCTGAGCCTGACCTGGGCGCACTACGACTTCGACCAGAAGGGCGGTGGCGGCTGGGCGTCGTATTACAACTCGATCCGGCTCGCGCTCCTGACGAGCGTGGTTGGCACCTTCGTCGTGTTCGTGGGGGCGTACCTCGTCGAGAAGGCCCGCGGCTTCGCCCTGGGCCGTGGGCTCTTCCACTTTCTCGCGATGCTCCCGATGGCGGTGCCCGGCCTGGTCCTCGGTCTGGCCTACATCTTCTTCTTCAACGCGCCGGCGAATCCGCTGAACGTGCTCTATCGCACGATGACGATCCTGGTCATCAACACCATCATTCACTTTTATACGGTCGGTCACCTGACCGCGCTGACCGCGCTCCGCCAGATGGACCCGGAGTTCGAGACCGTGTCGGCTTCGCTGAAGCAGCCGTTCTACCGGACATTCTGGCGGGTGACGGTTCCCGTCTGCCTGCCCACCACGCTCGACATCGCGATCTACATGTTCGTCAACGCCATGACGACCGTCTCGGGTGTCGTCTTCATCTATGGGCCCAAGACCGAGCTGGCCTCGATCTCGGTCCTCAACATGGACGACACGGGCGAGATCGCCTCGGCCGCCGCCATGGCCATGATGATCTTCTACACCAACGTCGCGGCTCGCATGCTCCATCTGCTCCTTGCTCGCTGGCTCGAGCGGAGAACTCAAGCGTGGCGTCGTCGGTAGACCTCATACCCTCGGACCACGCGGCGCGCGTGCGCTGCTCCGCGGCGGCTGGGCTCCATCTGGACGCGCGACGTCCGATTGCACTGGGAGGGAACGGGTCCGGTCGACCCCTCCCGCACCCGCCCGCCCGCCGCCCCCGCCGTCCCGTGTCGGTCCATGCTGACGTGATCTCACACCGAGGCCACGCCCACGGTCTGTTCTCGATTCCACGAGTGGAGCGGAGGCAGTCGGGGCGTGGCTTATGAAGGAACAGGCGCGGGTCGTCATCGTCGGCGGCGGCATCGCCGGGTGCAGCGTCGCGTATCACCTGGCACGAAAGGGATGGACCGACGTGGTGCTCGTCGACAAGGGCGAGCTGACCAGCGGATCCACGTGGCACGCGGCCGGAATGGTGACGCACTTCCATACCTCGCCGACCCTGATGCGGATGCGCCAGTACAGCATCGGGCTCTATCGCCGCCTGCAGGCGGAGCCCGGCGCGACGCAGCACTGGCACGAGGTCGGGAGCCTCCGCGTCGCCTCGAGCCGCGATCAGCTGCGGTTCCTCCAGCGTCAGGTCGGGATGGCCCGGGCGATCGGTCTCGACGTCGACACGATCTCGCCGGCGGAATCACTGCGCATCTTTCCGCTCATGTCCGGCGAGAGCCTCCACGGCGCGATGTACCTGCCTGGCGATGGCTGGCTCGATCCCAGCGGGGCGACGATGGAGCTGGCCGCGCACGCGCGCCGGCTGGGCGTCGAGATCCGCACGGGCGTGCGCGTCACCGGGATCGTGCGCACCGCGCGGGGCCAGGTCGTGGCCGTCGAGACCGACCACGGCAGGATCCGGACAGAAATCGTGGTGAACGCGGGCGGGATGTGGGCGGCGCAGATCGCCGCGATGGTCGACGCGAGCCTGCCGATCACGCCGCTGGTCCACCAGCACCTGGCGACGAAGCCGATCGCCGGCCACGAGCTCGCGCGCACGACGCCGTGTCTGCGCGACCCGGAGAACCTCGTCTACATGCGCGAGGAGGTCGGAGGGTTTCTCATCGGCGGCTTCGAGCGAAGCCCGGTGGCGTGGTCGGTCGGCGGCGTGCCCTGGGATTTCACCCAGCAGCTCCTGCCCTCTGACTGGGAGCTGTTCAACGAGATCCTCGAGGGCGCGATCCGGCGCGTGCCCGTCCTGGCGAAGGCCGAGCTGGCGCATCTGGTGAACGGCCCCGAGGGCATCACGCCCGACAGCCGACCCCTGCTCGGTCCAGTGCCCGGCGTGCCCGGGTTCTGGGTCGCGGCCGGCCTTTCGCACACGGGCTTCGGCGCCGGCGGCGCGATTGGCCACATCGTCGCCGACTGGCTGGTCGACGGCGAGCCACCGCACGACGTGACGGAGCTGAACGTGCGCCGCTTCGGGCCGGTGTACGAGGATCGCGCGTACGCCGCGGAGCGCGCGCGCGAGTCGTACAAGTACTACTACATGCTCCGCTATCCCCACGACGAGAACGAGTGGGCCCGCGCGCGCCGGCTGAGCCCGCTCGACGCGCGGCTTCACGAGGCGGGCGCGGTGTTCGGCGAGAAGAACGGCTGGGAGCGCGCCAACTATTTCACGCCCGGGACACCGGGGCGCCGTGCGGGGACCGATCAGCGCCGCTGGGGCTGGTCCCGCCCGGCCTTCTTCGAGCGCGTCGGCGTCGAGCACCGTGCCGTCCGCGAGCGCGTCGGGCTCTTCGACTTCACCTCGTTCGGCAAGCTCGAGGTGAGCGGCCACGGCGCCCTGGCGCTGCTCCAGAGACTGGCCGACAAAGACGTCGACCGTCCGGTCGGGACCGTGATCTACACGCAGTTCCTCAACCCGCGCGGGGGGATCGAGAGCGATCTGACCGTGACCCGCTGGGCTCCCGATCGCTTCCGGGTGACGACCGGCAGCAACTTCGTCGCGAGCGATCTCGGCTGGATCTTGATGCACCTGCCGCCGGACGCCAGCGTCGAGGTGCGCGACGTGACCGATCAGCTCGCCTGCATCGGCCTCTGGGGCCCCGACGCGCGCCGCGTGCTCCAGGCCGTCACCGCGAGTGACGTGTCGAACGCCGCTCTTCCTTATATGTCGGCGCGACGGATCGAGATCGACGGTGCTCCGGTCAGCGCGCAGCGCGTCACCTACGTCGGAGAGCTCGGCTGGGAGCTCTACGTCGAGAACCCGCGCGCGGTCGCGGTGTGGGACGCGCTGCTGAATGCCGGCCGGCCGTTCGGGATCGAACCCGCCGGATACAAGGCCGTCGACTCGCTGCGACTCGAGAAGGGCTATCGCTACTGGAGCACCGACCTCACGCCGGCCGAGAATCCCTACGAGGCCGGCCTCGGCTTCTGCGTACACCTGGAAAAGGGAGACTTCGTCGGACGCGAGGCGTTGCGCCGGATCAAGGCCGACGGCGCCCAGCGAAAGCTCTGCACGATGACGCTGTCCACGCCGCTCCCCGAGGATTCGGACCTGTACGGCGGCGAGGCGGTGTACGCCGACGGGCGCGTGGTGGGCCGGCTTCGGAGCGCGGGCTGGGGCTACACCGTCGCCAAGCACATCGGCTTCATCTACCTGCCGCCGACCCTCTCATCGACCGGTACGCCGCTCGAGGTGGAGGCCTTCGGCGGGCGATTCGCCGCGGAGGTCGCGCCGGACGTGCTCTACGACCCCGGCGGCGCCAGGCTCCGCTCCTAACTAACGCCACGCAAATCGCCGCTCTATAATGAGGAGGCGATGTCGAGCCCGTTCCTGACGGCCTCCCAGCTCGCCGACGCCCAGGCGCTGCTCGAGCGTCTGATCGGCGAGCACAAGCCCGGGTACGCGCTCCAGCGCGAGTTCCAGACGGACCCCGGCCTCTACCAGCTCGACCTCGAGCGCATCTGGCGCCGTGGCTGGCTCTTCGCGGGCCACACGTGCCAGGTCAAGCAGCCCGGCGACTACTTCGTCTTCGACATCGATACCGACTCGATCATCGTCATCCGCGGCGACGACGAGCGGATCCACGCGCTCCACAACACCTGCCGCCACCGCGGCATGAAAGTCTGCCAGGCCGAGTCCGGTCACGTCGGGCGCATCGTGTGTCCCTATCACCAGTGGTCATATGCGAGAAACGGCGAGCTCGCCGCCTGCGGCGGCATGGACAAGGAGGGCGACCTCGATCGCCGCGACTTCAGCCTGCACCGCCTGCACGTTCGCGACGTGGGTGGGCTGATCTTCGTCTGTCTGGCTCGGGATCCGATCCCGTTCGACGAGGCCGGGCGCTCGCTCGGCGCGCTGCTGCAGCCACAGGGGTTCGAGCGCGCCAAGGTCGCGGCGACGCGACGCTACGAGGTGCGCGCGAACTGGAAGCTCGTCTGGGAAAACAACCGCGAGTGCTGGCACTGCAACCTGAACCACCCCCAGTACATCAAGGCCAACTACGACAACGCGCCGATCGACGACGCGGCGCTCAAGCACGAGATCGAGGCTCGGGCGCGCGCGACCTCGGCGCGTCTGGAGGCCGACGGGGTGGTGATCGACCATCAGGAGGCCGGCATGGTGCGGTTCCCATCGCGGGACTGCTGGTGGTCTATCAACCGCACGCCGCTGGTGCCGGGCTGGGTCAGCGAGTCGATGGACGGCCGGCCGGTGGCGCCGCTGATGGGCGGCTATTCCACGCGCGACGTGGGCACCCTGCGCATGCGCACGATGCCGAACTTCTGGGACCACGCGAGCAGCGACCACGCGGTGTCGACACGCCTGGCGCCGGCGGGTCCGCAGAAGACGCTCGTGCAGGTTCAGTGGCTCGTCCGCGAGGACGCCGTCGAAGGCAAGGACTACACGCTGGAGGCGCTGCTCCCGTTCTGGGAGCTCACCAGCGAGCAGGACTGGGATCTCTGCGAGAAGAACCAGGCCGGCGTGAGCTCCTCGGCGTTCACGCCGGGTCCTTACTCCACCAGGCGCGAGTACAATGTGATCCGCTACACGGAGTGGTACCTGCAGGAAATCGCCAAGCCGTAGTGCTCAGCGTCTCGACCGGGACCAGCATCTGTGTATCCCATATATAATGGGCGACCAGGGCCCACGACCGTGACTTCCGTACACCGCGACACGCGGGCAGTGACGGGCATCGCGATCGCGCTCGCGGCCACGCTCGCGCTCGGCTGCGCACGCCACTCCGATCTCGTCATCGGCGACACGCCGGACTCCGATCTCGCGAGCATGGTCGATTCGGACGCCGCGCGCCAGATGCTCGCCGAGCTGCTGGCTCGCCGGTCCGTCGGCGCCCGATTGGCCGCGGGGGCGATGGCCGACACCCGCCTCGCCCGCCTCGACGGCGAGGGTGAGCCGATGGAGACCTCGCGGATTCCCGACCAGGCGCGTCTGCGCGAGCTCGGGCGCGAGGTGTCGATGGATTTTGGCGCGCTCGTGTACGCGAAAGCGCTCGGCGCCGACCCCAAGAGCCAGGCCGTGCAAGCGGCCTTCGATCGTTTTCTTCGCGAGGGGCCGGACCGCTCATCAGAGGCGCTGCAACGACCCCGGGCCTTTCCCTATACCCTCGTCTTCGCCCCGTCGTGGTTCTACAAGAGCCATGCCGAGACGGGCTCCGACTTCGCGTTCCAGCGGGCCATCCTGGGTAAGCTCGGTGTCCCCAGCCGGCTGATCCCGTCCGGTGAGAGCGATTCCGTCGAGGCCAACGCCGTGGTCATCGCGGATACGATCCGCGCGATCGGCTGTAGCAACGGACCGCTCGTGGTCGTCAGCGCGAGCAAGTCTGGCGCCGAAGCGGCGCTGGCGCTGACCGGCCTGACGCCGAAGGAGTCCACCTGCGTCGTCGCCTGGATCAATATCGCGGGGGCGCTGGGCGGCACGCCGCTGGCTGACGCCGCGCTTCGGCCGCCCGTCAAGTGGCTGGCGCGGGGAATCTTCTGGCTGAGCGGCTGGAACTGGGACGGGCTGGCGTCGCTCGCGACGAAACCAAGCCGCGACCGTCTCGAGGGTCGGCGGATGCCCGAGACGATCACCGTTCTCAACATCGTCGCGGTGCCCGTCTCCGGTAGCGTCGGGTTTCAGGTCTACGGCGGATACCAGGTGCTCGAGTCCCACGGCCCCAACGACGGCGTGGTGCTCCTGACGGACACCGTGTGGCCCAACAGCATCAACCTCGTGGCGCTGGGAGCCGACCACCTCTTCCATCGGTGGCGAGACGAGGCCTACGTCCTGGCGATGCTGCGCGCCCTCGACGTCGCCGTGCGCCGCTACGGCCCCACCCCCGAGCCCACCGTCGCCTCCGAACGCGACCCCGCCGACTGACCAGGATCTTGATGGGCGCTCGGCGCCCGACGGAGGGCGGCCCGCCGGCCAGTTAGCAGGCGGCCAAGAAGGGTCCAGCGGATGGGCCCGGCCGCCTGCAAGGTTATTCGGGGAGGGCGTGCAGGGCATACATCGCGATCAGCAGATTGCCGGGAGGACCGAGCTTGCCGAACCAGCGACCGTAGATCTGCATGATCTCGCCCGACCGATAGAGGCTGGACAGGACGCGGTTCACGGCCAGCCTGAACGGCGCGTCTCCACGACGCAGCATGAATCCGTACGGCTCGTAGGACAGATATTGCTCGGCGATCGCGTACTGCGCGGGATCCTTGGTGGTCACCGCGAGCCCGATGAGAATGACGCGATCCGACGCGTACGCGTCGATCGTCCCCGCCTCGAGCGCGCTCAGACCTTCGCGGTGGTCCTTCACGGCGACGATCTGAGCCGTGACGAACGCCTTCTGGAGCGCGTTGCGTATCGCGGTGTCGCTCGTCGTGCCCGGGATCACGCCGATCTTCTTGCCGGAGAGGTCCTGGAAGGCCACGAGCTTTTCGCTCGCCTTGACGAGAAGGCTCCCGCCGTCGACGAAGGTCATGTGACTGAAGTCGACTTGCTCTTGACGGCTGAGCGAGTTCGTCGTCGACCCGCACTCGAGATCGATCGTCCCGTTCACGACCGCGTTGATCCGCGTCTCGGGAGTCACCGCGACCCACTTCACGTCGACCTTCGGCAGCTTGAGCTGCTGCTGAACGCCGGTGACGATCCGCTGGCAGAGGTCGATCGAATACCCGGCGGGCTTGCCGTCGTTGCCCTTGAACGAGAAGGGCACGGACTGCTCCCGATAGCCGATCGTGATCGTCCCGCTGTCCTTGATCTTCTTCAAGGTGCCCTGGAGATCCTGCGCGCTGACGTAGGCCGGGAGCCAGAGCGCGAGGGCGACGACGCCTGCGAAGACCCGGCTCGCGCCGCTCATAGCCCGGCCCTGTCCAGGGTGATCGCGAGCGCCTGGGTGTAGGTGAGCTCGGCCAGATCCCCGGCCTCGACTCCCTGGAGGTTCGCCGGGTCCTTCACCTTGATGGTCTCCGTGTTGCCCCTGGGGCCTTTGATGGTCACGGTCTGCGCCTTTCTGTCGACCGCGGTGATCGCGGCGGTCACGACGACCTCGCGACCGAGGATCGCCGAGGGAGTCTCCCCGGGCGTCGAGATGGCCCGGGCTTCCTGCACGCTCACACCCGGCGTGGCGCGCGGCACCCTCTTCACCTGGAGCGCCAGCGCCTCCATGTAGGCGGCCACGACCGGGTCGCCCACAGCCATCTCGTCGAGCTTCCTCGGATCCTTCACGTCGAGCGTCACGGTACCACCGCGCGGGCCCTTGAGCGTGACGGTGCGGTTCGTCTTGTCGATGGCGTCGATCCAGGCTCGGATCGTCACCAGGCTGGCCTCGCCCACCGTCTCGCTCACGATCACCGGCGTCTCCCCGGCGCTCGGCGCGCCGGTCGATTTGCACGCCTGAAAGGCGAGTATTGCCGCCACGGCGAGCACCGCGATCAGAGTCTTCATCGAGCATCCTCCCTGCAGCGTGCGGTCCCGAACAGGACATAGCACGAGGGTCGTATACCCCGAATGGGACGAAAGTCCCACTTCAGACTTTCGGTCCCGTGGCACCCTGAGCGCACGTCCCCGCCAGGGACGCGATGAGGAGGTCACGCGATGACCGAAGAAGGACGCCGCCTGGCCGGACCGCGCTATCCGGCGCTCTACCAGATGAACACGCGGGTCCGGCTGCACGAGCTCGGTGTGGCTCTCGGGCGTCCCGCGACTCTCGAGGACGTCTCCGACGCGGAGCTCGACCATCTCGCCGCCGACGGCTTCGACTGGGTCTGGCTCCTCGGCATCTGGCAGACGGGTGAGGCTGGGCGTCAGGTGTCGCTGCATCAGCCCGAGTGGCAGGCGGAGTACCGCGAGCTCTTGCCCGACTTCACCGGAGACGACGTCTGCGGCTCACCGTTCGCCATCCGGGACTACGTCGTGAACCGCGAGTTCGGCGGACCCCGAGCGCTCGAGCGGCTCCGCAAGCGGCTCGCCGATCGCCGCGTCAAGCTCATGCTCGATTTCGTTCCCAACCACACGGCGCTCGACCATCCCTGGGTCCGGGAGCACCCCGAGTTCTACGTGCACGGGTCCGACGCCGACCTCGAGCGCGAGCCGACGAACTACATCCGAGTCGACACGTGCGCGGGCCCGCGCGTGCTCGCGCACGGACGTGACCCGTACTTCCCGGGCTGGCCCGACACGCTCCAGGTCAACTATCGCCACCTTGGATTCCGCGAGGCGATGCTCGGAGTGCTCGACCGCATCGCCGCCGAGTGCGACGGCGTGCGGTGCGACATGGCCATGCTGGTGCTGCCCGACGTCATCGAGCGCACCTGGGGCGATCGTGCGCGCCCGGCCGACGGTAGCCCGCCCGTCGACGATCCCTTCTGGCCGGCGGCCATCGCGCGCGTGCGCAAGCGCCTGCCGGGCTTCGTCTTCATGGCCGAAGCGTACTGGGATCTCGAGTGGGCCCTCCAGCAGCAGGGGTTCGACTACACCTACGACAAGGGCCTGTACGACCGCCTGCGCGCGCAGGACGGGGCCGCCGTGCGCGGCCATCTCCTCGCCGATCTCGAGTATCAGCGGCGGTCCGCCCGTTTTCTCGAGAACCACGACGAGCCGCGCGCGGCCGCCGTCTTTCCACCGGCGGTTCATCGAGCCGCCGCGACGCTCGGGCTCCTGGTGCCGGGGCTTCGCTTCATCCACGACGGGCAGCGCTCGGGGCGGCGGCTGCGGGTTTCCAATCACCTCCGCCGTCGGGCGGCGGAGCCCGTCGACCAGGAGCTGAAGTCGTACTACGACCGCCTCCTTGCCTGCATGCGACTTCCGGAGGTCCGAGACGGCGACTGGCGCCTCGCCGACGCTCGGCCCGCGTGGGAGGGCAACCCCACGTGGGAGCACTTCGTCGCGTTTTCCTGGGCGGGCGCCGGCCGGAAGCTCCTCGTCGTTGCCAACTACGGCCCGACTCAGGGCCAGTGCTACATCAGGTTGCCCGACGAGGACCTGACGGGACGTAGAATCTTCCTGCGGGACCTCATGAACCCGATCGCGACGTACGAGCGGGACGGCGGCGACCTCACCCGCCGCGGGCTCTATCTCGATCTCCCGGCGTGGGGCTACCACGTCTTCGAAGTCACCGCGCCCCGGTGACGGGCCGCGCGTCGACGCGATTCGGCTCGCTCGCTACAACGCTCGTACAGAGGAGAGACATGAGACTTCTGGTTCGCGTGGTCGCCACGGCCATCATCTGCTTCAGCGCGTCCGCGACGGGAGCGGTAGACCCGCTCACGGCCGAGGAGGCGAAGGCGGTCGCCGAGGAGGCGTACGTCTACGCGTACCCGATGCTGGAGAACTACCGGACGATGTACGTGCAGGCCATCGACCGGAGCTCGAAGAGCTACGCCGCGCCGTTCAATCAGCTCCATCACGCCACCGCGCTGGCCGGCCCCGAGTTCAAGGCGATCGTCCGACCGAACAACGACACGCTCTACTCGTCCGCGTGGCTCGACCTGCGTGCCGAACCGATGGTGATCGGCGTTCCGGAGATCAAGGACCGGCGCTACTACTCGTTCCAGCTCGTCGATCTCTACACGCACAACTTCGGCTACATCGGCACCCGCGCCACGGGCTTCGGCAAAGGCTACTACCTGATCGCCGGCCCCAAGTGGACGGGGGAGAAGCCCGCGAGGATCACGGCCGTGCTCAGGAGCGAGGGAGCTCTCGCGTACAGCATCACCCGCACCGCGGTCGAAGGTCCGGCGGATCTCGCCGCCGCGCGGGCGCTGCAGAAGCGCTACAGCCTCGTGCCGCTCAGCAAGTTCCTGGGGCGGCCGGCGCCCAAGCGTGTCCCGACCGAGTTCCCTTCATTCGAGCAGAAACGGGCGGACGGCATCGGATTCATCGGCTACGTCAACTTCCTTCTCGGGCAGGTCGAACCGCATCCGAGCGAGCAGGTGCTGCTCGAGAAGTTCGCGACGATCGGGATCGGACCCCATCGTAAGTTCGACACGACACATGTGGCGCCCGAGATCCGGAAAGCGCTGGAGGAAGGCATCACCGCCGCCAGGACGAAGATCGCCGAGCAGAAGCTCGGCGTGGAGAAGAACGGGTGGACCCTGGTCAGCAGCGCCTTCGGCAACCGGGAGCGGATGCAAGGGAAGTATCTCGTTCGGGCCGCCGCCGCGAAGGTCGGCCTGTACGGCAATGACCAGGAGGAGGCCTACTACCCGGCGACGGAGGTCGACGGCGCCGGGAACGCGCTCGACGCCTCGAAGAGGGGTTACGTGATGCGATTCAGCAAGGATCAGCTTCCGCCGGTCATGGGGTTCTGGTCGATGACCGTGTACGGGTTGCCGTCCCAGCTGATGATCGTCAACCCGCTCAAGCGGTACTCGATCGGCGATCGTACCGAAGGGCTCAAGTACGGCCAGGACGGCTCGCTGACGGTCTACATCCAGACCCGGTCGCCCGGGCCGAGCCAGGAGGCGAACTGGCTGCCCGCGCCCAAGGGCCGGTTCACGCTCCAGTTTCGGATGTACTGGCCAAAGCCAGTCGCCTTCACGCCGGAGACGTACGCTCCGCCGCCGGTTGAGGCCGCTCAATAGCGCGAAGTGCGCTAGCCTGACCCCTCCAATAGGACGTAGGTCCGATGTTGCCCGCCGGTCCGAAACGGCCGCCGGAGGTCAAGACGGCGGCTCTGCGGCACGGCCGCGAGCGACGGGCTTGTGCCACAATACCGGCCTCGGAGGACGGACGCCGACATGTCGGGACCGCTCAGGATGGCCCTCGTCGTGCTAACAGCCCTCGCGCTCACCGCCTCCGGCAGCGCGTCAGCTTCGAGCTCACGAGCCGAGGACACGCCGCCCGAAGAGAGCCTTCGCCCCGCGCTCGTCGCCGGCGCCGGCGGACCGCTCGAGATCCACAGCGAGTCGCTGGACTCTGCCCGATTCTCGTTGGCGCGTGACCGCGAGGTGCAGAACGGTCCCCGCTTCTTCCCTGGAACGCCGATCGTCGCGAACAGCGCGCAGTCGCACTCGAGCGCGTCGCAGTCACCGCCGATTCGCGAGCGCTCGGTCTGGGATCTCTACCGCGGGTACATCCTCGGCGGCGTCGTGGCGCTCGTCCTCCAGGCCGGCCTCATCGTCGGACTACTCGTGAGCCGGGCCCAGCGCCGACGCGCCCAGCGGGCGCTCGCCGAGCGGTTGCGGTTCGAGACGCTCGTGTCCGAGCTCTCGGCGGCGTTCATCACCCTGCCGGCCCGCGAGGTGGACGGCCAGATCGAAAAGGCCCTCGCGCGCATCGTGCAGGACCTCGACCTCGACCGCGCGTCGCTGGCCAAGGTGGACAGCCGTCGCCGCGAGACGATCGTGATCACCCACTCGTGGGCACGCAAGGGCGTGAGCCGCTTCTCGACCCCGCTGGAGACCAGGGAGTTCCCGTGGATCGCCGCGCGGCTGGAGGCCGGCCACGTCGTCTCGGTGCCACGGATCAGCGAGCTCCCCCAGGGCGCGGAAACCGACCGGCGCACCCTCGCCGGCCTGGGCACCCGCTCGTTCGCGGCGATCCCGCTGATGGTCGAGCGTACCGTCATCGGCGCGCTCGCCTTCAGCTCGATCAGCGTAGAGCGCGCATGGCCGGACGAGCTTCTCCAGCGGCTGCGGCTCCTGGCGGAGGTCTTTGCGAACACGCTCGCCCGGCGTCGCGCCGAGAGCGCGGCACGCGAGAGCGAGGAACGCTTCCGGTTGCTGGCCGACACCGCCCCACTGATGATCTGGATGGCGGGCCCCGACGGCCGTCGCACCTACTTCAACCGGCGTTGGCTCGAGATGACCGGCCGCCGACCGGAGGAGGAACTGGGCATGGTCTGGGCCGAGAGCGTGCATCCCGACGATCGGACGCTCACCGTGGAGCTGTATCGAGGCGCGGTGGCCGAACGCCGGTCGTTCACGATCGACTATCGGCTGCGTCGCCGCGACGGCGAGGACCGGTGGATCCTGGACCATGGCGTTCCCCGGATCGACGAGGACGGTGGCTTCGCGGGCTACGTCGGATCCATCATCGACATCACGGCGCTCAACACCGCGCTCCGGGCGGTGCTCGAGAGCAACGCGCTCCGTAGCGCGATCTTCGGCTCGCTGTACGGCCAGGTGATGGCGATCGATCGGCGCGGCGTCATCCTCGCCGTCAACCAGGCGTGGACGAGCCTGCAGGAGGAGACGGGTGCCGAGCCGGCGCGCGTGTCAGTCGGCGCGAACTACCTCGACGTTTGCCTGAAGGCCGTCGCCGGCGGAGACGCGACCGCCGGGCAGGCGCTCCAGGCGGTGAACGCCGTGCTTCGGAGGGACAGCGAGGGCGCGCGGCTCGAGTATGCCTGTCAAACGCCGTCCGGCGAGCGCTGGTTCGAAATGGCCGTCGAGCCCTTTCGTCGCCCGGAAGGGGGCGCGGTGATCTCATATCTCGACATCACGCGGCGCCGGCAAGCGGAAGAGGAAGCCCGCCGGCAGCACGATGAGCTGGCGCACACGCTCCGGATCACGACCCTTGGCGAGCTGAGCACGTCGTTCGCTCACGAGATCAATCAACCGCTCGCCGCGATCGTGACGAACGCCCGAGCGGCGATCCGTTTGCTCGAGCGCCGCGGGGTCGAGCACGCCGACGTCGCGGAGGCGCTGACCGACATCGCGGCCGATGGCCGGCGCGCCTCGGAGATCATCCGCCGGCTGCGCGCCTTGTCGCGCAAGGAGCACACCCCACAGACCGGGCTGGACCTCACCGCGCTCGTCGACGACATGGTGAGCCTGCTCCGTCACGACTTCACGCGGAGAAACATCACGGTCCTGCGCATCTCCGATTCGGTCATTCCCCCCATCCCCGGAGATCCGGTTCAACTCCAGCAGGTGCTCCTGAATCTGCTCGTCAACGCGAGCGAGGCGATCGACCGCGGCGGGGACGTTCGTCGCCGGATCGTGATCGGGACGAGCCATCGGGCTCCGGATCTCGTGGAGATCACCGTCCGCGATACCGGCGTCGGCGCGCAGGGGGCGGATCTCGAGCGGATGTTCGAGCGGTTCGTCACCAGCAAGCCCGGCGGCCTCGGCATGGGGCTGGCGATCAGTCGCTCGATCATCGAGGCGCACGGCGGCCGGATCCGGGCGGCGGTCAATGTCGATCGCGGCCTCACGTTCCACGTCGAGCTGCCCTGCGAGAACGCCGTGCAGCCCGTGGGCCACGAGGCGCACGCGCCAGGCGTAATGGACTAGCTCGTACTGGACCAAGACCTCATGGCGAACCCGTGCCGCGCGGCCTAGTGTGGGCCCGGAACGCCTCACGCGAGAGACGAGGGCCAATTGGGGATCGCTCCGTACAATCAGGAAGCTCGACCGTCGATGGTCTGTGTGATCGACGACGACGTCTCCCTCCGGCGTGCGCTCCAGCGCCTGCTCGGCGCCAGCGGCTTCCCCGTCACGGCGTTCTCGTCGGCCGAGGAGTTCCTGGCATCTCGGAACGTGGCGGTCGGCTGTCTCGTGCTGGACGTGCATCTCGGCGGGCTCAGCGGGTTCGAGCTCCACGAGCGGCTCGTGTCCACCGGAAGGCGGATCCCGGTCGTCTTCATCACCGCCCACGACGACTCCCTCACGCGGGACCGCGCGCGCCGCGCCGGGGCCGTCGAGTACCTCCGCAAGCCCTTCAGCGACGAGTCGCTGATCGCCGGCATCAATCGCGCGCTCGCGCAGGCCTGACGGTCGAACCCGCGCGCGCCAAAGCTGGGACTCACGTCCGATCGTGGTCATGCTCGATCAGGATTTCACGTTCTCGATCTTCGGGGGCTGTACCCTTCCCTAGCCGACTCTGCGGAAGCGGAAGCGCGCGGCGTAGCAGCTCGCGCGCTTCCGCCGACGTCCCCTTCCTCAACGCTCCTTGATCAGAAACATGTCCCGGCGGTTCTTCGCCCAGCATCCCTCGTTCGACTCGCGGCACAGCGGCCGCTGCTCGCCGAACGAGACGACCGTGATGCGGTCGCCCTGCACGCCGTGCGCCACTAGATAGTTCATCGCCGATCGGGCCCGCCGGTCGCCGAGCGCGAGGTTGTACTCGTCCGTGCCGCGCTCGTCGCAATGGCCCTCGATCAGGAGCAGGAACCCGTTGTTCTTGACGAGCCAGGCGGCGGTCGCGTCGAGGGTCTTGGTGTCCGCGGGGCGGACCGTCGCCGAGTCGAACGCGAAGTTGATCGGCTTGAGCGCGTCGTCCGGACGATACTCTTTCGGCGGCGCCGGGCGCGGCGCGGGCGGCGGCGGGGTCGGCGCGGCGGCCACCGGAGGCGGCGGCGCGGGCGCGGCGGGCGGCGGTGCCGGCGCGGGCGGCGGCGGCGCCGCCGGCGCTGGCGCAGGGGCCGGCGCCTGACTGGCGGTCGCCACCGGGCGTTTGGCACACGCCGACGCGAACAGGAGCCCGACGATCAGCGAAGCAAGAATGGAACGGTCAAGGATCGTACGCACGTTGGTCCTCCGCTCAGGCTGGTTTTCGCTACTCGTATACGTCGGGCCGCGGTGGCTCAATGGGACGTTGGTCGGATGATGGGCCAACACCGCGGCCAGGAGCCTTTCCATGGGACCAAGATCCGATTCTCCCCGGAACGGTAGCACGTTTTCACCAGGGGTGAAGCGCAGGCCCTGATCGGTGGGATGTCCCTTCTGACGGCCGCGTGCGCCTCGACGCCGACCCCGCCTTTGCCAGGCAAGCGCAGGCGTGACACAATTCCCGCGTGGTTCTCGTGAAGCGCCGGTGAGGAAGATCCGGACCGACGGCAAGTCGCTGCTCATGGCCGCGGCGCTCGTGTGCGCCGGTTACTTTCTGGGATCCAAGGTCGGCTTCGCGCTCACGATCCACCCCTTTCCGATCTCCACCCTGTGGCCGCCCAACTCGATCCTGCTCGCCGCGCTCCTGCTGGCACCGACCCGATCCTGGGTCTGGCTGCTCCTCGCGGCGTTTCCCGCTCACCTCGCCATCCAGCTCCACAACGGCGTGCCCGTGGCGATGATCCTCCTCTGGTTCATCAGCAATTGCTCGGAGGCGCTGATCGGCGCCGTCTGCATGCGCCGGCTCATCAGCGGACCGTTGCGATTCGACAACTCGCGCCACGTCGGTGTCTTCGTGCTGGGCTCGCTGGTCGGCGTGTTCGCGTCGTGCTTTCTCGACGTCGGCTTCGTGACGCTCGTGGGCCGGTTCGAAGGCACGTTCTGGGAGAACTGGCGCACGCGCTTCTTCTCGAACGTGCTCGCAGAGCTGACCCTGGTGCCGATGATCGTCACCTGGGCCCACATCGATGTCGAGAGGCGGCGGCGCGTGTCATGGCGCACGCTCGCCGAGGGCGTCGGGCTCGCCGCCAGCCTCGTCGGCGTCAGCGTGCTGGTCTTCATGTGGCGCAACTCGGGACTGGAGGGCGTGCACGCCCTGCTCTACGCGCCGCTGCCGTTCCTGGTCTGGGCCGCGGTGCGTTTTGGATCGATCGGCGTCAGCACGGCGAGCATGGGTGTCGCGTTGCTGGCGACACGAGGAGCCATGGACCGAATCGGGCCCTTCGCCGCGAGCTCGCCGGGCGATAGCGCGCTGTCGATCCAGCTCTGCCTGATCCTCGCGGCCATTCCGCTGCTGCTCCTGAGCGCGGTCATGCAGGAGCGGCGGCGGGCGGAGCAAGCGGCCATCCTCAACGAGGAGAGTCTCCAGCTGGCGCTGAACGCCGCGCAGATGAGCATCTGGGACTGGAGTCTACCGCCCGGGGTGGCAACCTCGCCGCGGGACTCGGCCGTCGCGCCATTCGGCGCGATCCTTCGCGTCGTCCATCCCGACGATCAGCTCGTCGTGGCCGAGGCGATCACCTCGGCGATCGACCACGGAGCACCGTGGGATGTCGAATTCCGGGTGGTCGATCACGACGGCAACATCCGCTGGGTGATGGGCAAGGGCGAGGTCCTGCGGGACGGCGTCGGGCGGCCCATTCGCCTCCTGGGCGTCAACGTCGACATCACTGACCGCAAGCGCGCGGACGAAGCCATTCGCGCGTCCGAAGAGCTCTTCGCCCGCGCGTTCCGCTCCAGCCCGGACGCGATGGTGATCAGCCGGCTGAGCGACGGCCAGATCATCGACGTCAACGATCGCTGGGAGACACTCTTCGGCTACGGCCGCGAGACCGCGGTGGGGCGGACCCTGGCCGAGCTGCCGGCCGGCGCCGGGCCGTCGGATCAGTCGACCCTGCGACGCCTGATCGAGGCGCCCGGCCCGACGCGCGACGTCGAGGCGCGATTCCTCACGCGGGCGGGCGAGCTGCGCGAGACCATCCTCGCGACCGAGGCCGTAGAGATGGGCGGCCATCACTGCGTCATCACGACGATCCGCGACGTCACGGAGCGCCAGCGCGCCCAGCGCGAGGCGCAGGAGCAGCGCCAGCTTCTGACCCATCTGGGTCGGGTCGCCATCCTGGGCGAGCTCTCCGGGGCGCTCGCGCACGAGCTCAGCCAGCCGCTGACCGCCATCCTGAGCAACGCGCAGGCGGCGCGCCGGATGCTCGCGCGCGAGCCCGTCGACCTGCGCGAGATCGACGAGATCCTGGAGGACATCGCCAGCGCTGACCGACGCGCCGGCGAGGTCATCCGGCGGCTGCGCGCCATGTTCAGACGCGGCGAGTCGAATCGCCAGCTCCTCGACCTCAACGAGATCACGCGGGACGTGCTCGATTTCACGCGCAGCGACCTCCTCACCCGACACGTGCAGCTGACAACCCACCTCACGCCGGATCTCCCGAAGGTGCGCGGCGACAGCGTGCAGATCCAGCAGGTGCTCCTGAACCTGATCGTCAACGGCTGCGAGGCGATGATCGCCAACGAGCCGAACGATCGAATGCTGGTGGTCGAGACGACCGTCGTCGGCGGCGACACGGTCGGCGTCTCGGTCCTCGACAACGGCAGCGGCATCAAGGCCGATATCCTCGATCAGGTGTTCGAGCCGTTCGTCACCACCAAGCAGCAGGGCCTGGGTCTCGGTCTCACGATCTGTCGATCGATCGCGACGGCTCACGGCGGCCAGCTGTGGGCGGGCAACAACGAGGACCGCGGATCCGCGTTTCGTCTGCTGCTGCCGCGCGACGACAGCCTCGCGCGGGCGGTCTGAGCGAGCCCGTCAGGCCTCGCGACCGCGAAGCGGGAGGCCCTCGCGGCCGGGCGTCGGCCTGAAGCCCAGCCGATCGGCCTGGCGGACCAACTCCGCCACGGAGCCGGCCTGCGTCTTCTCCATCACGCGGCCCCGGTGGAACTTCACTGTCTTCTCGCTGATGCCGAGATCTCCGGCGATCTGCTTGTTGAGCCGGCCCTGGATGACGAGCGCGAGCACATCGCGCTCTCGCGGGGTGAGCGTGTCGAATCGCAGCCGGATGCCGGCGATCTCGGCGCGCTCCCCACGGGCCTCGCGGTCACGCCGCAGCGCACCGTGGATGATGTCGAGCAGCGCCTGATCGCTGAAGGGCTTCTGCAGAAAGTCGACCGCGCCGGCCTTGATCGCGTGCACGCTCGAGGGCACGTCGGCGTGGCCGCTGATGAAGATGATCGGCACGTTGTGGCCCGATCGGATCAGGCTCTCCTGGAGGTCGAGCCCGCTCGGACCGGGCAACCGGAGATCGAGCACGACGCAGGAGGGGCGATCCGGCAGGCCCTGGACGAGGAATTCTCGGGCGGTACTGAACGTCTGGACGTCGAGTTCGACCGATCGCAGGAGCCGTTCGAGCGACCGGCGCACGGAGTCGTCGTCGTCGATCACGAAGACGATCGGCCGATCTATCGGCTCGCCGGTTTCGGCGCTCCGAGGGCTAGGGGAGCCTCTCGGCATGTCGCGGTTAGTCGGTTGACCCAGGGGATTCGCCATAGGCCGTGTCCACAACCTCGTCTGTCTCGAGTTCGCCTGATGTCGCCGCCGCCGGGAGCGTTCCCAAGAGGTTTTCCGGAGAGTAGTAGATCAAGGGTCGGGGGGCAATCCGACTTTGGTCTAGTACGAAGCCCTGCGAGGCACTCTGCTAGTATCGTGAGCACAGGTATGAGTGAAAGCCCCCCGCCGCGCCCGCTGGTCGCCGTCGTCGACGACGAGGAGTCGATCCGCAAGTCCCTTCGGCGATTGTTCTTGGCGGCGCAGCTCGACGCCGTCGTCTATGCGTCAGGCCAGGAGTTCCTCGACTCGTTGCGTGTACGGCAGCCCGACTGCCTGGTTCTCGACCTCCAGATGCCCGGGCTGACCGGGCTCGAGGTTCAACGCACGTTGACCGGGGCGGGCGTACGATTTCCGACAATTATCATCACGGCTCACGACGAGCCCGAGACCCGGGCCCGATGCCTGGCGGCCGGCGCCGCCGCGTATCTCTGCAAGCCGCTCCACGACGAGATGCTGCTGGAGGCCATCGCGGACGTGATCGACCGGGCCGCCGCGGCGATGAGCGCCGAGGATCCCCTCAGCCGGTAGCCCTCTCCTCTCTCCCGAGTCCGGATCATCCGCCGCCGCTTGCCAATGACGATAGAATCGCTCCCGTGACCCTGTCCGGGTCGGGGAGATAGGCCAACCATGCCCTGGGATCCACGGATCCAGGCGCTCGTCGACCGCCACCCGTCGCTTCGGGCCGTGGGCAACACGCCCCTCGTCCCGGTGGACGTCCTGCGGCGCGAGCTGCCCGACGTGGAGGTGTTCGCGAAGATGGAGTCCCTGAATCCGGGGGGCTCGCTCAAGGACCGGCCGGTCCTGAGGATGCTGCTCAGCGCCGTCGACGACGGGCGACTCAAGTCCGGCAAGACCGTGCTCGACAGCTCGTCCGGGAACGCCGGCATCGCGTACGCGATGATCGGGCGGATGATCGGCGTGCCGGTGGAGATCGTGATCCCCGACAACGCCAGCGTCGAGCGCAAGAAGCGGATGCGGGCGCACGGCGCGCGCCTCACCTTCACGGACGCGCTCCTCGGCTACGACGAAGCGCTTCGCGAGGTGCGCCGGCGTTACGAGGCCGATCCGGGGCATTACTTCTTCTGCGACCAGTACAGCAATCAAGACAACTGGCGGGCGCACTACGAGACGACGGCGGTCGAAATCCTGGAGCAGACCGGCGGTCGGGTAACCCACGTCGTCGTCGGCGTCGGCACGGGCGGTACCTTGACCGGACTCGGCCGGCGCCTCAAGGAGCACGATCCGGCGATCCGCCTGATCTGTGTCATCCCCGAAGCGTTCCCGGGAGTCGAAGGACTCAAGCCGCTCGGACGCGCGGAGGACATCGTGCCGGCGATCCTCGACGAGAAGCTGATCGACGAGCGCGTGCCGGTCACCGTCGACGAGGCGTACGCGATGTGCGTGCGGCTGGCGGCAGCCGGATTCTTCGTGGGTCAGTCGTCAGGCGCGTACATGGCTGGCGTCGAACGTGTCGCCCGGCGCGTCGGCCGCGGCCGTTTCGTCACGCTCTTCAACGATATCGGCGAGCGCTACTTCTCCACCCGCCTCTGGGATTGATCTGAGCTAGGCCCACATCCGCGCGACGCGCCCAAGGTCGCCGCCTTACGCCAAGTGCGGTGCGACGCGTTCAACAAAGAGACGCATCGACTTCAAGATGCGCTCGTTGGGAATCGTCCCGCCGGGATTCATCCACATCGAGAGCGTCGAGAAGCCTATCTCTTCGCGCAACGCGAGCAGCCGGTCGGTGACCGCCTCGGGCGTGCCGAACACCGCGTAGTCGTTCAGCACCTCGTCGTACGAGATCTCGGCGAGACGGTTGGCTCGCGCCTCGCGCGCCTCGGCGGTCTGCGCGGTCGCGCCGTCGGACTTCTTCAGCGCCTTGCTGATCGAGCGGAAGAAGCCCATCGTGCTCGCCTCGGGCTCGTCGCGCGCCTGGCTCGCCGTTTCCGCGACGTAGAGCGGCACGCTCACGCCGACGTCACCGCGGCCGGCGTGCCCCGACTCGGTCCAGGCCGCGTGATAGGTCGGCAGGTGCCGCTTGAGGTCCGAGAGCGAGACCGTGCGGACCGCCACGAATACCGGAGCTCCGATCCGTCCCACCAGCGGGTACGTCTCCGGTGTCGTGGCGGCGATGCGGATCGGCGGATGCGGCTTCTGGTACGGCTTGGGCATGATGCAGACATCCTGGAACTGGAAGTACTTTCCGTGGTGCGAGAACCGCTCCTGGGTCCACGCCTTGGTGAGGATGTCGAGCGTCTCCAGGAATCGATCGCGACTCTCGCTGTACGGGATGTTGAAGCCCTGATAGTGCCCGGGAAGCCCGCTTCGCCCCACGCCGAACTCGAGCCGCCCCTTGGAGATGTGGTCGACCGTCGCGACGTCCTCGGCCAGGCGCAAGGGGTGGCTGAGGGGAAGGACCTGGACGGCGATCCCGATCTTGACGCGCCGCGTGCAGGCCGCCAGCGCGGAGGCGATCACGAGAGGGGACGCAAGTACCGATCGATCTTTCTGGAAATGGATTTCGGCGAGCCAGACCGCGTCGAAGCCCATGTCCTCGGCGGCCCTCATCTGGCCGAGCGACTCGTCGAACGCCGCCGCCTCGCTCACCCCCGGCGGGCTCGCGAACTCCGTGAACAGGCCGAATTCCATGCCACCCTCCCGATCGAATTCGGGCTATCCTACGCCAGAGCGTCCCATGACGGGGGGCCAAGATGGAGGGGGGCAACAATGCCAGGCGATAGGGTGTTCGATCGGACCGCTGAAGACATCGGCAACATCTTCCTGCTCGAGCACGTCAACGTGAAGGTCCCGGATCAGGTCGTCGCGACGAACTTCTACGTGACGGCCCTCGGGCTCACGCGCGACCCGTACATCATGACCGGCACCGAGAACATGTGGATCAACGCGGGCCAGCAGCAATTCCACATGCCGACCGGAAAGCCGGAAGTGCTTCGCGGCGTCGTCGGATTCGTCGTGCCGGATCTCGAAGGCCTGAAGATGCGCCTCACGGCGGCCCGCGAGAAGCTGAGCGGGACGAAGTTCATGTGCGGCGCGGACGACAAGTACGTGAGCGTCACCTGCCCGTGGGGCAACAAGATGCGCTTCCACGCCCCGGGCCCCGAGTTCGGCGACATGACCCTCGGCATTCCGTACGTGGAGTTCGCCGTGCGGCCCAATACCGCGGTCGGGATCGCGAAGTTCTACCAGACCGCGATGGGCGCGCCCGCGAGCGTCACGTTCAACGGCAACACGTCGGCGAAGGTTCAGGTCGGCAACAAGCAGCACCTGATCTTTCGCGAGACGAACGAGCCCGAGGTGCCGTACGACGGCCATCACATCGCGATCTACGTCACGAACTTCTCGGGTCCCCATCGGTGGCTGAAGGACCGCGGGCTGATCAGCGAGGAGTCGAACCCCGTTCAGTACCGGTTCAAGGACATCGTCGACCCCGAGACCTCGAAGGTACTGTTCACGATCGAGCACGAGGTGCGCAGCGCGACGCATCCGATGTTCATGCGCCCGCTGGTCTCTCGGAATGCGGCGCAGCAGCAGAGGACCTACCAGCGCGGCCGCGACGCGTTCTATCCCGGAGCCAACTAGACCAGTCTGAAGCAGAACTTCCCGTCGCCGGCTCGTCCGGCGACGGGAAGCGTTACTCGCCCCACCGCTCCCTCGCCGCTCGGCGAGAGATTCTTCTGAGTGTTACGGCGTGCGCAAGAGCCCCGGCAGGATGGTGTTCGTGACCGGGCTCGTCACCGTGGTCACCGTGGTCGTGACCGTGGTGACCAGGGTCGTGACCGGGCTCGTCACCGGGCTGGTCACGGGACTCGTTACGGGGGGTGCGATGGGCTGAGTCACCGTGGTCAGGCTCGTCAGGGCGCTGGTTGCGCCGCTGGTCACCCCGGGGAGCGCGGCGGTCACACCGCTGGTCACGCCGGTGAGCACCCCGGTCGCCGAGCCCGTCACGCCGGTCAGCACGCCGGTCGCCGCGCCCGTCACTCCGGTGAGCGTGCCGGTCGCCGCGCCGGTCACACCGGTGAGCGTGTTGGCGACACCGCCGGTTACCCCGTTGAGCGTGTTCGTGGCGGCGCCGGTCAGGCCCGAGACCGTGTTGCTGACCGCACCGACCGCACCGTTTGCCGTGTTGGCGACACCACCGACGACCGTCGTCACCGCTCCGGTTACGTCCGGGCTCGGAGTGGTCGAACCGCCTGAACCCGACGGGCTCGAGGTCTGACTCGTAACGCCTACGACCTGCATCGCCTCGCGCAGCGAGATGCTCTTCGCCTCAGCGCTGAGCGCTTCCGTGCTGGCCGCTGGGGCGTTCGTGGGGACAGCGCTGAAGTCCGAAGCCAGACGTGACGCGGCTTCCCGCGTGATCTTCTCGGGCGCCGGCACGGGCCGCGAGCTGACGATGGTCACACGCTCGAGCGCGCCGACCTTCACCGCGGGCCCGGTGAGCGTCCCCGCCGGATCGAGCTTCGTCACGTCGACGAGACCGCGCAGGATCGTGATCGTCGATCGGTGACCCTCGGGCACCGGCGAGACTTCGGCGATGACGACGGTGCCGCGGATCGCGGTGACCGCGTTCGGCGTCTTGATCTCGATGACCTCACCCGGCTTCATCAATCCCTTGGCGACCGCGACCGCGATGCGGCCGGCGCCGAGATTGATCGTGGCGACGCCCGGCACCTCGGTGATCGTCAGGACCGATCGCTCGCGCGCGGTGACGGTGGCCTTACCGCCCAGCAGCACTCGAACGAGCGAGCGCTCGCCGGTGGTGATCCGGTCGCGGAGAAAGAGGTCGTCCTTGAAGCGGAGCGGCCGGGGCTCGGGAAGCGCCACGCGCGCCACCGTGGCGATGCCCTCGATCGTGGTCACCACTCCCACCCGCTCTTGCGCGAGAGTGGAGGACGCCAGCAGCAGGGCCGCGGCGCCGGTGAGCAGCAAAGCGGCGATGACTCGTTTGACGAGACTCATGTCTCTCCCCTGCCGTCGGCACATTTCCGGTCGCTGTGGTGCGCGCGGCGAAATGCTGAGAGAGCAAGCGAAATGCCACGACATTCCGGATTTCCGATAAAATCAAACCGAAAGGTTCCTCTAGATTTGGACCACCGGTCGCGCGATGCGCGCTGGCCACGGGTGAGCCAGAGTGTCCGCATCTGGCCAGTCTGGCCGTGTCAAACCCGTTTCCGGATTCTTGCGTTCGCGCGCGAGTCGGACTACGCTCGCGTTCACTCGCGGGCCGCCGCATCAGACCAAAGGAGCCGGACATGTCTCTCAAAGCGATGTCGGCCGACAGCCACATGGATCTCATCTACCTGCCGCCCGACACCTTCACCTCGCGCATGCCGTCGACGTGGCGCGA
>Ga0137403_10002152_pt1 | contig 24211 bp, 23 predicted proteins | sample CZOMad2_1_16fung_FD_122057 | JGI IMG/M metagenome (GOLD analysis project Ga0137403, IMG submission 122057) | Vadose zone soil fungal communities from Angelo Coast Range Reserve, California, USA - CZOMad2_1_16fungal (Hybrid Assembly) | ecosystem: Environmental > Terrestrial > Soil > Vadose zone...
AAGAATCTTTCGGGAAGAGGAATTTGGCTTGAAACAGTATTGCCGTAAGGCGTCTGCACACCGAAACGGGTCGAACGCGCGAACACAAGCCGCCGGCCGAGCGGCCGGTAGGTGGAATTCTGTAGAAATAGTCGAATAAAATCGACTGACGAGCCAACGGGTTTCATTGCGACGGCTAGGTCGATATTCTCAAAGTCTCCGCGCGTAGGGTCGGAGGGACTGTTGCGGCGATCGCGAAGCCAGCTCGCGCCGAATTCCGCGATGTCTGTATTCTGATTGAAGAGCGGAAGCTGCTCCGAGGTGATAGTGCTTACATTCAGAACCGTATTTACTTTACGGTACGCGTAACGGTATAGCATCGAACTTGTGCTCGACAATTTCTGGGTAAGCTGCACTGAGGCTTGATATTGCCTGGAAGTAAACGTCTGGATGTTACGCACCTTCTCGAAGAAGCCGGTCAGCTGCAGATTGAAATTGGGCGAGGCGAAATAGTTGGGCGCCGTGTAGGCAATCAGGGCGCGCCCCTGAATCGTGCTCGCCCGCACCTTGAAGGAAAGCGCGTCCGCGCGTCCGGTGAAATTCGCTTTCGTAATTTCCAGAATAGCCCGAGGCGCGGCGCTGAGTCCCGTGCCGGTCGCGCCGCTCCCCAGACGCTGCACCTCGAAACCCAGGCCATAGGCCAGAGTGTAGCGTCTGGCTTCATCGACCATCACTACCACCGTTTTCTGCGTATTGGTTCCCTCGGGATTTTGCGGCGCGATCGTAACGCGGCTGAATATTCCCAAGTTGTATAATTTTCTCTGCGTCTCGACGACAGCCCCCTCGCTGAGCGGCTGGCCTGCGCGGATTCCCACCTGGCGCGCAATTATCCCGCGGCGCGTGTGTTCGTACCCGCCGAGAAGTACCCTCGCGACCAGCACCTGCGGCCCTTCCATGATGTGATATTTCAGCCGCACGCGCGGGGGATCTGAAGAAGGCACTTTTTCCACGTCCGCGGAAAATCGCGCATCCGAAAATCCCTGGTCGTAATAGAGCGCCAGAATGTTGTCACGATCCGAGGAAATATTGAAATCAGAATAAGGCTGTCCTTCGGACGAACCGATGACGCCGAGCAACTCGTCCTGGCTGAGTTGTTGATTTCCTTCTATAGCCAGCTCCGCCACCCGAGTTTGCTGGCCTTCCTTAATCTCAAACCTCACAAACAATTCGCCATGATGGCTGTGATAGTCGTCCACGATCACACTGGCGACTTCGCACTCGTGAAATCCGTTGGCATCGTATAGTGTGCGAATCGAAGTCAAATCATCCTGCAGGAGCGTCGTAGAATACCGCCCGGCCGAAGCATATGCGGCAGGCTGAATTCTCAAGCGTGCGGAGAGTACGGACGTGCTGAAGTACTTGTTGCCGGAAAATTCCACCCCGACCAGGCGATGCCGGTCGCCGCGGCTCACGTGGTAAGTGACGACTCTAGCCGCGGTGTGCGAAGCATTCTCGGATTTTTCGGCCGAGATGTCCGACGTGGTGTAATTCACCTGTGCATCAAAATAACCGGCGCGCTCGAACCACTCGCGCAATGCCCGCCGGCCCTCCTGCAGCAGATCCTCGTCGACCGCGCCTTCCTGGTAAATTGGCACCAATTTGCGGAGCGTGCGCTCGGGGACCTTGGCTCCTTCGACTGTCACGCGCACTTCCGATCCCGCGTGGAACGTAACTTCAAGCGCAACGGTATTGGATTTTGCATCGTAGGCGTCGCGGCGCAACGTAACACGCGCTCCCAAATAATCCTTTTGCGCCAGCCACTTTCGAGCGCTCTCCGCGGCGCGATTCAATCGGTCCGAGGTGATCTGGCTACCTGGCTCGCCGACGTCGACACACGCACGATCCGCGGCTACCTCGCCCATCTGCATGCGCGCTCGCTCGAGGCGACGACGATCGCGCGCAAGCTGGCCGCCGTGCGAAGCTGGTTCCGGTTCCTGGTGCGTCGCGGCGTGCTCGAGCGAAACGTCGCGCGCGAGGTGCGGGGCCCGCGGCCGCCGAGGAAGCTCGTCTCCTTCCTGCCGATCGACGAGGCGATGTCGCTGATGGACGCCCGGGCGCCCGGCGGCGCGGCGCGCGCGCGCGATACCGCAGTGCTCGAGATCCTCTACGCGACGGGCCTGCGCGTGTCCGAGCTCGCCGGCCTCGACCTCGACGACGTCGACCGCTCTCAGCAGACGGTCCGCGTGCTCGGCAAGGGCCGGAAGGAGCGTATCGTTCCGTACGGGAGCCGGGCCGCCGGCGCCCTCGCCGCGTACCTCGAGGGGCGCGGGGGCGGAGCGGGACCGCTGTTCGTCAACCGGCGGGGTGGGCGGCTCGGCGTCCGCTCCCTGCACACGATCGTGCGACGGAGCGCGGCGGCAACCGGGATCACCAGGCGCGTGAGCCCGCACACCCTGCGACACACCTTCGCGACCCATCTGCTGGACGCCGGCGCCGACCTCCGGGTGATCCAGGAGCTGCTCGGCCACAGCCGCTTGTCGACGACGCAGCGCTACACGCACGTCGGCGCCGACCAGCTCATGCGGGTGTACGACGCCGCCCACCCACGCGCGCGCGCAAAATGAAATGAGCGGAAACGGCGGATCGGGCGTGCGGAGCCACGCCGCGTCTCTCTCAGCCCACCCTCGGTCCAAAGCGGGCTCACGGTCCCCGCTACAATGACCCCGGTACAATCATCCGCGCGACAATCAATCCGGTCGACGACGGTGATCGCGGTCCGCCACCGCGGTCAGGTGGCGGTCGCCGGGGACGGGCAAGTCTCGATCGGCAACACCATCGTCAAGGCGGGCGCCCGCAAGGTACGCAAGCTCTACGGCGATCGAGTCGTGGCGGGGTTCGCGGGGGCAGCCGCCGACGCGTTCACGCTGTTTGCCCGATTCGAAGCCAAGCTGGAGGAGCACCGCGGAAATCTGTCGCGCGCCGCGGTCGAGCTGGCCAAGGACTGGCGATCCGACCGCGTGCTGCGCCGGCTCGAAGCGCTCCTGGCGGTAGCCGATCGCGAGCACTCGTTCATCGTCTCCGGGACCGGCGACGTCATCGAGCCCGACGACGGCTTGATCGGCATCGGCTCGGGCGGTCCGTACGCGCTCGCCGCCGCGCGGGCGCTGGTCTCGCACTCCGATCTCGACGCCAAGGGCATCGCCGCCGAGGCGATGCGCGTTGCCGCGACGATCTGCGTGTTCACCAACGACCACCTGACGGTCGAAGTCCTGTGAACCCGGCCTCATGAATCCCGCGACAACAAATCTCACTCTGACGCCCGCGCAGATCGTCGCCGAGCTCGATCGCTACATCGTCGGCCAGCAGAAGGCCAAGCGCGCCGTGGCGATCGCGCTGCGCAATCGGTGGCGGCGGCAGAACGTTCCTCCCGAGCTCCGCGACGAGGTCGCGCCGAAGAACATCATCATGATCGGGCCCACTGGCGTCGGGAAAACCGAGGTGGCGCGGCGGCTGGCCAAGCTCTCGCAAGCGCCGTTCTTGAAGGTCGAGGCCTCCAAGTACACGGAGGTCGGCTACGTCGGCCGCGACGTCGAGTCGATGATCCGCGACCTGACCGAGCTTTCGGTCAACATGGTCAAGGCAGAGATGACGGCCCGCGTGCAGGAAAGGGCGGAGCAGCTCGCGGAAGATCGGCTGCTCGACGTGCTGCTGCCACGACGGGCCGAGCCGTACTCGTCGAGCTCGCTCGAGGAAGTCACGCCGGACGCCTCGCGTGAGACGACCAAGGACAAGCTCCGCCAGCAGCTCCGGGCCGGGCGCCTGGACGACCGGCTCGTCGAGCTGGAGATGCAGCAGCAGTCGCTGCCGATGATCGAGGTGCTGTCGGGCCAGGGCATGGAGGAGATGGGCATCCACCTCAAGGACATGCTCTCGAACATCATGCCGAATCGGACGAAGCGCCGGAAGGTGCGGGTCGCCGAGGCGCGGCGGCTTCTGGCCCAGGAGGAAGCCCAGAAGCTCGTCGATATGGATGAGGCGGTCACCCAGGCCATCCGTCGCGCCGAGAACTCGGGCATCGTCTTCCTGGACGAGCTCGACAAAGTGGCGGGGCGGGAAGGAGGCCACGGCCCGGACGTGAGCCGCGAGGGGGTCCAGCGCGACCTCCTCCCGATCGTCGAAGGTTCGTCGGTCACGACGAAGTACGGGGTCGTCCGCACAGACCACATCCTGTTCATCGCCGCGGGCGCGTTCCACATCGCCAAGCCGTCGGACCTGATCCCGGAGCTCCAGGGGCGCTTCCCGATTCGCGTCGAGCTGGACCCCTTGACGCGGGACGATTTCGTCCGCATTCTTACCGAGCCCCGGAACGCATTGATCACGCAGTACGTGGAGCTTCTGAAGACCGAGCAGGTGACCCTCCGGTTCGCCCCGGAGGCGGTGGAGGCGATCGCGGAGATCGCGATGCAGGTGAACACGAGCACGGAGAACATCGGCGCCCGGCGCCTGTACACCGTCATGGAGAAGCTTCTCGAGCAGATCTCGTTCGACGCGCCGGATCTGCCGGGCAAGGAGCTGACCATCGACGCCGCCTACGTCCGCGCCCGGCTCAGCGACATCATCCGCGACCAGGACCTGTCGAGGTACATCCTGTGATGGCGCGCCTGTGATGGCCTTGCGCAGCCGCAGCCCGAAGGGCGAGGCGCGTCTGTGATGGCCTTGCGCAGCCGCAGCCCGAAGGGCGAGGCGCGCCTGTGATAGACCCCCGGCGGGCCGAGATCCTCGTCGAGGCCCTTCCTTATATCCGTGAGTTCCGCGGAAAGACCCTCGTCATCAAGTACGGCGGCGCGGCGATGGAGCGAGCGGACCTCAAGGACTCGTTCGCGCAGGAGGTGAGCCTCCTGCGCCTGATCGGTCTCAACCCGGTGATCGTTCACGGTGGGGGCCCGCAGATCGGGGCCATGATGAAGCGGCTCGGCAAGGAGCCGCGCTTCGTCGGCGGCATGCGGGTGACCGACCAGGAGACGGTCGAGATCGTCGAGATGGTGCTCGTCGGCAAGATCAACAAGGAGATCGTCGCCCGCATCAATCTCCACGGCGGCCGGGCGCTCGGTCTGTCGGGCAAGGACGCCAGCCTCCTGCGGGCACGCCGGCGGCCGCATCGGCTCCCGTCCGGCGAAGAGGTGGACATCGGACTGGTCGGCGAGGTCGAGGCCGTCAACACCGAGGCCATCCGGCTCCTCACGGAGGACGGCTTCATTCCGGTCATCGCGCCGGTCGGCGTCGGAGGCGGGGGCGAGACCTACAACATCAACGCGGACCTCGTCGCCGGCGACGTCGCGGCGGCACTCGGTGCCGAGAAGCTGATCCACCTGACGGACGTCCAGGGGATCCTCGACGTCGGCCGCCGGCTGGTGAGCACGCTGACCCGCAAGGACGCGGAGCGGCTCATCAAGGATGGCGTGATCGACGGGGGCATGCTGCCGAAGGTCGAGTCGTCGCTCCGGGCGCTGGAGGGCGGGACCGCCAAGGCCCACATCATCGACGGCAGTCAGCCATATGCGATCGTGCACGAGCTCTTCACCCGCGAAGGCATCGGAACGGAAATCGTTCTGTGAGGTCGACGGCGATGGATACCAAGACGCTGCTCGAGTGGTCGGCGAAGTATCACACCCCGAACTACGGCGCTCGGGCGCCCATCGTGCTCGTGCGCGGCGAAGGCGTTCGGGTGTGGGATTCCGACGGCCGCGAATACCTCGACTTCGGCGCCGGCATCGCCGTGACCTCGCTGGGCCATTGCCATCCGCGCGTGACCGGCGCGATCCAGGAGGCGGCGGCGACGCTCCTGCACGTCTCCAACCTCTATCACTCGGCGCCGCAGATCCATCTGGCGAAGCTCCTCATCGAGCACTCGTTCGCCGACCGCGTGTTCTTCTCGAATTCCGGCGCCGAGGCCAACGAGGCCGCGCTGAAGCTCGCCCGGAAGTACGCCCGCGAGCGGATCTCTTCGGACCGTTTCGAGTTCGTCGCCACCCGCAACTCGTTCCACGGGCGCACGTTCGCGACGGTCGCGGCCACCGGCCAGGAGAAGTACCACCACGGCTTCGAGCCGCTGGTGCCGGGCTTTAAGCACGTGGCCTACAACGATCTGCGCGCGATGGAGCGCGCGATCGACAACCGCACCGCCGCGGTGCTCGTGGAGTGCGTCCAGGGCGAGGGCGGGGTCAACATCGGCGACGAGGACTACCTGCGCGGCCTCCGCAAGCTCTGCGATCAGTCCGGCGCGCTCCTCATTCTCGACGAGATCCAGACGGGTGTCGCGCGGACCGGGCGGCTCTGGTGCTACGAGCACTACGGGATCGAGCCGGACATCATGACCCTGGCGAAGGCTCTCGCCAACGGTGTGCCGATCGGCGCCATGCTGACCCGCGAGGAGATCGCGAGCGTGCTGGTCGCCGGCACGCACGGCTCGACCTTCGGCGGCACGCCGTTCATCACGTCGGTGGCACTGGCGACCCTCACCACGATCCTCGACGGCAAGCTCTGGGAGCGCGCCGCTCGGATGGGCCGATATCTGATGGACGGGCTCCGCACCATCCAGGCCTCGAATCCGGCCGTGCGCGCCGTGCGCGGCAAGGGGCTCCTGATCGGGGCCGAGCTCGCCGGGCCCGCCGGGCCGGTCGTCGACGCCTGCCGCGAGGCCGGGCTGCTCGTGCTGTCGGCCGGTGAGCGCGTGCTGCGGCTGACGCCCCCGCTGATCGTCGAAGAGCGTGATTGTGATCGCGCGCTCGCGATCATCGGAACCGCCCTCGGACGCGGCTGACGATGCGGCACTTCCTGTCCGCCACCGACCTGACGCGCGACGCCGCGCTCGGGCTCTTCGCCCTCGCGGCCGACGTCAAGCAGCGGCGCAAGGCCGGGCGCCTCTCGACCCCTCTCGCCGGCAAGACGTTCGCGATGATCTTCGAGAAACCGTCGCTGCGCACCCGCGTGACGTTCGAGGTCGGCATCATCCAGCTCGGCGGACGGGCCGTGCACCTCGACGGCCGCGAGATCGGCCTGGGCAAGCGCGAATCGGTGTCCGACGTCGCGCGCAACCTGTCCCTGTGGGTCGACGGCATCATGGCCCGCGTCTACGCTCACGCCACGATCACGGAGCTCGCTCAGAATGCGACGGTCCCCGTGGTCAACGGGCTCTCCGACCTCGAGCACCCCTGCCAGGCGCTCGCCGACTTCTTCACCCTGTGGGAGCGCGGGGTCGACTTCGCCCGCGTGCGGATCGCGTGGATCGGCGACGGCAACAACGTCTGCCACTCCGTCATGCTCCTCGGCGCGGTGCTCGGCGCCTCGATCGTCGTCGCGTGCCCACCGGGATACGAGCCCGACCCCGGAGTCGTGGCCACCGCGCGGCGTCTCGGCGGCCGGATCGAGATCACCGAGGACGCGCGAGCGGCCGCGACCGGCGCCGACGTCCTCTATACGGACGTCTGGACGAGCATGGGGCAGGAGGCCGAGCGCGAGCAGCGGCTCGAAGCCTTCAGCCGTTACCAGGTCAACGACACCCTGGTCGGCTTCGCCAAGTCCTCGGCCCTCGTGATGCACTGCCTGCCGGCGCATCGTGGCGAAGAGATCACGGACACCGTGCTCGACAGCAAGCGGAGTATCGTCCTGGACCAGGCCGAGAATCGCCTGCACGCGCAGAAGGCCGTCCTGCTGCATCTGCTGAGAGGCTCGCTCGATGACGCCTGATCCCAAGCGGGTCGTCCTCGCGTACTCGGGCGGGCTCGACACGTCGGTCATCCTCCGCTGGCTCATCGAGCGCTACCGGTGCGAGGTCGTCGCGTTCTGCGCGGACCTGGGGCAAGGGGAAGAGCTGATCCCCATCCGGGACAAGGCGACGCGGACCGGCGCCGCGGCCGTGCACATCGTCGATCTGCGCGAGGAGTTCGTCCGCGACTTCATCTTCCCGATGCTGCGGGCCAACGCCGTGTACGAGGGCGCGTACCTTCTGGGCACGTCGATCGCGCGGCCGCTCATCGCCCGCGCCCAGGTCGAGGTGGCGGCGAAGGAAGGCGCCGACGCCGTCGCCCACGGCGCCACCGGCAAGGGCAACGACCAGGTGCGCTTCGAGCTGACCTACGCGGCGCTCGCGCCCCATCTGCGGGTGATCGCGCCGTGGCGTGAATGGGAGCTCAATTCACGCACGTCGCTGATCGAGTTCGCGAAGCGTCACGACATCCCGGTGCCGGTGACGGTGGAGCGGCCCTACAGCACCGACCGAAACCTCTTTCACATCTCCTACGAGGGCGGGGTGCTCGAGGACCCCTGGGCCGAGCCGCCGACCAAGATGTTCCAGCTCACCAACGATCCCGAGGCGGCGCCGGACGTCCCGGTGGCGGTCGAGATCGCGTTCGAGCGCGGCGATCCGGTGATGGTCGACGGCGAGCGCCTGGGCCCGGTGGCGCTGCTGACGCGACTCAACCGCCTGGGCGGCGAGCACGGCATCGGCCGCGTCGACCTCGTCGAGAACCGGTTCGTCGGCATGAAGTCTCGCGGCGTCTACGAGACGCCGGGCGGCACGATCCTGCACGTGGCGCGGCGCGCGCTCGAATCGATCACGCTCGATCGCGAGGTGCTCCACCTGCGCGATTCGCTCGTGCCCCGCTACGCCGAGATGATCTACTACGGCTTCTGGTTCGCGCCCGAGCGCGAGCTGCTGCAGTCGCTCGTGGACGACTGCGCCCGCGACGTCACCGGCACGGCGCGGCTCCGGCTCTACAAGGGCAACGTCACCGTCACCGGCCGGCGATCGCCGCGATCGCTCTACCGGACCGACTTCGCCACCTTCGAGGCCGATTCGGTCTACCGCCAGCGCGACGCCGAGGGGTTCATCAACCTGAACGCGCTCCGGCTCAAGATCCGCGCGCTTCGCGATCGCAACGCCTGACCCGTGCGGATCGACGTCGCGCCGACAGCCGATGCGGTTGTCCAGGCCGAGCTCGGAGGCGTGACCGCGCTGGTGATCGACGTGCTCCGCGCCTCGACCACGATCATCACCGCGCTCTCGAACGGATGTGACGCGATCGTCCCGGTCGCCGACCCGCAAGAGGCCCGGCGACGAGCCGCCGCGGCCGGGAACGGGGGCGCGCTGGTGGCCGGCGAGCGGCAGGGCGAGCCGATTCCCGGGTTCGATCTCAGCAACTCGCCCGTCGAGTTCCAGAGCGCGCACGTGCGCGGCAAGACGGTGTACTTCACCACGAGCAACGGGACGCGCGCGTTGCTGGCGGCCCGAGCGGCCGAGGCGATCGGCATCGCCGCGCTCGTCAACGTCACCGCCGCCGCGACGTGGGCCGCCGCCGCCGGCCGCGACGTGACCATCGTGTGTGCGGGATCGCACGGTGCGCGCTCTCTCGAGGACTGGACGTGCGGGGGGCTGGCGGTCGATCGCATCCTCGCGGCCGTGCCCACGGCGGTGCTCACCGACGCGGCCCGCGACGCACTGGACACGGGCCGCCGATACGCCGCGGACGTCGGCCGGCTCAAGCATGACGCGCCCTGGGCGCGCCGCCTGATCGCCGCGGGCCGCGCCGCCGACGTCGACGCGTGCCTGCGCCTGGACACGACCAAGCTCGTGCCTCGATACGTGCCGCACGTTGACAAGATCGTGGGCGACCACCGATAATGACGCGGCGCATTCGTTCCGGCGACGGAGCTCGAGCGTGAACTTGCCGATCGGCCTCACTCTGACGCGCATTGTTGCGGTGCCCCTGCTCATCGTGTTCCTCATCTCGTCGTCCCGGGTGCACGCGTTGATCGCCGCCGCGATCTTCATCCTTGCCGCCATCACCGACTGGGCGGACGGGATGCTCGCCCGACGGCGCAACCAGGTGACGACCCTCGGAACGCTCCTCGATCCGATCGCCGACAAGCTCCTGGTCGCCGCCGCCCTGGTGTCGCTCCTCGCCATCGACAAGATCGACGCGTGGATCGTCGTGGTGATCGTCGGGCGCGAGCTGGCGGTGACCGGTCTGCGGGCGGTCGCGGCGTCGGTCGGCGTGATCGTGCCGGCGTCACGAATGGCCAAGTGGAAGACGGTGAGCCAGTACGTCGCGATCACCATGTTGATCATCGAAAAGGGGTGGGACCCTCCGGGATTCCGCTACGCGGCGACCGCGGCCTTGTGGGCGGCGCTCGGTCTCACGGTCATCTCGGCCGTCGACTACTTCTACCGCTTCTTCCGGAAGGCCGACTACCGAGCGATCGTGCCGGGCGAAGAACGCTGGTCGTGAGCGCGATCCTCGCGATCGGCGCCGCGTACCTGATCGGTGCGGTGCCCATCGGCTATCTCGTGGGGCGCGCCTTCGGTGTCGCCGACATACGGCGCCACGGGAGCGGCACCATCGGCGCGACCAACGTGCTCCGAATCGCTGGCCGCCTCCCCGCGATCCTGACGCTCGTCGGGGACATCGCGAAGGGCTACCTCGCGGTGGTCGTCGGCGCCGCGCTCGGGGCGCGGCCGTCCGGCGCCGACACCGGCGTCATCGCGGCCGCGGCGGTCGCCGCGGTCATCGGCAACTGCTGGTCGGTCTTTCTCGGCTTCCGCGGCGGCAAGGGGGTCGCTACGGGCCTGGGCGCGCTCCTCCGGATCGTGCCGCTGGCGGTGCTGCCGGCCGCGCTCGTGTGGCTGGTCGTCACCTTGAGCTTCCGGTACGTCTCGCTGGGCTCCATCCTCGCGGCTGCCTGCGTCCCGCTCGGCGCCCTGCTGCTCGGCACCCCGGTGCCGTTCGTGATCGCCGCGTTCGCCGTCGGCGCGATCATCGTCGCGCGCCACCACGCGAACATCACCCGGCTCCTCGCCGGCCACGAGCCCAAGCTCGGCCAGCGGCGCTCGGCGTGAGCATTGCGGTCATCGGCGGGGGAAGCTGGGGCACGGCGCTGGCGATCCACGCCGCGCGGACGGGCACGGCGGTGCGCCTCTGGGCGCGCGAGCGCGAGGTCGTCGACGGGATCCGCACCCAGCGCCGGAGCCCGTGGTATCTGGCCGACATCGACGTGCCGGCCGCGGTGGAGCCGACGACCGACCTGGACGAGGCGCTCCACGGCGCGACCCTGGCGATCATCGTCGTACCGTCCGAGTTCGTGGCGACGACCTTGAAGACGCTCCCGTCCCTCCCGGCCGACGTGCCGATCCTGTCGGCGACGAAGGGGCTCGATCCCGAGCGCCACCTGCGCATGAGCGAGGTGATCAGCGAGCGATTCCCGGACGCGCGCGTGGCCGTGCTCTCGGGCCCGACGTTCGCGCGCGAGGTCGCGCTGGCGCGTCCGACCGCGGCGGTGATCGCCACGCGAGACGACACGCTAGCCGCCGCGCTCCAGCGGCGGCTCGGCACGCGCGAGTTCCGGCTGTACGCGAACCGCGACGTGATCGGTGTCGAGGTGGGCGGTGCCTTGAAGAACGTCATGGCCATCGCGACCGGCATCGCCGACGGCCTCGGGCTCGGCGAGAACGCGCGCGCCGCGCTCGTCACGCGCGGTCTGGCCGAGATGACGCGCCTGGCGGTCGCGCTGGGCGCCGTCTCCGGCACCATGGCGGGGCTGGCCGGTCTCGGAGATCTCGTGCTCACCTGCACGGGAAGTCTCTCGCGCAATCGCCAGCTCGGCATGGCGCTCGCGAAGGGCGGTACCGCGGCCGCGGTCGAGCGCGAGACGCGCATGATCGCCGAGGGCGCCCGCACGGTCGTCTCGGCGCTGGCGCTCGCGCGCCGCTACTCGGTGACCTTGCCGATCTGCCACGAGGTCGGCGCCGTGCTGTTCGAGAGCAAGCCGCCGGCGGACGCGCTCACCTCGCTGCTCGAGCGGCCCGTGAAGCGGGAGGACCGCTAGCGCGATGCCCGAGCTCCGCAAGGATCCGGTCGTCGGGCGCTGGGTCATCATCGCGACGGAGCGGGCGCGGCGGCCGTCCGACTTCATCACCGAGCCGGTGCGCCCGCGCGCGACCGTCTGCGCGTTCTGCGAGGGCCACGAGCATCAGACGCCGCCGGAGATCCTCGCCGGACGGCCGCCCGACGGCCGGCCGAACGAGCCGGGCTGGACCTATCGCGTCGTGCCGAACAAGTTTCCGGCGCTCCGGATCGAGGGCGAGCTCGAGCCGTCCGGCGAGGGCCTCTTCGATCGGATGAACGGGGTCGGCGCCCACGAGGTCGTCATCGAGACACCGCAGCACGACGCGTCCCTGGCCGGACTGTCGGTCGACGCCGTCACCGACGTGCTGCTCGCGTTCCGCGAGCGCATGCACGATCTGAAGAAGGATCCCCGGTTCGCGTACGTCCTCGTGTTCAAGAATCACGGCGAGGCCGCCGGCGCCTCGCTCGAGCATCCGCACTCCCAGCTCATCGCGACGCCCATCATCCCGATCATGGTGTCCGAGGAGCTGGCCGGCTCGGCCCAGTACTACGACATGAAGGAGCGGTGCGTCTGGTGCGACATGGTCCGCCAGGAGCGGCGGGGCCGGAGCCGGCTCGTCCTCGAGTCCCCGGACTTCGTGGCGCTGGCGCCGTTCGCGCCACGGTTCCCGTTCGAGACGTGGATCCTTCCCGTGCACCACCGGGCCGCGTTCGAGGAATCGACCGAGGAGGAGCTGCGCGGAGTGGCCGAGACGCTCGGCGAGGTGCTTCGCCGCATGAACCAGGTGCTCGGGGATCCGCCGTACAACTTCATGCTGCACACGGCGCCGTTCCGCGAGGCGCAGCTCGAGTCCTTCCACTGGCATCTCGAGGTGATTCCGAAGCTCACGCGGGTCGCCGGGTTCGAGTGGGGGAGCGGGTTCTTCATCAATCCCGTCCCCCCCGAAGACGCCGCCGACGCTCTGCGGGCAGGCTCGAGCCGATCGTGATAACATCGGCGGCTGTGGCGCGGGAATAGCTCAGTGGTAGAGCACGACCTTGCCAAGGTCGGGGTCGCGGGTTCGAATCCCGTTTCCCGCTCCAGCCCTTTTTCGATCCTCCTCTCGGGGCGGCGTAGCCAAGTGGCTAAGGCGGAGGTCTGCAAAACCTCTACTCAGCGGTTCGAATCCGCTCGCCGCCTCCATGTCATCGACCGCGTCACCACCATCGACAGAGTCCCCGGAGACTGTTCATGGCCGAGCTAATCAAGCGGGTGGGTCCGCCGAAGGCGACCGACCTCAAGGGTGAGGAGTTCACCTGGACCATTCAGCTCAGCGCGGCGCCGTCGCGTGAATGGTCGCGGCTCTTCTCCGAGCCCGCAGAATCCACGGTGCTCTGTCATCCGCGGCGTCTGGGCATGATGCACCAGGCCCTGGTCTTCAAATCCGACGAGGGGCACCTGACGACGTGGGTGCAGTACATCGACAAGTGGATCGGCGGCGCGAACAAGGGGATGCAGGAGCAAGAGGAGGCCGAGCGGCAGCGCAAGACCAAGGCGCTCGCCGAAGAAGAGGAGCGGCAGAAGCGCATCCGCGAGGTCAACGAGAAGGTCAGGAATCTCTGAGCCCGTCGGTCGACGTGTCTTCCCAATTGCACATTATCTTCTGTGGACCATGATGCTAGCGTCATATCGTGGCCAGGCCGCTGCATGAGCGTCTCGAGGTCCTCAAGCTGTGGAGCGTCGACAACAACGCCAAACGTATCGCTCGACTGAGTGGAATCTCGCGATCGACCGTTCGTTACTGGATCAAACATTTTGCTGGTGTAGCCCAAAGGGCAGAGGCAACCGACTTAAAATCGGTACAGTGGGGGTTCGAATCCCTCCACCAGCACCAGCACGCTGCATACGTCTATCTCCTCGGTTTGTATCTCGGCGACGGCTGCATCAGCCGAATGCCGCGAACGTACGTGCTGCGAATTTTTCTCAACGACGGCCAGCCCCACGTCATCGCCGAAGCAGCTCGAGCGATTTCGTATCTTGTCCCGAGGCGCGTAGGATTTAGCCGAATTGGCCGAGTCGTGGTCGTGAGGACCTATTGGGGCGGGTGGCCGGCGATGCTGCCCCAGCACGGGAAGGGCAGGAAACACTTGCGGCGCATCGTCCTCGAACCGTGGCAGGAGAAACTGGTTGCCTCACATCCAGATCACTTCGTACGAGGCTGCATACACTCAGATGGTTGCCGACATCGACGCATCGTCAGGGGTAAGGACTATCCGGCATACGGGTTCTCCAACAGGTCGAGTGACATTCTGAAGCTCTTCGCGTGGGCGTGTCGGCTGCTCGAGATTCGGTCTGGTCGATCGAGCCAGGTCGCGATCTCGATCGCTCGCCGACCTGACGTCGCTCGGCTCGACGCGATCATGGCCCGGTCCTGGAGCGAGTCGTCCGGTCAGGCCGCAGTTCTCGACTGATCGTCAATACAAGCCGCGCCCTAACCCCGTGATATCCTGCGTTCTGTGCTGCCTCTCGTCATGAGCTCCCCGGGCGCCATTGCGTTCCAGATCGGCCCCATCGTCATCCGCTGGTACGGCATTCTCATGGCCACCGCGATCGTCGTGGGGCTCTGGCTCGGCTACCGTCAAGCCAAGCGCGAAGGCCTGCCGGCCGACGACATCATCAGCGCCGGACAGTGGGCGATCCTGGCGGGCCTGGCGGGCGCGCGCGTCTACGAGGTCATCTTCAACTGGGACTACTACGGCCGCTATCCGTCGAAGATCGTCGCGGTATGGGAAGGCGGCCTCGCGATGCACGGCGGGTTGATCGTGGGCCCGCTGGTCGGCGCGTGGCTCGCGTACCGGTGGCGGCTGCCGATCCTGCGCGGGCTCGACGTCGCCGCGCCGTCCATGGTGCTCGGGCAGGCCATCGGCCGCTGGGGCAACTTCTTCAACGAGGAAGCCTTCGGCCGCCCGACCGATCTGCCGTGGAAGCTCTACATCTCGCCGGAGCATCGCCCGCTCGGCTACGCCCAGTTCGACTACTTCCACCCGACCTTCCTCTACGAGTCGATCTGGGACTTCGCGGTCTTCCTGCTGCTCGTCGGCGTGCTGCGCTCGAAGCTCCGACATCGCCCGGGCGCGCTGTTCTTCGCGTACGTGGGTCTCTACTCGATCGGCCGCTTCGCCATCGAGGCCCTCCGGCTCGACAGCTTCTGGCTCGGTCCGGTCCGCGTCCCGCAGCTCGCGAGCGTCATCGGCGTGCTCGTCGCGGTCGCGGGAATGGCCTGGACGAGCCGCCGCGCCACCGCGTCGCCGGCAACCAGCTGAGCGCGAGGAGGGCGGTTTGCGCCTCGAGCGAGTGGGCCCGTATCTCTGGCGGATTCCTCAGGACGCAAGCCGCGGCATGCGCGTCCCGGGTCTCGTCATCGCCGACGATCAGCTGATCGAGTCGATTCGGTCAGACGCCTCGCTGGACCAGATCGCCAACGGCGCGACCTTGCCCGGCATCGTGAAGGCCGCGATGGCGATGCCCGACATCCATCAGGGCTACGGGCTACCGGTCGGCGGTGTGGTCGCCACCGACGCGCGTCACGGCGTCGTGAGCCCGGGCGCGATCGGCTTCGACATCAATTGCGGCGTGCGGCTGCTCGGGACCTCGCTCCGCGCCGACGCCATCGCCGACCGCATGGAAGCGCTCGTCGACGCGCTCTACGCGGTGATCCCGACCGGCGTCGGCTCACGGGGCGAGCTCACGCTCGATCCGAGCGCGCTCGATCGTGTCCTCGAGCGCGGCGCCGCCTGGGCGGTGGCCGCCGGCTATGGCGACGCCGAGGACCTGCAGCGGATCGAGTCCGGTGGAGAGCTGGAGGGCGCGGTGCCCGACAACGTGTCGGCGCGCGCGCGCGAGCGCGGCCGGCGTCAGCTCGGCACGCTCGGCTCGGGGAATCACTTCCTCGAGGTGCAAACGGTCGAGGTGGTCTACGACGAGCGCGCGGCGCGCGAGCTCGGCCTCCGCGAGGGCCAGGTGACGGTCATGATCCACACCGGATCGCGCGGCCTCGGCCACCAGGTCTGCACCGACTATCTCGACTCGACCGGCAAGGCGCTCCGCCGCTACGGCATCACGGTGCCCGACCGCCAGCTGGCGTGCGCGCCCGTCGACTCCGACGAGGCGCGGGCCTATCTCGGCGCGATGCGCGCCGCCGCCAACTTCGCCTTCGCCAACCGTCAGGTGCTCACGCACTGGACGCGTCAGATCTTCGAGCGGAGCCTGGGGCTCGCCCCGCGTGAGCTCGGCATGCACGTCGTGTACGACGTCGCCCACAACATCGCCAAGGAGGAGGAGCACGTGGTCGACGGCGCGCGGCGGCGTCTCATCGTCCATCGCAAGGGCGCGACGCGCGCGTTCCCGGGCCAGCCCGTGCTCGTGCCCGGCGACATGGGACGTTATTCCTATCTGCTGCTCGGCACCGAGCAGGCGATGCGGGAGACCTTCGGAAGCACGTGCCACGGCGCCGGCCGGCGGCTGAGCCGCACGGCCGCCGTGAAGGCCGCGCGCGGCCGGCGGATCGGCGACGAGCTCCGCCAGCGCGGCGTGCTGGCGCGCGCGACCGGGCGCGACGCGCTCGCCGAGGAGATGCCCGAGGCGTACAAGGACGTCCAGGACGTCGTCGACGTCGTGCATCGCTTCGGCATCTCGACGCGCGTCGCGCGATTCAAACCTTTGGCGGTCATCAAAGGATGACCGCGCGCCGCGTGGTACACTAGCGCGATGTCCTGGTCATTGAAGAAGAAATCACAAGTCCTGCTCGCCGAGGAGCAGGGAACCGTCATCAAGGATTGGGGCGGCAAGATCTCCGTCGCCCTCGTCTATCCCAATACGTACGCCGTCGGCATGTCGAATCTCGGCTTCCAGACCATCTATCGACACCTGAACGCGATGCCCGACGTCGTGTGCGAGCGCGTGTTCATGCCGGAGCCGGCTGATCTCGACGAGATGCGACGAGCGCAGACGACGCCGTTCTCGCTCGAGTCGCTCCGGCCGCTCACCGACTTCCACCTCGTGGGCTTCTCGGTCACCTACGAGGGCGACTACGTCAACGTCCTGCGTCTGCTCGCGATGGCCGGGATCCCGCTGCGCGCCGCCGCGCGACGGTCTCACGATCCGCTGGTGCTGATGGGCGGTGTCTGCGCCTTCTCGAATCCGGAGCCGATGGCGCCCTTCATGGACTTCGTGGTCGTCGGCGAGGGCGAAGAGCTGGTCGTCGAGCTGATCGCCGCGTATCGCGCGGGCTATCGTGACCGCGCCGCCCTCCTCGGCTCGCTCGCGGGGCTCGACGGCGTCTACGTGCCCGAGCGCTACGAGGTCGCGTACGGCGTCGACGGGACTATCGCCGACGTCGTCGCGCGCGACGGCGCGCCGGCCGTGGTCGCCAAGCGCCGTCTACGGAACGTGAACGCCTTCGAGACGATCGCGGCGGTGAAGACGTCGCAGGCCGAGTACGGTCATATGGCGCTCCTCGAGGTGGGCAAGGGCTGCGGGCGCGGCTGCCGCTTCTGTCTCGAGGGCCAGGTGTACCGCCCGGTCAGGCATCGCAGCGTCGACGCCCTGCGCGAGACCGTCGAGCGGATGGCGGCCAGCGGCGAGCGTCGCATCGGCCTCGTCGGCGCCTGCGTGTCGGACTATCCATGGCTCGGCGATCTCCTCAAGATCGTCGAGGACAACGGCATGGAGCTCTCGATCTCGTCGCTGCGCGCCGACAGCCTCAGCGAGGGACTGGTGGCGGCGCTGGCTCGGGGCGGTCACCGCACGCTCACGATGGCGCCCGAGGCGGGGACCGAGCGGCTGCGACGCAGCATCCGCAAGTCGATCAGCGACGACCAGCTGATGACCGCCTGCGACCTTGTCAGGGCTCACGGCATCCCAAATCTGAAGACCTATTTCATGATCGGCCAGCCGACCGAGACCCTCGAGGACGTCGAAGCGATTCCGGATCTGGCCGGACGGATGCTCGAGCGGCTACGCGTCCTCGACCCGACGGGCCGGCCGTTCGGGCGGCTCACCCTGTCGGTCTCGTCGTTCGTGCCCAAGCCCTGGACGCCGTTCCAGTGGGCGCCCTTCGACGGCGCCGAGTCGCTCCAGTCGAAGCTCGAGATCATCAAACGCGGCGTGCGTCGCTTCTCGAACGTGCGCGTGCTCCACGAGAACCCCCGCGAGGCGGCCCTGCAGGCGCTCCTGGCGCGCGGCGACCGGCGTGTGGCCGAGTTCCTCGAGCTGGCGGCCTCGTACGAGGGAGACTGGCGTCGAGCGCTGCGCGAGTGGGAAGGCGACGCCGCCTTCTACACGACGCGTCGCCGTTCGACCGAAGAACGGCTGCCCTGGGATCACTTCGACGTGGGCGTCAAGAAGGCCGGGCTGCTGCGCGAATGGGAGCGGGCCGCCGCCGAAGACTCCATCGCCGTCGGGGCGCGCTGATGCTCGTCAAGGACGTCTATCAGCGGCCGCTGCGCAACCTCCGGATCTCGGTGACCGATCGCTGCAATCTGCGCTGCGGCTACTGCATGCCCGAAGAGGACTACGTCTGGCTGCCGCGCGAGCAGATCCTCGACTTCGAGGAGATCAGCACGCTCGCCGACATCTTCATGGATCTCGGCGTCGACAAGATCCGGCTCACCGGCGGCGAGCCGCTCCTGCGGCGCGGCCTCCCGGAGCTCATCCGACTCCTCGCGGCCAAACCAAAGCTCCGCGATCTGGCGATGACGACCAACGGCGTCCTCCTCGGGGAGCAGGCGCCGGCGCTGCACGCCGCCGGGCTCCATCGCGTCACCGTGAGCCTCGACACCCTTCGTCCCGAGCGCTTCACGGCGCTCACGCGGCGCCCCAACCACGCCCAAGTCCTCGAGGGCATCGCCGCGCTGGCGCCCGCGGGTTTCACCGGAACGAAGCTCGACACGGTCGTCATGCGGGGTGTCAACGACGATGAGCTGGCCGATCTGATCGAGTACGGCCGTACGGTCCCGGCCGAGGTACGCTTCATCGAGTACATGGACGTCGGTGGCGCCACGCGATGGTCGATCGACAAGGTCGTGAGCCGAGCCGACATGTTGGCGATTCTCGAGCGGCGATACGGCCGGATCGAGCCGGTCGTCGAAGAAAGCACCGCGCCGGCCGACCGCTACGCGCTCGCCGACGGCACGGTCTTCGGGATCATCGCGTCGACGACGGAGCCGTTCTGCGCCAGCTGCGACAGGAGCCGACTCACCGCCGACGGCGTATTCTACTTATGCCTCTACGCCCAGAAGGGCGTCGATCTCCGGGCGCCGCTCCGCCGCGGCGCGTCGCGGGACGAGCTTCAGGCGCTGATCGCCGGCGCGTGGGGCCGACGCGCGGACCGCGGGGCCGAGGAGCGGCTGAGGCTACGGGACCGCTCGCCGCTCGTGCAGATCGGCCGCCTGCGCGAGGACCCGCACCTGGAGATGCACACGCGGGGCGGGTAGCGCCCAGAGGTGCGCTGCACAAGGGGGTGGACGCGTGAGCGGTTCTGACCCGACGAAGATCGACGTCCAGGAGCACGGAGCCGACCGGCAGGCCTCCGATCGGCGGCTCTTCATGCAGCTCTCGGCGTTCGGCGGCTGTCTGGACGCCAAGCCGCTCCAGCGCGCGCTCGAGTCGAGCCGGCTCGAGGCGGTCCTCTACCAGGACGTCAACGACCCGCGCGGCATCGCCCTGGTGGCGATGAGCGAAGACCCGATCTTCTTCGTCTCGGCGCTCCGCGAGGTGCTGAACGCCGAGCCCTTCGCCGGACTCTCCCAGAAGCCCGAGCTCACGATGTTCGGACGGACGTATGCCTCGGGCTTCGAAACGGATCTCGAAGACTGGCTGCTCCGTCGCCCGCGCCGCGCCGCCCTCAATCCGGCGTGGCCGTGGGGGATCTGGTACCCGCTGCGCCGGACCGGGTCGTTCAGCAAACTGACGCCCCCGGAGCAGGGCGCGATCATCCGCGAGCACAGCGTGCTGGGCCGCGCCTATGGCGACGCCGATCTCGCCCACGACGTGCGGCTGGCCTGCCATGGGCTGGACGTCAACGACAACGACTTCGTCATCGGCCTGGTCGGGCGCCATCTCCATCCGCTCTCGCATCTCGTGCAGGCCATGCGAAAGACCACGCAGACCTCGCAGTACCTCCAGACGCTCGGCCCCTTCTTCGTGGGGCACGCGCTCTGGCAGAGCCCGTTCGCGGGATAGCCACACAACCCAGTCGGCGACGAGGAGACCCTCATGGCTCAGGCGACGCTGCCACCGTGGATCCATGCGCTGCAAGCGCGCGACCCCGAGTTCGTCAGCTCCTACATGGCTCAGCGGGAGCGCATCTTGAAGGACGGCGCGATTCCCGCGAAGTACAAGATCCTCATGACCATGATCGTCGACGCGCTCCTGTCGCATCCCGACGGTGTGGCGAACATCGCGGGCCGCGCTCGCGCCGCCGGCGCCTCGGACGCTGAGATCCAGGAAACGGTCGAGGTGGCCTACCTCTTCGGCGGCACGCCGGCGCTGGTGACCGCGATGAACGCGTTCCGGGCCTGACGAGGGGCTCAGCGCGCCGGCGTCGTCACGAAGACCCGATGCGAGGCGCGTAGCTCGGTCTGGGCGAGGATCTCGAAGCCAGCCTCGCCGAGCAGCCAGCGCCAGTCCTCGACCGTGTACTTGTTGTGCGCGGGGAAGAGCCGAAAGGCTCGCCGGAGCCCGTCGGGCCCGCTTTCCTTCAGGACGTCGCGGCGGTAGGCGAGATAGGTGGGGAGCGGCTGGCGAATCCAGTCGTTCAGCAGGAAGATCCCACCCGGGGCGAGCACCCGCCGGATCTCGGCCATCGTCGGCAACGGCTCGTCGAAGACGTGGAGCACCGACGACATGCTCGCGAGATGCACGGTGCCGGCCGCGTGCGGGAGCGGCTCCGCGATCACGTCGTGGAGCGCGAATGTCGCGGTCGCCGTCTTGAACGCGAGCTGCCGGCCGTGGTCGATCATCGCGGGTGTGACGTCGTAGCCGTGGAGCGTCGCGCCGGGATAGCGCTCGCCGAGATCGCGGAGCAATAGCCCCGGGCCGCATCCCAGGTCGACGATAGCCGGACGCGGAGGAAGGCGCGGCCCGACCTGCGAGCCGAAGAACGCCCAGAAGGTCGCCTCGAATCGCTCCCCGTGGGTCGCGATCATCCGCTGCAAGAGATCTTCGTCGGATGCGCCGCTGAGCGATTGATGAGTGGGCACGTTCACGCCTCCCGGCGAGAGTCTAGCGCGACCGCCTGGGCGAGTCACTCGACCGGATCGCGTCATCCGTGGGAGGATGGCGCCGCGCGATGAGCCGGACCGAGGCGGCGGCGGCCGGAGGCACACGACCCAGGACGAAGGCGCTCGTGGTCCCGCTCGCTGGCCTGGGGGCCGCCTTGTTCCTGCCCCCGCTCCTGCCCGGCCTCCCGCTGGCCGGTCAGCGGGCGCTGATCGTCACCTTGATCACGATTCTGCTCTGGACGGGCGAGCTCCTCGCGCCTGGTGTCGCCGCGCTCCTGAGCGTGACCCTGCTGGCCCTGAGCGGCGCCACCGGAAGCCTCCGCGAGGCGCTGCAGGGCTTCGCCAATCCCGTGCCCTTCTTCCTGATCGGCGTGCTGACGATGGGCGTCGCCGTCGTGCGCAGCGGGCTCGCCGAGCGGTTGGCCCGGACGATCCTCGAGCGCGCGCGGGGGCGAAGCCTGACGGTGTATCTCCAGCTCGTCCTGTCGTTCCCCGTCATGACCTTCCTGCTGCCATCGGCGACGACACGCTCGGGGATCCTCATCCACATCTACGACGAAGTCTTCACGCTCGGCCGCGTCCCGCGGGGCGCGGACGTGGCCAAGGCCGTGATGTTGGCGCTCTCTTCGATCAACCGGCTCGCGTCGACCTCGCTCTTGACCGGCGGGATCACGCCGGTGATGAGCGCGGCGATCATCGGCGGCATGTCGTGGACCGGCTGGTTCGCGCTGATGGCAGTGCCCTACTACGCGATCCTGCTTCTGGGGGGCGTCCTCACGTACGCGCTCTATCGCCGCGGCTTCGCGCAGGGGCTGCCGACGCCGGAGCCCGCACGCCGTCGGCCGATCTCGGGAACGGAGTGGCGGACCAGCGCGATCATCCTGAGCGCCTCGGCCCTGTGGCTCACCGACGGAGTCCACCATCTGGATCCCGCGCTCCCGGCGCTGCTCGCCTTCGCCGCGCTCCTCACGCCGGGGCTGGGTCCGCTCGTCTGGGCGGATCTCGAACGCGGGGTGGGATGGTCGAACTTCTTCGTGATCGCCGCCTCGATTTCGCTGGCCCACGCTCTGGTCGGGAGCGGGGCGGCGCCGTGGCTCGGTCGGCTCCTGGTCGGCGGCCTGCCCGCGTTCGGGGACAGCCCGGTGGCCGTCGTCGTGCTCCTGATGCTCGGCGCGACCCTGCTGCGTGCGCTCGTGCCGAACATCTCCGGCTTTCTCGCGCTGGCGCTGCCGATCGCGATGTCGGTCGGGCGTGAGGCCGGGCTCAACCCGCTGGTGTGCGCGCTCGTGGTGATGATGACCGGCGATGCGGTCGTCTACTACCCGGCGCAGAGCTCGTCGGCGCTCGTCATCTACGAGCGGGGCCACGTGTCGGCGGGCGAGATGCTCAGGTTCGGCCTGTGGATGACCCTAGTGGGCTGGGTGGCGATCCTGGCGGTGGCGCTACCCTGGTGGGCGCTGGTTGGGGAGCCGCTGAAGTAACCTGGCGGCGTCCGAAGTAGCGTGACGCGGTTCGAGCGCGGGCTTTGCCCGCGCAATCGGAGTCCTGGGGGGAGGTTTCGGAAGGGGGGCGAAGCCCCCCTCCGAGTTCAAAGCGGCGCGGGAAGCTCCGACTTACCCATCAGGTAGAGATCGACTCCCCGCGCGGCCGAGCGGCCCTCGGCGATCGCCCAGACGATCAGCGACTGGCCGCGCTGCATGTCGCCGCAGGCGAACACGCCGGGGACGCTGGTCATCCAGCTCGCGTCCCGCCAGACGTTGCCCCGCTCGGTCAGCTTGACGCCGAGATCCGTCAACATGCCCGGGCGCTCGGGACCGAGGAAGCCCATCGCGAGAAGCACCAGATCGACCTCGAGCGTGAACTCACTACCGGCAACCGGCTTGAAGTCCAGCCGGCCGCCCTCGCGGACCATGTCGACCTTCATGCCCTCCAACGCCTTCACGCGGCCACGGTCGTCGCCCAGGAAGCGCTGGGTGGAAACCGCGTAGACCCGCTCGCCGCCTTCCTCGTGGGCGCCGGAGACGCGGAAGATGTTGGGCCACTGGGGCCACGGATTGTCGACGGCGCGCTGGTCGGGCGGTCGCGGCAGCAGCTCGAACTGATGGACCGAGGCGGCACCCTGGCGGTGCACCGTGCCCAGGCAGTCGGCGCCGGTGTCGCCACCGCCGATGATGACGACGCGCTTGCCCTTCGCGCTGATGAACCGGTCGTCCGGAATCTGATCGCCCTCGCACCGCTTGTTCTGAAGCGTCAGATACTCCATCGCATAGTGGACGCCGGCGAGCTCGCGCCCGGGGATCGTGAGGTCGCGCGGCCAGCAGGCCCCGCCGGCCAGGACCAGCGCGTCGAAGTCGTGGCGCAACGTCTCGACCGGCACGTTGACGCCGACGTGCGAGCCGGTCTGGAAGCGCACGCCTTCCTTCTCCATGAGCTGCAGGCGGCGATCGACGACGCGCTTCTCCATCTTGAACTCGGGAATGCCGTAGCGCATGAGGCCGCCGATCCGGTCGTCGCGCTCGAAGACGGTCACGAGATGCCCGGCTCGATTGAGCTGATCGGCGGCGGCGAGCCCGGCCGGGCCCGAGCCGACGACCGCGACCCGCTTGCCGGTACGAGCGGCCGGCGGCTCGACGCCGACCCAGCCCTCGTCGAACGCGCGCTCGACGATCGCGACCTCGACCCCCTTGATCGTCACCGGGTCGTCGTTGATCCCGAGCACGCACGCGCCCTCGCACGGCGCCGGGCAGAGGCGTCCCGTCCACTCCGGGAAGTTGTTCGTCGCGTGCAGGCGATCGATCGCCTCTCGCCAATGGTTCTTGTAGACCAGGTCGTTCCAGTCCGGGATGATGTTCCCGAGCGGGCAGCCCTGGTGGCAGAACGGAATGCCGCAGTCCATGCACCGCGCGGCCTGCTTGGTGAGCTCGTCGACCGGATAGGGCAGGTAGTACTCCTTCCAGTCGTGGACGCGCTCGGCGACCGACCGCGCGGGCGGCTTCTTCCGCTTGATCTCGAGGAAACCGGTGACCTTACCCACCGCTGGTCCCGACGAGCTCGGCGAAGGTCGGCTGGCG
>Ga0137403_10002153_pt1 | contig 24189 bp, 19 predicted proteins | sample CZOMad2_1_16fung_FD_122057 | JGI IMG/M metagenome (GOLD analysis project Ga0137403, IMG submission 122057) | Vadose zone soil fungal communities from Angelo Coast Range Reserve, California, USA - CZOMad2_1_16fungal (Hybrid Assembly) | ecosystem: Environmental > Terrestrial > Soil > Vadose zone...
TTGTCAACGGCTCGAGCGCTGCCTGCCCTGGAGTGGTGGCTCCGACGAAAGGTCGCGCGCCGCCGGGAGGCCGGGCAGTGACGTCGCGGCCCGCACGCCACGCACGATCGCGTCGGCGACCGCGTCCGCCGCCGCGAGGCCCAGCCGGGTGAGGTCGGCGGGCGCATCCCCGAGGGACAGCGCGAAGAGCGTGTCGCCGTCGAACGCGGTGTGCGGCGGCGACAGCGCGCGGGCGAAGCCGAGCATCGCGAGCGACGCGAGCTTCCCGGCTTCGGCCTTGCTCAGGCGCGCGTTGGTGGCGACCACGCCGATCGTCGTGTTCTCGGGCGCCGCGAACCGCTCGAGGGGACGGCCGCCCGCCAGCGCCCGCGCCGAGTCGATGAGTCGGAGGCTGTCGGGCGCCTCGCGGGCGCCGGCGATCAGCGCTCCGGTGTCGGGGTCGCGGACGTCGCCGACGGCGTTCACCGCCACGAGCGCGCCCACCACGACGTCACCGAGCCGCCGGGAGGCGCTGCCGATTCCGCCGCGCATCGCCCGGCCGATGCGATGCACCTTGCCCACGGTCGCGCCCGTTCCCGCCCCCACGTTGCCCTCGGCGACCGCTCCGCCCGCGGCGCTGGCGGCGGCCTCCCCGCCCATCTCGCGGGTCGGCCGCGCGCGGCCGTCGCCGACGTTGAGGTCGAAGAGGAACGCGCCCGGGACATGCGGCACGACGGTCGGCCCCGCCGCGAAGCCGCGGCCGCGCGCCTCGAGCCAGCGCATCACGCCCCAGATCGCCTCGCCGCCGAACCGGCTGCCGCCGCCGAGAACCACGCCGTTGACGGTCGGCACGAGGTGGCGGGGATCGAGGTAGTCGAGCCCGACGACGTCGTTCGCGCCGCCCCGCAGCTCGACGCCGCAGACGGCGGGACGATCGCACAGCACCACGGTGACGCCGGTGAGGCCTCTGAGATCGGTCGCGTGGCCGACGCGGATTCCCTCGACGTCGGTGATCAGGGCTTGCGGCTCACGTCGGCGGCGCGCAGGCGCCCGGCGGCGACCTCGCTCGCCAGCTCGAGCGCGCGCTGGGCGAGCGCCCGTGCGAGCGGATGACGCGAAGGCGCGGCCTCGCTGTCGGCGAACGCCGCCGCGGCCGCCGCCGCGATCGCCGCCTGGTCGAGCCGGTCGGTCGCGGCGAAGATCCAGGCCATCTCGGCGAGCCGGCGGCTCCAGCGGCGCCGCGCCTCGGGCGTGAACTCGCGCTCGATCACCCGTGCCAGGATCGCCTCCTGCCGCTCGGCCTTGACCTGGTCGGAGACCACCAGGCGGCTCTCGCGCGCCTCCTGGATCTCGAGGGCATCGCTCTGCACCGTCTCGGGGTCGAGAAACCAGCCGGCCATCTCCGGCAGCGCGAGCAGCTCCGCCGAACGGGCGACGAGGGCCTGATCGGCAGCGGGTACGGGGGGCGGCTCGGGGGCGCCGATCTCCGCGAAGAACGGCTGCCAGCGCGCGAACGTGGCCGGGGGCGATGTCCCGCGCTCACGGTGCAGCGCCAGCGCCTCGGCCACGACGCCGAGGGCTCGCGCGGGCTCGGTCTCGACCCACGGGAGCTTCTGCGCCGCGCGCAGCGAGGCCAGCTCCGCCTCGAGCCGCCGCTTCGTGATCTCGCCGCCCGCGACCTCGGCGATGCCGACGACGTCATTGACGATGAGCGAGCAGAGCGCCCCACCGCCGTACGGGCCTTCGAACAGGATCCACGCGGCCCGCGACCCGCTGCCGTCGATGCCCGAGAGCCAGGCGCGCACGGCGCGTGGGGGGCGACGCTGGACCACGGGAGCAGGCGGCGGCGCCGGTGCCAGCGCGACGCCCCGCTGCGACAGCCGATAGAGCGCCCGTTTCGCCGCGCGGCGCACGGCGCGATCCGCGGCCCCCTCGGCGAGCCCGCTCAGCGCCGGCAGAGCTCCCGCGCCGTGCGCATTCGCGAACGTGCGGAGTGTCTCGTCGAGGACGTCCTCGGACAGGCCCCGCAGCGACTCCGGATCCAGGCTCGCGACCGGATCCGTCATCCCAATCGGAGCTGGAAGAACGGATGCGAGGGATGGTCGACGAAGTAGACGCGGCGTGCATAGTCGAGAGCGCCCGCGTAGCCCTCGAACCGGTCGGCGAGCCGCCGGAATAGCGGCGCCGCCGCCGCGTCACCGGCGCGCGAGGTCGCCCGGCCGTGCTCGGACACGAAGTGATAGGCGCGCTTGCCCTGGACGACGTAGTACCCGATCGACGCGGTGCGCTCGACGCGCTCGCGAAAGATCCCCGTCATGAAAAGGGTGAAGTCGCCGATGTGTCGCGAGACCGTGACCTCGTGCTCGGGGCGGAAGTGTGCCGAGTCCTGCCAGGCGGCGTCCGTCTCGAGGAGCATATCGACGACGGTCTCGAGCCGCGGCATCGAGAGACCGCGCGGATACAGGTGCTCGGTTCGCGCAAAGCGCGTCAGAAGATCGGCGAGGTACGGCGAGGCCGGGTCGTTGCCGAGGGCCAGGTCGTGGAAGCTCGCCCGGATCGCCCGATCGAAGAAGGCGCGAAGCTCCACAACTCGAATGATAGCAAATTCCCAATTTTGCTAGAATCCGAGCCCGTGGCAGACCGGCCCAGCGCGAAGATCCCCTGGTTCCTCGTCGTGGCGAGCGTCATCCTCGCCTTGCTCGTTCTGTACGTGCTGTTCGTCGGCTACCTGCCCTCCAAGCAGCGGGTCGCCGGCCTCGAAGCCGAATTGAAGGGTCTCTACAAGCGGGAGGCCGAGCTCCAGACGCGGATCGCGCAGCAGGACCAGCGGTACGCGCTCCGCGAGCGGCAGATCTCGGCGCTCACCTCCGAGCGCGACACGCTCATCAGGCGGCTGGAGGAGCTCGAGAAGCTGCTCGCCGTTGTGCGCGGCCAGCGGCGCTGAACGACGCCGACCGCGACGCTCCGACGTCGATCACCTGCACCCGTATGAAGCGCACGCGGTCCGAGGCGGTCGGCATGCGTTGGCTCGAGGTCGACCGGCCGATGAGCCCTCGGGTAAGCGCCGTGGTGATGATGCCTCTGGCGCGAGACGCGACCGTTACGAGATCGGCGCGATCGTGGCCGAGGCCCGACCCTGGTCGTGTTGGCGATCCGGAAAGGCCCGGCTCGTTCAGGGCTCGTGGATCAAACCGGGCGACGTGGACTTCGAGCCGCGGCGGAGGGAGCGCTGACCCCTTGCCGTGCTCATCGAGCGTAGCGCGACCGCGGCGGCGAGTCAGTTGGCCATCGCGGCCTGATGTCGTCCTGCCTGCTGCCGGATCGAGCCGCCAGGTTATTCTTCGGAATGCCCAACGATTATGCTATGTTGCCGAGCGCGCGGTCCTTTGCAGTTCGACCACAGCCAGGAGGAAGCGATGACAGACCAGAACGAGCAGTCCCCCGACCAAGCCGGCATCAGCCGGCGCGACACCCTCAAGCTCGCCGCCGCCGTTGCGGCCTTCGGCGTCGCCATGGGCGTCCGCCCTGCCGACTCGATCGCCCAGGGCAAGACCGAGGGAAAGACCGAGGGCAAGACCGAAGGCAAGACCGACGGCAAGGGTGAGGGCAAAGCCAGCGGCAAGGGTGAAGGCAAGGCCGCTGGCAAGAGTGAGGGCAAGGCTGCCGGCAAGGGTGAGGGCAAGGCCGCCGGCAAGGGTGAAGGCAAGGCCGCCGGCAAGGGTGAGGGCAAGGCCGCCGGCAAGGGTGAGGGCAAGGCCGCCGGCAAGGGTGAAGGTAAGGCGGAGGGCAAGCAGTAGCGTGAACCTCCGTCAGGAGCACGGCCGTTCCGTACCGTGACCTCCTGGGCAAGGTCGACTTCAGCCTCGAGCGAGGCAGCCGCTTCTCGTACGTCTGCAACGCGTGCAAGCGCTGCTGCTACGGCAAGGCGATTCGCGTCGGGCCGTACGAGGCGCTGCGCCTCGCTCGCAGGCTGGGTCTGACGACCACCGAGTTCTTCGCCCGCCACACCGAGGCGGGCGGCACCGTGCTCCGGACCCGTGAGGACCGGTCGTGCGTGTTTCTCGACGAGCGCGGTTGCGGCGTCCATCCCGACCGACCGCTCGCCTGTCGCCTCTATCCCCTCGCGCGCTGGGTCGATCCCGACGGCAACGAAAGCTTCGGCCACCTGGCGCCGCATCCGCAGACGGCGGGCGTATATGGCGACAAGGGCACCGTCGCCGACTACCTCGCCGCGCAAGGGCTCGCGCCGTATTTCGCGATGGGCGATCGTTACGGCGAGGTGTACGAGCGCATGGTGGGCCTGCTGGAGCGGCTGGCGCCCGCCGAGAGCGCGCGGCGCGCCGAGCGACGGGCCGAGGTGGACGAGATGGATCCCGGCGCGGTCGCGACGTCGTTCTTCGACGTGGACGCGACCGTCGGCGCCTACTGCCGCGACCGGGGCCTCGACGTCCCCGCTGAGATCGACGCCCTCATCGACCTCCACATTCGCGCCGTGGGAGCGTGGCTCGACGACCTCGAGGCGCGCCTGCCGCACTAGAGCAGCGCCAGCAGCTTCTCGTTCGTCTCGCGCAGCCCGACCGAGAACCGGAGATGGCCCGGGAATCCCACGCCGGCACCGTCGCGAACGAGGATCCCCGCCCGCAGGAGCCGCGCGCGGAGCTCCGCTCCGTTCGGGACGGCGAGCAGCAGGAAGTTCGCGTGCGAGGCGGGGAACGCGTAGCCACGCTTGGTCAGCGCAGCGCTGAGAAAGGCCCGCTCCTCGAGCACGAGCCGGCGTGTCCTGTCCGTGTGCGCCCGGTCCTCGAGCGCCGCCAGCGCCGCGACCTGGCCGAGCCGGTTCACGTTGTAGGGCGCGCGGACGCGGTTGAAGCGATCGATCGTCTCGGCGGTCGCCACCGCGTAACCCACGCGGAGCCCGGCGAGCCCCGCGATCTTCGAGAAGGTGCGGAGCACGACCAGGCGCGGGTACCGGGCGAGGAGCCGGACGCCGTCGACGTGCTCGGGGTCGTCGCAGAAGTCGGTGTACGCCTGGTCGAGGACGACGAGCGGTGAGTCCGCGCCCAGCGCGTCGAGGAAGGCGAGCAACGGACCCCGGCGGATGATCGTCGTCGCCGGATTGTGCGGCGAGCAGAGCATGACGGCCTTCGTCCGCTCGGTCACCTTGCCGCGCACGTCGTCGAGGTCGGTGTCGTACCCCGCCAGCGGGCTCGGCACGACCCGCGCGCCGGCCAGCGTCGCCGAGATCGCGTAGGGCTCGAAGGAGGGCTCCGGGACGATCACCTCGTCGCCCGGCTCGAACGCCGCCGCCGCGATCAGCGCGATCAGCTCGTCGGCGCCGTTGCCGACGACGAGCTGGTCGGCTCCGACCCCGAGGCTCCGCGCCAGCGCCTCTCGCAGCGCGGTCGAGCCGCCGTCGGGATAGAGGTGAATGCGCCCGGCCTCGCGCTCGACGGCGGCCACGGCGCGCGGCGAGGGGCCGAGGGGATTTTCGTTGGCCGAGAGGCGGACCAGGTCGGACCGTCCGAGGTCTCGGGCCAGGGTCTCGAGCGGCGGGCCCGCGTCATAGGGGGTGAGCGCGTCGAGGACGGAGCGCCAGAGTCTCCTCACCCGGTCATTCTAGTAAGTCTGCGTCGGATTTGACAGTCTTCGTGCCGGGTTGCTACGCTCTCCTGTGATGTCCGTCGAGCTGTTTCGCCGGGCCCGGCGTGCCGAAGCAAGGGCCGAGCGCGCCGAAGACCGGCGTCGTCTTCGGCTCGAATTCTTCCGTCAGGCGCTCACTCAGGGGTTCGACTCCCTCAAAGTGAGGCACGCCGAGGGCGCGTCGGGGCAGGAATCGGTCCGCACGCACGCGCGTCTGATGGACGACGTGATCTTCTCGCTGACCCGGCTCGTCGCCGCCGACGCGGGGCGCGCCCGGCTCGACCCGACTCCGCTGGTGGTCACGGCCCTCGGCGGCTACGGCCGGGGCGAGCTCCATCCCCTCTCCGACATCGATCTCATGATGGTCTACGACGGCGAGCTGTCGCCGTACGTCCAGCGGATGATGCAAGAGCTCCTGTACTCGCTCTGGGACCTCGGACTGCAAGTCGGACACAGCCTGCGCTCGCTCGACGACTGCGTGGCGATGGCGCGGACGGATTTTCCGAGCCGGACCTCGATGCAGGAGGCGCGGTTCCTGGCCGGCGACCGGCGGCTCTTCGGCCGCTTCGGCCGCGTGCTGCGCGAGAACGTCTACCGGCGCGACTTCGGCCAGTTCCTGGAGACGACGCTCGCCGAGCGCGACCAGCGCTACCGGCGCTACGGCGCCTCGCCGTACATCGGCGAGCCCAACGTGAAGGAATCGGCGGGCGGGCTGCGGGACGTCCACACCGCGATGTGGCTCGGCGCCGCCAAGTTCGGGGCGCGCACGCTGCGCGAGCTCAGCGACAAGGGCCTCATCACGCCGCGGGAGCAGGCGGCCACCGACGCGGCCTTGACCTTTCTCTGGCGCGCGCGGAACGAGCTGCACTTCTTCTCGGGCCACAAGAACGACGTGCTCTCGCGCGACCTCCAGCCGCGGATCGCGAAGAACCTCGGGTACGAGAACGACGACACCTCGCTCGGCGTCGAGCGCTTCATGCGCGACTACTACCTGCACGCGCGCGCGATCCATCGCGTGTCCCGCCGGCTGATCGCGCGCTGCCAGGAGACGCTGTCGCGCCGCGGCTCGGCCGAGCGGCGGCAGCGACAGCAGGCGCTGGCCGACGGGCTCGTGTTCTTCGACGGGCAGCTCCATCTGGCCGACCGCGACTCGGCGCCGCTGCGCGCCGACCCGTCGCGGCTCATGAAGGTGTTCTGGCATCTGCACCGTCTGGGCTGCGAGCTGTCGCTCGACCTCGAGCGCGCGCTCGAGGACACCCTGTACCTCGCGGACGGCGCCTTCCAGCGGTCGCCCGCGGTGCGCGATCTCTTCCTCGACGTCTGCCGGTCGTGGGGGCGCGCCGCGCAGACGTTCCGGGAGATGCACGAGCTCGGGCTCCTGGGACGGTACCTGCCGGAGTTCGGCGCGCTGACGTGCCTCGTCCAGTACGACGTGTACCACAAGTTTTCGGCCGACCAGCACTCGCTGCTCGCCGTCGAGCACCTCGAGGCGCTGGCGCCCGGCCAGTCCGCGGAGTCCGAGGGCGCCGCGCAGGTGCTCAACGAGGTGGAGAAGCCCGAGCTGCTCATGCTCGGCATGCTGCTGCACGACGTCGGCAAGGCCAAGGGGCACGGCCACGTGGCCAAGGGCATCCCGCTGATCCGCGAGCTGGTGACGCGCATGGGGCTCGACCCGGACGACGGGGCGCTGGTCGAGTTCCTCGTCGCGCACCACCTCACGATGTCGCACATCGCGCAGCGGCGCGACATCGACGACCCCAAGACCATCGCGGATTTCGCGGCGACCGTCGGCGACCCGCAACGCCTCAAGATGCTCTACCTGCTCACGTGGGCCGACATGCGAGCGGTGGGGCCCGGCGTCCTCACCCCCTGGCAAGCGACGATCCTGCACGAGCTGTACACGCGCACCCTCGCCCGACTCACCGGCGGGCGCCGCGAGCGGCCGAGCCGTCCGCAGCTCACCCAGCGGCTGCGCCTGGCCGTCGGCGAGGAGCTCCCGGCCCAGGCGGTGAGGGCGCACCTGGCGATGATGTCGGACCGCTACCTCGCGACGACCGGCGTGCAGCGGATGGCCGAGCACCTGCGGATGCTGCAAGGCCTGAACGACGCGCCCGTCGTCACCGAGCTGTTCCATCACACGGACCTCGGCTCGTCCGACCTGGTCGTCGTCACCCGCGATCTCCCGGGACTCTTTTCACTGATCGCGGGCACGCTCGCCTCGCAGGGCGTGAACATCATCTCCGCCCAGATCCACACGCGGGGCGACGCCATCGCCATCGACACCTTCCAGGTCAACGACCCGGGCGGCGACGCCGTCACGTCGCCGGCGTACTGGGGGCGCACCCTCGACGCGCTCCGGGTGGTGCTGACGGGCGACGCGCAGGTCGCGACGCTGCTGGAGAAGCGGCGGGCGGCCGGACGCGCCGCCGCCCGCGCCGGGGGGCCGGCCAAGATCACGCTCGACAACCAGCTCTCGGACGACTACACCGTGCTCGAGGTGAAGTGTCCCGACCGCCTGGGCCTGCTCTACCTGGTGACCCGCACGCTCGCGGGGCTCGGCCTGGACATCGCGACCGCGAGGATCGCGACCGAGATCGACCAGGCGGTCGACACGTTCTACGTGCACGACGGCCGGGGCCGGAAGATCGAGGACCCCGACGCGCTGGGACGCGTCCGGGAGGCGCTCGAGCAGGCGCTCGTGCAGCCGATCTGACGATGCTCGGTCGTTATCGCGAGTCCGTGCGCATGTGGATCGATCCGATCGGGCGCGTGCTCTATCGACGGCTCCACCTGCGCCCGAACCATCTGACGGTCCTCGGGCTCGGCGTGAGCCTGCTGGCGGCCACCGCGTTCTGCACGGGCCGGACCCGCGGCGCCGGCGTCCTCCTCATCCTGGCCGGCCTCTGCGACTTCTTCGACGGCGCGCTGGCACGCGCCTCCGGCCAGGTGTCGGCGTTCGGGGCGTTCCTCGACTCGGTCATCGACCGGTACTCCGACCTGGTCGTGCTGCTCGGGATCGTCGTGCTCTTCGCGCAGATGCCCCACGCGCGCGGCGCCATCGTCGCGATGGCGGGCCTGATCGGCTCGATGATGGTGAGCTACACGAAGGCGCGGGCCGAGTCGATCGGCGTGCGCTGCACCGTTGGCATGATGGAGCGCCCCGAGCGCATGATCTGTCTGATCGCCGGCGCGCTCCTCGACCAGCTCGAGCCCGCGCTGTGGGTCCTCGCCGTGCTGTCGAATCTCACGGCGATCCAACGCATCGCCTTCACCTGGCGGGCCACGCGTGACGGGGCGCTCCTGCGCGTGGTGCTCAGCGCCGCCGTGCTGCTGCTGCCGGTGGCCGTCGTGGCGCAGTCCGAGGCGCCGGGCACCGAGCCCCAGCCCGAGTCGGCGTGGGGAGCCGCGGTCGGGGCCTACCAGCAGGGTGACGTCGAGCCGCTGATCCGCGAGTTCGGGACCGACGCGGCCCGAGACAGCGTGATCGGCGATCACGTCCGCTACCTTGTCGCCGAGGCGCTCTCGCGGGGCGACGACCTCGCCCGCGCGCGCGCCACCGCGCTCAGCGTCGTCGACCGCTACCCGAAGAGTCGTCTGGCGCCGCGCGCCCTGCTGCTCGCCGCGACGCTCGACCTGCGGGCCGAGCAGGACGCTTCGGCTCAGACCATCCTGGTCCGCTTGATCAACTCGTATCCCGACTCGGGCGAGCTGTCCGCCGCGCTCTATCTGCTCGCGATGACGGCCGAGACGCTCGGCCAGCTCGATGCGGCGGCGCTGACCTACCGAGACGTGCGAATCCTCACGCCGACGAGCGGCTACGCCGACGGAGCCGGCGATCGGATCGTCGCGCTGCAAGCCGCCGGTATCCGCTTGCCCCCGATGACGCCGACCCAGCGAGTCGATCGGGCCGAGCGGCTGTTCCGCGGCGACGTGCCCGACGTCGCGATGGGCGAGGCCGAGCGCATCGTCGACGAGACCAAGGAGAGCGCCGTCGTGACGCGCGCGCTTCGCGTCGTCGTCGACAGCGCGCGAAGGCTCGGGCGCTACGACGTGGCGGCGCGCACCCTGGGGCTCGTGATTGACCGCTCGCCCGCCGCGCGCCGTCCGGGCCTCAAGCTCGAGCAGGCGCGGCTCTACGTGCGGGCCGCCGATCGGCGGAGCGACCGCGCCGGTCATAACGAGTCCATCGGCCGGGCCCTCACAGGCCTCGACGCGGTCGCGGGAACGGGCGCCGAGGCCGAGAAGGCGGAGGCGCTCTATCTGAAGGCGCGAGTGCTCGAGGACCTCACCCGCGAGTCCGAGGCGATCACGGCGTACCGCGCGGTCGCCGCCCAGTACCCGACCCGTGAGGCCGCGGCCGCGTCGCTGTGGCGGCTCGGCTGGCTCGCCTACGGCAAGCGCGACGCGCCGGGCGCCCAGCGGAGCTGGACGCGCCTGGTCGAGCTCGGGAGCGCCGGCGCCTACCGGATGCCCGCGCTCTACTGGGCCGGCCGCGCGCGCGAGCAGGTGGGCGGCGCGGGCGCGGCGGATCTGTACAACCAGATTCTCGCCGAGGCGCCGCGCAGCTACTACGGGCTGCTCGCCGCCGGGAGAATCGGCCGCGCGAAGGACGGCGGCGTGTCGTCGCCGATCGCGCTCCCGCCCGAGCCGCGCGTGGCGCTGGCCGACGATTCGGGCTTCGCGCGGGTCGAGCTGCTGCGGCGGCTCAACCTCGTGGAAGAGGCCGCGGTCGAGCTGGAGGACGTCGTGCAGGGCGCGGCCAGCGATCCCGTTCGCCTCTACGGCCTGGCCGGCGCGTACGTCGAGGTCGAGCGCTACCACATGGCGCTCCGCATCATGCGCCGGCATTTCCAGTCGCTGGCGGCGACCGGCGACCCGACGCTCCCACGCGCGTTCTGGGAGATGTTCTACCCCTACGTGTGGCGCGACGAGGTGCGCGACGCGGCGCAGCGGCGAGGGATCGATCCATATCTGGTCGCCGCGGTCGTGCGCGAGGAGTCGAGCTACTACCCGCGCGCGACCTCGCGGGCGGGCGCGCGGGGGTTGATGCAGCTCATGCCCGCGACCGCCCGCCTGATGGCGCCGACCGGCGACCTCGAAGATCCCGTGTTCAACATCGAGCTCGGCACCCGCTTCCTCGCCGGGCTGATGCGCGAGTTCAACGATCCGCGGCTGGCGCTGGCCGCGTACAATGCCGGACCCAATCGCGTGCGCCAGTGGCTGAACGCGCGGCGCAGCGACGACATCGAGGCGTTCGTCGAGCAGATCCCATTCGACGAGACGCGCCTTTACGTCAAGAAGGTCGTTCTGTCCTGGGACGAGTACCGCCGGATCTACGGCGGGCCGTGAGGTCGGGGCGAGCCTCCGATGAAGCAGAAGCGCCTCGCGCTCTCGGTGCCGCTCGACGGCTTCGCGCTGGCCGAGCACGCGCAGATCGCGCGGGAGGCGGAGCGGCTCGGCTACCTCGATGCGTGGTCGCTCGAGGCCGACGGCGTCGACTGCTTCGCGCCGCTGATCGTGGCGGGGATGGCGACGTCCATGCGCCTGGGGACGGCGATCGCGAACGTGTACACGCGGGGGCCGGCGACGCTCGCGATGTGCGCGGCCGGCGTCGCCGAGGCGGCGCCGGGCCGCTTCTGTCTCGGCATCGGGTCGGGCTCCCAGCCGATCGTGGAGTCGTGGAACGGGGGAGTGTTCAGCCGGCCGGCAACCCGAGTGCGCGAGACGGCGCAGTTCCTGCGCCGCGCCCTGGCGGGTGAGCGCGTCGTGTTCCGGGGCGAGACCCTTTCCGTGGACGGGTTCCGGCTGAGCCGGCCGCCCGCGGAGGCGATCCCGATCTACGTCGCGGCGCTGCGGCCGGGCATGCTCCGGGTCGCGGGTGAGGTGGGCGACGGCGTGATTCTGAACTGGCTGTCGGCGGAGGACGTGCCGAAGTCGGTAGCCGTCTGCCGTGAGGCCGCGCAGCGGGCCGGCCGCGACCCGGCGACGCTCGAGATCACGGCGCGTCTCCTGATCAACGTGGACCCGCCGAGCCCGGTGTCGGACCTCGCGGTGCGGCGCCACGTCACCGCCTACCTGAACGTCCCCGTCTACCGGGCGTTCCAGGAGTGGCTCGGGCGCGCCGAGGCGCTCGGGCCGATGTGGAGCGCGTGGCAGCGCGGCGATCGGAAGGCCGCCGTGTCGGCGGTGCCCGCGACGGTGATGAACGACTTGATCATTCGTGGATCGATGGACGCGATCCGCGCGCACATCGGCCGCTATCTCGACGCCGGAATCGACACGGCGTTCCTCGCCCTGTCGACGCTCGAGCAGGACCCGGCGCGCCGGCGCGCGATCCAGCTCGACGCGATCCGCGCGCTCGCGCCCGCGACGCGGCCGGTTCCGACCCCACCACGCTGACGAAGGACACGCACTCGCCGGGCGCGCCGCGCGCGGCTATCGCCGCGTGGCGGCCCTGCGCATGGCGACCGCGACGGTCGGCTCGAACGGCTCGAGCGCGGCCAGGCGGTCCTCGAGGTCGGGCTCGTGCGCCAGCAGACGCTGCTCGAAGTAGGGTGACGCCGGAGGGTTCACCGCCGCCGCCGCGCGCAGGGCGCCGGCGAGCGTCCGCCGCGGCGCCCCGTGGCCCATGTCGCGCAGGATCTCGATGGTCCTCTGATCGGCCGCCAGCTCCTGCTCGCGCGAGTAGGCGCGGACGACCAGCGGGTTCACGACGAAATCGGCGAGGCCGAAGCCAGGCATGAAGAGACCCAGCACGGCGAACCCGGCCGTCATCGAGAGCGACAGCGTGCGGCGCTTGCCGGCGTGGCCCAGGATCTCGTGCGCCACTTTCTGGGCGACGAGCGCGTCGATGTGACGCTGGGGCAGACGCGCGAGGCCGTCCGAGAAATAGAAGGTCGCGTCGTCGGCGGCGAAGGCCGTGACGGCGCGGGTCTGGATCAGCGCGAACGAATAGCGGTCCGGATCGTCGCCGGCCGCCTCGGCGGCGCGGTGGAGCGTGCGGGAGATCCTGGTCGTCGCGGGGTCGCGCCGCGACGGGTAGTAGGCGAGGTCGGGATGGCTCGGGGGGATCAGCGCGCAGCCGCTCGTGAGGGCCAGAACCAGGAGGAGTGCCAGGGAGCGGCGCATGCCGGCACCATGCTATTGAGAGTCCGGGCCGAACCCGGCGGAAATAACGACGCGCTGAGCGGAGCGTCTACAGCTTGGGGCGCGCCCCGCGCCGGACCACTAACGCAAGGCGCGCCCCGTATCGATGAGCCGCGCGCCCGCGACCGCGCGGGCGACGGCGGAGGCGGCCGCCGACCGAGACCTCGACGTACGGCTGACCCGGGCAGTCTCGGCTCGCACCGGCCGTTCGGGTGCTGCACGGGATGAGACGAAGCGACGCCGTCGCCTATTTTGCCGGCTCGAGCAGGGCGCGGAGATAGGGCCACACGTGGTCGGCGATCATCTGGTGGCCGGCGGCCGTCGGATGAATACCGTCCGGCTGATTGAGACGAGGGTCGGCGGCGACGCCGTCGAGAAGGAAGGGCACGAGCGCGATCTTCGCGCGCCGCGCGACCGCCGGGAACACCGCCTCGAACTCCTTCGTGAACTCCGCGCCGTAGTTCGGCGGCAGGCGCATGCCCGCCAGCAGCACGCGCGCGCCCGAGGCCTGGAGCCGCGCGACGATCGCCTCGAGGTTGGCGCGCATCGCCTGCGGGCTCTGGCCGCGCAGGCCGTCGTTGGCCCCGAGCGCGACGATGACGATTTCCGGATTCGCGCGCAGCACCCAGTCGACCCGCCGGAGGCCGCCGGCCGTGGTATCGCCGCTCACGCCGGCGTTGACCACGCGGTAGGCGTAGCCCTCGTGCCGCAGGCGCGCCTGGAGTCGCGCGGGAAACGCCTCGTCGGCGGCGACGCCCAGGCCCGCGGTGAGGCTGTCGCCGAGCGCGACCACGACGCCCGCGCTCTGCGCCTGGGCCGGCCCGAGGCTCAGCAGCGCGACGTACACCAGGACGAGCCCGCGCGCGTGAAGTCGCCGCATGAGGCCAGTGTAGTATGAGTTTCGGGATGATCCGGATCCGCGACGTCGTCATGCGCCTTCCGAGCGGGGGCCGACCGCTCACCATCCTCGACGGCGTCACGCTCGACGTCGCCGCGGGCGAGGTCTGCGCGATCACCGGGCCCTCCGGGAGCGGCAAGTCCACGCTGCTGGGGCTCATCGCGGGGCTCGACCGCCCGAGCGCGGGCTCGATCGCCGTCGCCGGCGTCGAGATCACGCGGCTCGACGAGGACGCGCTCGCGCGGTTCCGCCGTGACACGCTCGGCTACGTCTTTCAGTCCTACCACCTGATCCCGACGCTGACGGCGGCGGAAAACGTCGCCGTCCCCCTCGAGATCGTCGGCGCGCCCGACGCGCTCGGCCGGGCCCGCGCGCTGCTCGCCGACGTCGGACTCGTCGATCGCGCGCACCACTATCCGGTCCAGCTCTCGGGCGGCGAGCAGCAGCGCGTCGCGCTCGCCCGCGCGATCGCGCTCGACCCCGGCCTGCTCCTGGCCGACGAGCCGACCGGCAACCTCGATTCCGCTACCGGTGTGCAGATCATCGAGCTCCTGCTGGCGCTGAATCGGCGGCGGGGGTCCACGCTGGTGCTGGTGACCCACGACGAGGCGCTCGCGGGCCACGCCGATCGCGTCGTCAGGCTGCACGACGGCCGAATCCTGAACGGTGCTGCGTGAACCTTCCGTTCGCGCTCCGCATGGCCTGGCGCGAGACCCGCGGCGCCTCGCGCCACTTCGCCGTATTCTTCGGCTGCGTCGCCCTCGGCGTGGCGGCGCTGGTCTCGGTCGGCACGTTCGCGGCGAATCTCGATCGCACCCTGGCGCGCGAGGCCCGCGCGCTCACCGGCGGCGACCTCGAGCTCCGCTCGGCGCAACCGCTCGATCAGGCCGCGCGCGCGGCGGTCGACGAGCTGGCGCGCACGGGCGCCGCCACCACCACGGTCCGCGAGCTGGCCGCCATGACGCGCGCGCCCGCACGCGGGGCGACGCTCCTGGTCGAGTTGAAGGCGGTCGAGGTCGGCTACCCTTTGTACGGGCGTGTCGAGACGACGCCGGCGGCGCCGCTCGGCGCCCTGCTCGCCGACCACGGCGGCGCCGGCGGCGCCGTGGTCGAGGCCCGACTCCTGGAGCGCCTTGGACTCGCCGTCGGCGATCCCCTGACGATCGGCACCGCGCGCTTCGTCGTCACCGGGGTGCTGGTGAAGGAGCCGGACCGCTCGAGCGGCCTGGTGACCCTGGGCCCCCGCGTGCTCATCGCCGGTCCCGCGCTCGAGCGGACGGGGCTTTTGCAGGTCGGCAGTCGCGTCCGGTACCGAACGCTCGCGCGCTTGCCCGCCGGCGTGGCGGCCCGTGCGGCCGTCGCCGACCTCGCACGCTCGGTCGGCGATCCGACGGTCCGCATTGCGGCGTTCGACGAGGCGCAGCCCGGCCTTCGCCGCTTTTTCTCACAGCTCGCCACCTATCTCGGACTCGTCGGGTTGGCGAGCCTGCTGGTCGGCGGAGTCGGTATCGCGTCCTCGGTGACGACCTTCCTCAGGCGCCAGCTCGCGACGATCGCGATCCTCAAGTGCCTCGGGGCCGGCTCGCGCGTACTCCTCGTCACCTATCTGATCCAGACGTTGGCCCTCGGCCTTCTCGGGAGCCTCGCGGGGGCGGCGCTGGGCGTGGCGGCCCAACCGTTGCTGGTGCGCGTGCTCGCCCCGTTCGCCCCGTTCGCCCTCGAGGTCCGGTGGGACGCCGGTACGCTCGCGCGCGGCCTCGCGCTCGGCGTGCTCACGGCGCTGCTCTGCGCGCTGTGGCCGCTCCTCGCGGTCCGGGCCATCCCACCGTCGCTGATTCTCAGACGTGATGTCGACGCGGGCGCCTGGCGCGCGCGCCGGCCGTGGCCGGCGGCGCTCCCGATCCTCTTGGGTCTGGCCGCGCTGGCCATCTGGCAGGCCGGATCGCTCCGCCTCGGCGCGATCTTCGTCGGCGCCGCGCTGGCCGCGCTCGCGGTCCTCCTCGGCCTCTCGCGCGGGCTCGTGAAGCTGGCCCGGCGGCTGCCGCGCATGCGGGGGCTGGCGTGGCGCCAGGGACTCGCCGGCCTCGACCGCCCCGGGGGGCACACGGTCAGGGTGGTCGTGGCCCTCGGTCTGGGCGTCATGCTTCTCGTCGCCGTCGCGTTGCTCGAGGCGAGCCTGGGCCGTCAGCTCGCCTACGAGCAGAAGCGTGACGCGCCGGCGTTCTTCTTCGTCGACGTGCAGCCGGACCAGCGAGCGCCGTTCAGTCGGCTCGTCGGCGAGATCAGCGGTGGCGTCAGGCCGGCGCTGACTCCGATCGTGCGGGCACGGCTCGCCGCGATCGACGGCGAGCCCGTCACCCGCGCGCGGATCGATCGGCGGAAGCGGGAGACGCCGGACAAGGCCTGGTACCTCACGCGGGAATACATGCTGACCTGGGCCGACGAGCCGCCACCAGCGAACGTGATCACCCGCGGCCGCTGGTGGACCGCGGACGAGGCGTCGGCGCGGCCGCGCGTGTCGGTGGAGGAAGAGGCCGCGAAGTACTTCGGCGTCGGAGTCGGCGGCACGCTCACGTTCGACGTCCAGGGCGTACCGGTCGAGGCCGAGGTGACGAATCTCCGGAAGGTCGACTGGCAGAGCTTGACCGCCAACTTCTTCATGGTTCTCTCGCCGGGCGCGCTCGACGGCGCCCCGGCGATCTACATGGCGACGGCTCGCGTGCCGGCCGACGTCGAGACGGAGCTCCAGGACCGGGTGGTCGCGGCCTTCCCCAACGTCACCGCGATTCCCCTGCGGGGCGTCCTCGAGCGCGTGGCGGAAGTGCTCGACCAGATCTCCTTCGCCGTACGGTTCATGGCGCTCTTCAGCATCGCCGCGGGCCTCGTGGTCATGGCGGGCGCGCTCGCGGCGACGCGCTATCAGCGCCTGTACGAGTCGGTCATCCTCAAGACGCTCGGCGCCACGCGCTGGGCGATCGCGCGCGCGTTCGCCGTCGAGTATGCGTGTCTGGGCGCGACGGCGGGCCTCGGCGGGACGTTGCTGGCGGCGGCCCTCACCTGGATCGTCCTGCGGTTCGTGCTCGATACGCCGTGGACGCTCGAGCCGGAGACGCTGCTGCTGGGCGTGGTCCTGACGACGATCGTCTCGCTCGCGGTCGGTTTCCTCGCCACCGTCCGGCTGCTCGGCCGCAAGCCCCTGTCGGTGCTCCGCCAGGAATGAGCGCCCCGTGATAGTCTTCCCCCGAGTGGCGCGCTGCAGGCCGTCGCGGGGCTGGGGCCCCGCCGGCCGAGGCGCGCCTCTGAATCATGGAGGTGGCGATGTTCAAGCCGCTCGGCCTCGATCACGTCGTCCTGCGGGTTCGCGACCAGGCCCGGTCGCGGCGCTTTTACGAGGATGTGCTGGGCTGCACGCTCGACAAGCTGAACGAGCGGATCTCGCTGATCCATCTGCGGTTCGGCGAGGCCCTGATCGACCTGTTACCCGCCACCGAGGCGGGGCCGGTCGGGCCCGATCACTTCTGCCTGTCGATCCGGTGCGACGATCTCAAGACGGTCGCCGACGCGCTGCGCCGGAAGGCCGTGGTGCTCGAGGGCGACGTGGTCCAGCGCTACGGCGCGTGGGGCGACGGCCCCTCGATCTATCTGCGCGACCCCGACGGGCACATGATCGAGCTCAAGCCGCGGCCCTGATCGAGCTCGATCCGGGGGAAGGTGAAGGGCAATGCTCCGGGTAGCGTCGCCGGCCCGTCGGCTATAATCGGACGAGGAGGGAGCCGAGCGTGCAGATTCGCCTTTCTCGCGACCTCGACGACCACACCCGCGCGGCGGCCCGCCCCATGACCGTCGACGAGTTCCTTGCGCGCTTTCCCGAGGTGCCCCGCGATCTCCGGGAGGAGTCCGTGCTCGAGCGGTACGTGGCGGCCTTCGGCCCGCTGCTCCGGATCGCGCAGAAGCCGTCGCCCTGCGTGGGCGCGGGCGGCGACATGGAGCACGTTTTCTACACGCGCCTGGTGAACGATCTCGCGATCTACGGGATCGGCCTGGCGCGGCGCGACCGGACGCTCGCACGGCTCCAGACCACGCTCGACGCGCACGCGAAGCAACCGGCGACCTTCGGCTGCACGCTCGTGCCCCGCAAGGCGCCCGGCGCGCCGCGCGCGGGCTGCCGCTAGCGCTCGCTGCCGAGCACGTCGCCCACCATCCGCGTCAATCCGTCCGGCGTGAAGGGCTTCTGGAGCAGGGCGGTTCCGGGATCGAGCACGCCGTGATGGACGATCGCGTCGTCCGTATATCCCGACATGTAGAGCACCTTCAGGCCGGGTCGGGTGGGCACGAGGCGGTCGGCCAGGTCGCGTCCGCTCATCTCCGGCATGACGACGTCGGTCAGGAGCAGGTGGATCGGTCCCTGGTGACGCTGCGCGATCTCGAGCGCCTCGCTCGGGCTGCCGGCCGACAGGACGGAGTAGCCGGCGATGCCGAGGACCTCCGTGGTCAGCTCGCGGAGCTCGTCCTCGTCCTCGACGACGAGCACCGTTCCCGACGCCGCGACCGCCGGCGCGTCGGTCTCCCGTGAGGCCACGCCGTCGACCACCGCCGCGACCCGGGGGAGATAGATCCTCACCGCCGTACCCGCCCCCGCCGCGCTCTCGATCCGGATGTAGCCGCCGTGCTGCTTGACGATGCCGTACACGGTCGCGAGCCCGAGCCCCGTGCCCTTGCCGACGCCCTTCGTCGTGAAGAACGGCTCGAAGAGGTGCGACTGGACCTCCGGGTCCATGCCGGTCCCGGTGTCACGCACGCAGAGCATGGCGTGGGGCCCGGCGCTCGAGCCGGCGTGCGCCGCGACGAAGGCGTCGTCGAGCTCGAGGTTGGAGGTGTCGATGGTGAGCCGTCCGCCCTGCGGCATCGCGTCGCGGGCGTTCACCGCGAGGTTCAGGATGATCTGCTCGATCTGCGCGGGGTCGGCTTTCACGCGACCGAGGGTCGGGTCGGGCAGGGTGACCAAGTCGATCGTCTCGCCGATCAGCGGCTTGAGCATCTGCGCCATGCCCGCCACGACGCCGTTGAGATCGAGCACGCGCGGCTGGAGCATCTGCTTGCGGCTGAACGCGAGGAGCTGCTGGGTGAGGGACGCCGCGCGATCCGCCGTCTTCCGGACCAGCTCGAGATCGCGCCGTCGGGGATCGTCGGCCGGCAGCCGGAGCAACAGGAGCTCCGTGCGGCCGGTGATGACCGTCAGGAGGTTGTTGAAGTCGTGCGCCACGCCGCCGGCAAGCCGGCCGACGGCCTCCATCTTCTGGACCTGACGCAGCTGGGCCTCGCTCTGCCGAAGCGCCTCTTCGGCGCGCTTGCGCTCGGTGATGTCCAGCACGGTCGACTGGACCGCCGGCTCGCCCTCCCAGAGGATCTCGGCCACCTGGATGTCGATCCAGATGAGCGAGCCGTCCCGTTGGATCGCCTGGAATTCGTACTGTGGCGGCACCGCATCGCCGCGGAGCCGCGCCGCGCGGTCACTTTCGATCCGCGGCAGCTCGTGCGGCGCGATCCAGGTGCGGCTGTCGAGGCCGACGAGCTCGCTGGTGGTGTCGTAGCCGAGCAGCCGCGCGAACGCCGCGTTGACGAACAGCGTGACCCAGTTCCGGTGGATGTGGATGCCCTGGATCGAGCCCTCGACCAGCGTCCGATAGCGTCGCTCGCTCTCTCGCTCGCGGGCGAAGAGCTGGGCGTTCCGGATGGCGACGGCGGCTTCGTCGGCGAGCCGCAAGAGGGTGGCCTCGTCGTGATCGGTGAACGGGCGGTGCGAGCGGTTCGCGACGTAGAGCAGCCCGACCACGCGCTCCTCGCTCTTGATCGGCACCACCATGGCGGTGACGCTCTCGTCCCGCCCGACGGCGCCGAGATACTCCTTGCCGAAGGCGGGATCACTCAGGTAGTCGTCGGTCCGAACCGGGCGGCCGGTCAACAACGCCTGGCCGCCGAAGCCCTTGCCCGGCTCGATCGTGAAGGTGCGGTCCGGGGTGTACCGCGAGCCGGCCCGGTGGCGGACGGTGACGGCGCCCGTGTCGCCTTCGCGGAAGCCGATCATCGCCAGGTCGCTTCCGACGAGCTCCCTGGCGCTGTCGGTGATCCGACGGAGCACCGTATCGATGTCGAGCGACGCGGTGATCGCTTGCGCGACGCCCGCGAACACCTCCGACTCCCGGCGCCGTCGCTCGCTCTCCTCGTACAGGCGGGAATTCTCCAGCGCGAGGGCGGCCTGATCGGCGAACGCCTGCAGGAGCTCAACCTGCCGGTCGGAGAAGGGGCCGACGTCATCGCGATACGTGACGAGGGCGCCGAGCACCCGCTCACCGACCAGGAGCGGCACGGACAGCACCGCCCGGTAGCCCTCGGCCTCGACCGCGGCGCGCGTGGACGCCGTGAGGTCGAACGCCGGGTCGTTGAGCAGGTCCGCCGACCAGACCGGCCGCCGCTCCGCGATCGCGGTGGGCGTGGTCCCGTCACGCGGATGCAGGGGCCGCATGGCCGGAAACGCCCGGCTCATTCCGCGGCTCGCCGCGAACAGCGTCGTGGTGCCGGGCCGGTTCGCGTCCACCAGCGCGACCGCGGATCGCTGAGTGCCGAGCAGCGCGCAGGCGCGGTCGACGACGAACGACAGGATCTTCTGGAGCTCCAGGGACGACGCGATCGCGCTGCCGAGCTCCGTGAGCGCCTCGGCCGCCTGACGCCGGGCCGCGTTGTCGGCGAACAGCCGCGCGTTGTGGATCGCCACGGCGGCGTGATCGGCGAGCCGGAGCAAGATCTGCTCGTCGCGGTCGGTGAGGGCGCGGTCGTCCCGGTTGGCGACCGCGAGGAACCCCTCGACGCGCTCGTCGATCTTGATCGGGACCGCCATGTAGGCTCGCATGGCCTCTTCGCGGGCGACCGCCGTGAACTCCGAACCGATCCGCGCGTCCTCGAGATAGCAGTCCGTGCGGAACGGGCGGCCGGTCGCGAGGACCTGGCCGCCGGCGCCCTGGCCGGGCGCGATCCGCAACGAGCGATACTCGTCGTATCGCGTGCCGGGCCACTGGCGGAAGACGACGGCATCGGTGCCGGGATCGCGGAGCGCGATGAACGCCATGTCGCTCCGACAGACCTCCCGAGCCCCCTCGGCGATCCGCTGCAGCACGGTCGCGAGGTCGAGCGACGTGTTGACGGTGCGGACGACCGTCGCCAGGAGCTCGGCCTCGAGCTGTCGCCGGCCCGCGTCCTCGTAGAGCCGCGCGTTCTCGATGGCGATGGCGGCCTGGTCGGCCAGGAGCCCCGCCAGGTTCTTCTCCTCGGCGGTGAAGTCGCCCCGGCGGCCGAAGGCGACGATCAGCGCGCCGACCGCTCGGTCGTGGTGGATGAGGGGCAGCGCGATGCACGCGTGCAGATCGCTCGTCTCGGCGAGCGCGCGATGCCGCCAGCGCGGATCGACCTGGATGTCCTCGAGGTACTCGGGCCGGCGCGAGGCGAGGACGGCGCCGGCGATGCTGGCGTCACGCGGGACGGGGACGGTGCGGACCGTCCTCCCCGCCAGTGCCGGCCCGGCCCAGAAGCTGCCGCCCTCGCGCAGCGCCTCGCCGCCGCGGTCCACCCAGACGTAGGCCATCTTCGCCTTCAAGAGGATGGTGGCGGCCTCGGCGATGCCGCGGAACGCGGCGTCGCTGTCGGTCGCCGACGTCATCAGCCGCGTCAGCCGGCTGAGCGTGGTCAGGCGCTCGGCGCGCTCGTCCGCCTGCCGAGACCCCCCCGCGCGGACCCCCGCGGCCTTCCGCGCGCGCCGCGCGTGCTTGGGTCGCTGCGACTTACTCAATGTCGACGTGCAATCGCGCGTGCGCCCGGCGGAGTGCGTGCTCGACGGCGGCCGGCGTCTCGGCGCGGGCGAAGATGAACCCGAGATACTGCCAGCCCTCGGGAAGCGGCACCACCTCCTGGCCCGGGTGCATCGTGATGGCGACTTCCTCGATGCCGTCGACCGCCGCGGCGTCTGCGGTGCCGCCGACCCCGATCAGGCGGCCCGCGCGTGGGATCGGAATCATCATGACGCCGGCGGCCCGCCGCTCGCGCTCGAGCGATTGCAGTGGGCGGCCCAGGGCGTGACTCAGGATGAGCTCCTCGAGGCTCAGCCCGGTTCCGAAGCGAAGGGTGCGCGAGCAGAGCCCGCCGATCGAGCGCGCGGCGACCTCCAGGACGAACGGGCCGCGGTCGTTCTCGCGCAGCTCCGCGTGGATCGGCCCCTCGGTGAGCCCGAGGGCCGAGCAGGCGTCACGAGTCACCGCCGCGATGCGGGCCTGCTCGGTCTCGGGCCGCCGGGACGGCGTGACGTAGATCGTCTCCTCGAAGAACGGGCCCTCGAGCGGGTCCGGCTTGTCGAAGAGCGCCAGGACGTGGAGGGTCCCGCCCACCAGCAGCCCCTCGAGCGCGACCTCGCGACCGGGGATGAACTCCTCGACGAGCAACGCCCTGCGCGCCTCGCCCGGCAGGGCCGCGTCGGCGGTCTCGAGGATCGCCGCGATGCGGCGGAAGGCGGCCACGAACTCCTGCGCGTCGTTCGCGCGGATCACGCCGCGACTGGCCGAGAGCGCCAGCGGCTTGAGGACGCAGGGATACTCGACGCCCTGGGCCAGCGCCGCGGGATCGTCGGCGAGCCTCACCAGCTGGAAGCGGGGCACCGGCACGCCGGCGCTGGCGAGGCACCGACGCATCGCGTGCTTGTCGCGCGCGACGCTGGCGGCGGGCAGGGAGTTCGCTTTGAGTCCTAGGCGCTGGCTGATGGCGGCGGCGACGACCGTGGTAGGGTCGTCCACCGCGACGACGGCGTCGATCGGTCGCCGCCGCGCGAACCGGGCGATCGTCTCCGCGCTCGCCAGCGGATCGCCGAAGTCGAGGGTGACGAGCGAGTCGGGCGCCAGCTCTTGCAGCGTGCTCGGCCGCTCGGACGCGCACACGAGCTCGACGCCCAGCTTGGTCGCGGCGTCGACGAAGGCCTCGGTCCGATACGTGGTGGTGGGCAGGAGAAGCAGCAACCGGCTCCGCGAAGTCGGCACCAGCGTCTCCGGCCCACGCCGAGGCGTGAAGCTACGCTTTGCCGGGTGTGTAGTAGGGGTTGTTGCCGGCGGCGTGGTCGGTCGTGTCCAGGACCTCGGCGACTTCGGGGATCTCTTCCTTGATCAGCCGCTCGATGCCCGACTTCAGCGTGACGTCCGCGGCGCCACAACCCTGGCAGCCGCCGCCCATCTGAAGATAGACACGGTTGTCCTGCACGTCGATCAGCTCGACGTACCCGCCGTGGCCGGCCACCGCGGGGTTGATCATCGAGTCGATCAGCTCCTGGACGCGGGTCTTGAGTTCTGCGCTCATGACGGCACCTCTCAAATCGATACTGTACCCGAGTTTACGCTCAGGGCCAACTGGCCCTCGGTGGGCTCCGCTCAGCAGAACCAGGGTTCGGTCAGCCGCGGCGGCCGCTTTCGATCACTTGCCGGCGCCGAGAAGGGTCGCGACGCCACGCCGGCGGTTCGGTCCGCCAGCTCGCGCACGCGGTGGAACGTGGCGGCGGCGTCTTCGCGCCGGTCGGCGCCGGTGGCGACCGCGGACGACACCTCGCGGTGCAGCGCGTCAATGCGCGGGTCGGGGTGCGTCCAGCGGTGATAGAGCTGATCCTCGACCAGCTCACCCAGGAACGGGCGCAGCGCCGGGCTCTCGAGCAGGAGCGAGCCGGGTGGGACCAGGAGCCGGATCGAGTACTGGACGGGATCGATGGCGTCGACGAGCTGGTGGGCCTCGACGAAGTCCAGCAGCTCCCGGTAGTCCTCGAGCGTCGTCCACGGAGTGAAGGGCACCCACGTGGGGCGCAGCGCGATGCCGGCCGCGGGCACGAGCTGCACTGCCGTTTCGATGTCGGCGCGTGTATGACCCTTGTCCAGGTGCGCCAGGACGGTGTCGCTCAGCGACTCGGCGGCGGAGACGACGAACGCACAGCCGAGCCGGGCGAACTCGGGCAGCCGGTCGGGATGGCGCAGCAGGTGCTCGATCTTCGCCGTGAAGTCGAAGGTGAGCCGCGGGAACGCGGCGTGGAGTGCCCGCACGACCGCCAGGGCGTGTCCGGGCCCGTTGAGGAAGTCGGGGTCGCCGAACGTGATGTGGGTCGCGCCGGCGTCCACCTGCTGGCGGATGTCCGCGAGCAGCACCTCGACGGGCACGACGAAGAAGCGCCCGCCGTAGACGGGAGGGATGGGACAGTGCCGGCACAGGTGCTTGCAGCCGCGGCTGGCCTCGACGTAGCCCACGAGCTCCAGCCGGCCGTCGCGCTCCAGGTGCGCGTACTTCTTCAGCGACGGGAGACTCGCTCGACTCGGCACTGGAAAGTCCAGCTTGGCGAGCACGGGTCGGCGCGGGAGGGAGGCGGAACGGGCGGGGGCCCGCGGGGGCACGCGGCCGGCTCCGTCACCCACTCGCCCGCTGCCGCAGCTCTGCGAGCTGCGGGCGGGACTCGGGGG
>Ga0137403_10002154_pt1 | contig 24188 bp, 20 predicted proteins | sample CZOMad2_1_16fung_FD_122057 | JGI IMG/M metagenome (GOLD analysis project Ga0137403, IMG submission 122057) | Vadose zone soil fungal communities from Angelo Coast Range Reserve, California, USA - CZOMad2_1_16fungal (Hybrid Assembly) | ecosystem: Environmental > Terrestrial > Soil > Vadose zone...
CTAACTTCTTTGTTTAGTGGGATGGTACTAGAACTCTGTCGGTCAGGTCATTCCTGTATATTCCATAAATTGTATGTCAACTGCTCATGGTCTACCAGATTATGAAGCCTCAAAGAATTCTTTATAGTCGGATATTGCCGTGCACATATCTCGGAGGTGAGGGTTGATTAGCCGAGACGCTTGAACACAGCAGTGATGCCCTTCGAGAATGTTGCTTCTGGAGCGATTAGGCTAACGACCAGAAATCCATCGGTCGGAAAGTCATAGAAGTGACCGGGGTGAACATATACATTCTGGGAAGTCAGAAGTTCGAGGGCGAGATCTTCATCGGTTCGAATCGCAGGAACGCGCAGCACCGCGTACCAACCGCCTTCCACGGAGAGCCGGCTGCACGCGTTCTGCCTGGCCAACTGACGATCCAGCTCCGCAAGATTTTCGCGGACGCGTGACAATAACTGCTCCTGAAAACCGCGGCGTTGCTCCAGGAACGCAGGCATCGCCAGTTGCACCGGCGCGTTCGGCGAGAGGTACGTGTCAGCGATCACTTCGAGCCGCCCGACCACTTCCCTTTTCAAATCCTGCGGTCCGCTCACGACCAACCAGGCAGTCTTCATTTGCGGTAGGCCTGCAATTTTAGAAAGCCCGCTCAAGGTAAAAGTAAGAACCCCGGAATTCGTCGCGAAGCTCTCAGCGCGGCTTCCATCCAGCGCAAAATCGAGGAACACTTCGTCGGCGATTATGGCCATGTGACGCACCGAGCAGATGGCATTCAACTTCGTCATCTCCGAAGGCTTGGTGAAATGCCCCGTCGGATTATTCGGGTGAACGACGATCACCGCACGCGTCCGCGCAGTAAGGGCCTGCTCCAGGGCATGAAAATCGATCTGCCATTCATTGTCGTAAATGAGCGGATAGCGCACCAGCTTGACGTCCTGGATTTCCGCCAGAAAATCAAAGAGCGGATAACTCGGTGAAGGAATCAGGACTTCATCACCAGGATTGCAGAGCGTTCGAAAGGCATAGGTGTATCCTTCGCTCGTGCTGGTCGTAAGGAAAATGTCCTCGACGGAAACAGCTTCGTTCCGAGCCGCGTAGTAACCGGCGACAGCCCGGCGCGCGGACTCCAGTCCCCTTGGATTTGGTTCGTAGCGCAGCGCCTCAGTATTCCTCAGTGCCTCCAGAATGGCTTGGCTGTCATACGAAAAACCGCATTCCGTGGGATTCGAAACGGTAAGATCGAGCAGCGGCTTCCCGGCGGCGCGATGCGCCGCAAGCGCTTCGCTGAGCCGGTTCGGCGTCAGATCCCAGTTGGTGCGATCCGCAAACATGAATGATTCAAACAGGGTCATTCGAATCGTGCTGCAGCATTATATCCATCGCACTGGAAAATCCACATGGCGTCCGGCTCACGTATACTGAATGCCGCAGGATGGAAGCCATGAGCGCATCTTCACAGGCCAACCCCCTCGCAGAGCCCGTGCCGCAGATGGATTTGGCGGCGCAGTATGCGGCGATTGGCGCCGAGATTCGAACGGCCATCGATCGCGTGATGGCGTCGCAGCAGTTCGTCCTTGGCCCCGAAGGAGCCGCGCTGGAAGTGGAGATCGCCAATTTATGCGGCGTGGCCCACGGTGTGGGAGTTGGTTCCGGGACCGACGCGCTGGTATTGGCCTTGCGAGCCTGCGGTGTGCGAGCGGGTGACGAAGTGCTTCTTCCCTCGTTCACGTTTGTGGCCACTGGCAGCGCCGTGAGTGCGCTCGGCGCAAAACCCGTTTTCGCGGACATCCGGCCGGAAACCTACAACATCGATCCTGCTGAACTGGAGCGCCGCGTCACGCCCCGCACCCGCGCGATCGTGGTCGTCCACCTCTACGGCCTCCCGGCGGACATGGATCCCATCCTGGCGTTCGCGAAGGCGCACCGCTTGCCTGTGATCGAGGACAATGCCCAGGCGATCGGCGCTTCCTATAAAGGCCGACCGACCGGGTCGCTGGGCGATGCCGCGTGCCTCAGTTTCTATCCCACAAAGAATCTGGGCGCTTACGGCGACGCGGGCATGGTCGTTTCGAATTCGCCGGAACTCTCGGAGCGCATTCGAACGCTGCGCAACCACGGCCAGACGGCGAAATATTTCAGCAGCGAGCCGGGCTGGAACAACCGCTTGGACGAAATCCAAGCCGCAGTTCTGCGCGTGAAGCTGCGGCATCTTTCGAATTGGCAACGCGCGCGCCAGGCGAACGCGGCCGAGTACTCGCGTCTATTCCGCGAGGTCCGGGGCGTGATGCCGCCATTCGTGCCGGAAGGTTTCGAACACGTCTATCACCAATACACCATTCGAATCGAACGGCGCGACGCGCTGCAACAATTTCTGAGCGAGCGAAAAATCGGAAGCACCGTCTATTATCCGTATCCATTACATCTGCAGCCGCTCTACGCATCGCTCGGCCACAAAGTAGGCGACTTTCCTCATTCTGAACGCGCTGCGCAAGAGGTGCTTTCGCTCCCGATGTATCCCGAATTGCGCAAAGACCAAATCGCGCGCGTCGTCGAAGCCATTGCCGATTTTGTGAAGTGCTAAATTTTTTCGCCGCTGATTTGAATCATTTTCCCAGGTACAGCAGCACCAGCAGAAAAACCCACAACCCGTCCATGAAATGCCAGTAGTAGGACGCTATCTCCGCAGCGACAGACAGCGAGACGCTCGTCTTCTCGAACTTGCGGAAGGAAACGTAGAGGAGTGCGCCGACGCCGCCCAGCAGATGGACCGCATGTGCACCAGTGAAAATGTAAAAGAAGCTGCTGGCTTGGTTGCTGGCAATGTACACGCCTTGCGCCACGAGCTGGCGCCAGGCAATCAATTGTCCCGCAACAAATAGGAGCCCCAGGCCGGTGGTAAACAGCCAGAACTTTCTGAAACCGGATGGATCCGCGAGCGAGAGCCGCCGCCGAGCCGCTTCCAGAGTGAAACTACTTGCGAGAAGAACCAGCGTGTTCGCCCAGAGTAGACGCGGCAGATGCACAGTCACCCAAACGTCGCTGCCGTGCCGCAGAACGAGGAATGCACTGGCGAGCGCCATGAAGAACATCAGTATGGATACGAGAGCGATCGTGATTGCCGTGGAGTAGCGCTTGGACGAGGAAGATTGTTTGCGACGACGATTGTCGTTGTCCCCGCCGCCATCGTCACCGTCGTCGCCTCCCGCGGGCGGTTTTCCACCACCGCCACCGCCGATGTCTTCAATGATGAGTTCGATTTCTGGAGCTGAGGTTGTTCCCGGCATGGTGAACTTCCAGTTCCTCGATCAGCGCGCCTTTACTACTTCTTCGGGCGACAGGTGCTGCGGCACGAAATCTTCGGCGACGCCAGGCACGCTGAATTCGTAAGCCCCACGATACACCACCGGGCCGGTTGGGCCAAAATCTCCAGTGGGCGGCGGAGAAGGGAGGGTCCATTCGAGGGTTGTCGCGCGCCAGGGATTGCGTTGCTCCACTTTTTCGCCGCGGAAAAGACTCCAGAGAAAATTGACGAGAAAAATTCCTTGCGCGAAGACCATGAGGATTGCAGCGACAGTGATGAACGCGCGGACGGGCCCGACCATCGCGGCGATTGCAGCCGCACGACTGCCGGAGTAAATGTTGCTGTGCGAGAGGAGTCCGAGCCAGTGCATGGGCATGAAGACGAGGTAGACGCCGGCAAAGGTGAGCCAGAAATGAATCTTGCCGAGCGACTCGTTGAGACGGCGGCCGAAGAGTTTGGGAAACCAGAAAAACAGCGCGCCGAGGATGGCGAACGTGGCCGCGACGCCCATGACGAGATGGAAATGTCCGGTGATGAATTCGTCGCTGACGGCCGCGGCGGCGAGATCGTGGCCGGCGAGGAAGATTCCCGAAATTCCGCCGGCCAGGAAGAGCGAAACGAAACCAACGGCGAATAACATGGAAGTGTTGAGCTGGATGCGCGCGTTCCAGAGTGTGCCGAGCCAACTGATCAAGAGGATCGCGGCAGGCAGACCGAGTGAGGAAGCCAGGAGCGAAAAGACCAGTGGGGAAAACGGGTTCATACCGCTCGAAAACATGTGCTGGCCCCAAACGCAAAAACCGAAGACGCCGACGCCGCACAATGCCAGAACCACGAGGCGTTCCATCCAAACGGGCTTGCGGGAAAACGTGGAGATGAGATGGGTGGTGAGTCCGAAGCAAGGGAGCATGGCGATGTAGACTTCGGCTTGCGCGAAAAACCAGAAGAGGCGCTGCCAGAGCACCGGAAGAAAATTCGCCACAAAACTTGCGGGTTGTCCGGCAAGAAAATTCAGCGGCGGAAAAAAGTGCGTGCTTAAAAGACGATCCGACAACAAGCAGACGGACGCGGCGAGGAGGATACTGAAAATCAACGTGCTCAGAATGGCGTTGATGAACCAGGCCCAAACGGTCAGCGGGAGCCGCGGCAGGGTCATGCCCTTGGCGCGCAAATCGATAGTGGTGACGCTGAAATTGATTCCGCTGCAGAGTGAGGCGAGGCAGAAAAGCGCCACGCTGGCAACCCAGAGGGTGATTCCGGTTTCCGGGGCGGCCAGGAACGCGACGGTCAAACCGAAGAGCGAGGCGGCGGTGGCCCAGAAGGAGAGCCGGTTCAGCTTGGGGAACGCCATTTCGCGCGCGCCGATTTGCAGCGGCAGGAAATAGTTGCCAAAGCCGGCTTGCGGCGCGGCGGTCAGCACCAAAAAGACCATGAGCGAGCCGTGGAACGTAGTGAGAGCGGCGTAGCGTTCGAGAGAGGACCCGGACAAAAACGGAAGTCGTATGCCGGGCCAGACGAGATGGATGCGCATGAGCAGCGACATGGCCAGGCCGAGAAAAACGCTGAACAGCGCGAGCCAGAGATAGTTCAACCCGATCACTTTGTGGTCGGTGCTGAGCAGAGTGCGCGCCAGGAAGCCGCTCCGTGGCGCCTCCGGTTGGTTTGCTGTGCTGTCGTCGTTGGCCATGGAAGCGGGACAAATAGAATACATCGGGGAGGAAAAGGCAAGGGCGACGGAACGTCGGAAGGTCGGAACGTCGCCACGTCTGAACGTCTGAACGTCGGCACGTCCGAACGTCGGGAGGGAGAAAACCATTGGAAGGTCGAAGAGTTGGAGAGTCGGAGGACGCAGCAGTGGCCGGGATAGTCTTGGCCGCGATAAGCTGGCCGGCATGTTCCCCTCCAAACAGCGGGCGGGGTCGAACCATTTTGGGAAGAGTTGGTATACACCCGGCAATTTTGAGAAAGAGTGTGGGACCCTTTGATTGCAAAAGACTTGTGAAACATTCTTGGTGCAAAGAGCGACAAAAGAGAGCGTCTAAATGTCTCACCGTCTAAACGCCCGGAAGTCGGAACGGCGAGCCGGGGAGGGAGCTGGTTAACAATAACACCCCCCACCCCCCTGTTTTTTGTAAGTGTTGCATCTAAAGGATTTAGCTTTGGCGTAAGTCTTTTGTTTGCAACACTTGCGGGGAGATCCATAAGTGTTGCCGCTAAAGGACTTACGCGGACGAAGTGTTGGCGAGAAAGTAACTGGATAGGGGCTGAAGATTTTGAAAGAGTTAGAAGGACCGCATGGCGGGCACGCATGGTTCGCGGGCACAGAGAGATCGTGCCGACTTAACAGCACAATTATAGCATATCGGTACAGTATGTCAATGATTACTTATGAGGTTGAGGGGAAAGGAGTTAGGGGAGGAAAAACTGGAAATTGGAAACTAGAAACCAGAATTCAGAGGGAAAGAGATGGGAGACGCGAGTCAAGTTCACAAAACCAAGGAGGGAAGGTTGAACGTTGTGCACCTATCCAGTCCAGGGTGGGACCGTAATTAGTTGTTGATGACGAATAATAAGTTGTATATGATGAGGAGGAGGTGTTTCATGCGAAGCCCAAAGGAACTGACGCGAGCGGAGATCGTTCGCGCCGCCAATAATTTCCGCTGGACGAGAAAAGGGACAAAATGGACGGTGATTGTTGGCGAAAGAGAGCTTCCGGCGCGCCCGCTGGTTCTTGAGGCCGCGGGTGTTCCTCCGAATGACCCGACAAACTCGCATCAGGCAGTCGAGATATTGCGTAGGCTGGGATTTGAGACTCGCTACACCAGGGAGCAGCCGGAAGGGACAAACAAGAGAGAGGAGTCAAAGGAGACAAGGGAGGGGTTAGGCTCGATTCTGGAGATCGCTTCGGCTGCGACAACGGAAGTGCCCGAAGACGAGTGGGATCGCGTCCCGGACGATTTGTCAATCAATGTTGATCATTACCTTTATGGCAGCAAGAAGGCCGGAAAATGAAGCAAATCTTCGCCGACACCGGCTATTGGATCGGCTTGGTGAATCCGAGGGACCAGATTCATCAGAAGGTCATAAAGATAACTCAGCAGCTTACTTCGGTGAGGCTCCTAACCACCGAAATGGTGCTGGTGGAGATGCTGAACAGTTTCAGTGATAGTCCATTCCGCCGGGCGGTGGCCGGCATGGTCCTGAAACTCCGTAACGACGGAAACGTGAGGATCGTTCCGCAGACATCGGAACAATTTGAGAGCGCGCTGCGGCGCTACAAGCAAGCGGCGGATAAGAGCTGGAGCCTGACGGATTGCGCGAGCTTTCAGGTGATGGAAGCGGAGCAGATTCAAGCGGCGTTGACGCATGACCAGCACTTTGCGCAAGCGGGATTTGAGACGTTGCTGCGCTGAGGGGAGTGTCTTGCGGTTCGGGCGCGGACGCAAAAAACGACGCCCCGGGCCGCTCGGCCGCACACCAGTCACTTGCCACTTTTCATCAACCTGACCCGGTCAATATACTTCGCGGTTCTGTTGGCGCGTTTTTGGTCCGTGGAGTGAACGCCCTTGAAGTGACCACTCTGGCGTGTGAGACGCCGGAGGTGAGGCGGCAACATTCTGATCATGAGTACCTCGATATCGTGGATAAGACTCCTGTCCTTGATGACATACCAACTGAAGAGGTCCCAAGCGTTCCCCTTGCGTTTGCTGCTATCTGCAGCCCTGAGCCGGCTTCGAATCTTTCCCTTACCGATATAGACCGGCGTCGATCCGTCATAAAGAATGTACACGCCGAATCCACCTTCACTGCCGGCGGGGACATCATTCATGTTTTCGTCGTTTCGTGCCCACATTTCGCCGAACCTTTTGACTAGTCCCATTAAAATCTCCCTTCGGACATCCTCCTCTCGCCAGCGTCTTTCCGTCAAGGATGCGCAAGGACGCGCGTGCGGGCGGATGCAAACGGCAGACGCGTGAGCTAAGATGAACGGCAGAGAGGAATTTTGATGAGTGCGACGATACCGCGGACGGCGGCGGGAACGATGGCGGAGGCTGGATTGAGCAAGGGGCCGTTTCGGGCGGCGCGGGGGACGGAGATTTCCTGCAAAGGCTGGCAGCAGGAAGCGGCGCTGCGCATGCTGATGAATAACCTCGATCCGGAAGTGGCGGAGAAGCCGGAAGATTTGGTGGTGTACGGCGGGACGGGCAAGGCGGCGCGGAATTGGGAAAGCTTTCATGCGATTGTGAAGTCGCTGCGGGAGTTGGCGAACGACGAAACGTTGCTGGTGCAATCGGGCAAGCCGGTGGCGGTGTTTCGGACCCATGAGTATGCGCCGCGCGTTTTGCTGTGCAATTCGAATTTAGTTGGGCATTGGAACAGTTGGGACAAGTTTCACGAGTTCGATCGCGCGGGCTTGATGATGTATGGCCAGATGACGGCCGGGAGCTGGATTTACATCGGCACGCAAGGAATTTTGCAGGGGACCTACGAGACATTCGCGGCGGCGGCGCGGCAGCACTTTGGCGGGACGCTGGCCGGAAAACTTGTGGTGACCGGCGGAATGGGCGGAATGGGCGGCGCGCAGCCGCTGGCCGCGACAATGAATGGAGCGGCGTTTCTGGGAATTGATGTCGACCCGGAGCGAATTAAGAAGCGGCTGAAGGCGGGCTACTGCGACGTGATGGTCACTTCGCTCGATGAAGCGCTGCGCATATTGAAGAACGCGGTGCGCAAAGGCGAGGCGACGTCGGTTGGATTGGTTGGAAATTGCGCGGACGTGATTCCGGAATTGGCGAAGCGCGGAGTTGTGCCGGATTTGCTGACGGATCAGACGAGCGCGCACGATCCGATCGGCGGATATGTACCGAATGGGATGTCTCTCGAAGCCGCGCTCGAGCTGCGGAAGAAAGATAGCGCCGAATATCAGAAGCGATCGCTGGCAGCGATGGCCGAGCATGTACGAGGAATGTTGGCGCTGCAAAAGCTTGGGGCGGTGACGTTCGACTACGGCAACAATATTCGAACGTTTGCATTTCAGCAGGGCGTGAAGAACGCGTACGACTTTCCTGGATTTGTGCCCGCGTACATCCGGCCCCTGTTTTGCGAAGGCAAGGGACCATTTCGGTGGGCAGCACTGTCGGGCGAGCCGTCGGATATTGCGCGGACCGACAAGCTGGTCTTGGAAATGTTTCCGGAGCATGAACATTTGCGGCGCTGGATTACGCTGGCGCAGAAACGGGTGCGATTCCAGGGCCTGCCTTCGCGGATTTGCTGGCTGGGTTACGGCGAGCGCGACAAGTTTGGCCTTGCACTGAATGACCTGGTGGCGAAGGGCGAGTTGAAAGCTCCGGTCGTAATTGGCCGCGACCACTTGGATTGCGGATCGGTGGCGTCGCCTTACCGCGAAACGGAATCGATGCTCGATGGTTCGGATGCGATTGCGGACTGGCCGTTGTTGAATGCGCTGGTGAATACGGCAAGCGGCGCGTCGTGGGTCTCGATTCACAATGGCGGTGGCGTGGGAATCGGATACTCGCAACATGCGGGGCAAGTGACCGTAGCAGACGGAACCAAAGAGATGGCAACGCGCATCGAGCGTGTGCTAACGAACGATCCGGGCATGGGCGTCGCGCGGCATGTGGACGCCGGTTATCCCGACGCGATTGCGTTTGCGAAGAAGCACAACGTGAAAGTGCCTATGCTGTAGTTGAAACGATCGATGGCCCTTATACCTTCCAACGAATGATTAGCGTTTAAGCTGCACAAATGCAGGTAATTTCAGGAGCAGGCAAATAATTTCGGGAGAGAGGCGACATGTACGTAGTCTTGGGAGCGACAGGCAATACGGGAGCGGCAGCGGTGAAAGCGCTGATTGCGAAGGGCGAGAAAGTGCGCGCTGTGGGCCGGGACGCTGCGAAGATCACGCGGATGTTCGGCGATGGCGCCGAAGCCTTCGGCGCGGATGTGACGGACGCGGCAGCGTTGACGCGCGCGTTCAATGGCGCAGCCGCAGTGTACGTGATGATTCCGCCGCAGGTGAATGCTCCGGATTTTCTGGCGATGGGCAGCCGAATCAGCGACGCGATTACCGACGCGGTCAAAGCGTCCGGCGTCACGCACGTGGTTTTGTTGAGCAGCATTGGGGCCCAGCGCGATGAGAAGACCGGCCCGATCGTCGGGCTGCATCAATTTGAGCGGAAGTTGGCAGCCGTGCCAGGGCTGAACCTGCTGGCGCTCCGGCCAGTCTCCTTTATGGAAAATTATTTGATGGCGATCAGCCTGATCCAATCGATGGGATTTATCGGCAATGGGATCAAGGGCGACATGAAGATGCCGATGATCGCAGCGAGCGACATCGGACGCCACGCCGCGAACGCATTGGTGGCGCGGGACTTTACCGGGATGCAAGTGCGTGAACTGCTCGGCCCGAGGGAATATTCGCAGGATGACGCCGCACGGATTCTCGGCGCGGAAATCGGGAAACCCAAATTGTCGTACCAGCGCTTTCCGTCATTCATGGTTGAACAAGCGCTGAAGCAGATGGGGTTGCCGGGAAAGACGGCAGCATTGATGAGTGAGATGAACGACGCGTTGAATGATGGGCTGCTGAATCCGCAAGAAGCGCGCTCTGAAAGAAACACGACGCCGACAACGTTAGAGGCCTTTGCCAAAGACGTGTTCGCACCCGCGTACAACGCCAAATCCGCGAAGGCATAACTGACGCGGTGGCGAGTAGGCAAAATAGAGCAAGGTTCGTCATAATTACCAGATCTTGAGCGATTCCCTTCTCATTACAGGAGCGTCGCAGCTTTTGACGATCGCGGGGCGGGTTCCGCGGCGCGGTCGCGCGTTGTCCAGGCTAGGTATCATTCGCGATGGCGCCGTGCTGGTGCACGAGGGCACGATCGCGGCAGTCGGTACAACAGCGAAACTGGAAAAACTGGCCGCGGCGCGTAAAGCCGAGAAACTGGACGTCGGCGGCAGAGTCATCCTACCGGGCTTCGTCGATTCGCACACACATCTGATTCACGCGGCTAGCCGCGCGGAAGAATATGAACTGAAGATTCGGGGCGCAAGCTACGAAGAGATTGCTCGAAAGGGCGGCGGGATCCTCAATTCGGTCAAGAAACTGCGAGCGGCGACGAGCGAGCAACTAAGGCGGAGGGCGAACGCGGCGTTGGAGATTTTCGCGGCGCACGGCACGACTACGATCGAAGCGAAAAGCGGATACGGCCTGGACGTTGCAAGCGAACTGAAAATTCTTTCGCTGCACAAAGAACTGGGCGCGGCACAGCCGATCGAGATTGTTTCGACGTTCCTCGGCGCGCATGTTGTGCCGCCGGAGTTTCGCGCGAAAGCGGAAGGACCAAGCGAATACGTGAAGCTGTTGACCGACTGGCTTATTCCGGAGGTTGCGGCGAACGGCCTCGCCGAATATTGCGACGTGTTTTGCGACCGGGGAGCTTTCTCGCGAGCGCAGTCAAAACAAATTCTGGCAGCAGGCTGGGAAAATAGCCTCGTTCCGCGGTTGCATGCCGAGCAATTGACTCATACAGGCGCGACGCAACTTGCCGTCGAACTTGGCGCCGCGAGTTGCGACCACTTGGAGCAGGTGAATGGCACCGACATTCGAGCTCTCGCCAAGTCAAACACCGTTGCTACGCTATTGCCCGGTTGCGATTTTCATCTTGGGCTAAAGCAATATGCCCCAGCGAGGAAGTTAATCGACGCGGGCGCGATTGTGGGTCTGGCGACCGACTACAATCCCGGCACGAGCCCGACTGCAAGTATGCCGATGGTCCTGTCGCTGGCATGCACGCAATTACGCATGACTCCCGCCGAGGCGATCGTGGCGGCCACTTACAACGCCGCCTACTCTCTTGGCCGGCACAAACGAATCGGTTCCATCGAGGTTGGCAAACAAGCGGATTTGGCCGTGTTCGAAGTGGAAGACTACCGGGAAATTCCTTACTATTTTGGAGTGAACACTTGTTGGCTGACTTTAAAGAGCGGAAGAGTGATTTATGCCGCCATCTAAACCGACACCGAACTTCAAGAAGCAGGTGAAAGTGACGGTCATTCCGCCGAGCAAGAAGCCGCGGAAAACGTTCTTTGAGGAATATTATTACAATGTTTTAGCAGCTGAGTGCGTCGGTGTGTCAATACTGGTGGGCGCGGGAGGCATGGGCTTTTATCGCGGCACGCTGGTAGGCTTGTTGGTTACGGCGCTCACGGCTGTGCTGTGGCAATTCCGGCAGTTCGCGAGATTTAAGGGCGCTCCGCGCGTAAACTTGCGACTCGCGCCACCAAAGCCTGCACTCAAGCCCATTCGGCCCGCAAAACGGCCGCCGGCTCCAGTAGGGAAGGACGGAAAGAAAATATTTCCGCCCAGCTATTTTCCGCCGCTGAGGGATAAGAAAACAAAGCAATGAAACGACTAATCGAGTGTGTGCCGAATTTTTCCGAAGGGCGAGATGCGGCGAAGGTGGACACGCTTGTGGGCGTAATGAGCAGCGTGCCGGGTGTGTACGTGCTCGACCGGGAAATGGACGCGGACCACAACCGGTGCGTGATTACGCTGGCGGGCGAACCCGACGCTGTAGGCGAGGCGGCGATTCTCGGCGCAGGCAAGGCAATGGAATTGATCGACATGAACACGCACACCGGCGCGCACCCGCGAGTTGGGGCAACGGATGTCGTGCCCTTCATTCCAGTGGATGGCGTGACTATTGAGGATTGCGTGGCGCTGGCAAAGCGCGTTGGAAACGAAATCTGGAAACGCTATCGCATCCCGATCTTCTTTTATGAAGCGGCAGCGACGCGGCCTGACCGCGTGAATCTGGAGAATGTTCGACGGGGGCAGTACGAAGGTCTGCGCGAAGAATTGAAGAAAAATCACGATCGCCAGCCAGACGTTGGCGACCCGAAGCTGCATCCCACGGCAGGAGTAACGGTGGTCGGCGCGCGGAAATTTCTGGTGGCATATAACGTCAACCTCAACACGTCTGATATTTCCGTTGCAAACAAGATCGCCAAGGCGATTCGGTTTTCTAACGGCGGTCTGCGTTATGTTAAAAGCATGGGCGTCGAGTTGAAGGCGCGGAATCTGGCTCAGGTGTCTATTAATTTGACGGACTATGAGCAGACCCCAATGCATCGCGTGTACGAGATGGTGAAGCGCGAAGCAGAACGCCATGGCGCAATGCCCGTGGGAAGCGAAATCGTCGGATTGGTGCCGAAAAAAGCGATTGAGATGGCGGCGGACTATTTTCTGCAGCTGGAGAACTTTTCGCCGGCACAAGTGTTCGAAAATAAATTGGCCGCGGCGCTGACCGGCGCGCCTGTACAGGGTGAAGAGGGCGGAAATTTGGCAAAGCTGGCACGACCGTTCCTCGAAGCCGTCGCCCAACCAACCGCGACACCTGGCGGGGGCAGCGTATCCGCATTTGCCAGCGCATTGGCCGCTTCGCTCGGACAAATGGTGGCCGGGCTTTCCCGCAAAAAGAAGTCGCAGGCGGGGCACCTCGACAAACTTTCCGAGCATCTGGATGCGCTTCGTAAAGAGAGCGACGCGTTCGCCGAGGCGATTGATCGCGACGCTGCGTCTTACGACGCCGTAATGGCCGCGTTCAAATTGCCCCAGGGCGATGCCGGCGAAACGCAACAGCGCGAGGACGCCATTCAAACGGCCACTCGTGGAGCGGCGGAAGTCCCTCTTGGCGTGGCCGAGCGAACAGTTGCACTCTTCGAACGCTTGAAACAACTTGAAGCTATCGCGGCGGCATCCATGAGGTCAGACTTACAAGTGGCTCGTTTGATGGCCACAGCCGGAGCGCAGGGCGCACTGGCAAACGTTGAGATCAATCTCGACGGTTTGAGGGATGCAAATTACGTGGCGGCGACGCGCGGAAAAATCGCGGCGCTGCGAGGAAAACTGGCCGAGGCGCCGCGAGCCCAGAGCAGCGGAAATTAGACTTCTCATGCCCCGAATCGAAAGGAACGAAATATGAATCGCACAGGAAGTGTTGCCCGTATGGCGGCTGGATTGGCTTTTACTGCGGCTTTGCTTGCGGCGCCGGGAGCAACGCGCGCGCAGCACCTTGGCAATGACACCATCGCGCTATTCCCAAAAAACGTCGGGGAATTTGCATATGCCAATTTGAAGCAGGCACGAACGCAAAAGTGGTTCCCCCAATTGCAGGAGCAGATGCTGCCGGAGCGATTCCGCCAGTTTGAAAGATTCCTCGCGTCGGCCGGCGTGGATCCGAATTCGCAAGTCGAAGAAGTGGCATGGGGCTTGATTCCGGAGGGCGTGACCAACAAAACGGAAGGGACAGGGTCGACGGCGGTACCGACCGGCGAAGAGATCGTCGGCGTCGCATTAGGAAGCTACAACCCGGATTCGACTGAAGCGTTTTTCAAGGCGAAGAAGCTGCCCACTTTTAAGTCGCACGGATTCACGATGTACGCGTTTGGCAGCGGCGCCGGGCCGAATGACCTGTTTTTCCTGTTTATAGATTCCAACACGGCTGCGTTCGGACATCGCGCGGAACTCGAGAAAATGTTGAACGTGCGCTACGGCGGCGAGGAAGGTTTGATGCGCAACGACAACCTCTTCCCGCTGATTAACGAAACAAATGGTTCCGGCGCCGTCTGGGCAGTGTTGAACCCGGCATACACGCGCCTGGCGATGAAGCAGCTTGCTCCACAAATCCAGCAATTTCCGGAAGCCGCAAAGCTTGTCACTCGAATGCAGAATCTCTTAATCAGCGTGCAGGCCAGCGGTGGTGTGGATGGCAAGTTCCAGGCAGTATGCGGATCGACGGACGACGCCAATACGCTGGCGCAGTTGCTTCAGCTCGCCCTGGTTTATCAGCAGTATCAGGCAAAGCAACAGAATCAAGACCTGTCGCAATTGCTTGGTCAAGCTCAGGTAACGCCCGGCGGCGATCGAGTGACGCTGCGGATGTCGCTGAGCGACGACCAGATGGCAGCGTTGATCAAGAAAAATACTTTTGCGCTGAAGATGTAGGAAGAAATCCAGCACATAGCACACAGGACGGGCAGGTCGCCCGTCCTTTCATTTTTTGCCCTGACTCTATGCCTGAGGAGATAGGAACTTCGTGAGGCGCGTGACGCTCGAACCTTTCAGCTGTTCATATTGCACGCGGTCGACCCCGTCCATGGAGACCGCCCCTGAACTGAGTAAAGTGTGCAGGCCGATCGAAGGCGCGTCCGCCTGGTGAACAATCAGCACTTCGATGCGGTCATTGAATTGGTTCAACGTAACTTGAACGTGCAGGCGGCGGATATCGAGGTGAGCAAACGCCTCTTCGCACGCAAAGAGCACCGATGATTGCAATTTTCTAGCGAGTTCGACGGCCAATCCGCCGGCTTCGGCAAGGTAACGCGCGCCACCGGCGACGGCGGCAGCGAAGCGAAGGTCCGCATCGAGGCTTATCTCAATGTGCTTGAATTCAGTGGGCACGAGAGTCGGCCAGCGCGATGTCGCAGGCTTCGCGGCAATCCGGGCAATAGTAGAGGCCGTCGACACATAGATGCACGTCGTCCTGGCCTTTGCAAATGCTGCAATACTTTTCGCAATTGCAAAAAGGTTCCCCCTTGTCGCATTGAACGCAAACGACCGGCCCGCGCGCCATGGATGCCTCCACAAAAACTCTACCTGAGCGGCTGGCGACGGAGCAAGGCAAAGCTGGCACGAGTGGCGCTTGTCGTTTACGGCCCTGGCGGGTTATTTCGACGATTCGAGTCCTTCTGCTATCGCGAGGAGTTTGGTGACGGTGTTCCAATTGCGGCCGGTGCCCGGCGTGATGCAAAGCTTTTCGACGGCGCGCCACGGCAGCCTGGATTTTCCCATGCCGTCCGGGAAATAGATGTATAGTTCGCGTTTGGTCGGAATCAATTCTTCGGCTTTGAGCGGCAGCTTCTTCAATTCTGTTGCCGCATCCCGAGTCAGTTCCTCATGCAGAAAATAGACAAGCAGCTTCGCGGGCAGGACATCAGCGCGTTTGGCGAACGGATTTGCGGCAACGATACCACGCAGTTCGTTCGTCGTTCGCAGAAGAACGCCGGGCGTGACTTTGAAGCGTTTCTCGATCGCCACCTGGATTTTCTTACTCAACGCTTTCAAGTCGCCGCTGTCCGTGCGGAATACGACATTGCCGCTCTGCACGTACGTCTGCACGTCGCGGAACTTCAGGGATTCATACAACGCTTGGAGATCGGCCATCTTGATCACGGCGTGGCCGCCTACGTTGACCGCGCGAAGAAGCGAGACGACAACCGGCATGACCGAGATTATAGCGCGCCAGAACTGCTGAGAATTGGAACGCGCTAAAATGTCCCCTTCTTTTGACGCACTTTTCAGCGCGTGCTACCATGATTTTCTGCCTGAGCGAGTGGGATGGACTCCGTCACATCTTCTGCCCAAACTGAACTTCGCAAGACGCCGCTGAATGCGCTGCACCGGAAGCTTGGCGCGAAAATGGTTAATTTCGGCGGCTGGGATATGCCCGTCGAGTATCCGTCGAGCGGCGGCCTGATGGCGGAACACAAGGTGGTGCGCGGCGGTGTCGGGATGTTCGACGTCAGCCACATGGGCGACATCCGCGTTCACACCGGAAAAACTCCTGGCGGCGCACTCGCAGCGGTTCAGCACCTCTGCATGAATGACGCATCGAAGCTGGCGATTGGGCAGGCGCAATACTCCGCGATGCTCTACCCGCAAGGGACTTTTGTGGACGACGTGATTGTGCATCGCCTGGGCGATGACGATTTTCTGCTGGTGATTAATGCCGGAACGCGCGAGAAGGACATTCAGTGGGTTCGCCAGAATACTTCCGCGTTCGACTGCATGGTCGAAGATCTGAGCGACGCATACACTCAGCTGGCGATTCAAGGGCCGCGCGCGGTAGACGTTCTGCAGAAGCTGACAGATGCAAATCTTGCGCCAATCAGGAATTATTGGTTCACGCAGGGAACGGTCTGCGGACTGCCGAATCGGCTGATTGCCCGCACGGGTTACACAGGTGAAGATGGGTTTGAGATTTATGTCCCGAGTGATGTTGCGACGAGCGAGACTGTGTGGACTTCCGTAATTGAAGCGGGCCGTGAATTTGGAATTATTCCCTGCGGACTCGGCGCGCGCAACACGCTGCGGCTGGAAGCGAAGATGGCGCTTTACGAGCATGAAATCAGCGATTCCATCAATGTGTGGGAATCCGGGCTTGACCGGTACTGCAAAATGGAAAAGGGCGACTTCATTGGCAGGTCTGCGCTGGCAAAAGCGAGCACCGCGAGAGTGAAGCGCACGCTGGTCGGCATGGAAACGGTTGAGCGCGGCATCGCGCGCGACGGTTATAAGGTGTTCGATTGTGCGGGGGAAGAAATCGGCATCGTGACGAGCGGGTCGCCTTCTCCGACGCTTTGCAAGAATATTGCGTTGGCCTACGTGCCGCCGGAATTTGCCGCGGTCGGAACGCTGCTTTGCGTCGAGGTCCGCTCACAACGAATCAAAGCACAAGTGGTGCCGACGCCGTTTTACAAGCGACCGAAGAAAATTGCGCCGCAGGCGGTTAGTACTGCATAGAATTTCGAAAAGGAAAATCAAGGAGAAGTCCAAATGGGATATCCATCGAATTTCCGGTATACGAAAGAGCACGAGTGGGTGAAGGTGGACGGCGGGACCGCGACGATTGGCATCACGGATTATGCGCAGAGCGAACTGGGCGACGTCGTGTTCGTTGAGCTGCCGAAAGTTGGCGCAAAGCTCGAAACCGGCAAGTCGCTCGGTAATGTCGAATCGGTCAAAGCGGTCAGCGAAATTTATGCGCCAGCAGCCGGCGAAGTCACGGAAGCGAATACCGAGCTGGCAAACAAACCTGAATTGCTCAACTCCGATCCTCACGGCGCGGGTTGGCTCGTCAAAGTGAAACTCGCGAATCCCGCGGAGCTGAACAGCTTGATGGATGGTCCGGCATACGAAACCTACATCGCGCAGAAGGGCAAGGAAGCCTCGGCCTGATGCGCTACCTCCCCAAAAGCCCCGCTGAACGGCAACAAATGCTTTCGGCGATCGGCGCAAAATCCATCGACGAACTTTTTGAGTGTATTCCGGAACGTTACCGCTTGCGCGAAGCGCTGAAGCTGCCTGCGGCCCATTCGGAGGCCGAAGTCATTTCCTATTTCAAAGACCGCGCGAAAGAAAATTCGTTCGGTTACTCGAGTTTTCTCGGAGCCGGCGTTTATAACCATCTGCGCTCGGTGATTACCGACACGATCCTACTGCGCGGTGAATTTCTGACTTCCTACACGCCGTATCAGGCCGAAATTACACAGGGTACGCTGCAAGCGATTTTTGAGTTTCAAACTTTGATGTGCCAGCTCACCGGCCAGGAAGTCGCGAATGCCTCGATGTACGACGGTTCGACCGCGACGACAGAAGCGGTGCTGATGGCGGAACGGCTAACCGGACGGCGGCGCGTGCTGGTGGCCAAATCGTTGCATCCCGAATACCGGGATGTCTTGAAGACTTACGCGAAGAACTCGGGATTGACGGTCGAAGAAATTTCCTACGGCACAAATGGAAAATTAGACGGCAAGGCGCTACAGGCAACGTTGAAGGACGACGTGGCCGCAGTTGTTGTGCAATCGCCCAATTTCTTTGGTGTCATCGAGGACATCGCGGCGGACGCCGATGCGGTGCACGGCGCCGGTGCGTTGCTGGTTGTCGCGATCGCGGAAGGCGTTTCGCTCGGCGCGTTGAAGCCGCCGGCGGAAGCAGACATCGTCGCAATGGAAGGCCAGAGCTTCGGTCTTGCGCCAAGTTACGGCGGCCCATTTGTCGGCGTGATTGCATCGCGCGATAAATTTGTTCGCCAGATGCCGGGCCGGCTAGCCGGACAAACGACCGACACAGAAGGGCGTCGCGGATTTGTCCTGACGCTTGCCACTCGCGAACAACACATTCGTCGCGAGAAGGCGACGTCGAACATTTGTACGAACCAAGCTCTCTGCGCGCTGGCGGCAACCGTTCATTTGACGCTTCTTGGCAAGGAAGGCTTGCGCGAGATGGCGCACCAGAATCTGTCGAAAGCTCGATTCGCGCTGAGCGAGCTGGAGAAAATTCCCGGAGTGAAGCGCAAATTCGACGCGCCGTTCTTCAATGAATTCACGATCGAGCTCCCGCGCTCAGCACGCATGGTAAACGCTGAGTTGCTGAAAGAAAAAATCGTCGGACCACTTTCGCTCGGGTCACTCTATCCGGAGCTGACCAAAACGGCCCTTGTCTGTGTCACCGAAACAACGACTCGCGCGGAAATCGAGCGTTTCGCCTCCGCGCTGCGCCGCGCACTGGACCAGCCGCTATGAACAGCAAGATCAACAAAGCTTCGCGCCACCCTTCGCAGAACGAAGGCCTGATTTTTGAGAAATCGTCGCCAGGAAAGCGCGCATTCGAGTTGCCGCCTCTTGATGTCCCTTCCGCGAATGCGGCCGCCGAACTCGGCAAATACCATCGCGCCGACGGCGTTGCTGGATTCCCCGAAGTGAGCGAAATCGAAGTTGTTCGCCACTTCACGCGCTTGTCCACATGGAACTTCGCGATCGACCTCGGCATGTATCCGCTTGGCTCCTGCACCATGAAGTACAACCCCCGCGTCAACGAATTCGTCGCGCGGCTCGATGGTATTGCGTCAGAACATCCGTATCAGCCAGATGACCTTTCGCAAGGCTGCCTGAAGATTCTGCAGCTCCTGGAAAAATGTCTGCTCGAAATCACGGGCATGGATGCGATCACGCTTCAGCCCGCTGCAGGCGCACAAGGCGAACTCACTGGTCTTCTCCTGATCCGCGCGTATTTGGAGCGGCAAGGCAATCCACGCAAGAAAGTTTTGATCCCGGATTCGGCTCATGGCACGAACCCTGCGACTGCGATCATCGCCGGCTACGAGGTCGAAAACATCAAGAGCGAATCGCATGGCCAGATCGACGTCGACAAACTTCGCGAACTCGTAACCGAAGATGTCGCCGCGCTGATGATTACAAATCCCTCGACGCTCGGCATTTTCGAGCAGCGGATTCCCGAAATCGCCGGGATTCTCCACGCTAAAGGCGCATTGCTCTACATGGACGGAGCAAACATGAACGCGCTGACGGGCATCACGCGCCCGGGCGACCTCGGCGTGGATGTAATGCACCTGAATCTTCACAAAACTTTTTCGACGCCGCATGGCGGTGGCGGTCCCGGCGCAGGCCCCGTGGCCATGAAGAAAATCCTCGAGCCGTTCAAGCCCGTCCCGGTGCTCGTCGAAAAAGAAGGCGGCAAACTCGCTCTCGATTCGCGCCGTCCAGACTCCATCGGAAAAGTTCGCGCCTTCACGGGCAATTTCGGCGTTCTGGTTCGCGCGCTTGCGTACATTCTTGCGTACGGTCCCGGCGTTCGCCAGGCGACCGAGGATGCCGTGCTCAACGCGAACTACATTCGCAAAGGGCTTGAGGGCGCCTTCGACCTGCCCTATTCTCTCCCCTCACTGCATGAGGTCGTTTTCAGCGACGCGATTCAGAAGCGCAATGGCGTCAATACAATGGACATCGCCAAACGTTTGATCGATTACGGCTTTCATCCGTATACGACGGCGTTTCCTCTGATCGTTCCCGGTGCGCTGATGATCGAACCAACCGAATCCGAATCGAAAGAAGAGTGCGATCTCTTCATCGAAGCGATGAAGTCTATTGCGGAAGAAGCGGCGAAGACTCCCGACGTTGTGAAAAATGCGCCGCATACCACACGGGTTCGACGCCTCGACGAAGTTGGCGCGGCCCGCAAGCCCATCCTCCGGTGGATCGCCGGTGCAGCTACGAAAGTCGCTCGCTAACGTTCTTCGGCCGCGTTCTACAGACTCTGTTCCCTACAAGGGCACCGTACACCGTTGAACCGCTGTCCAGGCGCGTCGTCACTGCTAAACTGGTCGGTAAGCTAATTTACTGCTTGCCCGGACCTCAATGAACGCCGCCCTCGACGCATGGTTGCCCAAATCCGTACTTCTGCTCCGGAACTACGATCGCCACAAATTCGTTTCTGACGTCATCGCGGGCGTCACAGTCGGCCTTGTCGCGCTTCCACTTGCCATGGCGTTCGCCATCTCGTCGGGTCTATCGCCGCAGGCCGGCCTCTATTGCGCGGTCGTTACGGGATTTCTGATTTCCGCGCTAGGCGGTTCGAAAACGCAGATCGGAGGCCCTACCGGAGCGTTCGTCGTGGTTGTCGCGGGAATCGTCGCGAAGCACGGCATTGATGGTCTGTTCGTGTGCACTATGATGGCCGGCGTCCTGCTCCTTTTGCTTGGCGCGACCGGCATGGGTACCGCCGTCAAATATTTCCCGCGACCGGTGGTCGTGGGTTTCACCAACGGCATTGCCATCCTCATCGCGAGCACGCAAATCCGCGATTTGTTCGGTCTGCGCATGGACACAGTGCCGAGCGATTTCTTTCATCGTATGGCCGCGTTGGGCCGCTCGTTCTCCACACTTAATTGGCGCGCAACGCTTCTCGCCGGAGTTTCGCTCGTCATCATGATTCTCTGCCTGAAGTTCGCTCGTAAAGTTCCGGGCGCTATCGTCGTGTGCTTCGGGGCAACGGCCGCAGTCGCAGCGCTGCATCTGAACGTCGAAACCATTGGCTCACGCTTCGGCGGCATTCCAAGCGGCCTGCCGCACATTACCGTGCCCGCGCTTCATTACGACACGATGCGTCAGCTGTTTTCCGCAGCCTTTACGGTGGCGATGCTCGGCGCAATCGAGTCGCTCATGTCCGCTGTCGTTTCCGACAAAATGTCCGGCGACAAGCACAATCCCAACGTCGAGCTAATGGCGCAAGGCGTCGCCAATATTTTCTCGCCACTGTTCGGGGGGCTGCCTGCGACCGGCGCCATCGCTCGCACAGCAACGAACGTCCGTGCCGGCGCGAAAACGCCCGTCGCGGGCATGATTCACGCCTTCACCCTTCTCGCAATTCTGATTTTCGCCGCGCCACTCGTCAAAAACGTGCCCCTTTCCGCGCTGGCCGCTATTTTGCTCATGGTTGCGTACAACATGGGCGACTGGGAAGAGATTCCAGAAATCCTCAAGCTCAGCGCGGCGGATATTGCGGTTTGGCTTCTTACGTTGACTCTCACCGTCGTGACCGATCTCACTTTCGCGGTGGAAGTCGGCATGGTTCTCGCTGCGCTGACCTTCATTCGCAAGGTTTCCCGGACAACGACCGTCGCGCGCGTCACGCAGGATTACGTCGAAGACAGCCGGATCCACGTCCTGCAGGGCAAAGATATTCCATCGTATGCCGCCGTGTTTCGCGTGCACGGACCGTTTCTCTTCGGCGCGACGGATAAGTTTGATGAAATTTTGCGTGCCATGAGCAATTTGCCGCCAATCGTGATCTTGCGCTTGCGCAATATGACTGCCATCGACGCCACGGGCCTCGGTGCTATCCGCGATCTTGCCGACGAAGTTCAGTCCACCGGCAGGACTTTGCTTCTTTGCGGCGCACGTGAACAACCTTCGCAGTTGATGCAGCAGTCGGAGTTCGAACGCCACGTGGGAAAAGAAAATATTGTCGCGAGCATAAACGATGCGATCCGGCGTTCGAACGAACTTTATTCGTCGCAATACGCCGCAGACGCGCGGTGGCAGGCCTGACCGGACCGCTTTCTTAAAACATATTCACACTCCGTTCACTCCGGCGATACCCGTCATTCTTCTGTCCGTAACACGTCCCGCCTAGCGTTATCACCCGTGTGCCGCTTCCAGGCGGTGGTATCCAAAAGGAGAATGGATTTGAAACTACGATTCGCAATTCTTGCGCTGAGTCTCGCTCTGCTCTGCGCTCTTCAACCCAGTTCTACGCGTGCCAACGACGAACTTGGCCAGAGTCACAAAGTCAAGCGGGTACTGCTCATTAGCATCGACGGCATGCACGCAGTTGACTATGAAAATTGTGTTGCGTCGAAGACTTGTCCGCATCTCGCCGCTCTTGGCGCGACCGGAGTGCACTACACGCGTACGACTACCTCCAGGCCGTCCGACTCTTTCCCCGGCCTGATGGCAATCGTCACCGGCGGAAGTCCGCGAACTGTAGGCGCGTTCTACGACGTAGCTTACGATCGCGTTCTCGCACCACCGAACACCATGACCGGTAACGGACTGCCCGGCGGGACCTGCAATGTGAACCAAATTAATGGAACGCAAACCGAATATGAGGAAGGCAACGAAATCGACCAGAGCAAGCTGAATGGTGGATTCCCGGGTTACTCCACGATTGACGGCGGCGTCAAGTCGATCGATCCCAACAAGCTGATTCGAGATCCATTTAACAATTGCAAACCCGTTTATTCCTGGAACTTCGTTCGCACGAACACCGTCTTTGGTGTGATCCACGCATCGGGCGGCTACACAGCCTGGTCCGACAAGCACGCAGCTTACGCTTCGGTTTCCGGGCCTACGGGCACCGATCAACCCAGCAACTTGGACGATTACTATTCGCCCGAAGTGAACTCTCTTCAGATTGTGCTCCCTGGCCTGAAGACGGCAGCGCTCAACCCACAATCCAGTTTTGATTGTGGCGCGCTCGTTCCCAATGGCGATGACTGGACCACAGACTTCGATGCAATCAAGTGCTATGACCAACTGAAGGTCAACGCCATTGTCAACGAGATCAAAGGCAAGACTCACCTCGGCTCGAGCAATGCTCCAGTTCCGGTTATTTTCGGCATGAACTTTCAGGCGGTCAGCGTCGGGCAGAAACTAATTGAACCCAAATCCGCCACCAGAACGGATGCAAACACTGGCGGCTACGAGGATGCCCAAGGCACCCCTCGGCCCAAAATGTTGGCGGAGATTCAGTTCGTGGATGCGGCGATCGGTCAGATGGTTGACGTGCTCAAGCACGAGGGTCTCTTCGATTCGACCACCATCATCGTCACGGCCAAACATGGCCAGTCGCCGATCGACCCGAACCGCTTCTTCCCCATTCCCGGCAATTCCGGCAATAACGGTACGCCGCCCTCCGGGATTATCGGAAATCTTCTCCCGGCAGTTTACAGCGACCCAAATAACGGCCTCGGCTTGGCCGAAGATGACATCTCCCAGATCTGGCTGGCCGATTCGAGCCGCACCGAAGACGCGGTAACGGCTCTGGAAACTGCCTCGACGGCGATCGGACTTGGCCAGATTTACTTCGGCGCCTCGCTCAACACCATGTTCAACCCGCCAGGCGTGCCTGAAAATCCCGGCCCGTGCTGCAAGCTTCGGGAAGGGGGAGACCCGCGTACTCCTGACGTCGTGGTGATTCCAAACGTCGGCGTGGTATACACCGGAAACCTGAAGAAGCAATCCGAACATGGCGGCTTCGCGTGGGACGATACCAACGTGATGCTTCTGGTATCCAATCCCCATATCGAAGCACACGCCGTGGACAGTTTCGTGGAAACCGCTCAGGTGGCTCCTACCATCTTGAAAATCCTGGGACTGAGTCCGAGTTCCCTCGACGCCGTAAGGCAGGAAGGCACACCGGTTCTGCCATTCCTATTCGACGGCGGGGCTCCCGGCGGCAACTAAACGCTGGCACCCAACAAAAAGAGAAAGGCGACTGTCTCGACAGTCGCCTTTTTTTTACTGGCAACAAGTTCGCCGAATCGCTCTACTTGAATCGGACACTGTCCAGAATGTCTCCAAATGCTTTGTTGTATTCGTGGAATTCCGCGGTCGGCGCCGTGCACACGAAATACACGAGGCCAGCAGGCCGCACCACTGTAATAATCCAGTCCGTCTCTTCTCCGCCCGCGGGAGAGTCATTGCTCAAGTAAGTCGAAAGCGC
>Ga0137403_10002156_pt1 | contig 24183 bp, 16 predicted proteins | sample CZOMad2_1_16fung_FD_122057 | JGI IMG/M metagenome (GOLD analysis project Ga0137403, IMG submission 122057) | Vadose zone soil fungal communities from Angelo Coast Range Reserve, California, USA - CZOMad2_1_16fungal (Hybrid Assembly) | ecosystem: Environmental > Terrestrial > Soil > Vadose zone...
CGATACCTTGCTTCCCAGTGCGTGGTCCGAATCCTGAAAGAAATCCGTCTGTCGAAAATACGGCATCGTCTGGGGATCCGTAGCGATTAACGCAGCCGTTGCGCCGGTGAACAGAGCAGTCGGGAGCCAATAATGCCCCTGCGCCACCCTGACCGGAAATAGCCACAAGTCCTTCTGATCGTGCACGAAGTTGGAAGGCAGCTTGCGCCAGGCGCCTTCCCGCACTGAGTCGGATTTCGTCGCCGGCTTCGGCGGTGTTGTTGCCGTCGTGCTCGATTCTTGCGAGTCCGGCATCGCGTCAAAGGAATAAGACTTCCGGGCCACCGCGCAATCCAGAGTCAAGCAGTCGGCCTGCAGCTTCGCAAATTGCTGAGACATGGCCGTTGGTCCAGTAGCCCCCAACAGAGCCATAAGCACAGCGACGCAACCCCACCGTTGGGGCGCAGTACCTTTGACCATAAGACAAAATCTCCGTCAACTCTGTCTGCGAATGGGCAATCGCCGCAAGGATGAGATGAAGCCAAGGACAAGGAGGTTTGCGTACCGGCACGCGCAATCCGTCCAATCTAACCGGTCATCCAGCGCTGGGGCATGGTGGCTCGTCTTCCTAGCGTCGAGCGCGCTGTTGGTGCCGGACAATCTCATAACCACATCGTCACAGTACTATTGGTCGTCTGTTGCGTCTGCGCCAGGATGGAACGTATTTAATTCCAACGACGCCGGCGGCGAGATGCACTGTCGATGCCTGGCTATGGGGACCGCGATGAAGGCTCGAATTTGCGTTTTGGTTCTAGCGATACTAGCTGGTGGACTTTTGAGCGCGAAATCTACTCCAGCGGCGACGGGCTACGCGTATTGCGGCACTTACGGTTCGTACGTGCTTTTGTACAAGTCGAACGATCAGTTCGAAGAGTTGGGGAAATTGCGCTGCGGTGAAAAGGTGGAAGTATTGAGCCGATGGTTCGAATATGCACAGGTGCGTGCGCTGGACGGCAGAGTGGGATGGGTGCACTACGCGGAACTTTCGAACGCTCCCGGTATGGCGCCGACCACCAATTTCGGGTTGACGGACGCATCTTCAAAACCCCAGGCCGGAGGGGTTCCGGCACTGAACAATGCGAGCATCGTAAAAATGCGCAATCTGCACCTGAGCGCGGACGTCATCCTAGCGAAGATCCAGTCATCCCCGTGCGACTTTGAAACCACTCCCGCGGCGTTGCAGAAGTTGAAGGTAGCCGGCGTGCCGGACAAGGTGATCCTGGCGATGGTGACGGCGCCGTCGGCTTCGGCGCCGCCTCCGGTGACGACCAAGGCTCCGGAAATCGTCGAGGTGAAAATTCCAGGCGGCACGGTGGTGGACGTTGAGTTGAGTTATGCGGTGTCGTCGGACGACGCCGTGGAAGGCCGCGTAGTATTGATGACGGTGGCGCAAGACGTTGTCGTGGATGGAGTGACCGTGATTCAGCATGGCGCTGAGGCGCATGGGCAAGTGACCACACTGAAACAACCCGGGTTCATGAACAGACCTCCTGGCACGTTTAGCTGGACGATGGACTACGTAGTTGCGGCAAATGGCGAACACATTCCGACCAGTTTTTATTCGAAAGAAGCTGCGGAGAATCCCATGAGCGCCATTATGGGCGCGCCGGGGCCGTCGTGGGAGTTCAAAAAGGGGAAGCCCGCGGTGATTGCCGCAAAGACGCGATTTCAGACGGTCATCCGCAAGAGCGGCGCAGTCGTGCGCGTTACCCAATCTCAAGGAACCACCGCATCCGCCGCACCTTCGCAGGGACCGTCCGCGGTGCAGGCGGCGGGACAGCCGGCCAGCAAGCCGTAGGCGAGTCCTTTCGGTTCGCCCCCATTTCAGAAACTCGAGACGGATTCCGACGTACGTACAGCGCCGCGGACTACACGGACCGCTGGCCCGTGCTTTGATGGTGTCTTGAAATCGCTCGCTGAAATTAGACCACTAATACTCGCGAGCACCTGCACGTTTCGCTGCACTTCAGACCAGTAGTTTTCTGCACAACCCCCGACTAGTCTTGCTCGGAGCACGGGGCTCGATTTTCCCGTAGCCGGGGAGAGCAAAGTGTTCTGCGAACGCTGCGGACTCAACTTCCTGCCGAGACAATCGGTGTGCACGCGGTGCAAGGTTTCCGCGACGCGCCACTGGTTTCAATTGATGAGCCTGGTGACGTTAACCGTGGCCGTGGCGGCCAACGCCCTGGTGGCGTTCATCTTCTTGCCGCGACTGGCCGCGGGCCCTCATGCGCGGTCTTTGTTTCGCGCCTGGCTGTGGTTCGACTACAAGTTTGCGATGTATGGCTGGGTGCCCATGGCAATTGCGCTCCTCGCGTGGGATTTTTTGGTATGGAAAGAAGCGCGGCCCAGGGTCAAGGGGTGGTTCACGCGCAAGCTACTTACCTTTTCGCTGGCGGCGGGAGTGGCGCCGATGCTGCCTTGGTGGGTTCCGGCAGGTCAACCGCCAGGGCAGTTTCTGGCCATGATCGGAAGATATCCTGGGGTGCCCGCCGCTCTGGCATGGAGCGTGGTGCTGGTGGTCGTGGTGCTCCTGTGCAGCGACGCGGAATCCCGTGACTACCTTTTGGGACACGGGAAAACGTTGAGTATGGTCAGTGTGGGAGCGCTGCTTGCGGTGCTGGCGATGACGATGGTGGGATGGTCCGTTACGAATTGAAGAGATGCTCTCGAAGCATCTAGGCGCTCTTCTGGTTGGCAGATCTTTGGACGAGGGAAAAGAGAAAGTCGTCCCATGCGGCTTTTCTCTTTTCTTGAGAGGTGGCGGCGGCTTCCCCTTTTCCCTCACTTTGCGGGCATTTTGTCCCGCGGCACTGGCAGAGTGCCAGAATGCCCGTGCGGGAATCCATGCGGTAAATCGTGTAGAGACTCCTAGGCCGGTCCGGCATCCTGTTGTGGGCGAAATCGATCTCTGGGTTTTCGAGCCATCGCGTCGGAAATAGCTCACGCGGGGAAGTTGCTCACCGCGCGAGGTTGCGCTGCACTAGAATCCGCAGCCCTATGAACGGATAACTGGCTGCAGCAGGATCAGAAGCGGAACACCGGGCCGAACGCGACGCTGAGATTGTGATGCGCGCCGTGGTTGAAATAAATTTCGTCGCCAACATCCAGCCGCAGACCGATCGGCCCCAGGTGGCCTTGCAGTCCTCCTCCAGGATAAAGTACGCCACTCACATCGTTAGCGCGCAAGTCGTTGACGCTGCTGAAGAATGTTCCCAGGGTCGCGGGAGCGCCGTCTAGACGGAAATTGATGAAGCCGCCCTTCAGCGTTACGAACGGCTGAATGGCGTGGTGGCCGATGTTGATCTTGGGTCCAAATTCTCCGTGGAGAATGCGCAGATTCGTGCGTGCAAACGTGACTGTACCCGTGCCGGTATCCGTGAATCCTTCGGTAAAGGTCTGATTGAAGTCGTAGCTCATTTGCCCTTCAAGCTTGATTTCCTTATACGCTTGAAAGCTGACGCGAGCGCCGACGCCACCGAAGTTATTGTCCGTTTGCGATAACCGCAAATAATCGGCAAAAACACCCAGCTGAACGTGCTCCCCGTCCTGCGCGGAAGCGAGCGGAACGAAGGAAACCGCCAAGAAAAGTAAGAGTGCGACGCGCTTCATGATTTGTGTTCTCCTTGATAGGTATGAATTCCGTGAGAGAGTCACCGCACGCAGTCTGGGCCCAGGTGGGAGTCTTCTGCTAACCGTCGGTTGGATGCTGCCTAAAAAAAGGGCGTTGCCGAACGTACGTGGCCCTTGCAAAAATGCTGAATTCCGGCCTGCTTTCTACTCTGTCTTTTAGACGTCCATCGGGTTTTTCCTGTAGTGACGACGCGGCAATTCGAAGGCAGGCAGCGATTTTTTTGTGCTGCGGGAGGCCCGACATAGAAACAGTCGTGGATAATCAGCGTTTTGTCTGGCCCTTGTGTTTCCGCCCGTGCGGCAGACAAGACGGATTCCCAGTATTCCAGCCTGGAGGGCCTATTCGTTGGCGACATCGAAGGTAGGACGCAACAAGGCACTGCGCGCGTTGCCCCAATTGCAAAAAGCGCGAACAGGCATCCCAGGCTTCGACGAGATCACCAAAGGTGGCATACCGAAAGGTCGGCCCACAATCGTGTGCGGCGGACCAGGCTGTGGCAAGACCATGTTTGCCGTGGAATTTCTGGTGCGCGGGGCGACACAGTTCGACGAACCGGGAGTTTTGCTGACGTTCGAAGAGAAGGCCGCCGAAATGACCAAGAACGTGGCCTCCTTGGGATTCGATTTGGCGGATCTTTCGGCGCGCAAAAAATTGATGATGGACTACGTCCGGATCGAGCCCGCGGAGATACAGGAAACTGGGTCCTACGATCTGGAGGGATTGTTCATCCGCCTGCAATACGCGGTGGATTCCATCGGCGCAAAACGCGTCGTTCTGGACACGGTGGAAGCAATCTTCTCGGGATTTTCGAATCAAGGGCTGCTACGTGCAGAGATTCGAAGACTGTTCCGTTGGCTGAAAGATCGCGGCCTCACCACCGTGGTGACCGCGGAGCGCGGCGAAGGAATGCTGACCCGCCATGGCCTGGAAGAATATGTGTCCGACTGCGTGATTTTTCTCGATCACCGCGTGACTGAACAAGTCTCCACCCGCCGCATGCGCGTGATCAAGTATCGCGGGTCATCGCACGGTGCGGACGAATATCCGTTCCTGATCGACGAGCAGGGATTCTCGGTTCTGCCCAGCACCTCGATGCAGTTGAATCATTCGGCATCCCGCCAGCGCATCCCTTCCGGTGTGCAGGATTTGGACGACATGCTGGAGGGCAAAGGGTATTTTCGAGGATCATCGGTATTGGTGTCGGGCACGGCGGGATCGGGAAAATCGAGCCTGGCGGCGCACTTCGCGAACCAAACCTGCTCCGACGGCAAAAAGTGTTTGTGCGTGCTGTTTGAAGAATCGCCGGACCAAGCCATTCGAAACATGCGCTCGATTGGTATTGACCTGGAGCCGCACATAAAGAGAGGGTTGTTGTTCCTCGAAGCGTGGCGACCCACGCAGAGCGGCTTGGAAATGCACCTGCTCCGCATCCACAAGCTGGTGGAGCGCTATCGCCCAGAGGCGGTGATTATTGATCCCGTGACCAATCTGATGGTTGGTAACTCGCACGAAATTCACGCAATGCTGATGCGTCTGATCGATTTTCTCAAAACCAGGCAAGTCACCGCGTTTTTCACGGCACTGACCCATGGCGGGAACGCGCTAGAGCAGACCGATGTGGCTATTTCGTCGCTGATCGACACCTGGCTGCTGGTGCGCGACCTCGAATTGAATGGCGAGAGGAATCGCTGCATCTACGTGTTGAAATCGCGGGGAATGGCGCACTCCAATCAAGTTCGCGAGTTTGTGATGACCAACAAAGGAATCCGGTTGCTCCCCGTTTACGTGGGCGGCGGAACCGTATTGACGGGTTCCGCGCGTCTCAGCCAGGAAGCCCGCGAGCGCGCGGAGCAGGTTGGACAGCAGCAGGAAATGAAAGAAAAACGTGACGCCCTGGAAGCGAAGCGGAAGGCCCTGGAAGCCAGAGTGGCGGCGATGCACGTGGAATTTGCAGAGGAAGAGAAGCGCGTGTTACAGAGTACCAAGCGGGAAGAGCAGAGGAATCGAGAGATCGCCCGGGATATGGTGGAGATGACTAGCCTTCGAGGGAACGCCAAACGGCGTGGCAAGGCTGAGGGGGCCTAAATTGAGCGTAAAAAAGAGGGCGGCGGCATTCGTGAACAAAAAGGCGAAAAACGGCGACGCTCAGTTTGTTGAATTGAGATTGTACGTCGCGGGTCAGACTCCGAAGTCTCTTGCGGCGCTGTCGAATCTAAAGAAAATATGCACTGACCACTTGGAAGGCAGATACAAATTGCACGTGATCGACCTGGTCAAGGCGCCGCAACTGGCGCACGGGGACCAAATTCTGGCGATTCCGACGCTCGTGCGAAAACTGCCCCAGCCCATTCGCAAGATTATTGGTGATTTGTCCGACCTTGAACGCGTTCTGGTCGGGCTAAACCTTCGGGAGACTGGGGGCGCGAAGTGAAGGCCCGCCGACGCAAAGTGAAGGCGAAGACCAGGAAGCGCGTAGCGGTTCGATATATCCTACGGTTGTATGTGACCGGGCAGACGCCGCGATCACTTCAATCCATCGCGAACCTTCGTGGACTCTGCGAAAAGTATTTAAAGGATCAGTTTGATCTAGAAATTATCGACATCTACCAGCAACCCGCATTGGCGGCGGAAGGCCAAATTATTGCAGCACCGACGTTGATCAAGACAATGCCGCTGCCCTTGCGCCGCCTGGTGGGAGATTTCTCCGATCAGGCCCGAGTCGTACTGGGACTGGATTTGAAGACAACGTAGGAGTTGGGCGATGAAGAAGCAAACAAAGAAACCGAAGAAGGCGAGGGACATCGAGGCGATTTTGGGTCGCGTCGCGGAGCTCGAGGAGACACTTCGTGCGATTCGCATGGGCGAAGTAGATGCCGTCGTGGTCAGTGGCCCCGTGGGCGATCAGGTGTTTACGTTGCAAGGCGCGGAGCATCCCTATCGGATTCTCGTCGAAACCATCGACGAGGGCGCCGCAACACTTTCCGGCGAAGGAGCCGTGCTGTACTCAAACAAGAGTTTTGCTGCTATTTTCGATGTCCCCCTGGAGAAGTTCATCGGCGCACCTCTGGAGACCTTCGTTTCTGGCGAGGATGTAGCAGGGCTGCGAGAACTCATACGCAACTCGAAAACGGGAAGCGCCCGCGGAGAAATCCGACTGCAAACCATCGACGGCAAGTCACGTACGGTACGCCTGACGTTGAGCACAAACCAGCAACTTGGCGCGGGAGCGATTTGCGCCGTCGCAACCGAGCTGACCGAACTGGTCGAGACCAACGATGCGCTGCGCATAACGGAAACGTCGCTTCGGCAATTGTCCGGACGCCTTTTGCAGCTGCAAGATGAAGAACGCCGCAGGATCGCGCGCGATCTACACGATGTCACCGGGCAGAAAATTGCCTTGCTGTCCATGTCGCTCGACCGCCTCGGGCGTCTTGTCGGTCCGTTGGATGACGACGTGAAAGAAACGTTTGAAGACACGCGCGACGTGGTGCGAAAAATCGGCGAAGAGATTCGGACGCTATCGTATTTGTTACACCCGCCCCTGCTGGACGAGTCCGGGTTGGCGTCCGCCGTGCGCTGGTACGCCGAAGGCTTTCAGAAAAGAAGCAGCATCCACCTCGCGGTCGACATCGCGCCAGGTCTTGGCAGGCTCTCGACCGAGGTCGAGACCGCTCTTTTCCGCGTAGTGCAGGAAAGCCTGACCAACGTGCACCGTTATTCGGGAAGCCCGGATGCGGAAATCAAAATTTATACCTATGACGGCGAATTGTGCCTGGAAATTGTGGACCATGGCAAGGGCATCGAGGCCGGAACGGCACGCACGTCCATCGATGGAATTGCTTCGCTCGGGGTCGGTATTCCTGGAATGCGCGAGCGGTTGCGGCAACTCGGCGGCCAGTTGGAAGTGGACTTCGCGCGGAATGGTACGCGCGTTTTGGCGAATGTGCCTCTCAGGCAGGCCGAAGCTGAACCTCAAAATATCCCGGAGGATGCCGAAAGCTCCACTCGCGCAGCGAGCCGAGATTCCGATCCATCTGCTCGTGGGGATGCGCGGAGACGCATTTTGATAGCAGACGACCATGAAGTGATGCGGCGCGGCGTGCGCGGCTTGCTGGAAAGCCACGAAGAATGGGCGGTGTGCGGCGAAGCCTTCGGCGGCCGAGAAGCCGTCCTGAAGTCGCGCGAATTGCGGCCGGACCTGATCATCATGGACATCAACATGCCTGGGTTGACCGGTATTGCGGCGGCGCAACAGATTCGACGGGAGAATCCGTCGGCGAAGATTCTGTTCTTTTCCGTGCACGAGTCGGCGCAGACAGTGCGAGAAGTGGTCACCGCCGGCGCACAGGGCTACGTGGCCAAGTCCCGCGCGGGGCACGATCTGGTCGATGCAGTGCGCGCCGTGCTCGACGGCGGAACGTTTTTTCCAACGCTGGCGCGCTCCGCGTAATTCTGCCTGCGTTTTTTTATTTTTCCGTATCTTAATTGTGTTGTTTCTATTGGCTCGCTCACCTCAAAATCCCTAGACATTTTTGGATTTGCTCGATTGGGGCACAGCTGTGCCTCGGGTATCGCTAGGATCGGGAGAGTAGATTTTCTAGCCTGGCCAGGGCCCTGGCGACTTCCGCCGGGTTGCGCAAGCGATACTGCGCACGTGTGGGGCGGGGGCGGCCTACGTGCACAGACGCGCCGCGGCCAGCCGCTGCGAAACCCGACTCGTCGGAGAAGTCGTCGCCGAAATACAAAGGGAACGATTTGCGGGAGGCGCGCTGGGCGAGGAACCGGCTAACGGCCTTGCCTTTGCCGGGAATCGAACGAGGCAGGATTTCGACGTCACGAATATTTTCCACGGCGTGCAAGGTCTTGCGAAACGGCATGAGGCGTTCGCGAAGTTCGCGTCGAGCGCGAGACTGCTGCGCGGCGGGAACATCCAGAAAATGAACCGACAGGCTGCTGCGCTTGTTCTCCACCCACAAGCGCGGGTATTCGGCGAGGAGAGGTCTCAGCGCGGCAGCGGCGCGGCGCAACGCAACGCGCGCGCCTGCTGGAAGAGACGACCTGGCATTGCTTTCCCAACCGTACAAGCCGAAATAGTGGATGCCGGGAATTCCGATATTCTTCAAGAGTTCGTGCCTGCGGCGGCCGCTGACCACCACGAGCGTTGCGCGCGGATGGCACGCCAAGCGCCGCAAGATTTTGCGCGCGGCCGGCGCGAGGTGCACCAGTTCGGGGCGAGGCGCGATGTCCACGAGCGTGCCGTCGAAATCGAGGAATACCGTGACCCTGCGGTGCTTGCGAATTTTCTTGGCCACGCTATCCCAAATCTTCAATAAGTGGGGAATTTTACGACCCGGCGGCTTCATTGCACTTCGACGCGCTCCGGGGTATCGATACGGATGTCCGTGAGGTCGGAGAGCAAATTGGCAGCCCAGCGGTAGATATTGTTTTCGCGAACGTTGGCTCGCATGTGCTGCATGCGGGTGGCTTGCTCTTCACTGGGCATCTCCAGCGCGCGAAGCATGGCGCTGGCGACCTGCTGGACGTCGTACGGATTGACCAGTAGCGCATCGCTCAGTTCCAGCGCGGCGCCCGCGAAGGTGCTGAGAATCAGCACGCCGCGGTCGTCGTCGCGCGAGGCCACAAATTCCTTTGCGACCAGGTTCATTCCATCGTGCAACGCCGTAACCAGGCACACTGAAGCGGCCCGGTAGAAGCGCGCGATTTCTTCATGGGAATGATGTTTTTTCAGCAGAACGATGGGCATCCACCGTCCCGCCTGAAAGCGCGCGTTGATTCGCGCCGCTTCAGCGCTGACTTCTTCAAGCAGCTTCTGGTAACGATCGATGGCCGTGCGGCTGGGCGCCGCGATCTGGATAAACGAGAAGCGGCGCTGATACGCGGGATTCAGTTCCAGGAAGCGTTCGATCCCGCGGAAGCGTTCGAGGATGCCCTTGGTGTAGTCCACGCGATCAACACCCACGCCGAGCACGCTGGCGTGAATGTTCAAGTCGTTGCAAATGGCGGAAACCTGCTCTCCCACGCTGCGGTGAAATTCCTCCGTATGGCCGTTTTCCTGGAACGACACGCTGATGGGATAAGGCCGAACGCGGGTCAAGTGTCCCTGGCGATTCACTTCGAAACGATCCCACGCGGTGAGCGCTTCGACCGAACGGTCCACGCAAGAGAGAAAATTATTGCAATGCGACTGGATATGAAATCCGATCAGGTCCGCGCCCAACAACCCATCGATCAGGTCACGCGCCCACGGGCAGATGCCGAATACTTCCGGATTGGGCCAGGGTATGTGCCAGAAGATCGCGACGCGCGCATCCGGGCGGGCTTCCTTAACCATTCGCGGCAGCAGCGCGAAATGGTAATCCTGTGCGAGAACGATGGGTGATTCGATACCTTCCATTTCCTCGAGCAGGGCGTCCGCAAACCGCCGGTTCACTTCCTGGTAGGACAGCCAATCGTCTGGCCGGAAGATCGGCCGTGTGTGCGCGATGTGGCAGAGAGGCCAGAGACCTTCGTTGGCGAATCCTTCGTAATAGCCCTTTTCTTCTTCCGCGTTAAGCCAGACGCGGCGCAGCGTGTATGCCGGGTGATCGGGAGGCACGCGCAGACGGTCGCGGGCGTCGACAACTTCGCGATCGGCGTTGCCCGAACCGTTGGCGACCCATGTGCCGTTGGACGCGAGCAGCACCGGCTCCAGCGCGGTGACCAACCCGCTCGCGGGAACGATCACCTGGATCGCTCCGGTGTTTCCATTGGCGTATTGGTGCATGTACGGCTCGCGGTTGGAAACCACGAAAAGCGGCTTGTTCTGGAGTTTGACGCTCAGGCTGACGCGCAGACGTTCCGCGGTCCACAGTGAAACGTTGGACTCGCGGAGTCGCGCTTCCTCTTCGGCCGTGGCCCGAGCGGCGTTGAGATCCCGCGCCAGATGCGTGACCTCGCGATGAATCTGGTCGAAGAGCTCGCCTTCGGGTAGCGCCGGCGGATTGTTCGAATTACCGGACTGTCCCGTTCGCAAGCCCCGCAGCCATTTAGCGGTCCGCGTCAGGGGACCGGTAAGCGTCCAGCGCACCAGGATGAGCGCGAGGCCGGTGATAAACAGCGTTTGCACCAGCGCGTTAACCAGCGAGTCGCGAAGAGTGTGAGAAACTTGCGTGTCAATGTAGGTGGTGTCGTGGATCAGGACCAGTGTGCCAACGGCCTGCCCATTGCGATGCAGCGGCACAGCGTACACGTGCATCGCGACATCATTGATGCGCACGAATTCGCCCAATCCTGCATCTCGCAATGCCGCGTGAGTTGCCGTGGCTGGGCGCGATTGAAAGACCTGCGGCAATCCGGGCGTCAGCGCCAGCACGCCGCCGTTGGCGTTGTAGACCGCGATGCCTTTCAGATGTTCGCGCTGCCCAAAGCGATCGACGATACGTTGCAGGCTTTTGTCCGGAAGCGCGCGATCGAACAATGGCTCGACATTTTCCTGCAGGCTTTCCGCCAGAATTTCCGCGCGGCGCACCAGATCGTTTCTCAGCATGCGCTTGTCGGTACGCACCTGGTACACGGCGAAGAGTAAGGACACCACGACGACGCTGATGATCAACGGCAAGACAATTTTCAGAGTCGTGCGCATCAATACTTACCCTTTCGCAAGGGCTGGCCCTTGGGTGAGAGTGAGACTATGCCACACCAGAACGCAGGACTAAAGATAGGACTCCTTTACGTAAGCCATTATAGCGGCTGCCTGCTGCTGCAAGACTAAGATGGATGCACGACGACGCGGACCGCGAAGTTGTTCACGTCCTCGGTGCGATAGTCGACCGTGGCCGTCGCACCCACTTTGAGCTTCCCGTCGATTTGGGTGTGATCGTCGATCAGGAACTTTAGACTCACGGGCTCCTGACTTTTCTGCACATCGACGGAGAAGGAATCGGTTCCCACGGCAGAAATCTTGCCGGACACAGATCCAGTCTGCGTCGCCCACCGGTAAGGACTGCTGAATGGCTGGGAGGCGCGAGCCTCCGACCAGCCGGCGACGGGGAGACCCGCTGAGAACAAGATGGCCAGCATAAGAATAGTACGGATGCGCATGTTTGTCCCTTTCTAAGTATAGCGTACAAGAGACAATAAATAAGATGGCCAGGAGCGACGGAAGGACGCAGAAGGACGCAGAAATGAGGAATGAAAGGGTCTATGGTAGCTTCAGATCCCGGTCGTAGAGCGTAAAAGTCTACAAACAGCTGATCAGCAGGCGTGTGCGAATTGACGAAATTTTCATTTGCTTCCGGTATTACTCTCCGATAGCGTATCCGAATAGATCTCGATGGAGTGTGTATGTTGCCCGCCGATTTACTCCTCCGCCGCGAAACGCATTTTAGCGTTTGGCGTCCGAATCTCGATACTAAGCCGCCGGTCCTGGTGATTGGCACGTTCGTAGCGGGAAATCCCAATAGTCTCGCCAATCGGAAAGACATCCCGCTTTCGAAAGCAGGTCCGGGCAGCCCCGGGTTGTGGGCGCTCGCTGCTACCGACAGCGGTCTGCCAGACGGCATCTATCACTATTGGTTCCAAGTAGATAGCACAGCGCCTGACGAGCCCGCGGGCGCTCCGATTCTCTGTGCGGATCCATTCGCGACCACCGTCGACTGGCGGTTGCTCGCGCCTTCTCTTCCAGCAGGGTTCAATCCCGACTCCGATCTGCAGCCTGCTTCGGTGGTCCGTCTGCAGGCTGGCCGCCTCTCCGCTGTTGATCCCCACGGCGAATCCGGTGACGTTACCGCCGACCCCAAACCCGATACGCTGCCCACGAACAATCAAATCGTTATTTATGAGCTCCCTTCCGCCTGGACGCACGGGGAGAGTAACGAGCGCGGCGTTGGCACGTTCAAAGACGTGCGCGCTCTAGTGGATCAGACCGCCGCCGGCGCTAATTTTGAAGGACTGAGTGTACTCGATGTGGGCCGCTCCTATTTGACGGAGCTGGGAGTCAACGCCCTCGAGCTGTTGCCGCCGGCGGACAGCTTCTTCAAACGCACCTGGGGTTACGACACCAGCCATTTTCTCTCGCCGGATTGGGAATTGGGCTTTCCGGATGGTCAATCCGCCTCCACTGCGAATGCCGACCTCGCCGCTCTCGTGCAATCTTGCCATCAACACGGCATTCGGTTTTTCGTGGACGTAGTAATGGCCTTTGCCCGCAATGAGGCTTACCGTTGGATTGATTTCGACGACTTCTATATCGCCGACCCGTCCAAGCAGCCCGCTGACCCAGACTCGCTCACCTCTCGGCGTGGCGACGGCACGCAGTCGTTTCGGGACGGTTTCGGGAGTACGGTTCTCCGCTACACGCGCCCCTTGCCGCAAGCCTTCTACGACCCGATCTCCGGCAATACGGCAACCGACTCCCCTGCCCGGGCCCTGATGTACACCTACGTCACCCGCTGGATGCGCGATTTTCACGTCGACGGTATCCGCATGGATAGCGTCGAGAATGTCGCTAATTGGGATTTCGCGGGTGGCTTCAAGGATCGCGCCAGGAGTCTTTGGAACGAGCGCTGGCAAGCAGCCGGCCTTGGCGCCGGAGCCGACCAGCGTTTCCTAGTGGTGGGAGAAGAGTTGTCGCATCCGCCCGAGCTTCTCACGCAAAAGCGTCTCGACGCGCTCTGGAACGATGGTTTCCGCGCGCGCATTCGCGCCGCCATTCTCGGGCAGAATAACGATGGCGAGAATTTCGAATACACCGTGCGCAATGCGATCGACTGCCGCAATCTTGGCTTTACGGACCTCGCGCAATCCGTGAATTACGTCACTTCTCATGACGTCGAAGGCTTCCGCAAAGAGCGCCTCTTCACCATGCTGCAAAAGTCGGGATTCGCCGGCTTGGACCTGCAGAAGCGCGTGCAGTTGGCTTTCGTTTGTCTGCTCACCGCGAACGGCATACCCATGTTTCTCGCAGGTGAGGAATTTGCCGACCAAAATGATCTGTTCGATTCGAACGGCAACGTCACCGATTCCGGAGGCAAAGAAGTCGATCCGGTGGACTTTTCGCGCCTGCAGGATCCCTTGCGGCTCGCGATCTTCGGGTATGTATCGCGCCTGGTTCATTTTCGCACCAGTCATCCGGCGCTGGGCGTCAACGACACGGATTTCATCCACGTGGACTTCGATGACAATAAAAGGGTGGTGGTGTGGAACCGCGGCATGCCAGGACAGGCTCCCCTCGTCGTTGTCGCCAACTTTTCGGACTACGCGACTCCCAACGGTCTCACCGATCCGAACGCCGAATATGTCGTTCCCAATTGGCCAGCTACTCCGCCCGGCGGACGTTGGCGCGAGGTAACCCAGCAGCGGGATGTGCTGCCCACACAGATTGGTCGCGAGCCGATCTTCCCGTGGGAAGCCAAAGTCTACACACTGGCTTAGGCCAAAAGACGCCGTATTGCGAACGCCGATTTCACGTATTGCTGGCGGGTGGTCAGACTGACGTCGCTGCTAGCGGACTTCCCAGGTGTCCCCGGCGTGCAATAACTTGCTCAGGTCGCCGACACCGCGTTTGGCGATCACATCTTTAATTTGCTGGTTCATGACGTCTTCGTAGCGGGGCAGGTCGTCCCACGCGCGGAAGACGCCAATCGGTGTGGGGAATCCCGGCCGATGCTCCATGTGCGAGAGTAAGAAGGCGTACGACGGCCGCGGGTGATGCGAGTCGTGGACGACCAGATCGGACTCGGTGATGCCGTTCCCGATTTGCACGACTTCGATGTCACCGTCGGGTTTGCGCCGGATGCCTTTGTCACGGTTTTTTCCGAAGACGAGCGGCTTGCCGTGCTCGAGCTGCAGGATTTGTTCGCTGCGAGCTTCGCGCTCCGTCAGCGAAAACCACGCGCCATCGTTGAAAATATTACAGTTCTGCAGGATTTCAACGAAGGCGGAGCCTCTGTGCGCTGCTGCATGCTTCAGCGTTTCTTTCAAGTGCCCCTGGAAAACATCAACTGAGCGCGCGACGAAGGTGGCTTCCGCTCCGATGGCGAGAGAAACCGGATTGAACGGGCGATCGAGCGAACCGAACGGAGTCGATTTGGTCTTCTTGTTGACTTCGGAAGTCGGCGAGTACTGGCCCTTGGTCAACCCATAGATCCGGTTGTTGAACAGCAGCACTTTCAGACCAACGTTCCGGCGCAGCATGTGAATGGTGTGGTTGCCACCGATGGACAGCGCGTCGCCATCCCCAGTGGCGACCCAAACTTCCAAGTCCGGCCGAATCAGCTTCAGCCCCGTGGCCACGGCGGGCGCTCGCCCGTGAATGGTGTGGAAGCCGAAGGTGTTCATGTAATACGGAAACCGGCTGGAGCAGCCGATGCCGGAGATAACCACGAAATTTTCTCGCTTGATGCCCAGCTCGGGGAAAACGGCCTGCACCGCCGACAGAATCGCGTAGTCGCCGCAACCCGGACACCATCGGACTTCCTGATCCGTTTGAAAGTCTTTCTTGGTGAGCGGCGTGATGGGCGGCGGCGTGGCCGTGGACATTGGACTAAACTCCCAGCAATTCTTCGATTTTTTGTTCGAGCTCGCTCTGTTTGAACGGGCGGCCCTGAATCTTGTTCAAGCCGATGGCATCGACGAGATATTTTGCGCGCAGCACCCACAAAAGCTGCCCCATGTTCAGCTCGGGAACCAGCACTTGCTTGTAGCGCTTGATCACGTCGCCCAGATTCGCGGGCAGCGGATTCAAGTGGCGCAGATGAACGTGGCCGATCTTGCGGCCCGCGGCGCGCTGCGCATTTACAGCGGCAGTAATGGCGCCGTGTGTCGAGCCCCACGCCACGATCAATAGGTCGCCGTGATCGTCGCCGGTCGGCACGATGTCCGGAATATCCTGCACGATAGCGGCTACTTTCGCGGCCCGGATGCGCACCATGTGTTCGTGGTTGAGCGGCTCGTAATTGATGTTGCCGGTGACGTCCTGCTTCTCAAGGCCACCGATGCGGTGCTCCAGTCCAGCTGTACCGGGAACGGCCCACGGGCGAGCCAAGGTGTCCGGGTTGCGCTTGTACGGCAGATAAGCGTTCGGAGAATTTTTTTCCGTCGCGAAGGTCACCGGAAATTCCGGAATATCCTCGATATTAGGAATCTTCCAAGGCTCGGCGCCGTTCGCCAGGTACCCGTCGGACAAAATGATCACCGGCACCATGTATTTCACGGCGATACGGCAAGCTTCGAGGGCCGCCCAGAAGCAATCGCTCGGTGTCGCTGGCGCAACAATTGGAATAGGAGCCTCGGAGTTGCGTCCATACAACGCCTGTAGAAGATCGGCTTGCTCGGTCTTCGTCGGCAAGCCCGTCGACGGGCCTCCGCGCTGGATGTCGCAGATCACCAGCGGAATCTCCACCGCAACGGCCAGGCCAATCGCCTCGGTCTTCAGCGCCATACCCGGGCCGGACGTCGTCGTGATCGCCAGCGCTCCGCCATAAGCCGCGCCGATCGCCGACGTCACCGCGGCGATTTCGTCCTCGGCTTGAAACGTGGTTACGCCGAAATCCTTGTATTGTGAAAGCTCATGCAGAATGTCGGACGCCGGCGTGATCGGGTAGCTACCCTGAAAAAGCCGCAACCCCGATTTTTGCGCCGCGGTGACAAATCCCAACGCCAGCGCTTGGTTGCCGCTCAGATTTCGATAAACGCCCGGGGCCAGCTTCGCCGGCGGAATCTCGTAGCTGATCTGAAAAGCTTCGGTAGCTTCGCAGTAGGAATAGCCGGCCTTCATGGCCAGCTTGTTAGCTTCCACCAGCAGCGGCTTATTCTTGAACTTGTCCGAAATCCACCGACCCGTGGACTCCATCGAGCGATTGTAGAGCCAATAGCACATGCCCAGTGCGAAGAAATTCTTGCACCGGTCCATCGATTTGGCGTCCAACCCCAAATGTTCCAGGGCCGCCCGCGTAAGCCGCTCAAGCTCCACCGAGAATAACCGGTACTTGTCGAGCGAATGGTCTTCCAGCGGGTTCACGGTCATCTGCGCTTTGCGCAGGTCGTTTTCCCCAAAGCTGTCCGAATTGACGATCAGGATCCCGTTGGCCTTCAGGTCCGCGATATTCACCTTCAGCGCCGCAGGATTCATGGCGATCAGCACATCAACGGAATCACCGGGCGTGAAAACATCGGCGGAGGCAAAGTGAAGCTGGTAACCACTTACCCCAGGCAGCGTGCCGGCAGGCGCCCGAATCTCGGCAGGGAAGTCCGGAAAGGTTGCGATGTCGTTCCCGTACAGCGCGACCGTATTCGTAAACTGGCTTCCAGTGATCTGCATTCCATCGCCCGAATCCCCGGCGAAGCGAATCACCGCCTGATCGATCTTTTCGGGCTTAATTCGCGATAACGGCGTGTCCGTAGCAGTCGACATGGACTCCTGATCCCGTTTCTGGATGAACTCCTCGATTCCCAAGGAGCGCGGCTCAATCGCCATAGATTTAGACGGTGCGGTAAGCAGACTGGATGCCATAGCCGACCGCCGGGAGCCGACCCAAAAAGGATACCATACCGGCCCGCGCGCGGCGGGGAGAGAGTCCGCCGCGCAACGATTGTGTTCTACTGCAAAAGACGTCCACCAAGCGCGGCAGGTTGCGCTTTCGCAGCGACAGCTGGTTGCTCTTCGTCGATAAATGCGGCCGTCAAAATTCTAGACAATGCCACCAGTAACTCGAATCGTTTCGCCGGTTAGGTATTTCGAATCGGACGACGCCAGGTAAACTGCCGTCGGAGAAATATCGTCCGTCTGACCAATGCGCCCCAGCGGCGACTGCCCCTCGATCCACTTGCGAAAATCCCCTTCGATGAAACCTGCGGAGTGTACTCCTTCGGTTTCGATCATCCCGGGATTGATGGAGTTCACGCGGATCTTGCGCGCTCCCAATTCTTTGGCCAGCACCACGGTGATGGCATCGACCGAAGCTTTCGTCGCCGTATATGTCGCCGAATTGGGCGGGCAAATGCTGCTGGCGCCGGACCCGATATTGATGATGCTGCCGCCCTCGGAGCCGATGAGTCTCACCGCTTCTTTCGTGGTAAGCAACAACCCTAGTACGTTGAGATTGAACTGTTTGTGGAACAGTTCCTCGGTGATGGCGTCCAGTGGCGCGAATTCGTAGACGCCGGCATTGTTCACCAGGATGTTCAGCTTGCCATAAGCCTTTTTCGTCTCCGCAAAAAGCCGGGTAATGTCCGCTTGTTTCGAGACGTCACCCTGCACAGCAACCGCTTTCCCGCCCTTGGCAGTGATCTCTTGCACCACGCGGTCAGCGCCCTCTTTACTGGATGAGTAATTCACCACAACTGATGCGCCTTCCGCGGCGAGAGCCCTGGCGATTCCCGCGCCAATACCCTTCGAAGCGCCCGTCACTACCGCAACCTGATTCGTAAGTTTGCCCACAATATTCTCCATTCCGTTGGCCCAGTCAAATTTTAATACTCGATTTGCCTCCTAGTTGATGATTCAAACTAATAACCGGTTACAAATCGCAACAAGGCCGTTCTCAAGAGCCGCCGCTCGCCTTGAGTTCAGGAATGCAGCGAAAATGTACGCGCTCAGTCACAAGCATCGAGACGCAATTTTTCGTCTGGATATCTGGATGCAACGTTTGCAGAAATATTTCGACCGTAGCTCCCGTACGAGGCTCGGAGAGGTTGGTCCGACGCCTTCACGGCACACCGCCACAACTTTTCCTTGACGTTCGCTTTCTTTTCGCCTAAGTTGATCCCACGGACGGCCCGCACCCCAACGCCGCCGGCAATTAAAAAAGGCGAGGTCCATCGATGGCCCTGACCAAGCGACAGAAAGAAGTCCTCGACTACTTGGTTTCGTTCGAGACCAAGCACGGCTACGCGCCCAGCTTCGAAGAAATCGGCAAAGGCCTGAAGCTGACTTCGCTGGCCACCGTGCACAAGCACATCACCACCCTCGAGAAAAAGGGATTTATCCGTCGCGGCTACAACCAAAGCCGCTCGATCGAAATTCTGCAGTTGCCAAAGTCTCCCAAGGAACAGGTAAGCGACCGTAGAATGCAGGAGCTCCCACTCGTTGGGCGCATCGCGGCGGGCCGGCCTTTGGAAGCGGTCGAAGAACGCGAAACTCTTTCCCTGGGCGACTTCACCCACGGCGGAAACTCGTTTGCTTTGAAGGTCAAGGGCAGTTCGATGATCGAAGACCACATCATGGACGGCGATTTTGTGGTGTGCGAGCAGACCCAGGTGGCCAATCCCGGCGACATCGTGGTTGCGCTGGTGAGTGGCGACGAAGCCACACTCAAACGCTTCTATCGCGAGGGTCCGGGAAAGATTCGCTTGCAACCCGCAAACTCCGAAATGGCCCCGATTATTGTTCCGGCTAACGAAGTGAAAATTCAGGGGCGAGTCATCGGCGTGCTCAGGAAGTATTGATCGTCAAGACCAACGCTACGATTTCAATCCGACAGGGAAGTGACGGACGTGCCAATCGGCCGATCAGCCTCCTTCTTTATCGGCGAGAACTCAGGATAGAATGCCTTCGCGGTTGCCTGCCGCTCGCAACCAACACCCGCTCACGTGAGTCTATTAGGCATGCTGCTAGACTGCCGTAAGTCCCCTACGGCCACGAAGACCACGCGAATCGAGGCTTTCTAGACAATGCAGCAAACTCGCCGCGCACATTTGTCCGTCAGAGTCTGCTCCGTTCTATTGGCCATGGCGCTAGCCTTGTTGTGGCCGTCACCCTCCTCCGCGTACTCGATTCTGGCGCATGAAGCAATTATCGATGCCGCGTGGGATGTCAGCATTCGTCCGATTCTGTTACAGCGTTTTCCCAATGCCACTCGTGAAGAATTGAAACAAGCCCACGCCTACGCGTATGGCGGCGCGATCATTCAGGACCTCGGTTACTACCCTCACGGCAGCCATTTTTTCAGTGACCTCACTCACTACTGCCGCAGCGGCGACTTTATTCTGGCTCTGCTTCGCGATTCGCAGGATCTCAACGGATACGCCTTCGCACTGGGGGCGCTTTCTCACTACGCCGCGGACAACGACGGCCACAAAATCGGCACTAACCCGTCAGTCCCTATCCTGTATCCGAAATTGCAAAAAAAATTCGGCGATTGGGTCACCTACGAGGAGAATCCGCTCGCGCACGTCAAAACCGAATTCGGCTTCGATGTTCTGGAAGTCGCCAAACAGCGTTACGCTCCAGACAGCTATCATGATTTCATCGGCTTTGAGGTCTCTCCTCCCCTCCTCGAGCAGGCCTTCCGCGAAACCTATGGCCTCGATCTCAAGTCCGTGCTCGAAGACGAAAACAAAGTCCTCAGTTCTTATCGATATGATGTCAGCAAACTAATTCCCAAGGCCACCCGCATCGCCTGGACCCTGAAAAAAAAAGACATCCTGAAGGATGAGCCCAGCCTCACGAAGCGGAAATTTCTGTACAACCTGTCACGGGCCAGCTATGAAAAGAATTGGGGCAAGAACTATCAAAAGCCGACACTTTTTGAACGCTTTATGGCTTTTCTATATCGGCTACTTCCAAAATTCGGCCCATTGAAAGTTCTTCAACTACGCACGCCAACGCCCGACACCGAGCACAAGTTTGAGAACAGTTTCAATGCTGCCCTGGACCACTACAAACTGTTGCTAGTCCAGGTGAAAGCGGGCTCGCCGCCCAACGTGCCGGACGACAATTTCGACACCGGCGACGAAACCCCGCCCGGAGCCTATTTCATGAATGACGATGTCCACGCAGAGTTGATCGAAGCGCTCGCCAGGCAGAATTTCGCCGGTATGACACCCGATCTATACGCGGAACTGCAGCGGTTTTACTCCAATCCAAATGCTCCATATGCGACACGCCGCAAACCCAGAGAGTGGGCCAAGCTGCAGGTCGCGCTGCAGCAATTCAGGAATACCCCGCCGCCGCAAGTGACCGCCGATGCCCCGGCCCCATGGCTCTCCGATGATCAAACTGCCTTCTCGAAGGATCGATAATCCCGCATGAATTTTGTTTTTCTCCGGAATCGAATAAACTGCTGCCGCGCCACGCTGCAATCGTGAAACAATATTAAGTTTCGCGCAGCATTTCGATCGCCTCCGGATGAAGAAAACTAAACCGATCCAGAAACTCCTCGCCGCGAATCGCAGTGAGATCGCCATTCGCATCTTTCGCGCGGCCACCGAGCTTGGGCTCCGCACTGTCGGAATCTATTCCCAGGAGGACCGTCTCGGCCTGCACCGCTTCAAGGCCGATGAGGCGTATCAGGTCGGCGCGGGCAAAGGGCCCGTCGAAGCCTATCTGGACATTGCTGGAATCGTCGCAGTCGCCAAAGAACGAGGGGTCGACGCCATTCACCCGGGGTACGGATTCTTGTCCGAGAATCCCGCGTTTGCGCGCGCTTGTGAGCAGGCTGGAATCACTTTCGTGGGTCCCACACCCGCTCTCCTCGAGTTGCTCGGCGACAAGACCGCGGCCCGCAGGTTAGCGGCATCGGCAGGTGTACCGGTCTTGCCGGGCACCGAAGATCCAGTCAAGTCCACAGCCGAAGCGCAAAAAATCGCCGCCGAGATCGGCTACCCCATCATTGTGAAAGCCGCCATGGGCGGCGGCGGCCGCGGCATGCGCGTTGTGCGCGATCCCTCGCAACTCTCCGCACTCCTCGAAGAAGCCCAGGGCGAAGCGCGCTCTGCATTCGGTGACGCCAGCGTCTTCCTGGAAAAATATCTCCCGCGCGCGCGCCACCTGGAAGTGCAAATTCTCGCCGACCATCACGGCAACCTGCTGCATCTCTACGAGCGTGATTGCTCCGTGCAACGCCGCCACCAAAAAGTCGTCGAAGTCGCGCCCGCCGCCAATCTTCCCGCCGGCATCCGCAAAGAATTGTGCGAAGCCGCGGTCCATCTCGCCCGCAAAGCCAACTATCGCAACGCCGGTACCGTCGAGTTCTTATACGACGTCGATGCCCAAAAGTCGTACTTCATTGAAGTCAACCCGCGCATTCAGGTCGAGCATACCGTCACGGAAATGGTCACCGGCATCGATCTGGTGCAATCGCAAATTCTTGTTGCTCAGGGCCACTCGCTGCACGATCCCCCGATGTCGCTGCCGAAGCAGGAGAGCGTGCCGCTCTACGGCGCCGCGTTACAGTGCCGCGTCACCACCGAAGACCCCGAGAAAAATTTCGCGCCCGACTACGGAAAAATTTCCACCTATCGTTCTCCCGCCGGATTCGGCATCCGTCTCGACGGCGGCACCGCCTACGCTGGTGCGGTCCTCGCCGCCTACTACGATTCGCTGCTGGTGAAGGTAACCGCCTGGGGGAAAAATTTACCGGAAGCCTGCAGCCGTATGGACCGTGCCCTCCGCGAGTTTCGCATCCGCGGCGTTACTACCAACATTCCCTTCGTTGAAAACGTCGTCAATCATCCCAAATTTCGCGCCGGCGAAATCACCACGTCGTTCCTCGACGACTCGCCCGAATTGTTTCGCTTCCCAAGTCGCGGCGACCGCGCCACCAGGTTGCTCTCGTACCTTGGCGACGTGATCCTCAACGGCAATCCCGAAGTCAAAGGCAAAAAAGTCCCCGAAGCGTTGGAGGCCGCTGTTCTCCCCGCCGTTCCCGGGATCGAGCCGCCTCCCGGCTCGCGCCAACTTTTGCGGAAGCTCGGCCCGAAAAAATTCGCCGCCTGGGCCCGCAAAGAAAAACGCCTGCTCATCACCGACACCACTTTCCGCGACGCCCATCAGTCACTGATGGCCACCCGGGTCCGTACGTTCGACATCCTCGCCACCGCCACCGCTGTCGCCCAGCGCCTACCCAATCTCTTCAGCCTCGAAATGTGGGGCGGCGCAACGTTCGACACGTCTCTCCGCTTCCTCCGCGAGGATCCCTGGCAGCGCCTCCGTGAACTTCGCGAGCGCGTCCCCAACATCTGCTTCCAGATGCTTCTCCGCGGCGCAAACGCGGTAGGCTACGCCTCCTATCCCGACAACGTAATCAAGGAATTCGTCCGCGAATCCTACGAACAGGGCATCGACATCTTCCGCATCTTCGATTCGCTCAATTCCATCGACAACATGCGCGTCTCCATCGATGCCGCTCTCGAAACTGGTGCCATCTGCGAGCCCGCCATCTGCTACACCGGCGACATGCTCGACGACTCCCGCCCAAAATATTCGCTGAAGTATTACGTCACGATGGCCAAGCAACTCGAAAAGCTAGGCGCTCACTTCCTCGCCATCAAAGACATGGCCGGCCTCTGCAAACCCTACGCCGCTTTCGAACTCGTAAAAGCCCTCCACGAAGAAATCGAAATCCCTATTCATTTCCACACCCACGACACCAGCGGCATCAATGCCGCCAGCGTCCTCAAAGCTTCCGACGCCGGAGTGGACGTAGCCGACGCCGCCATCGCCTCCATGAGCGGCGGCACCAGTCAGCCCAATCTCAATTCCGTCGTTGAAGCCCTGCGGCACACTCCGCGCGACACGCAACTCGACATCGGCACCCTGAACGAATGCTCCGACTACTGGGAAGTAGTCCGCACCTACTACCTCCCGTTCGATTCCGGCCCGAAAGCCGGCTCCGCCCGCCTCTATCAGCACGAAATCCCCGGCGGCCAGTTCACCAACTTGCGCGAACAAGCCGCCGCTATGGGTCTGGGCCATCGCTGGCGCGAAGTGGAGTCCACCTACGCCGAGGTAAACCAGCTCTTCGGCGACATCGTGAAGGTGACGCCTTCCAGCAAAGTAGTTGGCGACATGACGCTATTCCTCATGGCCAAAGATATGCGTCCACAAGATCTGCTGGAGCTGGACGAAAAGCACGATCTATCCTTGCCGAACTCGGTAGTAGAAATGTTTTCCGGAGTCCTGGGAGTCCCGCCCGGCGGCTGGCCGAAAAAACTGCAAAAAATCATTCTGCGCGGCGCCGACCCGATCAAAGGCCGTTCCAGCGCCAGCATGGACCCCGCCAAATTCGAGGACGAGCAATCCGCGCTCGAGAAAAAACTAGGCCACAAAATTCAGCGCGACGATCTCCTTAGCTATCTTCTCTATCCTGAAGTTTTTCTGAAATACGACAAATTCCGGCAAACCTATTCCGACGTTGGCGTTCTCCCCACGCCACCCTTCTTCTACGGTCTGAAATCCGGCGAAGAAATCACCGTAGACATTGAGCCGGGCAAGACTCTGATCCTGAAATTCCTGACCAGCAGTGACCCCCACCCCGACGGCACCCGCACCCTCTTCTTCGAACTCAACGGCCAACCCCGCGAAGTCAACGTTCGCGACCGTGCCCTTCGCGTCGTCGAGCGGGCCCATCCCAAGGCCGACCCCGCTGATCCCGGCCAAATCGGCGCCCCCACCGCGGGCGTAGTCTCCGGCGTGGCCGTTCAAACCAATCAAACGGTCGAACGGGGTGCCAAACTCCTGACTCTCGAAGCCATGAAAATGCAATCCAACATTTACGCCACCATCTCCGGCC
>Ga0137403_10002157_pt1 | contig 24180 bp, 7 predicted proteins | sample CZOMad2_1_16fung_FD_122057 | JGI IMG/M metagenome (GOLD analysis project Ga0137403, IMG submission 122057) | Vadose zone soil fungal communities from Angelo Coast Range Reserve, California, USA - CZOMad2_1_16fungal (Hybrid Assembly) | ecosystem: Environmental > Terrestrial > Soil > Vadose zone...
CCGCACAACGCAGTGGTGAGCGCCGCCGTGAATCCGATGTTCTTATAGGTGCCCGACAGCGTGGTCGCGTCGTTGAAGACCGTGGTGCCCGTGGTCGTCACACCGCTCGAAGCAGACGTGCCCGCCGCATCCGTCGTCAGACTGGCGAGGGCAGTCGTCCCGCCCAGGACCGCGTTGAAGATCGTCGCGCCTGCCGTATTGACTGCCAGCGTTTGCGCGCCGTTCACCGTGCCGTTGAACGTGATGGCGCCCGAGCCGGTGCTGGCGAAGATGGTGCCGGCGCCGAGCGTCACCGCATCGTTGTACGTCTGAGCTCCCGTGGTCGTCACCGTGCCGCCGTTGATCGCGGTCGTGCCGCCAGCGTCCGTCGTCAGGCTGGCCAGCGCCGTCGTGTTGCCCACCGCCGCCGTCAACGTCGTCGCACCGGTGCTGTTCAGCGTCAGCGCCTGGGCACCGTTCACCGTGCCGGTGAAGGTGATCGCGCTCGAGCCTGCGTTTACCGTTGTAGCGCCCGCGAGCGTCGTCGTACCAGCCGCCGTGAAGCCGGCGTCGTTGTACGTGCCCGAAAGCGTCGTGGCGTCGTTGAACGTCGTCGCACCCGTGGTGCTCACGCCAACCGAGGACGAAGTGCCCGCCGCATCGGTGGTGAGGCTCGCGAGCGCCGTCCCGCTACCAACGAGGCCGCTGAAGGTCGTCGCTCCGCCCGTGTTCACGGTCAGACCGAAGGCACCGTCCACGGTGTTGCTCAGCGTGATCGCCTGGTTGCCCGTGCTGACCAGCGTCGTCGCACCGGTGAGCGTCACCGCGTCCGTAAAGGTCTGCGTACCCGTGGTCGACACCGTGCCCGTCAGCTGCGTCGTGCCGCCGTTGTTGCTGGTGAGGTTGTTGATGTTGCTGATGCCGGTGAGCGTCGTCGTGCCCGTGAAGCTCAGCGTCAGGTCGTTGCCCGCACCGTTCAAGCCTGCCGGGAAGCTGCCGTTCGTGCCCGTCAAGGTCGTGGCTGCCCCGAGTGTCACTGCGTCGTTGTACGCCTGCGCACCCGTGGTCGTGACCACTCCGCCGTTGATCGCGGTCGTCCCGGTCGCGTCGGTCGTGAGGCTCGCCAGCGCCGTCCCGCCACCCACGGCGCCACCCAGCGTAGTCGTGCCGGAGCTGTTCAGCGTCAGCGCTTGGCCGCCGTCCACCGTGCCGGTGAACGTGATTGCGCCCGCGCCGGCGTTCACCGTCGTCGCGCCCGCCAGCGTGGTCGTACCCGCCGCAGTGAAGCCCGCGTCGTTGTACGTCCCCGAAAGCGTCGTGTTGTCGTTGAACGCGGTTGCGCCCGTCGTGCTCACGCCAACCGACGAGGACGTGCCGCCCGCATCGGTGGTCAGCGTACCCAAGGCGGTCGTGCCGCCCACGATGGCGCTGAACGTCGTCGCGCCGGTCGAGTTCACCGTCAGAGCCTGAGCTCCCGCCACCGTGCCGTTCACCGTACCGGTGAACGTCGCACTGCCCGTGCCCGTCGACACCGTCGCGGAATTCGCGAGCGTCGTCGTGCCGGCAACGCTGAACGCGTTGTTCGTAGTCGTGTACGTCGTCCCGTTGAGCGTGACATTGTCGCCGTACGCCTGCGCACCGCTGGTCGTGACGTTTTGCAGGCTCGTCGTACCGCCCGCATCGGTCGCCACGCTGGCGAGCGCTGTCCCGCTTCCCACGTTGCTGCTGAAGGTCGTGGCTCCGGTGCTGTTCGCAGTCAGCGCGAACGCACCGTCGACGGTGCCGGTGAAGGTGATGGCACCCGCGCCCGCGCTCACCGTCGTGTTACCGGCGAGCGTGGTCGTGCCAGTGTCCGTGAAGCCGGCGTTGCTATAGGTACCCGTCAGCGTCGTGTTCTCGCCGAACGTGGTCGTACCCGTGGTGATCACGCCGATAGACGAGGACGTGCCGCCCGCATCGGTAGTCAGCGAGGCCAGCGGCGTCGTGCTGCCGACAAGGCCGCCGAACGTCGTCGCACCGCCGGTGTTGACCGTCAACGCCTGCGGACCATTGACCGTGCTGGCGAAGGCGATCGCGTTGTTACCCGTGCTCGTCAACGTGGCGGCTGCCGTGCTGATGGTCACCGCGTCGTTGTACGACTGGGCGCCCGTCGTCTTCACCACGCCGCCGTTGATGGCCGTGGAACCGCCAACGTTGGTCGTCAGGCTGGCCAGCGGCGTCGTGTTGCCCACCGCCCCGCCGAACGTCGTCGCTCCGCTGTCGTTCACCGTCAGCGCAAAGCCGCCGTCGACCGTGCTGGCGAAGGTATTGCCCACGCCGGTGATCACCGTGGCCGCGCCGAGCGTAACCGCGTCGTTGTACGTCTGAGCTGCCGACGTGCTCACCACACCGCCGTTGATCACGGTCGAGCCGCCGACGTTGGTCGTCAGGCTGACGAGCGGCGTAACACCGCCGACAGCTCCACCGAACGTCGTCGTGCCGGTCGTGTTCGCGTTCAGCGCGAACGCGCCGTTGACCGTGTTAGCGAAGGTGATCGCACCTGCGCCCGTGCTCGCGACAGTCATGCCGGACGTCAGCACGACAAGATCGTTGTAGACCTGAGCACCGGTCGTCGTGACCGTACCGCCGTTGAGGTCGGTGGTGCCAGGCGCGTCAGTCGTGAGACTCGAGAGAGCCAGTACTCCGCCCACCGCGCCGTTGAACGCCGTCGTGCCACTGTCGTTGACCGTCAGCGCGCGATTGGCGCCCGAAGAGTTCACCGTGCTGGCAAACGTCACGCCCACGGCGGTGATCGTCGTATCGGCACCAAGCGTCACGGCGTCGTTGTACGTCTGTGCCGCCGTTGTCTTGACCACGCCGCCGTTGATGGCAGTCGTGCCGCCCACGTCCGTCGTAAGGCTGGTGAGCTGCGTGCCGTTGCCAACCGCTCCCGTGAAGGTCGTCAGGCCGGTCGAGTTTACCGTCAGCACCTGGCCGCCATCCACCGTGCTGGTGAATGTCACCGCACCGATGCCCGCAGCAACCGTGACCGGACCCGTCAGAGTGACGGCCGAGTTGTAGTTCACCAGCGAGTTGGTCGTCGTGACGTTGCCGGCGGTCGAGATCCCCGTCGAGCCGGTCAGATTCACCGCACCGGTCGAGGTGATCGTCCCCGCGGCGATGATCGAAAGCCCGCCACCGGTCGAGTTGAGCGTCGTCGTGCCGGTCGACGTGATCGGGTTATTCAGCGTGATCGTGCCGGCCGCAACGACGTCGTAGCCCGCCGTGCCTGCGCTGTTCGTCACCGCTCCGATTTGCGCCAGCGTCAGCGCGTCGGTCTCGTTGATGAATACGCCGCCCGCCCCCGTGGAGGAAGCGGCCAGCGTCGTCGCGGTCGTATTGACCCGCGCGCCCGTTCCCGTGCCCACACCGCCCGCGCCGTTCAGCGTGACGTTATTGCCCGTCACGTTTACCGCCGCCGTGCCATTGGCGAGGATCTGGCCGTTGGTCGACGTGATGATGATGTCGCCGGTCCCGGCGTTGTTCGCACCGAGCGTGATGTTGTCGTGCGCGGACATCGTGATGCCCTGGTTCTGTGCCGAGCTGTCGATCGCGGCCGTGCCGTTCTGGGTAATGGAGCCTGCCGCTGTGCCGTTGGCCGCCTTCAGGAGTACGACTGGAACGGCGGGGCCAGGGTACGTGCCGTCGGACGTAATCGTCGTGGCGGTCGCCTGCACGATGTTCCGGCCCGCGTCGATTTCAACGCCGACCAATGGATTCCCTGCGGTGTTCGCACCGGAGTTCGTGCCATGCGAAGTGATGTCCGCGTTCACCAAGACATCCGAGCTGGCGCCGATCGCATTCAGCCTGATCCGCCCCGTTGCATTGCTAGTGGTGTTGGAGACCAACAGGCCGCTTACCGTAATCGAGGCATTGGTGTCGACGATGGTGATGCCGCCGCCGCTAATGACCGCGTACGGAACGCCCAAGTAAAGACTGCCATCGATGTTCTTAAGGTTCAGCGGGCCAGTATTGCGGATTTCGACTGGGTTCCAAACCGTTACGGTCGCCTGCAGATTGGAGACTGCCGTATCAAGGCCCGCGCCCTGGCTGGTACCTACGATTGAATTCCCGGAGAACAACGTGAGGTTATTGGCCGTGATGTTGTTGGTTCCGGAGCCGTTGTTGTCGTTAATACTCCCGTTGGCCGACGTCACCGTCACGTCTCCGGTGGCACCCGCGTTCAGCAGACCGAGCGAGGCGCCACTCGGCGCAGTAACGTTGATCGTGCCGCCGTTGTAGACGGCCGAAGCGGTGCCGTTTTGCGTGAACGACCCTGCGCCGCCGTTGCCAGCGGTCAGGTAAAGAATGTCGGGTGTCCCCGGACCGGTCGTGACCGTGATCGTCGTGCCAGTTGCCTGGTTGATGTCCCGATCCGCTTGCAATCTCGCTGGATTGAAGTTGTTCCCCGAGATGCCGCTGTTCGACACCCTGCCGGTAATGTCGGCGTTGACATTAATGTCGGAGCTCCCGCCGGTCGCCGTTAGATCGAATCTCTTGTTGACGACCACAGGCGCGTTCACATTGATCGTGCCGCCCTGGTTGGTGAGCACAAACCCGCCGTTTGTGTTCGTTACGGAGTTCGTCCCGACCCCGAGATTGGTGAGCGTCAAGCCTCCGCCGGTATCGGTGTTGTTAATCTCGACGCCAGCGTTCGTGTTCGTTACCTTGAGATTGACAACCTCGGTCTGGACGAGGTTAAGGTGGTCGCCGATGCCGTTCACGGCTGTCAGGTCGGCGCTGTCGGCGAAAATCGTCCCACCGCCTTGGAAGATCCGATTACCAGCGTTCAGCGTCGCCGTGCCGCTCGCCTGCACGTCGTGGACGATGTTGATCGATCCATCGTTACTCACGCTCACGTTACCGTTGCCGTTGCGCACCGACTGGCTGCCGTTGCCGAAGAAAATGTTCTGCAGGACGAGCGTGCCGCCGTTGGCATTGCGCACATTCACATCGCTCGGACCGCTGATGAGCGCGTTACGGACGTTGAGCGTGTTCACCGCCGTGTCGAGGTCCACTCCTTGCTCGGAGCGCACCACCAAGCTGTCGGCCGTCACGTTGAGCGTGGCAGCGCCGTTGGCGTCGAACACTCCGCCATCCTCGGTGCGGATCCTCACCTGACCGGAGCCCGCATTGACCGTCGCGAGAGTGATGTTCTGCGTGTTGCCGCCGCCGCCTGAGCCGCAGCCGCCGCCCGGCGCGCATACCACGGCCAGGTTCAGGTTGCTGCCGTTCGTGTTGATTGTGGTGCCCGGAGCCTGCGTGATGCTGCCCACCCCGTTGTGGAACCTGTCGGCGATGATTTCTGAATTCACGCCGCCCGAGGCCGTGTTGCTGAAAATGTCGGCGTTGACGTTCACATCGCCGTCGGCCCGCAAGCTCACCCGCTTGCCGGTCGTGACCGCGGAAGCCACCGTGATCGCGCCGGAAGCCGTCGTGACGGTCAGGCCGCCGTTGGTGTTGGAAACCGCGTAGCCCGCACCCAGATCCGCCAGCGTCAGGTCGCCCGTGTTGCTGACCTCGATGCCGTTATTCGTGTTCGTCGCCTGCAGGTTCGTCACCTGCGTCTGCAGCGGGTTAGAACCGCAGCTCGTGCACACGGGTCCTACGCCATTGACCGATGAGAGGATGAGATCGCCGCCAGCGACCGTACCGCCGCTCGCGATGATCCGATCGCCCGTAGACAGACTCGCGGTCGCACTACCGCCGAAGGTTACGGCCGCGAGCACCGTCATCGACCCGGTCGACGAAATGTTGAGCCCGCCGTTGGTATTGCTTACCGCGGTGCCGGTGCCGAAGTCGTGCAGTGTCAGCGCGCCGGTGTTGCTGATGTCGATGCTGTTATCGGTGTTGCTCGCCTTCAGGTTGGTGACGGTGGTTTGGAGCGCGCTACCCGCGCCGATGCCGTTAACCGCCGATAGCACAAGGTTCTGCGAGGTGACCGAGCCGCCGTTCTGGACGATCTGGTCGCCGGCCGTGAGAGTGGTCGTGCCGCCTTGCGCGTCGATAAGCGCGCCGACGGTGAGCGACGCGCCCGTAGCGGTGAGTTGCGTGTTGTTCGACGCGGCAGCCGTCGTGATCGCACCGGTGACGTCGATTGCTCCGGTGTTGCTTACCGTGATATCGCTGCTTGCCGCCGCTGCATTGGTCTGAGTGATTCCGGTGATGGTGAGACTGCCGGAGTTCGTCAGGCTGATGGGGTTGTCCGAAGTGTTGGTGGCGTTGAATGCCGTCACCGTGTTGGCGTTGTTGAGCGTGGTGCCCGTTGCCGAGCTCGTGGTCAGCGTCGTGCCGTTGACAATCGCCGTGCCGCTCTGAGAGATTAATCCGGCGCTCGAAGTCAGGTTCACCGCAGCAGTCCCGCCGGTGCTCACGTTCTGCGACATCGTGAGATCGCCGGCGGAAGCCGTCAGCGAGATCGTGCCGCCGTTCGTCGTCACCCCGACGATCGGCCCGACCGTTCCGATATCAAAAGTGCCATTGTTCGTGAGGCTGAACGGATTGCCGGCTCCGGTGATGTCCACGGCGATGGTCGTCAGCGTCCCGACCGTATTCAGTGTCGTGGCAGCAAACGCAGCCACGCCGAGCTGAGTGGCCGTGATCGCGCTCGCGTTCTGCGTGATCGTCCCCGTCGGCCCCAACGCCGAGACTGCAACGGCGCCAGATCCTGCGTTGATGTTGTCGTTGAGTATCAGATTGGCGCCGGTGGAGGTCAGCGTAATCGTCGCCCCGCTCGCGGAGGAATCAACGGGTGCACCGATCGTGACGTCCCCCGATCCCTGCAGCGTGACCGCTCCGGTTCCGGTCGTCGTGACCAAACCGGTGGTCGTCAGCGCGCCAGTGTTGTCCACCGTCGTCAGGCCAGTCCCCGCCTGGCTGATGCCGGTCACGATCAACGGGTCGACCGCATTGACCAGGTTGATGTCGCCGCTCGTCGTGTTGATGGCGGTGAAGCTGCCGACCGTGTTCGCGCCGCCGAGTGCCGTGCCATTCACGGACGACGTCGTCAGAAGCCCCGTCGTGCTCAGCGTGCCCGTCTCCGTAATATCTGCGCCGGAGGTGAGCGTGATCGGGCCCGAGGTGCTGCTCACCGCACTGTTCACGGCAAGCGTATTGCCACCGGTTGTCGCCAGGCTCACGGAGCCGGATCCGCCGGCCGTGACCGCCGCGCCGGTGGTCAGCGTGCCGGTGGTCGCCGTCAAGCTGATGTTGCCGTTCACGGCCGTCGTGACCGCGCCGCTGGTGGTCAGCGCTCCGGTGTTGTTCACCGTTACGTCGCCCGTGCTCTGCGTGATCCCCGTGATCCCCAACGTGCCAATCGTGTTGGTCAGGCTGATATCGCCCGCCCCGGTGTTGGTCGCGGTGAAGTTGGTTATCGTGTTCGCACCACCCAGCGTCGTGCCGCCCGCCGAGGAGGTCGTCAGCGCGCCCGTGGTCGCAACCGTGCCGCCCGCCTCCGCAATCGTGCTCGCCGAGGTTAGACCGACGTTGCCCGCGCCCGCGCTCTGCGCACCCGTGATGCTCAGCGCACTAGTGTCGTTCAGCGTGAAGCCACCAACAGAGGTGAACGCCGCCAGCGTCGGTATCACGTTGTTGTTGGGCAGGCTTACCGTGCTCGCCGTGTTGCCCGTGAGCGTACCGGTGTTGATCACGGTCGTGCCGGACTGCGACACCGCGTTGGTGATATCGCCAGCCACGCCGATCGTCGTCGTGCCCGTCGCACCCGTGGTGATCGCCGGCAGCGCCGCGGTCGTGCCACTGTGCACCGTCGCCGCCGTGCCCGTATTGCTCGTCGTCGTCAGCGATCCGGCCATGTTGATCGCACCGCCACCGCCATTGACCAGGATGTCGCCCGTGCCGCCGTCGACCGTGCTGCCCAAGGACTGCGTCACCCCCGCACCCTGCAGGCTCACGCCCACACCCGAGACGTTCTGCGTCCCCAGCGCCAGCGCCCCGCCCGCCGTCGTGATCGACACCGCTCCCGCAGCATCGCTCACCGTGCCCGTGACCATCAGGCCGCCGGTCGTGTCGTTCAGCGTGAAACCACCCGAACTCGTGAACGCACCCAGGCTGCCGATCGTGTTGCTCTGACCCAAACTCACCGTCGTGCCCGCAGAGCCCGTCAGCGCACCAGCAGTGTTGATCGTGCCGGCCGCCGTCTGGCTGATCAGACCGCCCGCATTCAGCGTCACCGTGCCCGCGTTGCCGTTCACCGCGCCGTTGAGCGTCACGTCGTTGGTCGCAGACGCCAGCGTCACTCCCGCACCCGCCACCGAGCCGGTGGTCACCGCAAGGTTGCCGCCCGTCGTGCTGACGTTGGCAACACCATTGTTGGTCGTGCTCACCGCACCGGTGATGTTCAAACCACCGGCGTTGTCGTGCACCGTCAGCGCGCCAGTCGAAGTGAAGGCGCCCAGGTTCGTGAGCAGGTTGTTGTTGCCCAGGTTCACCGTATTCGCCGTGTTGCCAACCAGCGTCGCAGCACTCAGCACCGTCGTCGAGTTCTGCGTCACCGCACCGATGATGTCGCCGCCCGTGGCGAGCCGTGTCGTCCCTCCGGTCGTGTTGATATTGCCAAGCGCCACCGTCGTCGCGTTCCCGATGTCGACCGCAACGCCCGCGCCGCCACTCGTCAGCGTGGAATCATTAAGCTGAATCGCGCCACTATTGCCGTTGACAAAGATGGTTCCGGTTCCGCTGCTGACCGTGATACCGCCATTCACGGTGAGGGGCGCGCCGGTCATCGCAACAAATCCAGACGTAGTCGACGTCACGTCGTGCCCGACGGTCAGACCGCCCGAGCCGATGAGCGTGATGTTGCCCGACGAGGTCGTCAGCGTCCCGTTCGTCGCGAGCGTGCCGCCGTTGAGGCTCTCGAAGTCGATGCTGCCGGTGCCAGTGTTTAGGTTGCTCGCCGGAAGCGTCAGCGCGCCCGCGCCGCCACCCGCGCCAGCGATAGCCGTAATACCGGTATCAGCGCCCAACGTGGGCGCGCCGAGCGTGAGGTTGTTCGCGTCCTCGACCGACATCGAGGCGCCGGTCGCGTTGAGGGTCACCGTACCAGTGAAGTCGTTCGTCGTGTCGTTGAGCGCAATCGTTCCCGTCCCGGCGTTGACGGTAGTTGCTGCCGCTAGAATCTTGCCGGTGGTCTGGTTGACACCGACACCCGTCAGCGTCAACGACTGACCCGTCGCGTTAACGTCCGCGCTGATTGTCAGCGCTCCGCCGGCCGTCACGATCGACACAGCACCGGCTGTGTCGGTCACATTCCCGTTGACCGTCAGGCCACCGGCCGAATCGTTGAGCGAGAAGCCACCAGAGCTCGTGAATGAGCCCAGGTTCGCCACCGTGTTGCCTGCGCCAGGCAGGTTTACGGTGCTCGCTGCGCTGCCCGTCAACGTCCCCGCCGTGAGAGCACCCGCCGTCTGGTTGATGTTGCCCACGGAGTTCAGCGTCACCGTGCCCGCGCCACCGTTGACGTCGCCGCCCAGCGCAATGTTGCCGCTCGTGGTCGTCGCCAGCGTCACTCCATTGCCTGCAACCGAGCCCGTCGTGATCGACAGGTCGCCGGTGTCGTTCGTGACCGAGACCAGGCTAGTGCTGTCGCTCACCGCACCCGTGATCGTCAGTCCGCCGCTGTTATTCAGCGTGAAACCACCGGTGCTCGTAAACACGCCAAGGTTGCTAAGAGCCGTGGTCGGCAGATTGACCGTTCCTACCGCTGATCCCGTAAGCGTATTCGCTGTCAGTGGCCCCGCTGTTTGGTTGATGTTCCCCGCCGAGGTCAACGTTGCCGTTCCCGCGCCGGCATTTACGCTCGCGCCAAGCGCGATATCGCCGCTGACGTTCGTGGCTAGCGTCACCCCAGTGCCGGAGACGGCGCTGTCGACGGCAAGATTCCCGCCACCGGTGGTGATGGAGGTGAGGCCGGTCCCTCCTACGACAGCGCCGCTAACGGTCAGACCACCCGTGGAATCGTTCAGCGTAAACGTTGTGCTGGCGCTGCCAGCCAGCAGACTGTTGATCTGGTTACCGGCAGCGCTGAGCGTGACCGCACCACCCGCGGACGCCGCGCTGATTTCGTCGACATTGATCGCCGTGCCGCCGGTCTGCGTGACGCCAGTCGCCCCGGAGAGCACCGCTTCGGCGCCGGAGCTCGTCGCCGTGATGTTGCCTGTCGTCAACGCCAAGCCGGCCGTCAGCGTGACCGCCGCTACGGTGGGATTCGTTGTGGAGAGCGCGCCGGCAAGATTGACATTGCCGACTGTGGCGGTGAGCGCGATTGTCCCGACGCCAGCGTCTACCGTCGTGAGCCCCACCTGAGTGACGTCGCCGGTAGCCGCCGTGGCAGAGAAGTTTCCGCCGTGCGTGCTCACGTTCGCAGCCAGAGCTACCCCCGTGCCGCCCGTTAAGGTGATGTTCGTGGCGTTTGTGGTGGGAAGAATGTCCGCATTGATATTGACGGTAGTTGCTGCCGTCAGCGCGAGCGTATTTCCCCCCATGAAGCCGGACGAATTCGCAGTCGAGTCTGCAACCGTAATGCTGCCTGAGGTCGTTAAGACGGTGGCGTTGGTTGTATCGAGAACTCCTTGAATCGTGTCCCACGTAACGGTGAACGGAATGGGCGGAACGGTCGCAGTGAACGTTCCCGCGACTTGGGTGTCGTTGCTGTCGCCAGTGTTGTCGATTGTGGCGTCGTCCGGATCCAGGAGCAGCATTCCAGTTTTGCCGCTGGGCGCGCGCGTATCCACGCGTCCCGCAAACGCTAATCCATGCTCGCCAGAAACCTCCACGGAACCGCCATTTCCAGACTGTGCGCCGCCACGCGCGGAAATTTCGCCAAAGAACCTGGTTCCGTTGTCGGACCACACGGCGACCTGACCCCCATTACCGCTATTGACCGCGTCGGCGTTGATGGACGCGCCACCAGCGACGTACGTTTGCGAAGCGTTCTGCTCGGAGCCGGCGCCATGGAAATTACCGCCGACGAGCACCGTGCCGCCGCCGGCATCGCCGGAAGCGTCGATGCGCGTACCGTCGAACAGGCCGACGTACTGGCCGAGGACTTTGACGGTGCCGCCGGTCGAGCCTGCGTCGGTGCCGGCGACGGTGAGCGTGCCGCTGTTGGCGACGACGCCGGCGGAACCGCCGTCGAGGACGATTTCGCCATTGCGCGCGACGAGCGAGGTGGCGCGGATGACGCCGGAGTTGTTGACGACGGTGTCGAGCAGTGCGTTGGCGCTGCGCGCGGTGAGGAGGACGGTGCCGCCGTCGGCGGTGATGGTACCGGTGTTGATGGCGGCGGCGTTCAGCGCGGCCTGGTCGACGCTGATGCTGATGAGGCCGTCGCCGACCATGTCGAGGGAGACGCGGTCGCCCGCGGCGAGCGTGACGCTGCCGGCGCGCGCGATGATGAGGCCGTCGTTCTTGACTTGCGGGGCGGCCAGCGCGGCGTAGCCGGTGACCGTGATGACGCCCTGGTTGACGACCGAGCCTGCGTTGCCCGCGTTGTAGAAGTTGTAGTGCCCGGCGAGGAAGTCCTGGTCCTTGATGGAGAGGGTGGTCGCGAACAGGTTGCCGACGTCGACGGCGGCGCTGCGCCCGAAGAGGATGCCGTTCGGGTTGGTGAAGAAGACCTGGCCGTTGGCGGTGAGGCGGCCGTAGATCTCGGACGGATTGCTCCCCGTGACGCGGTTGAGCGCGATGGCGGACGAGCTCGGTTGCGCGAAGTTGACCCAGGCGCTCGAGCCGATCGAGAAGGTCTGCCAGTTGAGGATCGCCGAGCTCGTGCCCTGCGTGACCTGCATGTTCGAGCCGGAGGTCGAGATCGTGGCCGAGCCGGCCGCGACGGTGCCGCCGGTGGGCAGCGTGGTCGCCGCGATCTGCGCATAGGCAGGATTGAGGAGCGTCCATGGAACCAGCGCGACGCCGACGGCGAAGGCGAGCGCGCGCGGATGCGTGCGCAAAACGCGGCGAGTGCGCGCGTTTCCTTTCGCGATGCTGGCGATCGTGCTGGAACGGGTGTTACGGAGACTCGTGCGTTTCGTTGTTGCCATGGACCTCTCCTGTCAACCTCACCACCGCGAAATTCGCCGAGCTTAGGCCGGCGTCATCTCACGGACTGTCATAAAGATTGAGATGCGGGAAAAAATCACCCCGCACCTCGCTCAAAGTCTCTTCCGTCAAAACCATTTGATCGCCTGCACCCAGACGCGCGGCACGCGCTGGGCCGTGTCCGATTCGGCCGTGCCGTGCGTCGCCCACGCCGCGTACGCGCGCACGAGGAAGCCGCCGTCCTGTCCCGCCGACACGCCGACGCCATAGCCGCCCAGCGAGCGGTTGTTTTCGCTGTCGGTCAGCAGCGGGTGCTCGTTGACGCGCGCCCAGCCGTGGTCGTAGAAGCCGGTGAGCGTCAGGTCGCCGTTGAAAATCTTGAAGCCGGGAATGATGTAGCGCGCCTCGGCCGTGGCGAGCAGGCCGATGTCCGCCGTTGCTTCGCCGACGGGGAAGGCGCGTACGCCATTGGCGCCGCCGAGCGAGAACTTCTCCGCCGAAGCGAGGTTCTTCACCGCCTTCTGGCCGGACACCGACAAGAGGACGCTCAAGGCATCGGTGACCCGCTGCAGGCGGCGCGCATCGACGTTGTATTTGCTGAAGCCGCCCTGGGTGTTGCGCCCGGTGGGGCCGGTGTCGAGCGCGAGCACGCTCGGTGGCTCGATGCCGAGCTCGCCGTGCGTCCAGGTGAACGAATAGGCGTTGAGACCGCCGCCGAGGAACGCGTCGCGGAAGTCGCCAACGAACCCCAGCTTGACGTCGTTGATGTTGCGCTTTTCCACCGAGCTCTGCGAGTCGATCTCGTCGATGAACTTCTTGTTCTCGTACGCCACCTGGAGGATGACGTTGGTGTTTCGCGAGCGAACGATGGAGTGGAAGCCGTAGATGCTCTTCACCTCGCCTTCGCCATGCGAGCCCAGACTGGCGAAATCCTTCGCCAGCCGGTATTCGAACTTGTTGTAGCTCACGCCAACCCGCGTGCCCCAGTAGCCGACCGGAATCAGGTACGCGAAACGCCCGTACCACATGCCCTCGTCGGAGACGAATCCGCGGAAGTTCACCTGGTCGCCATAGCCGAGGGGCGTATTCCAGTTCAACGTAGTGCCCAAACGGTATTCACCCGTGAAGCGGTTGCCCTGATTGTCGGCATCCACGGAGCCGTTGATCGCGCTGCCTTCGTCCTGCACGTTCACTCGCAGGTCGGCCGCGCCGAGGATCTTGCTCGGCCGGATTTCGGAGGTGACCTGGGCGCCCGGCAGGTCGTTGATGATGAGCAGCGGCCGCTCGAGGCCGGTCTCGGTGATGAGCTGGCCCTGCTTGAGGTGCTTGCTCAGAATGCCCAGCAGCAGACCATCGTTCAGCCGCTCGGGGTGCTTGTTGGCGAGATCCACTTCGCCGACACGTCCCTCGATGATGCCGATCTCGACGCTGCCGTTGCGAATCGCCTGCTCCGGCAGATAAGCCTGCGCAAGGAAGTAGCCGCGCGTGCGATAGAACGAGCGCACCTTCGTCGCCGCTTCGTTGAGACCCTCGAAGTCGAGCTCCTTGCCGATGAATTCCTGCACCTGCGATTGCAGCGCTTCTTCGGGATAGAGCGTGTTACCGGTGAAAGTGAACTTCTGCACCGCGACCTTGAGCTGCGGCGACGGAGGCAACGCACGCTGCGGCTCCGGCGGCTTGGGCAGCACGGGCTCATCCGGCGGCGGCAGACGAAGCGGCTGCCGCTGCTGCTCGAGAAGTTGACCGGCATCGGGAGCGCCTTGCGGTCGCACGGCGGGCTGCGCGAGCGCGCAAACGCTCGCGAGCGCGAGAACGGCGAGGCTCAGCGAGCGCGCGGCGTCAGCTCCGCGTCTTGTCAGAAGATTCGGAATCATTTCGTCACTCCAGCTTTCTTTTGCGAGTGCGGATCGCACGCGGTGTGCGTGCGGGCAACAGTTTTTAGATTTCCTTCTGGGACGAAAAAACGGCGTAGTGAATCGTCGACAGCAGTCGTTTTTACGCGACGTACGCCATCCCTCCCGCTCCCAACCCCCAGATCGGCCAAAGCGCTTCCTAATTCAGATATTTACTGCGGGTTCTTATCTTCGGCCCGACAGGCCCGGGCGTGCGCACGAAGAATAGCGTGATTTTTTTGGGGTGGCAATGTAAAGATTGAACTACAAGTGCTTGTTGTCGCAACGCAACTCTTCGCGTCGCCCCGAGCCGACGAAACCGCAAAAATAAGCAAGAACCCTAGGAATATTTTTCAACGCGCGTTGGCCGGAGCCCGCGCGCCGTATATCGGGCCTTTCGAATGGGCGTGAAGCAGTGTCGATCGTGCAGATCGCTGATGGCGCAGCGGCACTCGGCGCCTACGTCGCGGGCAGCGATGCTCTTCAACTGCATCAATACGCGCTCGCCCCGCTGGTCGAGCTTACGCAGGGCGAGCTGCTGGGTCATGCCGAGTACGCCTACGACGGCCGTCATGGCGTGACCGTCGATCGCACGTTGACCGTTCGCGCACGGAGATCAAGGCCTACCGCATCAGGGAAAATGCCCGATGGGTTTCGCTCTGGCGCAATCTGGCGCTGGATCGACGCTGGTACTGGGGCCTCGGCGGTGCCGTCGAAGAGGAAACGTTCCACGATCCCGCGCTTGGCTCGGCGCGTGTGCAGAACGAGCGCGTAATGGGCCTCGTCGGTGGCTATGATTCGCGCCGCAGCCAGTGGTACTCGGAAGGCCCGAGCCAAGGGCAGCAACTGCGCCTCTTTGCCGAAACGTCGCACGGCCTCGGCGCCGACTTCACCGGCAACGTCTATCGGGCCGACTGGCGAGCGCACATCGCACTCGGCAAGACGGTGCTCGCGCTGCGGTGGAACGAGGCGCGAGGCCGGCCCGGCGCCGAACCCTTCGAGCTCGGCGGCAGCAAATCGGACGACATCAGTCTGCTGCCGCAAATCAACGAGCGTGATTTCGCGCTACGCGGATATACCGCCGGTACGCCGTCGCTCATGGGACACCACGCACGCGTCGCCACGGTCGAATGGCGCGCCGCGCTCGCGGATATCGACCGGCACCTCATGGTGCCGCCAGTCGGCATCAATCGCGCCGGCGTCACGCTGTTCCTGGATGTCGGCGCGGCGTGGGAGCCGAGCGCGTCGCCGGACTACCACCGCGGCATCGGCGCGGAGCTGGTCTTCGAGCCGCGCGTCGGTTATCTGTTCGGGTTGCAAACCCGCGCCGGGGTTGCCCGGGGGCTCGACGCCACCGGGTCGACCAAGATTTACCTGCGCGCCGGCCGCACGTTCCAGGGAAAGTCTGAAAATGTCGCCCCCGCGAAGGCGGGGGCCCGGTTTTCTTTTTGAAAGACATGGATTCCCGCTTTCGCGGGAACGACGCTCTGCCGCTTCTTCAATGATTCCCTGCCTATTTCTTCGTAAGGCGCCGGTATTGCGCCATGTGGCGGATCGCCTTTTGCGGCTTGCCGAGCGCGTCGTACAGCAGCGCTGCGTTGTAGTGACAGTCTGCGAACTCGGCATCGATGGCCAATGCGCGCTCGTACACGGCCACCGCATCTTCCCGACGTCCGAGGTCCTCGAGCACGACGCCGAGGTTGAAAAGCAGGAGCGGATGGTCGCCGCAGGCCGCGAGACCGTCGCGGTACGCGCGCTCGGCCTCGTCGAGTCGCCCGGCTTCGTGGAGTGCGGAGCCGCGCTCGATGTGTGAAGCCGGTGCTTCTGCCGCCGGCGCGGGACGCTCGAGCACACTCAGCGTGCCGTCCGACGGATTTCCTCCGAACGCAAGCAGGTATTGCCCGGAGTCGGCACGCCAGCGAGCAGCGCCTTCGCGCACCACGACGCGGTTCGCATCCGCTGCAATGCTGAGGCCCGAGAGCGGCATGGACCCGGGCAGGTGTCGCCGCAGTTCTCTCATCGATCGGGCGATGCGCCGGGTAGATACGTTCGCCGCGGCGAGGGCCTGCGCCGTGCGCAGCACGATGAGATCTTGAAAGGAGAACTGCCAGGCGTTGCGCGGGCCACGGGTGGGCGACACGAAGCCGGCGCGGACGAGCGTGCGGATCGTGCTCCGCGAAAGGCGCAGCATCTTCTGCACCTCGCGCGCCCCGTAGGAATGCACCGCTATTTCTTGCCGGCCGACTTCCGAGCGGGTTTCGCGGCCGGCGCGGCTTCAGCGCGCTTGGCGGGCTTTTTCTCCAGGCTCGCACGCAGCGCTTCCATGAGGTCGATGACCTGGGCGCCCTGCTCCGGCGCCTCGACCATGGTGATCTCCTGTCCGCCTTCGACCTTCTTCCGCACCGCCGTCTCGATGCGATCCCGCACCTCGTCCTCGTAGGCACCCGGGTCGAACTTGTCGCTCGCCTGCTGCTCGATCAGCTGCTGCGCGAGCCTGAGCTCCGCGTCCTTGACTTCGGTCTGCGGGATTTCGATGTCCTTGATCGAGCGCACTTCGCCGGCATAGAGCAACTGCTGCATGACGAGGCCACTCATTTCCCCATGGTCGACCGGGCGAATCATGACGATGTATTGCTTGCCGCGCGCCGCCCAGCGGCCGAGCGCGCAGCGCTTCGTGTCGCGAAGCGCGCGAGCAAGGAGCGCGTATGGTTTCGCGCCGCCTCTGTCCGGTCCCAGGTAGTACGCCTTGTCGAAGTACACCGGATCGATCGAGTCGATCGGCACGAACTCCGTGATCTCGGCGGTGTGCGTGCCCGCCTCTTCCAGAGCCTTGAGCTCCTCGGGCGAGAACATGACGTACTGGTCTTTCTGGAACTCGTAGCCCTTCGCCATCTCTTCGCGCGAAACCGGCACTCCCTCCTTCACGCAGAAGTACTGCTGCTTGAGCCGCGACCCGCAGGTCTTATGGAGCATATTGAAGGAAATAGCGCGGCTCGCCTCAGTGGCGGAAAAGAGCCTCACCGGGATGGATACCAGCCCAAATGAAACGGTCAACGACGCTATCGATCGCGCGGCCATTTCCCACCTCCGACGGTACCGCAAGAATGCGGGGGAACGGATTGTAATACAAAGGGATTTTTCAGGCTTTGGCGCCCTCCAAGGTCTTCTCGAGGCTTTGCTTTCGGCTCAGGGCCTCCTGCCAGCGATCGCCGGTCTGTGCCAGACGGTCGGCGGCGTTCGAGATGCGGAAATCGAGCGGGTGCGCGGCCGCGAGCTCCTCCCAGGTAAGGGGCATGGACACCGGCGCGCCGGCCGCGCCGCGCGGCGAGTACGCGACGTTCAACGTCTTGCCGCGAACGTTCATGTTGTAGTCCATGAAGATCTTGCCGGTCCTCTTCGGCACGCTCCATTCGAGCGTGATGTCTTTCGGGTGCAGGCGCATTAGATGCCGGCCGACGAATTCCGATACCTGGCGCGCCGCATCGAAGTCGATGGTGCGCTTGATCGGCAGGAAAACGTGCAGCCCGGTCTTGCCGGAAGTCTTCACGATCGGCTCGAGCCCCATCGTGTTGAGCAGTTCGCGCAGCCAGAACGCGACTTCCTTGCCCTTCTCGAACGCCGCGGTGTTGAGCGCAGGCTCGTCGCCGGGCGCTTCCTTGCCCGAATAGATGTACGGATCGATGTCGAACACCACACAGTCCGGAAAGTTGAGGACGGACTCTTCCAGCGACTCGAGGGAACTCGCGTAGTTGGTGGCCTTGCTCTTCGCGTCCGGTGCCCGCTTCGCGCGCGAGTGCCACACATGGAATTCGAGCGTTCCCGACTGCGCGAGCCAGAGCAGCGTGGGCAGGTTGTTGCACAGCAGATAGTCGTGCGATTCGTCCTGGTGGTCCGAAAAGACGGCGATCGTATCGACGAACGGCGGCCGCTCCTGCGCCCAGTGCTTCTGGTAGAAGCGCTGGCCGCCGATGCCGTCCGGCATGCGAATCATCGTGAGCGGCCGATCCGCGAGGTGCGGCAGCATGAAGGGCGAAACTTGCGCGAAGTAGCGCAGCAGATCGCGCTTGGTGAGCGCAGGCTGCTTGAGGGCTGCATCCGCGGGCCAGTAGATCCGGTCGAGGTGCGTGAGCTTGATGTGCTGCTTGCCCACGGCAAGCGTGAGCGCGGTCTTCGCGTTGTCGAGCTGGCGCAGGATGGCGCCGATCTCGTTATCGGGCTCCGGTGAGCGCGCGTTGCGCATGACCTGGCGGCGCACCTCCTTCGGCTTGATGTCGTCGCGGAAACGAACGAAGACCGGCGCGCGCAAGCAGCCGTCTTCCGTCCAATCCTGGAACTTCACCTCGGCCACGACCTTCGGCTCGACCCAGATCGTCGGATTGGGCAGATCAGGCTCTTCCGCGAACGGACCGGAATCGCGCCGCAGCGGCGCGAGCCGTTTCTTGGCCTCAGCGAGCGTTGCATCGTCAAAGCCTGAACCGACATGGGATGCATAGCGGAGCTTGGCACCTTCCCAGTAGCCGACGAGCAGTGCCCCGAGGGTCGCGCGCGAACCCTTCCCCTGGGTGTAGCCGCCCACCACAAAGTCGCCGCTCTGCGTCGCTTTCACTTTCAGCCATGACGACGAGCGCTTGCCGGATTCATACAGGCTGGCCTTGTGCTTTCCAACAACACCTTCAAGCCCGCTCTCCATCGCTGCTTTCTGCAGTGCCTTCCCTTCATTCGCAACGTGTACGAGCTGGACGAGCGGCGACGGCAGCAGGCACTGCGCCAGCCAGCGCCGGCGGTCCCGGTAGGGTGCCTTGCGGAGGTTCAAGCCCGCGAAATGCAGCATGTCGAAGCAGTAGAAGACGACCGGGGTATTCGCTTGGATGTTCTGCATTGCGTTGAAGGAGGGCTTTCCCTCGGCATCGAATGCAACGAGCTCTCCATCGAGGACCATGGTGCTCACGGCCTGTTTCGCGAGGTCGGCTTCGAGGTGCGGAAACTCGTCCATTTCGAGCCCGCGACGCGATTTCAGCGTCACGCCTTTCTCGCCGATGAAGGCGAGGGCCCGATAGCCGTCGAGCTTCGGCTCCCACATCCAATCGTCGTGGTCGAACGCGGCGTCGCCGAGCTCCGCGTGCATGGGGGCGAGCGATGCCGGTATGGCCTCGATCGACCCATTCGGAATGAGCCGCGCCGCCACCGGGCCGTGCAGCGGCACCGACCCGATCTCGCCGAGCGTCGCCCCGGACAGCACCGAGCGATCCATCGACGTCAGGTCGCTCGCGCCCACGAAGCGATCCTTGTGCTTGATGAGGAGCCAATTCTTCTTGTCGGCCATGCGCACGAGGGCAAACGAGCCCTTGACCTTCTCCCCGCGGAGGAAGAAGCCGAGCTTGCCCGCCTGGAGCCCTTCGCGCACACGGCGCTCGGCGTCCGCGTGATCATGGAACGAGTATTCGCTGCTCTCGTCGGGGCTATAGACGCCGCAGTCCCAGACAATCATCTCGCCGGCGCCGTACTGGCCGGCGGGAATCACGCCCTCGAACGAGGCGTAGTCGAACGGATGGTCCTCGGTCTGCGCGGCGAGGCGCTTTTCGCTAGGATCGAGCGACGGTCCTTCGGGGACGGCCCAGGACTTGAGCACGCCATCGCACTCGAGGCGCAGGTCGTAGTGCATGCGGCGCGCGGCATGCTGCTGTATGACGAAGAGGAGCGGACCGATGCGCTTGCCGACAGGCGCCGGCGCGGGCTCCGGTGTCGCGCCGAAGCTGCGCTTCGCGGTGTAGTCGGCGAGCTGATTCTTGGCCACGGGCGTGATTCTATGAAGCTATTGGCAGGGGCGAGCGGCTACTCGTTCAAGGAGTGGAAAGGCACGTTCTACCCCGCGGACATGAAGCCCGACGGGATGCTCGCCTATTACAGTGCGCGCCTGCCCACGGTGGAGATCAACAATACCTTCTACCGCATGCCGAAGACCGAAGTGCTCGAGAACTGGGCGCGCATCGCCCCATCGGATTTCAAGTTTTCGATCAAAGCCTCGCGTCGCATCACGCATTTCGCGCACCTCAAACCGGAAAGCGCTGACTCGGTCGCTTTTCTCTATCGTGCACTAGAAGCCCTGGGCGAGAAGCGCGGGCCGGTGCTGTTCCAGTTGCCCCCGGTGATGAAAAAGAACCTGGACCGCCTCACCCCGTTCCTTCAGTTGCTGCCGAAAGGACATAACGCCGCGTTCGAATTCCGCAACGAAACCTGGTTCTCGGACGACGTTTACGACGCCCTTGAGGCAGCCGGTGCCGCGCTTTGTCTCTCCGAACGCGAGGACAACGCGCCGCCGCCGCTCGTGGAGACCGCGCCGTGGGGATACGTGCGGCTGCGACTGGAAACGTACAGCGATGCGGATCTGGAGCAATGGGCGCGCAAACTCCTCGCCACCGGTTGGAGCGAGACCTACGTGTACTTCATGCACGAGCCGACCGCGCCGGCATATGCACAGGCGCTCATGCGCTTCTCCGCCTAGTTAATCGACGTGCGCTCCGGACGCTTTTATGACCGGCGCCCACTTGGCGAGCTCCGACCTGATGAATTCGGCCAATTTCTCAGGCGTGCTGTCCGGAGTCGGATCTACGCCGGCGTCTTGCAGGCGTTTGAGGATGACCGGATCGGCGAGCGCCTGGCGGATGGCATCGCTTAACCGCGTGACGATCGGCGCTGGTGTTTGCGCAGGGGCGAGAATCGCGTTCCACGTGTAGCACTCGAATCCGGGCACGCCCTGCTCCTGCAGCGTCGGCAGGTCGGGCATCGCCCGCGCCCGCGTCGCCATTCCGCCGCCGATCGCGCGGATCTTTCCCCCCTGGACCTGTGGCAACACCGTCGGCAGCGCGTCGAACGCGATGGCGATCTGGCCACCGACGAGGTCGGCCATCATCGGGGCGGAGCCGCGATACGGTACATGCACCATCCGCAGCCCGCCTGCGGCGGTCTTGAATTGCTCGCCGCACAGGTGAAGGATCGAACCCATGCCCGAGGAGCCGTAGCTGTACTTCCCCGGGTTCGCTTTAACTAGCGCGACGAGCTCCTTCACAGTGCTCACCGGAACGGCAGGGTTCACGGCGAGCACGCAAGGCGTAACGCCGACCTGCGCCACCGGCGCGAAATCCTTTACCGGGTCGTAGGGCATGTTCTTGTACAGCCCGGGATTGATGGCGTGCGTCGAAACGGTCGCCATCAGCAGCGTATAGCCGTCGGGCGCGGCCTTCGCCACCACATCGGCGCCGATGTTGCCGCCGGCGCCGGTCTTGTTTTCCACGAGGAACGTCTGTCCGAGGAGCTCGGTCAGTTTTGCGCTCATGAGGCGCGCGACCTGGTCGGTCGGACCGCCGGCGGCGAACGACACCATGATGCGGACCGGTTTCGATGGGTAGCTTTCCCGCGCGTGCGCAGTGCAGCCGAGCGCCACGCCAAGGGCCAGAGCGAACAGCGCGGACTTGGACATAAGGGATCCTCCTCGGATCCATTGTGCGCGCGAATCGCGGAAACAAAAAAGCCCGGCGCTCTTTCGAGCCCGGGCTTTTCGTTACTGAAGATGGCCTGGCGGTAACCTACTTTCGCATGCGCAAACGGCACACTATCATCGGCGCAAACCCGTTTCACGGTCCTGTTCGGGATGGGAAGGCGTGGTTCCAGGCTGCTGTAGCCGCCAGATAGAAGATTGAAGAAGTGAATTAAGGGTACGAGATCGCGCCAAGCGATCTATACAACCGAGCGATGCGCACGGTTATAGGGTCAAGCCGCACGGGCAATTAGTACGGGTTAGCTCAAAGCCTCACGGCTCTTGCACATCCCGCCTATCAACGTCCTGGTCTAGGACGACCCTTCAGGGGGGTCAAGCCCCCGGGAAGTCTCATCTCGAGGCAAGTTTCCCGCTTAGATGCTTTCAGCGGTTATCTCTTCCGCACATAGCTACCCGGCAATGCCACTGGCGTGACAACCGGTACACCAGGGGTGCGTCCACTCCGGTCCTCTCGTACTAGGAGTAGCCCCTCTCAAACTTCCAACGCCCACGGTAGATAGGGACCAAACTGTCTCACGACGTTTTAAACCCAGCTCACGTACCACTTTAAATGGCGAACAGCCATACCCTTGGGACCGGCTACAGCCCCAGGATGTGATGAGCCGACATCGAGGTGCCAAACCTCCCCGTCGATATGAACTCTTGGGGGAGATCAGCCTGTTATCCCCGGCGTACCTTTTATCCGTTGAGCGATGGCCCTTCCATACAGAACCACCGGATCACTTTGACCTGCTTTCGCACCTGCTCGACTTGTCAGTCTCGCAGTCAAGCACGCTTTTGCCAATGCACATTGAGCCACGATTTCCGACCGTGGTAAGCGTACCTTCGTACTCCTCCGTTACTCTTTGGGAGGAGACCGCCCCAGTCAAACTGCCTACCATGCACGGTCCCCGGCCCGGTTAACGAGCCTAGGTTAGAGCCGCAAACAAATCAGGCTGGTATTTCAAGGTTGGCTCCACGATGGCTAGCGCCACCGCTTCAAAGCCTCCCAGCTATCCTACACAGATCGGTTCACAGTCCAATGCAAAGTTACAGTAAAGGTGCACGGGGTCTTTCCGTCTAGCCGCGGGTAGATTGCATCATCACAACCATTTCAACTTCGCTGAGTCTCGGGAGGAGACAGTGTGGCCAGCGTTACGCCATTCGTGCAGGTCGGAACTTACCCGACAAGGAATTTCGCTACCTTAGGACCGTTATAGTTACGGCCGCCGTTTACTGGGGCTTCGATCAGGAGCTTGCACCCCATCACTTAACCTTCCAGCACCGGGCAGGCGTCACACCCTATACATCCACTTTCGTGTTGGCAGAGTGCTGTGTTTTTAATAAACAGTCGCAGCCACCGATTCTCTGCGACCCCATTGGGCTCCGGCTGTACGCCTTCACCTACTAGGGGCACACCTTCTTCCGAAGTTACGGTGTCAATTTGCCGAGTTCCTTCTCCCGAGTTCTCTCAAGCGCCTGAGAATATTCATCTCGCCCACCAGTGTCGGTTTGCGGTACGGTCCCGCCATGACTGGAGCTTAGTGGCTTTTCCTGGAAGCAGAGTATCTGCAGCTTCCCGCTCCGAAGAGCAGTCGTCGTCGCGTCTCGGCTAAGCCACGCGGATTTGCCTACGCGGCACGCCTACTCGCTTAAACCGGGACAACCAACACCCGGCCTGCATAACTTTCTCCGTCCCCACATCGCATCATGGCGAGGTACAGGAATATTGACCTGTTTCCCATCAACTACGCCTTTCGGCCTCGCCTTAGGAGCCGACTCACCCTGCGCCGATGAACGTGGCGCAGGAAACCTTGGGCTTACGGCGTGCGGGCTTTTCACCCGCATTAACGCTACTCATGTCAGCAGTCGCACTTCTGATACCTCCACGGAACCTTACGATTCCGCTTCACAGGCGTACAGAACGCTCCCCTACCATCGCATGGCTTGCGCCATGGATCCGCAGCTTCGGCAGATAGCTTGAGCCCCGTTAAATCTTCCGCGCAGGACGACTCGATCAGTGAGCTATTACGCTTTCTTTAAAGGATGGCTGCTTCTAAGCCAACCTCCTGACTGTTTATGCCTTCCCACCTCGTTTCCCACTTAGCTATCGCTTGGGGGCCTTAGCTGGCGGTCTGGGTTGTTTCCCTCTCGTGTCCGGACGTTAGCACCCGGTGCACTGTCTCCCGTAAAAGCACTCGTCGGTATTCGGAGTTTGCCATGGTTTAGTAGGGCTCTATGCCCCCCTAGCCATAACAGTGCTCTACCCCCGACGGTGTGTTTACGAGGCACTACCTCAATAGTTTTCGGGGAGAACCAGCTATTTCCAGATTTGTTTGGCCTTTCACCCCTACCCACAGCTCATCGACGCACTTTTGCAACAGTGGTTCGTTCGGCCCTCCAGCTGGTGTTACCCAACCTTCAGCCTGGCCATGGGTAGATCATCTGGTTTCGGGTCTACGTCCAGCAACTGAATCGCCCTGTTCGGACTCGCTTTCGCTGCGCCTTCCCTAGATGGTTAAGCTTGCTACTGAACGTAAGTCGCTGACCCATTATACAAAAGGTACGCGGTCACCCTTGCGGGCTCCCACTGTCTGTATGCATGCGGTTTCAGGATCTATTTCACTCCCCTCCCGGGGTTCTTTTCGCCTTTCCCTCACGGTACTGGTTCACTATCGGTCG
>Ga0137403_10002158_pt1 | contig 24177 bp, 24 predicted proteins | sample CZOMad2_1_16fung_FD_122057 | JGI IMG/M metagenome (GOLD analysis project Ga0137403, IMG submission 122057) | Vadose zone soil fungal communities from Angelo Coast Range Reserve, California, USA - CZOMad2_1_16fungal (Hybrid Assembly) | ecosystem: Environmental > Terrestrial > Soil > Vadose zone...
TTATTAGCAGGCTGTTTCTTTTTCTCTTCATCCTGCTGTTTGGGTTTTTCCTTATCCTGGTCCGGCTCTTGAGCGGAAAGGACTGGAACGCTCGCGAGCGTCAGCACCACCGCGAAAGCCGCGGCATGGAGAAATTTCATAGACACCTGCCTTTCGGTTAGAAGTTCGTCCTGGAGTAGCGAGACAATCCGCCCGCCGATCTCCATGGGTATTGGATTTCCCTCAGCCGGCGCAGGTTCCCGCAGATTTCCTGTAGAAATGCGGCAAAATCGCGGTAGACGACTAGTAGATGTAAAACGAGCCCTGGTGCGGATGAATGCGTACTGCTACCCCAAACAGCTTGCTGAGATTATCTTCTATAAGCACGTCCTGCTTCGGACCATCGATCAGGATTTCGCCATCGCGGAGCATGATCACGCGGTCGATCTCCGGAATAATTTCGCTGACATGATGGGTCACCAGGAGTATGGCCACTCCTGACCGGGCCAGTTCGCGCATGGTTTCGCATAGCTGAAATTGTGCAGCAATATCCAGCGCGTTCGAAGGCTCGTCAAACAACAGCGTTTCGGGCTGGTGCACCAGTGCCCGCGCGATCAATGTGCGCTTGGCCTCGCCGGAGGACATATGTACCAGCGGCCGGTCTGCCAAATGGCCGATCTTCAAACGTTGCAAAGCGGCTTCCGCGCGCGCCACGTGATCGGTATCCGGATGTTGGTGTGGAAAAATCCTCGTGCTGCTGAAAAATCCCGACAGTACCACGTCGCGCCCTGTCGAATCCGTCGTACAGGACGATAAGAGATCCGGTGAAACCATTCCCAAATGCTTGCGCAATTCGAAAATGTCCCAATGTTTGCGCCCCAAAATGCGCATCGCCGAATTTTCCCGCGCCAGCGCATAGCATTCTCGCGTAATTGTCTTGATTAGCGTGGATTTGCCGCAGCCGTTGGGTCCGAGGATGCATACGTGCTCCCCGGATTCGATACGCAGGGAAATATTTTGCAGCGCCGCGCGGTCGCCGCGCATCACCGTAACATTTTCAAGTTCCAGCAGCGGAGGCACGCCTTAGTGTATCGTCAGCAACATCAACCACGAAATCGCTCCATGGCTCGCGCTAATTTATGAAACGGCCCGTTTTTCCTGGCCGTCCAAAATATCCCGCACCAGTCTTCCCAGTTTCGTGGGACTGTATGGCTTTTGCAAGTATGACGCCAGAGAAAGATTCGCCGTACCTTCGTCGCGGTCGCGTGAATAGCCACTGCTAAAAATCACGCGCAATCCGGGAGATCGCTCGAGCAGTTTATCGGCCGTGGCCATTCCCCCCAGCTTCGCCATGACCACAGCCAGCACCGCTATTTGTGGAGTGTTCTGTTCGCAAAGCCACAGCCCTTCTTCGCCGTCCGCCGCGCAAAGAACCCGGTAGCCCAGGCCGGCCAGCGTGTGCCGCGCCATTTCTGGTATCGATTCGTGATCGTCCGCGATCAGCACCGTTTCTGAACCGCGCATTGCGCCTACCGTCGGTACCGCAATGATATGTCAAGGGGATCGCGGTTCGGTGCGCTTCAGTACATATGCGGCAAATCCAGAGATAAGCCCACCGGCAGCGATGATCCCTTCCCACGCCAGGCCGGAAGCCAACACCAGCGGTGCCGCGGCTCCAAACGGCAACAGCAAAGCGACCAAAACGGCTTCCCGGACGCCCATTCCACCCTGTGTGAGCGGGAGAAGCGCGGCAATTTTGGCCAACGGCCACGCGAACAACCAAACTCGCAAAGGCAGAAACAGGCCGCAGGAGATGGCTAAAAGCGCATTCAACAGTATGAATGTTGCCTGTACGAATACGCCGAGCAACCAGCCGGTGACGAGAATATGCGGGCGTGCACGCACCGACTGCAATGCGTGCCGCAAGCGCGCCAGCCGACGTAGAAATCGCCGCGAACAGCCAGTGAACAAAGTTTTTCTTAGTGCGAAAACCGTAACGACGAGCACGATAAAGATTCCGCCAACGATGAGAAGAAACTTACGTGCCAGCGCGCTGAACTGTTCCGGAAGCGAACCTGGCAGCAAAACTAATCCCATCGTCACCAGCGTCGCCTGCGCCGCAACATCGATAAAACGATCCACCACATTTCCGGCAAGCACCGCTGCGGGACGCGGACTGCGCCGCAAAGCCACGGCCATGCGAATCACATCGCCGCCAATAATCGACGGAAGGAACAGCGTCCCGAACAGCCCGCCCCAATAACATTGCGCGCTGGTCGTAAAATCCAACTGCGACCCCGCAGCGTTCACCACCATGCGCCATTTGACAATTCCGATTGCGTGCGCGCACAAATAAATAATCAGGATGATTGCGAATCGAATCGGAGGAACGCTGGCTAGCGCCCTGCGCAGCTGCGCAACTGGAAGGAAATGAAAAAGAATTGCGAACGCCGCCAGCGCCGCTGCCCAGCGGAGCGCGGTAATCAGGCGCGCGCGCGATTTTCTCTGCGGCTGGTGCGCTCCAATCATGCTCCGCTAAGCATAGCTTGAACAATCACGCCGCCAAGAATCACGTCACAGCGCAAATTTTTTCCCATGTAAAATCGCTAAAACCCGTGCGTCGTGAATCATGTACCGGAAGTCGCCCGAGTCGCCGCCTGTATCGAGAAGATTTCCTCGATTTTTTCCGCCAGCACAAAATCCAGATCGCTAATCCCCTTTACGCTGTGCGTAACCAGATCAAAAACTACTTTATTCCATACATTCGACCATTCGGGATGATGGTTCATCGCCTCCGCGACCAGCGCCACCCGCGTCATGTTCCCGAACGCGGCGTTAAAGTCCTTGCACTCGTATGGTTTGTGAAGTTTGCCGCCCACTACGTGCCATCCGGGCATGCGGCTGAGAAGTTTGTTGATTTCATCATCCGCCAATTTGCGTGCTGGCATCGTGCACCTCCTAAATACCTACACTCCGAATAAGTGCTTCGAACTGGGCCGGCCTGCGTGAAAGGGCCGCACAGGCTCCAGGGCCTCTGTCATTATGAATCCGCAAGCCTGCGACGCGCCAGAGGTGAAACCTGCAAGTCAAACCCGCTTCTTGATTTCGACCGGAACCGTTCGCCGCTGACATCGCGAATGGATTGCCTGAGCAACCTGAATCCTCTATCTTATAAGATTCGCTATGCGCAAAAATTTACCAGTGAGCGTTGCCCTGCAGCTTTGAGACTTCGCGATCGCGAAGACGGAGAATTTCGGTGAAAAAGAAGATACGCGCGATTCAGTATGGAATTGGGCCTATTGGCGCCTCCATTGCCAAATTGCTTCGGGAAAAAGCTTCGGTGGAAATTGTCGGAGCCATTGATACCGATCCCGCAAAAGTAGGGCGCGATCTCGGCGAAGTTGTGGGAGCCAGCGACGCGCCGTGGGGCGTCAAAGTTTCCAGCAACGCCGAAGAAATTCTGTCGCAAGCTGCCGACATCGTCATGCACACCACCTCTTCCTCGCTGGAAAAAGTTGCTGACCAGTTGATCGAGTGTTTGAAAGCCGGCTCTTGCGTAGTCTCGACCTGCGAAGAATTGTCTTATCCCTATCGCACTCATCCGGATCTCGCCGAGAAAATTGATAAAGAAGCCAAAGACTGGGGCGTCGCGCTGGTCGGTACCGGAGTGAATCCCGGATTCGTGATGGACAAACTGGTGATTACGCTGGCTGCGGTCTCGCAAAAAATCGAGCACGCCAAGGCTTTGCGCGTCGTGGATGCCTCCAAACGCCGTCTGCCGCTGCAGAAAAAAATCGGCGCCGGCCTCACCGTCGAGGAATTCCGCCAGAAAGTCGCCGAAGGCACCATCAAGCACGTTGGCTTGCCCGAATCGGTAGCCATGGTTGCGGACGCACTGGGCTTCGCCGTGGACGAAATCATCGAAACCATCGAGCCAAAAGTCGCCCCCGAACGTGTTCAGACCGAATATCTCACCGTGGAAGCCGGCCAAGCCGCCGGCGTCCACCAAATCGCCCGTGGCCTCTCCGCAGGCAAAGAACTCATCTACATGGAACTGCAAATGTACGTAGGCGCCAAAGATCCCGCCGACACCGTAACCCTCACCGGCCATCCCAATATCAGCCTCACCATCCCCGGCGGCTCCCACGGCGACATAGCCACCGCCTCTGTAGCCGTTAACTCCATCCCCGTAATCCTCGACGCTCCCGCCGGTCTCCGCACCGCCAAAGACCTGCCCATCGGCTTCTTCCCTCCCAACGCCAAACCTTGAGCGATCGAACGGCGCGAACTAACGACGCTTTCCCAAACTCGACAATCCTGCCTAAGACCGTTTGAACGAAAAATCTCTCGACGTGAAAGATGGATCAGGAGAGCAGGAGGAGGAGGGAGAGTTTTTTCTTGAGTAGGGAAGTCGGAGTCGGCGGTGACCAGCGTGGCACGTTGGCGGACGGCGAGAAGGACGGCCCTCCGAAAGGCAGGAGGTGCCCGAAGAGAGCCGGGCCAGAGTTCGGCACGACAGTTGGCTAAAGCACTGATTTGAAGGTCGGCCACCCACAATGGAACCAGAGGCCGTGCGAGAATCGTCGAAAGGAGGCGCCAGTGCTGAATGTGATTTTGAAGAGGTTTGACGCGCCGGATGAGGTGCGTACATTTGCAAAAGGCCGATTTGAACTTGTGACGCTGGGAGGCATGACCATTGGCCGCGCTTCTTATGAGCCGGGATGGAAGTGGTCACTGCATGTAGGCGCTGCTACCGGAGCAAAGAGTTGCCAGGTGGAGCATATCGGCATGGTGGTTTCCGGATGCGCGGCGGCGGCGATGGATGACGGCCGAGTGATCGAAATGCGCGCCGGCGATGTGTTTCATATCGGGCCGGGACACGACAGTTGGGTGGTGGGCGATGCGCCGTATGTGTCGTTGCACTTTATGGGAGCAGAAAAATATGCAAAAGCGAAGAAGTAGCAAGAACTTCTTGGTTTGTCGCGTCGGGGTACGATATATCGTGCCCTTCGGTTCTTCACATTCCTAGTTGTGCTTTAGGAATTCACCTTTGTGGCCGGTGAGGGAGTTGTATAGGGTTTCGATGAAGGCGTCTGAATTGAGAAAGTCGTTGGACCATTTCTGCCAGGGCGCCAGAATTTTCTCCTGCTTCATTTGCTCCAGCGTCTTGTGGCTGTCGATGGCTTTCTGCACTACGGCGGAAGTTTCCTTGAGCATTTTCACAAACTCCCGCACGTCATCGAGATTAGAAAGCGCGCCGTGTCCGGGAATGACCTTCACGTCTGCGGGAAGCTGCGCGGAAGCTTTCTCCAAAGCGTCAATCATGCCCTGCACGCTGCCGCCACTGGTGACGTCAATAAAAGGAAAACCGTAGCGCACGAAGTCGTCGCCCATGTGCACAACATTGTTTTTCGGGAAAAAAATGATGGCGTCCCCGTCGGTATGTCCAGAGGGAAAATGCAGCGCGCGGATGTCTTCGCCGTTGAGGTGGACAGTGACGTCACGCTCGAAAGTGATGATGGGGAGCGCAGCCTTTTCGGCGGGCTTGTTCTCCATTTTCATGGAGCCGCCATTGCCTGCTATACCGCCTGCGGCGAGACGCTTGCGAACATTATCCTGGGCGATGACCGTCGAACCGGAATTGGCGAAGGGAGCATTCCCGCCGGCATGATCGCCGTGATAATGGGTATTGATCACGAAGCGCACCGGCTTGTCGGTGATGCCCAAGTTCTTGAGCGCGGCCTGAATTTTTTCCGCCAGGGGAGCGAACTCATCGTCGACGATAACGATTCCGTCTTCGCCAACCGAGGCGGCGATGTTGCCGCCCTGGCCTTCGAGCATATAGATGTTGCCGGAAACTTTAGTGACCTTGATTTGGACCTTGGACCAATCGGGAGTCTTCTCCTGGCCAACGACGCGGCCGCAGAAAAGGGCCGCGGCTACCAGCGCGAATACCAGCACATTGCAAATCTTGTGGGCCATGATTTTCTCCGAACAGTACTCGGGATTCTATCATTCGATTCCACGAATGGTGCCGCATTCAAAACACCCACTGCCGCCGAGGCACGGGGCCAGCGCAGGGTGGCCGCTACAACCGTTCGGCGCGCAAAGTGAGTCGGTATCAATACCGGCTATTTTTTCCAGTACTTAAAGACCGCAGCGTAGTCGAGGTCGTCTTTGGACGAGCCTTTGACCGAGTTGTAGATTTCGCGTGCGGCGGCCGTGGCGGGAAGAGGGACGCCGAGCTGATTGCCGAGTTCGAGGGCCAGACTCAAATCTTTGTGCATCAGGCGCAGCGGGAAGCTGGGCTGGTAGTCGCCACTCAGCATCACTGGAGCTTTTACGTCCAGGACGCCGGAGCGCGCCATGCTGGCTTGCATGACTTCAACCAGTTTTTCTCCTGCGAAGCCTGCGCCGGTGACCAGGGCCAGCGCTTCGGCGAAAGCGTCCACTTGCAGAGCCAGCAGTAAATTCATGGCGAGCTTGATGGTTTGCCCAGCGCCGTTTGGTCCGAGATGAAAAAGTTTTTTGCCCATCGCGGAAAGGACCGGGCGGGCGGCGTCGAGCGTCTCCGATTCGCCCCCGATCATGAACAGCAACTCGCCTTTTTCCGCTCCCCACGTGCCTCCAGTGACGGGCGCATCCAAGAACCGAATGCCAGCCGCCTTTGCAGCGTCTGCAATTTTTCGAGCGAGCGTGGGCGAGACCGTGCTGGAGTCAATATAAATCGCGCCTTTTTTGAGCGCGGCAAACGCGCCGCCGGATTTGTCGTCAGACTTCGAGCCGGAACCCCAGAGAACTTCTTCGAGCGCTGGCGGATCGCTGACAATGGTGATTAGGATGTCGGCGGCAGCGGCAGCTTCTTTGGGAGAAGCGGCGAGACGCGCTCCGGCGGCGACTAGGGAGTCGGCGCGCGACGCACTGCGATTCCATACCACCAGCGGGAATCCAGCTTTAAGAAGATTGTGGCCCATGGGCCGCCCCATAAGGCCGAGTCCGATAAAACTGACGTGCGGTTGCGGCACGATTGCCTCCGATAAAGTTCCATGAAGCAGACACAGACGAAATGTCAGTTTATCGCAGACCGGGAATTAGCGCATGGCGGTAAGGCGGTGCTGAACCAGGAAATCCTAGGTTTAGGCAGTCTTGGTGCGCGGAGAAGTGGGAAGCAGGGAAGCACCCGCAGAAGCGTGCGCGGCACTGGCTTGCAACTCGTGGTGCGGGGCGGCGGAAGATTCGTCCGGTTGCGCGGGCCGCGCTAATGCAGCTGCGCGAAAGGTTTCCGACTCTTCCAGACGAACGATGCACTGATAGGGAATTTCCCAACGAAAATTTTTGGGTTGGCCGTGCTGCTCGTAATGTTGTTCGAGGAAGATGGAGCGGCCGGAATCGGCGACGAATGTTCCGGAGGCAGGAAGGCAAATATCTCCGGCGCGATACTGGACATCCACGAAACTGCCAAGAAACGCGGAATAACGGGCCATGAAGCGAGTTTCCTTATGGATAGTTCCATCGTCAATAGTACGAAAGGGTTTATGAGAAAAAAATTGTGGAAAACGTTCCTGAATGAAACTAACTCCATACCTTTGCTTGTAAAAATTGTGTAACGCTGCCCATTAACGGGAGAAATCAGCAAGAACGGCTTCGGCGGCGCGACGTCCGCTGAGCATGGCGCCGTTGATGGAGGCGTTGTCGCGGTGATCGCCACAGACGTATATGCCGGATCGAACCCGAACTGGGCGCTGCGACGGTTCGAGTGCGCCGGGATATTGCTGCGGTTGCGCGTGAGGGATGCGGTAGCTTTTCAAGTGGCGCCAGGAACTGGCAATCGGGCCGAACCAGTTTTTCATTTGTGCTATGACAAAACCGCTGAGTTGCTGGTCGGTCAGTTGCTGCGTGCCCAGTACGGTGACCGAGACCAGAGATTTTCCGGCGGGAGCGTAGGACGGAGCGACCTGATTCATTACCACGAAATTGTTGACGGGGCCAGCGCCATCGCCGTTCAGGACCAGCATGGGATGGGGGACAGGAGGTTCGTCGGTGGAATAGTAGAAGCACGAGACACTGCGGGAAGCTGGCTCGGCTTCGCCAACAAGATGCGCGGCGGCGGGACCTTCGGCGGCGACCACGATGGCGCGAGCGCGCAGAGATTCCCCACCGGTTAACGTAAGCTCATTTTCGTGCAGCGACTCGGCATGAGTGTTTAGGCGAATGCTGTCCGTGGGAAGATGCGAAGCGAGTTGCGCTGGAATTGCGCCCATGCCGCGCGCGGGCAGAACGGTATCGCCTTCGCAAAGCATTTTAAAGATAAATTCGAACATGCGACTTGACGATTTCAATTCGCCCTCGAGAAGAATTCCGCCGAAAAATGGACGAAAAAAGCGGTGGATGAATTCTTCGGAGAAACCCGCGGATACCAGAGCATCTTTCGTGGAGCGCTCCGGGCGCTTGAAAATCTGCTCGATCGAGGAGGCACGCAGGCGGGCGCGCAGGCGCAGCACGCGAAACTTGTCGAAGAAGCCGCCGAAATCGGAGCGCAGCGCTTCGTTCCAACCGCCCGGCGTGCGCCAGGGATCGACAAGCTTGTTCATGCGTCCGGCAAACCAGGAAAAAACACCGGGCGTGAATTTTTTCAATTCCAGGGCGTGATAGTCGAGCGTGCGCTGAGCCTCGGGATACGCGGTGAGCAAGACTTGGAAGCCGCGATCCAGCAGAAATCCTTCAACTTGGTCAGTGCGGACGCGGCCGCCAATGCCGTCAGAAGCTTCAATGACTTGAAAAGAGACACCGACGTCGGCCAAATGACGTGCGCAGGCCAGGCCGGCAAGTCCTGCACCGATAATCAAAACATCCGGACCGTTGGACATTTGTATGGCGGGCCCCACAAGAGCCCGCTCCCTCCGCGCGATTCTCCCGGTAACGCTGAACAAGTGCAGCTACGTGTGAAGCTTCACGGCTGTAAGGTGAAGTGAATATCGTGCGGCAAGTAGCAGGCTTGGCGCAAGAGCGGGTTGTGTGAGCGCTCGACGGACCTTAGGTGGCAGTTGCGAGCTCCAGGTAGTCGGGCCGGTCCGAAACCAGCTTGTGGCGGAATGCGTTTTTGATTTGCGTGTTTAACAGGAGAAACGCACCGGGCATGCGCTGCACGTCGCCGGCGGGAAGCAACGCAAAGTTCCCTTCGAACCAGGACATCAGCATACGATAAATGCTTTCGCGGTTGAAATACTGGCGCAATTCGGCGCGAGTCAAACCAAAGACTTCGTAGAGCTTGCCATCGGGATCAGCAAAACGCGGCAAATCATCCAGTTGATAAGGAGCAAAAAATTTGCCGGCGCGCTCTTCCGTGCCCAGGTGCACAAAAGCGATTTGTGTGCCCTTGAGTTCGATCTGCGAACGAAGTTTTGAGAGCTCGGCGACCGCCTCGCGGCAAAAAGTTCAGCCGAAATGCCGTAGAAACACCAAGAGCAGCGGACGGTCCAGCGACAGAGCTTGAATCGTCTGACCGGTCTGCGAACGGTAAGACTCCAACAGCTGCGAATCAATGCGTTTGGCCTGGAACATTGCTGCCTTCATGTTTGCCGATTTTTGCGGGAGACGCAAATGCTTGCGCGGTAACGTGATGGCGCCAGGAAAACATGCGTTTAAGTTTGCGACGAGTCCACGCGCCAGCAAATAATTTCCCGAGCCAGCCCAGCGGCAGCTGATATTCGATACGATCTTCGAGCCAGCTCGACGATGGGTGTTTGGGATCCTGCAGAAAAAGATGAGTGTGCTCCCAGTAGCGAAACGGGCCCGACACCTGAATGTCGCGAAACATTTTTCCGGGTTCGCAGGCATCGTGCTCGGCGACCCAATCTTTTGTGAATGGGCCGATCGAGAAGCGAATGGTAACGAAGGATCCTAAGTCTTCGATACCGCCGGTGGATTCGACCACCTGCGCTTTTCCCCACGGAGGTTGCAGCCGTTCGAACGCACCCGGTGCGGCGTGCCAGCGGTATACGGCGCCCGCAGGAGCGGGCATGCGGCTTCGAAAAACGAATTTGGTCAGGTGATCGCTCGGCATAAAGATGCGGGCGCGGAGTCCCAAATAGCAGCGCGCTGCTGCCGCTGGATCATCGCAGTGGGCCGGCCGACGAACCTCGGGACGCAAATCCGCAGACCTGGCCGGTGGACTAGTGTCCTGGCGAACTGAATCCGCCGGGATTGGAAGTATAGATTATGAAGCCGGCGAGAATGAGGCTCAGAAGCAGGATCATAACGACGTTCGAGATTTTGCGAAAATAACGGCGCCGCGCGAGATAATCCCGAGGAATATTCGGCCAACGATAACCGAATAGAGTACGGGAATGGCTGGATCTTGTGCCCATGGAGAGCTCCGAGAAAATTCACAGACTTCTATCTAAATGGAAAGCCGGCGGCGTTCGGGGACATCGAGGGAGGGTGGCTTCCCTCGGGAGACTATACCCCTTTTTCAGCTCGCGACAATTCTAACAAAATTCTCCTGTCAGGATGACTATTTCTTTGCATTTTGTGAACGCGAAAAACAGCCGTCAGCGCCTCGCAAGTCGATGAAAACAAACTCGTTTGGCTTTGCAGGTGGCGCATTGCACGGTAGCGCTCACAAAAAAGACACCGTTTGCAGTGCGTTCAAAATCTGCAACGCGGACTGCGAAGACGATTCGGAAGAGTATTTTCGAATGTAATTTTTCACGGCTGCTTTGTGCACCGTGTTTTAGGAACCCATCCAGCGGGTTACGCCGAAAAATGGGACGTTCGGCGAACCCAGGTCCGGACCATCTTGACATTTCCGGCTGGCAAGCTATTTTGAGCATTCGGTTTTTCATGTAAGCAGCGGAGGAAATGGCAATGATTCGCAGGATCATGGTTTTGGTGGCGCTGTGCGTGGTGGCGTTGTTGCCTGCGGTTGCTCAGCAGAAGAAACCGTCGAAGTCATATGTGCTGAGAGCGGCGCGTATGTTCGACGGAAAAAACAACGCGGTAGTCACTCCGGGATTGGTGGTGGTTAGCGAGGGCAAGATCGTGGGCGTTGGCGCAAGCGCGGAATTGCCGAGCGACGCGGAAATGATAGATCTTGGCGATGCCACGCTGCTGCCAGGATTTATTGATGCGCACACGCACCTGACCATGATGTACAGCGAAGACTACGCAAGGGCCGCGCTGGATGGGTTGCGCAAGCCAATTCCGGAAATGGCGCTGGACGCGAGCCTCAATGCGCGGATCACTTTGATGGCTGGTTTTACGACGGTGCGTGACGTGGGCTCGAGGCATTATCTGGATGCGGGTTTGCGAAATGCGATCGAGCGCGGCGTCGTTCCGGGGCCGCGCATGCTGGTGGCGGTACATGCCATCGGAGCGACGGGTGGACATTGCGACGAAACCGGATACCGCGAAGGGGCGCTGGGCCCGGAGACCGGGCCGGAAGTTGGCGTGGTCAACGGACCGGATGAAGCGCGCCGGGCGGTTCGCCTGGCACACAAGTACGGCGCAACGGTCATCAAGACCTGTGCGACGGGTGGCGTACTCTCGCTGGCAGATGCCGTGGATACACCGCAATTGACGCAGGCCGAACTCGATGCGCTGGTAGACGAAGCACATGCATTACGTCTGAAGACCGCGGCACACGCTCACGGGGCAGAAGGAGCGAAGCGCGCCATACGCGCGGGAATTGATTCCATCGAGCACGGATCGTTTCTGGATGACGAGGCGCTGGACATGATGAAGCAGAAGGGCACCTACTATGTGCCGACACTGATGGCGGTGCAGGGACTGACCGAACAGATACAAAAAGGTGTGCCGATCCCTGCGGCGATCAAAGTGAAAGCGGAAGACGCGATTGCGCACGTTCACCAGACGTTTCAACGAGCGATCGCCAAGGGCGTCAAGATTGGCTTAGGAACCGATGCGGCGGTTTATCCGCACGGGCGCAATGCCGAAGAATTCCACCAGATGGTGGACCTGGGCATGAAGCCGATTGATGCGTTGAAGGCGGGAACTTCCAGCGATGCGGATTTGCTGGGGCTGGCGAATAAAGTCGGAACGCTCGAAACTGGAAAGCTGGCCGACGTGGTGGCGGTGCCCGGCGATCCCGCGCAAAACATCCGGCAGACGGAGCATGTGTTTTTTGTGATGAAGCAGGGCGTGGTTTACAAAAACGAAAAGCCGAATTGAGTGCTGATTCGAACGCCGCACGAGGTGCGGCAAAAAATGACCGACCTTTCCGAAGTGATCGCCAAAGATTTGTCCGCCTACTACGCGATGGTGCGCGAGCAGACGCACCAGTGGGTGGATCCACTGACCGAGGAACAACTATGGGCGCGGCCATTCGCACATGGGAATAGTGTTGGTCACCTGTTGCTGCACATGACTGGCAACTTGAGTTACTACATCGGGGCACGCGTGGCTGAGAAGGGCTACGTGCGGGATCGTGATCGTGAATTCAACGAAACCGAGCTGAAGCCGAAAGGCGAGGTGCTGGCGGCGTTTGATCGGGCGATCGCGATGGTGATCGAGACCATCGAAGAACAGTCCGCGGAGGATTGGCAGAACCCATATAGCGCGGTGCGTGAACCCGAAGCTGCGGAGCGCTTCGCGATTTTTCTGCGCTGCGCTGGACACGCCTATCATCATGTGGGGCAATTGATTTACCTGTCGCGCGAGCTCCGCAAATAGACGACGCGATTTTTCTGTCATTCAGGCGCCAAGAGAGCGTCGCGGAACGAATTGCCTTCCGGTTACAATCACAAGAACACCCGATGAGCGAATCGCCGCGCCCACTTTCTACAAGTCCTTCCAAACATCGCAGTCGCGAATGGGGAATCGCGATGATGGTCTCGGTGTGCGTATCGTTTGCCGTGCTCACGCCGTTTTTTCGACTGGGAACCGCTTCCGGGCACGATGTGGCGTTCCACATGGCGTCGTGGCTGGATGCCGCCGGCCAGTGGAAGCAAGGCACCATCTTTCCGCGCTGGACGGAGTGGGCCAATTTCGGATTCGGGGAGCCGCGCTTCATTTTTTATCCGCCGCTGTCGTGGCTTTTTGGAGCATTGCTCGGAACCATTTTCCCGTGGTCATCGGTCGCCGCCGTTTTCATTGGCTGCGTGCAGACGTTTGCCGGACTTTCTGCTTATGCGCTGTTTCGGCGGGTTGCCGATTCGCGATTCGCAAGGTTGTTGGCAGCCGCCGGCTTCGCGGCGAACCCATACAGCCTGTTGATCATTTATATGCGCAGCGACTTCGCGGAACTCCTGGCCATAGCCATCTTTCCTCTGCTGATGCTGGCGACGTGGCGGTTGACCGGATTGGTGCGAGGCGAAGAAGGCGGGAGATACAGCAAAATAGTTTCGTTTGCGATCCCGTTTTGCGCAGTTTGGCTTTGCAATGCGCCGGCAGGAGTGATTGCGACTTACAGCGTCGCGTTCACGTTTTTAATGGCTGCGGTCCGACAGCGCAGCGTGGCGATACTGACCGATAGTGCCTGTGGAATGGGATTAGGATTTGGACTGGCCTCGTTCTATCTGATCCCGGCGGTCTACGAACAACGCTGGGTGCAAATTTCCGCAGCGCTCTATGGTGGACTGACTCCCGCGGATAATTTTCTGTACGCAAAAACCAGCGACGTGGAACACGATGCCTTCAATCGAATTGCGTCGCACATGGCCAGCCTTCTGATCTTGTGGACCGTCTTCGCTGCAGTCGCAGCGTGGCGCCGCGGCTCGCATCGGACCGCTGGAACCCTGAAGTCCGAAGTTTTGGTGGCGATGTTAGCGCTTTCAACGGTTGCCATTGTCTTGATGCTTCCCATCACCAATATTTTTTGGCGGTATTTACCAGAGTTGCGCTTCGTACAGTTTCCCTGGCGCTGGATGTCCATCGTGGCGCTGGGGGCGATACTTTTTACGGCGGAGTCTGCGCGCGGACACTTGCGTTGGATGTGGATGCTGTTGGCTGCGCTTGCCATCTTCGGCTCGGCTCACTACCTGGTGAAACATGCCTGGTGGGATACCGAAGATATGCCCACGTTACAAGCAGCGATTCAGGACGGCAGTGGATTCGAAGGGACCGATGAATACGATGCTGCCGGAGACGATCACGGCGATCTGCCCCAGAAATTGCCACGGGCTTTTCTGGCTTCCGATGCTGGTAAACCTGAAGCGGGCAGCAAGGCGAAAATTGTGATCGAACAGTGGACGGCGGAACACCGTTCCGTTCGCGTGATCACGGCAAAGCCCGATCGTGTTGAGCTGCGGCTTCTGAACTATCCGGCGTGGCGCGTCACGGTGAACGGATCAGTCGTTTCCGTGCAGCACCCTGAAGGAACCGGGCAAATGATTGTTCCCGTTTCAGCGGGCGAATCAGAATTGCGCGTTGATTTTACGCGGACCGCGGATCGGGTTCTTGGAGGATGGATTTCCATCGTGAGCGCGGTTACTTCGTTGTCTCTTTTATTTTGCAAGCGGCGTCCGCTTCAGAGTATGCGGGTTTAGCGGCGATCCACCGCGGGGTGACGGACGTCCTGACCTTGCACCAGGTAAATCACGTCTTCTGCGATGTTGGTGGCGTGGTCGCCGATGCGTTCCAGATTTTTTGCCACCAGGATCAATTCGAACGCGGGAAAGACCACGCTGGAATCGCCCATCATGTAGGTCAGCAATTCGCGGAAAATCTGATCGCGGTAATGATCCACCTTGTCATCGCTCATCAAGACTTTGCGAGCGAGCTCAACATCGCGACGCACCACCGCGTTCAGGGAATCGCGCATCATTTCTTCCGCGACTTCGCTCATGCGCGGCAAATCAACGTAGGGCTTCACGCGCGGATGACGCAAAATCCGTTGCGCGCCTTGCGCGATATTCACAGCCTGATCGCCGATACGTTCCAGATCGTTGTTGATGCGGGAAACCGCCAGAACAAAACGCAAGTCCATGGCCATCAGTTGGTGCAACGCCAAAAGTTGCACCACGCGGTCGTCAATTTCCAACTGCAGTTCGTTGATGGCGCCCTCTTCATCCAAAACGCGCTTGGCGAGCTGCTCGTCGGAATCCAACACCGCGTGCACCGCCTGATGCACAGCGCGCTCCGCCAGGCTGCCCATCCACAGCAGGCGTTCCTTCAATTCATTCAGGTCTCGTTCGAAGTGGCGTTCCATGGAGTCCTTTCGTTCACTGTGCTTCGACTCACAAACCGAAGAGAGATTCCTCGCTTCGCCTGCCCGCCGCAGGCAGGCTGTTAATGACGGCGCTGGTTGAGCGCGCAATCTCAGCCGAAGCGGCCGGTGATGTATGCCTCCGTTCGCGGATCGGTCGGTGTCGTAAACAATTGCGGCGTCGGATTAAACTCCACCATTTCGCCCACCAGCAGGAATGCAGTGAAATCGCTGACGCGAGCGGCTTGCTGCATATTGTGGGTGACAATCACTATGGTGCAGGAATCTTTCAGTTGCACTAGCAATTCTTCGACTTTTGCGGTGCTGATGGGATCGAGCGCCGAGCACGGCTCATCCAGAAGGAGCACTTCCGGCTCCACTGCCAACCCGCGGGCGATGCACAAACGCTGTTGTTGTCCACCGGAAAGTTCGTACGCCGATTTGTGCAGCTGGTCTTTCACTTCGTCCCACAGCGCTGCGCGACGCAAACTTTTTTCCACAATTTCCGCGATGGGCGCTTTGGCGCCATTGATCTTAGGGCCGTAGGCAACGTTTTCGAAAATCGACTTGGGGAAAGGATTCGGCCGCTGGAACACCATGCCCACCTTGCGGCGCAGCTGGGTCACGTCCTGGGAAAGAATATTCTGCCCATCGAGCAGTATTTCGCCTTCCAGCCGCGCGTGACGCACCGTTTCGTGCATGCGATTAAAAGTTCGCAATAGCGTGGACTTGCCGCAGCCCGACGGCCCGATCAGCGCCGTTACCCGGTTCTGCGCGATACCCATATTGATGTCGAACAGCGTTTGCTTTTCGCCATAGAAAAAATTGACCTTGGAAATATTCATGCGCATCGACGAGGACGCAGTGGTTTCGCGGCTGGTATTCGCTATGCCGGTCGGTTTCAAGTTTACGGTCAATGCTGGCCTCGCAGATGCTTGCATGGTTAGGACCTCGGTACCGCGATTCCCCGGGATAGAATCACCCGCGCCACAATGTTCACCATCAAAATCAGCCCCAATAGGACCAGCCCTGCGGCCCATGCTTGCCGATGCCAATCCTCGTATGGCGAGAGGGCGTAATTGTAAATCACCACAGGCAGCGACGCCGTCGGTTGATTCCAGCCAGGACTCCAGTACTGGTTGCCAAGCGCCGTAAAAAGTAACGGCGCTGTTTCTCCCGCAACGCGCGCCAACGCCAGTAGGATCGCGGTCATGATGCCCCGATAGGCCGCGGGCACCACCACGCGCATGATGGTGGTCCACTTGCCCGCGCCCAGTGCCATGGAGCCTTCGCGCAGCGCCCGCGGGACTCCGTGCAGGAACTCCTCGGTGTTGCGGAGGGTGATCGGAATCATCATCAGCCCGAGCGCGAATGCGCCCGCAATAGTCGAAAAGCGTTTAAATGGATGCACTACCAGCGCAAAAGCGAAAATTCCGATGACGATTGAGGGCACGCCATTCAAGAGATCCGCAGCGTAACGCACCACAAACGCTACTTTGTTGCCGCTGAACTCCGCCAGATAAATACCACCGAAAAATCCGACGGGAACGCCGATCAAGGAAGCCAGGAGAAGCAATTTTGCGCTGCCAACGATGGCGTTGGCCATTCCGCCGCCTGTTTCACCAACCGGTACCGGCAATTTGGTGAAGAAATCCCAGTTGATCGACACTCCGCCGTTGTAAACGAAATAGCCGAGAATAAAAAATAAAACCGAGACGGCCACCAGCGCGCAGATGCCGGTCATGGTGAGCATGAAAGCGCTCACTAGTTTCCGCCAGCGTAGGCGCGCGGTCATGCTTGCGCCGTTCCACTGCCGCGTTGCGTTGTTAGCAACATCAGCAGACGCGCCAAGCCATTCAAAATGAATGTCAGCAGAAACAGCACCAGGCCCAGCTCAATCAATGCGGCGGTGTGCATGTCACCGGTGGCTTCAGCGAACTCGTTGGCAATCACCGCGGCAATGGAATATCCGGGCGAGAGAAGTGAACTGCTGATGGTGGGCGTGTTGCCGATGACCATGGACACGGCAACGGTTTCGCCCAGGGCGCGAGCCATCGCCAAAAAAATCGAACCCATGATGCCTGTTCTGGCAAACGGCACCACAATTTTCCACGTCGATTCCCAGCGCGTAGAGCCGAGCGCCAAAGCCGCTTCGCGCTGATCGCGCGGCACAGACAGCAATACTTCACGGGAAACGGAAATAATGTACGGAATCACCATGATGGCCAGTACAATTCCGGCGGTGAAAAATCCCACGCCATACGCCGGTCCTTGAAACAGCGGCAGGAACCCCAGGGAGCTTTTCAATGCCGGCTGAATCCATTGCCGCATCATCGGAATCACAATGAATACTCCCAGCAACCCGTAAATCACGCTCGGCACCGCTGCCAGCAAATCAATAAAAAATTGCAGCGGGTCGGAAAGTTTCTGCGGGGCGAGTTCCGCCAAAAAGATTGCCGCTCCAATTCCTAACGGCACCGCGAGCGCCAGCGCCACCCCCGCGGTTACTAGCGTGCCGTAAATAAATGGCAGCGCACCAAAGTTTTCCGCGATGGGGTCCCAAATTCTGGTGAAGAAAAAACTGAGCCCGAATTTATGCCGCGGCAACGCCGAGTCAATCCACAGCTCGTAAATCAGCAGCAGCGTAATCAACACCACCGATGCCGCGAACAAAAATGTTATCAGCCGCGCGATTTCGTCGCCGCTGCGCAGCTTGGAAAGAAACGAACGCCAGCCCGCAACGGGGCCCGCGCTCGGCACGTTAATTGAAGAGGTTGCCACGATTTTGCGTACTGCACCGTTGTTACTGGATCTTGTTGATTGCCTTCAGCTCTTTTTCCACGATTTCCTTGGGGAGCTTGGCGTAAGAAAGACCTTCGACGTCACCTTGGCCGTCGGTAATCGCCCACTTCACGAAGCCCTTTATTGCGTCGCGCTTGGCGGTGTCCTTGAATTTTTCCGGAATTAGCAGCCAGGTGAAACTCGAAATCGGATAGGCCGTTTTGCCTGGAGCATTGGTGATCGAAACGCGGAAATCTTCCGGCATGGTCTTCACCGCTGCCGCCGCCGCTTCGGTCACGCTGGCGAGATCCGCTTTCACAAACGCGCCCGAAGCGTTCTTCACGACTCCGTAAGGAACCTTGTTCTGCGCCGCATAAATCAGCTCGACATAGCCGATCGCATTCGGCGTCTGCTTGATCAAACCGGTAACGCCTTCGTTGCCTTTGCCGCCAAGACCTACCGGCCAATTCACGGACGCACCCTTACCAACCTTGTCTTTCCAATCCGAATTCACCTTCGAAAGATAATCCGTCCAGATGTAGGTGGTGCCGCTGCCGTCCGAGCGGTGAATGACAACGATGTCATTTCCTGGCAAATTTACGCCTTTGTTGGCTCCGGCGATGGCAGGATCGTTCCACTTCGAAATGCGGCCGAGGAAAATTCCAGACAGTGCCTCCGGCGTGAAATTCAACGCCCCGCTCACGCCCGGAATATTATAGGTCGGGACAACGGCCCCCAGAACCGTTGGGAAATGCAGGATTCCGGCGCCATTTTTTGTCCGGTAGGCCTTGATCTGGTCGTCATTCATCGGACCGTCCGACGCTCCAAAATCCACGGTACCTTCAGTCACTTGCTTAATTCCCGCTCCGGATCCCACCGACTGGTAATTGAACTGCGATCCGTTGGCTTTATGATATTGGTCAAACCATTTTGAATAAATCGGAGCCGGGAAAGTTGCGCCCGCGCCGTTAATCAGGAGGGCGCTCTGGGCCCACACCATTCCGCCAAGCGCCAGAACGACCACCAACATTCCTGCAATTCGTTTCATGAGTCTCTCTCCACACGATTTGGCCGTTGACCGGCCAATCTTCCAAGCTGGGGTATTGGGACCTGTTCCGTCGTGATCATTCTGACGACCGAGTATTACGGGAGTGTTACAGTCGGTTCAGAGTTGGTTGAATCCCGAACTCTATCAATCCCCACCACTTATGTGTGTGGTCATGCGGGCTTAACAATTTAACTTGGCAAAAACAACAAAAGCGGCGCCTTTTGAGCGCCGCCTTTGTCCTCGTCTCCAGGGGAGGGTCGAGCCATTTCACTACTCGATCTACGGAATGTAGTAGCGGAAAGAGGTGAAAATCATGTTGTCGACAGCCTTCGGCGAGATGCCAATAGCTGTCGGAACGTTGTTGTTGCCCGACCATCCGGTCTTTGTAATGTAGGAATACTGAATGCCCCAGCGCATTCCGCCCTTCGGTCCGGTGTAGACCTTGTGCCAGAATCCGATGGTGCCTTCGGTGATTGCGCGAATATCGCCAGCGCAAGTGCCGCCTGCACTGGGCAGTAGCTGGGTCGACGGCGGATTTTCTGTGCTGCATCCGGAATTGTTGGCAAAAGGCGAGCCGTATCCACCGATGCCGCCCTGTGAAGTGGTGATCGTTGTTGCCACTCCCACTGGATCGCCGGGATTAGCGCCAGTAAGGGTTGTGGTGGCAAATTTCACCGACTCGTATCCCTTGTACGCCGCGCGACCCGCGTATTCCTGCCCGGCGTAGAGATAAATGTCGAGTTTCGCACTGGGATGGAATTCAAGTTTGCCGAGCCACTGTGCGCTCTTAATAAGAGCAAGTGAACCATCAGGACGTGCTGTCGCGTCCGACAGCTGTGCAGAGCCGTACCGGCCCACGCCGCTTCCGGCAACAAACTTCAACCCTGCATCCAGTTTCTTTGCAAGAAGCGGAACGGTTGCGCTAGCACCAGCGCCGCCGCCGGTGCGCGAGTCATTAAACGCGCCTGCCGCCGTTGGAGCGGTCGCTGTTGGGTCCGCCGTACAAGAAAGAGGCGTGCCGACAAGAGTAACCGAGCCCGCAGTGCCCGGAGTTCCTGTGCTAGCAGCTGGGCTTACCACTGCGCAGGGATAAATGCGTGACCGGAATTGACTAACGATTCCCAGAAGTTCGTAGTGGCCCCATCCTGGATCCAGTGCGGCTTTTACGATGAAGTCAGGCGCCTTGTTGGCCGTATAGCCTGTCGGATCGAACGCGTTATAAAGGCCACCGGCTGCGCCTGGCGCGTTGATCCAGAAGTTCTGCGAAGTTGTTCCACTTGCCGGGGTATAGGTCGAAAAACCGCGGCCTCCAAGGGTCGTCTGCGCCCCTTCGGCCGATGCGGACAGCGCAAACTTGTCATTGAAGTTCTTCACGACACGGAACGCGTACTGCCGTGCCCAGGTAAAGCCAACGACGTATTGCGGGTCAATCATCATTGGCAATGCTTCCTGACGGTTGTTTATGCCTTTCTTGTCCTCTGTCGCCAGCGTCCACATCTGTCCGCCGGTCAACGACCAACCGTTATCCCAGAGAACTTGTCCCCACGCTTGACGCGTGCGCCATGAGTAGCTGTTGCTCTGCCGATTGTTGGACGTGACTGCCGCGCTGAGGAAGTCAGCTTCGTAGTAACCGGTCAACTTCGCGTTAGCGAGCTTGCCCTCTGCCAGCAAGGTTAGCCGGCTCTGTCTCGCGCTAAAGTTGTTCTCGCTGACTCTGCTGAGTGAGTTGCCGGGATATGGAATGCCCGTGAATGGCGTGTTGATGTCACCGCTGGTCGCGCGATTGCGATACACCGTTTCCGCCGCGAGGAATCCGCCCGGCGTGATGCTGATTCCTTTGTAATGAATCGTTGACGGTGATTCCCCGGCAATGATTTTCTTCTGTGCATCCTGCACTGCGCCCTTCACCGCCTCGTTGCTCAGCTTCAAGTCCGAGACATCAGAACTCAGTGTAGTAGTGGTGGTCTTCACTTCCGCCGTGCTGCTGGCAACCGCTGTAGCTTTGGCGTCAGCTTCGGTGGCCTTGGCATCGGCGGCTGCGGCTGCGCTCTTCGCGTCGCCAATTTGCGCGTCGCGTTTAGCCAGTTCGTCCTGCAGCTGTCTGATCTGTTGTTGTTGGGCTTCCATTGACTGTCGCAGCGCTTCCACCTGTTCAGCTAGAATGGCGGTCGCGGACTTTGCGGGTTTTTTTACAGGTTTCTTGGTTTTCGCGGCTTGCGATGGTTGCGGATCATCGTCTTTCGGTGTATCCGCAAATGCCATTCCAGACATCAGGAATAGCGACAAGATCATTGCTGCTGATTTTCTCATTGCCTCTCTCTTTTTGCTGCAGTTTAAGTGTGAAGATACCGGTGAGTCTGCGAGCCTTCCCGCAGGTAAACGTAGAGGCAGCGTCTTACGGGCACGTCAATCGAATGTGAATATCCTGTAACACGGATTGTTACGGGGAAACTCGCTGACGCGCCGGAGTTTACGGTCGAATGTTTTGTTTTAACGACAACAACAGCCCAGGGCGATCGGTCGCGTGAAGAGGGGCGGCAGGACGTACTCTTCGGCGGGAGCCTTGGGAGTGTCTGGTATCATCGTCCGTTTTCTCCGAAGTGTCTCTTAGCGTACCAAGTCGAGGAGCTGCTTACTTCGGCGCCCCAATCGTATAAGCGACCACCAGTCGGGTCAAGCGATACTGGTATTGTGCGTCGGTGTCGGCGATATCGGCTTCGGTCTTCTGCAATTCCGCCTGGCCCAGCTCCACAATGGAACCCAACCCCAGGTTGTAGCGGGACTGCGCCAGATTCAGCCCAAGATTTGCCTGCTCGCGAAGCTGTTGCGTGACCCCGAGCCGTTCGAACGCTTGCTGCGACTGCTGCCACGCAGTTCGAACGTCCCGCGCGATTTTGTTGCGCTCGTCCAGCAATCGCTGCTTCGCCGCTTCCGTCTGCAAGTCCGCCGTTTTCGCCCGCGCGTTATATAAAAATCCGTTGAACACCGGAATATTAATGTTCACTCCCACTGCGCCATACCAGTTCGGCAAAGCATCATTGCGGACCGGCGCCACGCCCACCGTGCCCAGCGCGCTCACGGTTGGCCGCCATAGATCGTGCTCCGCGTGGCCGAATTTTTCCGCTGAAGTCTCCTGATCCTGTAGCGCCAGAATTTCCGGCCGCTGCCGCAGTGCTTCCATGATCAACGTATTCACGTCCGCGGCGGGTTGTTCCGGCGCGCTGCTGCTTTCAACCAGATCGAATGGCTGCTGATCCGGATAACCCAGAATCGCGGAAAGCGTCGCCAGCGCCGTAGCGTAATTATTTTTGGCCTCCAGTTGCAGCAGCTTCGCCCGGGACAGATCTACATTGGCGAAGCTCAAATCCAGATCGGATTTCAACTTTGCCTGCGTAAGCGCGTTGATCTTGTTCACGATCAATTGCCGCGCATCGATGGTCTGCTGTGCCACTTGCAGCAGAGCTTTTTCTTCCAGCGCGTTGTAAAACGCTTGGTCCACGGCGAGCACGATTTGTGCCGTGGTCGCCGCGGAAGTCTCTTCTTCCGCTTTCGCGGAAGATTCCGCGCTGGATACCAGGTTGCTGGTGCGCCCAAAGTCGGTGATCAATTGGCTGACCGTCGCCCCTGTCGCCGCGCGCGGATAAATAATCGGATTGTTCAGCGCGCCAGCCGAAATGCGTGCCCCGTCGCTGGCCGTAACGCCCGTTAGGCTCAAATACGCGGTAGGTAATAGCGCCGATCTCTGCTCTCGCACGTACTGCCCGGCGATCAGCGCGCGTAATTTTCCCACACTGATTTGCGGGTTGTTTTTCAATGCCAGCGCTTCCGCCTGCCTTCGCGTCAAAGAAGTTCCCGCCGGCACCGTACCTGGCGCCGGCGGAGTCGCGGTTTGTGTTGCGGAGGAACTGGTACTTTCTTGGCCGGTCGCAGAAGCGGCGAGCCCCGCCAGCAGTGCGAGCAATAGAAAGGTCGGCCGGTTCACGCGTGCACCTCCGCTTCCGTGTCTTGTTCCTTGCGATGCACGATCAAATACGCGGCCGGGACCAGATACACCGTTACCACCACTGACACCAGCAGTCCGCCAATAATCGCGCGGGCTAGCGGTGCGTATTGTTCGCTGCCCGCTTCAATTCCCAAAGCCATCGGAATTAGTCCCAGCAACGTCGCCAGCGAAGTCATCAACACCGGCCGCAGCCGCAGCCGCGAGGCCACCGACACCGCTTCCTGCAACGGTTTTCCTTGGTGATGTAAATGTCGCGCGAATTCCACAATCAAAATACTGTTCGACACCACGATGCCCACCATCATCACCACGCCCATCAGCGACATCACGTTCAGTGTTGTGCGCGTCGCCAGCAGAAACAGCAGCACGCCAGCCAGTCCCGGCGGTACCGCCAGCAATATAACGACCGGATCGGTCCACGACGCAAATTGCGCCACCAGCACCAGGTACACCAGCACCACCGACAAAATCAGCCCGATGCCAAAACTCTTGAAGGAAGACTGCATCCCTTGTACCGAACCGCGCAGCGTTACCCGCGCTCCTTCGGGCATTGTCGTGTCCTTCAAGATTTTCTCGATCTGCGGCGTGATCGTTCCCAGATTTTCTGTTTTGGGAGAAATATATAAATCAATCACCCGGAACAACTGGTAGTGGTCCACTTCCGTCGGTGAAGCGATGGTTTTCACTTTCACGACACTGTCCAGGAACGTCGGCTGCGAAATATTCGGCCCGCGTAGAGGAATCTGTTTCAGGTCAGTCAACGTGCTCACGGCGTTTTCCGGATACTGCACCGTCAGCAGGTACGGATTCCCGCTCTTTGGGTCGATCCAATAGTTCGGCGCGATCATCGCGTTCGAAGTGAGCGACGTAATTACGTTGTCCACGATTTCTTTTTGCGAAAGCCCCAGCTGGCTCGCTTTTTCCCGGTCCACGTCCAGTTCCAGCGCGGGATAATCAATATCCTGGGGAATCAGCACGTCGCTCACTCCCTTTAATTGCCTGATCTTCGAGGCCAGTTGTGAAGCCACCGCATAGGTCTGCTGCATGTTGCTGCCGCTCACTTGCACGTCGATAGGCGCGGGCAATCCCAGATTGATTACCGCATCCACCAGTCCGCCCGATTGAAAATACGTGGTCAGTTGCGGCAGATCTCGCGCAATACGTCCGCGCACCCTCCGCATGTATTCATAACTTCCAACTTTG
>Ga0137403_10002159_pt1 | contig 24174 bp, 20 predicted proteins | sample CZOMad2_1_16fung_FD_122057 | JGI IMG/M metagenome (GOLD analysis project Ga0137403, IMG submission 122057) | Vadose zone soil fungal communities from Angelo Coast Range Reserve, California, USA - CZOMad2_1_16fungal (Hybrid Assembly) | ecosystem: Environmental > Terrestrial > Soil > Vadose zone...
TTGTTCCACTCGTTCCAGACGAAGTAGCCGATGCCGGTGCCGCCGACCAGCATTTCGGCCGCGACGATCACGAGCCAGGCGATGCCAATCGAAATCCGCATGCCCGTCAGGATGGTCGGCGCCGCCGCCGGCAGAATCACGGTGAAGGCGCGCCGCAGCGTGCCGACTTCGAGCGTTCGTGCGACGTTGATCCATTCCTTGCGCACGGCGGCGACGCCGAACGCGGTATTGAGCAGCATCGGCCATACCGAACAGATGAAGATCACGAAGATCGCCGACAGCCCGGAATCCTTGATGGTGTAGAGCGCCAGCGGCATCCAGGCGAGCGGCGAGATCGGCTTTAGAATTTGAATGAAGGGGTCGAGCGCCCGGTTGATCAGCGGCGACATGCCGATCAGAAAGCCGAGCGGGATCGCAACAATCACGGCGAGCAGATAGCCGAGCCCGACGCGTGCGATCGAATAGCCGAGCTGGATTCCAAGGCCCTTGTCGTTCGGCCCGTTATCGTAGAACGGACGCTTGACGTGTTCCCACAGTTTGGCGCCGACATCGAGCGGGCCCGGCATCGCCGATTTGCCTTGGGTTGCGCTCAGGCCCATCAGCTTGGCGTATTCCGGCGTCATGCTGGCGACCGCGCCGGTGCCGCGCGTGGCGATATGCCAGACGCCGATAAAGGCAACGAACAGCGCGATCGACACGATCGCCGCGCGAAAACGGAGGGAGCTCGTCATCTCCCTCTCCCCGCTCTTCGCGGGGAGAGGGTCGGGGTGAGGGGCTCTCTCCGAAAGAACAGATTGCGGAGAGTCCCCCTCACCCGAATTGCGCGCTGACGCACGCAATCCGACCTCTCCCCGCACGCGGGGAGAGGTAAGGAGGCAGCAGCCACCACGTTCACGACGCCTTCCTGATTTTGAAGCTGTTGAGATAGTCTTCGGGCTTGGCGGGGTCGAAGGTCTTGCCCATCACCACAAAGCTCTTGCTCGTGGTGGTCGGCGGCGTCAGTCCAGCGTCGGCCATCAATTTGGTGGCATCGGTGGCGAGATAGACCTGCGCAGCAATGTTGGCATAATCGATGTCGCCCTTGACCTGACCCCAGCGCTTCATCTGTGTCATGATCCAGATCGCAAAGGATTGCCAGGGGAACGGATCGAAATCGAGCCGGTTCGGCTGGGTGACGACATTGCCAAGACCGTCGGCAAACGTGCCGGTGAGAATTTGCTCCAACACGATCTGCGGCTGGTTCAGGTAATTTGCCGGCGCGATCGCTTCCGCAATCTGCTTGCGGTTCTCGGCCTTGTGCGCGAACGCGGTGGCCTCGATGATCGATTTGAGCAATGCGCGATAGGTATTCGGCATCGCCGTGACGAATTCCTTCGACGCGGCGAATGCGCAGCAGGGATGTCCCTCCCAGATATCCTTGGTCAGGATGTGGATGAAGCCAACGCCGTCATAGACCGCGCGCTGGTTCATCGGATCGGGCCCCAGGAAGCCATCGATATTGTCGGCGCGCAGGTTGGCGACCATTTCCGGTGGCGGCACCGCGCGAATTTGCACGTCGACATCCGGATCAAGACCGTGCTCGGCGAGATAGTAGCGCAGCAGGTAATTGTGCATCGAATAGTCGAAGGGGACCGCGAATTTAAAGCCCTTCCAGTCCCTGGGATTTCGCTTGTCCTTGTGCTTGGCCGCAAGCGTGATCGCCTGGCCGTTGATGTTCTCCACCGCCGGCATGGTGTAGGGCTGCGGATTGGAGCCGACGCCCATGGTAAGCGCAAGCGGCATCGGCGATAGCATATGCGCGGCGTCGTATTCCTTGTTGATGGTCTTGTCGCGAATGACCGCCCAGCCCGCGGTCTTGATGACCTCGACGTTCAATCCATTCTTGGAATAAAACCCCATCGGCGCGGCCATGATAATCGGCGTGGCGCAGGTGATCGGAATGAAGCCGACCTTGAGGTCTTTCTTTTCCAGCGGGCCGCCTTCGGCGAACGCCTCGGTCGCGGTCTTCAGCGGGAAGAATTGCGACAACGCGGCCGCGGCGGTCGCAGCTCCCACCGACTTCAGGAATGCCCGGCGCGCCGCATCCTTCGGAAACATCGCGCGCATCACCGCGGAAGCGACGACACCTTCGTAACGCTCCTCGCTGCTTCTCACCGGTTCGCATCGCAGCGCCAAAGCGGCTTGCTCGTGTTCGGCCGCAGACCGATGCCGGCCGCACGCACAGCCCGCCCGCGAAAGCCCGCGGTCGGCATCAAAGGGGTCGTCAAAGGTGGACATGCAGCATTCCTTGCGTGGTGCCGAACCATAAAGGCAAAATCCCGCCACGCGCGGGGATTCACCGCCCGGCCGCTAAAACGGCCGGGCGATGAAATATCATGCACTTTTTATGCCGCTTTTTCGGTCAGCCTGGCCTCCGTGGGCAGGCCTTCCTCGATCGGCAGCGCCGGATCGCGCGACCACTCGTTCCAGGAGCCGAAATACATCCGCACGTCCTTCACGCCAGCATTCTTCAGCGCGAGGAAGGTGTTAGAGGCGCGTGCTCCTTTGAAACAATAGAGATAAACCGGGGTGCTGGGCGAGATGCCGACGGTCGCGCATTCGGCCAGGATTTCGTCCTTGGACTTGAAGCGCGGGCCCTCCGCCGTCGGCTTCATCATCCGGTACCATTCAAGCCAGACGGCGCCGGGGATCCGCCCCTTGCGCGGACAGAAGTCCTTGCCATAGGGCGAGGAGCTGTCGCCAATCCACTCATCGACGTCGCGTACGTCGAGCAAGGCGATGCCAGGCTTGCCGACGGCAGCCAGCATGGTCTTGGCGTCGATCAAGATGTCGGCGGCCTCGGCAACGATCGAGAACTAGGCAGGCCCGGGCGTTGGCACGGCCGTCGTGACCGGCAATCCCTTCGCCACCCAGGCTTCGTACCCGCCATGCAGAACCTTGATCTTGGGGTAGCCCAGCATGGTCAAGAGGTAGTAGCCGCGGCAGGACTGGCCGAAACCCGAATTCATCGACTGCTCGTAAATGACGGCGGTTTCCTTACCGGAAAGTCCGGCTTTTCCGAACGCATCGGCGAATTTCGTCTTCAGCTCGTGAATGCCCTCCGGGGTGGAGGTCGCGAGGTAGGTGAAGATTTCATGCACGTTCACGGCATTCGGGATGTGTCCCGCGCCGTAAGCATCCGGATTACGTGTGTCGATGATGACACACGGCTCTTTGGATACGAGTTCGGCGAGCTCGCCGGCAGAAATCAGAACGTCCGTCATGGCAGCCTCTCCTGTCTTGTGGTGGAAGCTAGGGTCGATCCGAAATCCCAGTCAAAATTTCACATATCTGCCAACATCTTGCGCAGCTGCTTCGTTGCGGGCGTGACAATGGCGATAAAATAGGCTTCGCGAAGCCGTCTCTGAGCGCGATGGCTCATGAGGTAACCGCGCGCCCCGCAATGGAGCATCGCCGCGTGGGCGGCAGCCACGCTCGCCTCCCCGGCGCGCAGCCGCAACGCGACGACCTTGCGCCAATAGCTGTCCTCTGGATTGAAGGGATCGGACGCCAGCGCCATCGCTTCGGTTTCAAGTTCGGAAAGCAGATCGCGGAAGTTGACCGGCTGTTGCGGCAAATACCGGTTGACGTGGCCGAGCGGGGCATCGACCTCCTTCATGAGATTGATGCAGTCTCTGATCAGGCCGATGGCCATACCGGCCTGCAGCAGGACGAACCCCGCGCGGATTTTCTTGACGTAGGGGCCTGCGGGATCGGCCAGGATGAGTTCGTCAGGCACAAAGACGTCGCGGAATTGCACGCCGTAAGTGCCTGTGCCGTCCATCGCGAGAAATGGCTTGCTCGGCTGCAAGGTGATCGCGGGATCGGAACAATCGGCAACAAACATCACGATGCCGCCGGGCTCGTCTTCGCGCTCAAAGATGGTGCCGAAGAAATGGCCCGGCCCGAGGTTCGAAACCCAGGGCAGCGCGCCCTTGACGATGTAGCCGCCATCGACCTTGCGACCCTTCAATCTTAGTTTCTCTATTCCGAAGAAGCTCTTCATCGGATTGGAAAGACCGGTGCCGCCGAGAATTTGCCCGGTCGCGAATTTGTCGCCGAATCTGGCGACGAGCTTGGGATTGCTCGAATTCGCGGCGTACCAAACCAGGGTGTTCTGGCACCACGCCATGAAGGCGGTTGCTCCGCAGACTTGGCCGAGCGCGGCGATCGACTGAATGGCGCAGCGCAGATCGGCTGCGCCATTCTTCGGTTGATGGCTCGCCCAAGCGCCGGCATCACCAAGGCGGCGAAGCAGTTGCTCCGGATAAAGGGTGCCGGCGTCGATCGCGGCCGCCATGGGTGCGAGGTCTTTGCGGGCGATTACTGCTACCTGATCGGCAATCGATGCCGACGGAAGCTCGTCTTCAATCGCCAGCCGAGATGCCGCCAATGAACCCATGAGACCCTCCGCGAACCGCCTGGTTGCTCTTTCTTGGCCGTTAAGCGCTGACCTCGAGATTGACGGGGCGCGTGAAGGTGTTGGCGACCGGCGACCATTTCTTGACGTGGTTGACCAGCGCGTCGATCTCGCTTTGCGGAACGCCCTCGCATTCCATGTCGACCTTGACGCGGACATCAGTGAATCCGACCGGTTTCTCGCTGACATCGCCGGTGCCCCAGACCGCGGTAATGTTGAGGTCACCCTCAAGCTGAAGTTCGAGCTTGTTGACGATCCAGCCGCGATGCACCGCGTTGGCGTGGAGGCCCACCGCAAGGCACGAGCCCAAGGCGGCGAGCGAGGCCTCCGAAGGATTGGGCGCGGTGTCATCGCCCAGAAGACCCGGCGGTTCGTCGACAATGTATGGCGCGAGGTTGCGGATGTAGTTGGCGTGACGGAACTTGCCTTCAGCCACCGTCTTGCATTTCAAGGTCTTGATGACCGTCGGATTGGCCTTGCCGTTGGCGATGAGCTTCTCGAGCCCTTCTTTATCGATCGGGGCAAGGCAACCTGTAAGCACTGTCTTTTGCGCGACCGCAGTCATTGATTTCTCTCCCTAGGAGCAGGATACCGAACGGTCTGTATCCTGCACGAAGCGTGCCACGCGGCGGGGATGAGAAAACGCTAAGCCTTAAAGCCGCTTACCCGCCCTGCTCTCGAATTGACCAGCGGCCAGCTGCTTAATCGCGATGCAATAGCTGAGGGCTGCGATCATTTTGCGCGCAGAAAGATGCGACTTGATGATGGGGCCCAGTTGGATTAACTGGGAACATGGTCAAAGCATCTTCGAGGGGACGTTCCGTCGCGAAGAGTCTCGCCGGCGGCGACGAGGAATCCGCGCGCGGACGCTTGCTGAGTGCCGCAACGCGGCTGTTTTGCAAGAACGGCATCAACGCGACCGGCATTGACGCCATCATCAATGAAGCCGGCACGGCGAAGACGACGCTCTACAAGCTGTTCGGATCGAAAACCAATCTTGTTCACGTCGTGCTCGAGACCGAGGGCAAGCAGTGGCGCGAGTGGTTCATCGCAGCCATCGAATCCGGCGGCGGCAGCGCGCAGTCAAAATTGACGCGGATTTTTCCTGCGCTAAAGGACTGGTTTCGCCAGGAGCGTTTCTACGGCTGCCCCTTCATCAACGCGGTCGGCGAACACGACAAGGATCAGAAGCAGCTCCGCGCCATCGCGATGCGGCACAAGAAAGTCGTTCTCGCCTATATCGAGAAGCTTGCGAGCGAGATGGGTGCGGCGGAGCCGGAAGTGCTGGCCCATCAACTGGCCTTGCTGATGGACGGCGCCATCGTCGCCGCGATGGTGTCACGCGATCCCACCGTCGCCGACACGGCGGGCCTTGCCGCGTGCTCCTTGTTCTTGCCATCGAAGTTGAAGAAGCAAAGGCGCGCGGGCAGCGCGCCGGAACAGCTGATGGCGGTTTGATCGGGCGGGCGGCAAGGCCGCCCTGCCCGTCTTGGCGCTGCGTCTGTTATTTTCCCAAATGCTTGTCGAAGAAGGCAGCGATCTCCTCGAAGGTTTCCTTGGTCTCGGGCGCGGTATCGTCGCGGATGTAATGGGCGTGCGACATCCCCTCATAGACTTGGAGGGTGGCTTCAACGCCGGCCTGGCGTAGCTTGCGGTGAACGCGAACGGTGTTGCTCAGCAAAAGGTCGCGCGTGCCGCTGGTCAGGATGGTCGGCGGAAAGCCCTTCATGTCGCCATAAACCGGCGACAGCAACGGGTCCTTCAAGTCATGGCCGTTGGCATAGACCTTGGCGCCGTCGTCGCAAAAACCGTCCGGCGAAACCAGCACGTTGTCGAGCATCGCGTTGGTGCGGAAGGTATCGCCAACCTTGGTGACATCCGACATCGGCGTTCCCGGCGCGATCGCCCCGGGCAGAGGAAGCCCGAGTTCTTTCGCCTTGAGCACCATTTCCAACGTCAACGCACCGCCGGCCGAGGTGCCGAAGATCGCCATGTTCTTGGCGTCCATGGTTTTCAACGCGGCCTTCCAGACCGTGATCCCGTCATCAAGGGCGGCGGGGAAGGACGCTTCCGGCGGCATGCGGTAGTCCACGTTGATCACCTTGATGTGCCCGAAGCCGGCCATGAAGATGGCCTCCGGCAATCCGGCTTCGCCGGGGTTGAGAACGTAGCAGCCGCCATGCATGTGGATGAGTTGCCGGTTGCGGTTCTCCGGCGCGATGGTTTCGGGGGTGACGATGTAGGCCCGAACGCCGTCGATGGTGGTCTTCTCGACCTTCACCTTGAGTCGTTCGAGCATGCCCGGCACGTTCTTGACCAACGCCGCCGCGCCGGCGTCAGCGACCGGTTTCCATTCCTCGCCGGTCTTGGGGTGAATGTCCCAGTTCGAGCGCAGCGGTGCGCCGATGATCTTCTGCAATTGCGGGCTGACGGTGGACGGAACGGGGATGGTCTTGGCGGGCACTTCGAGCGCGCCGGGAGCTGGGCTCGGCGTCTGGGCCTTCGCGGTCGTGGCGATGGACAGGAGTGCCAGGCAAGTGAGGCCGAAGACATGGTCAAGCGAACGCAGCGACTTCTTCATCGGTCGTCTCCAATTCCAGTGGTTTTTTCGTTGCTAAGAAAACCGCGCTCTATTTGAGCGCGGCCTCGACCTTGGCGATGCCCGCATTGGCGCAGACTTCGTCCTTTTCACCGCCGGGCGCGCCCGACACGCCAACGCCGCCTATCGTCTCATTGCCGGCCCGGATCGGTACGCCGCCACCCACGCCGACCACACCCGGGATCTGCCGCAGGAATCCCATAGTTTCCATCTGCTTCATGGTCTCGAGCGAAGTCTGGTTGCGCGTGCGAGCGGTGTAGGCCTTCAGGCGGCTGAACTCCATGGTGTGCGGGCCGGTGCCGTCGCCGCGCACCTGGCCGGCGACATTGCCGCCCTTGTCCACGACGGTGACGGTGACCTTGTATCCGTCCTTGGTGCATTGCTCGATCGCACCCTGAATGATGGCAATCGTCATGGCCATCGAGACGTTCTTTTCGACCTGGGGCGCCTGCGCCAGGGCAGGTGCGGCGACAAAGATTGACGCGGAAGCGAGTAGTGCCAGTCTGACAGGACGCATGTGAGAGTCTCCCTGAGGTTTTGGTTGGTCTTATCGTGAAACCCTAATCTGCCCGACTTAGTCCTGGCAACCGGGGGGAAATTCGTCCGCTTGGGGATTTGCCGACCTCAGGGGCGCCCCGGCAGGAAAGATGCGAGCCGATCCAGTTCGGCCTCCAGATCGCCCTCGACGCCGGCGACCGCCATCTTGACGACCCGGTAGCCGCGGGCCTCGAGCCACGCCTGCCGATCGGCGCGGTCCCTCACGATGGTGTCGGTCTCGCCCGGATTGATCAGTTCGATCGCGATCCTGTGCACAAAGGAGACAAAATCCGGAATATGCCGGCCAACCGGCGTCTGCCGCTTGAATTGGCCAGCGAAGCGGCGGTCACGGGTCAGCGCCTGCCACAGCAGGCGCTCGGCATCGGTCGGATTGCGCCGCAACAGCCGCGCTAGCCCGCGCACGGTGCCGCTTTCCGCTCGTATGGCGCCCTGCCCGTGCTCGGCCAGCAGCGCCCGCAGCCTTGTCGCCTGCTCGCCATCGAGCACGCCGCCCTTGGCCGGACCCTTACGCCCCTCGGCGATCGCCATTACCACGCCGTGCAGCGTGTGCATGTCCTGCTTGGTCGGGTCCATGCGAGCGAAGATGTTGCGCAAATTGACCAGCATGGTCTCGCGCTTCTCTGCAGGTCTTAGGAATTCGACCTTGTCGAGTTCGCGCACCAGGTTGTCGAAGAACGCCTGCATCTGGTGCTGCGAGGAGGGTTCGGAGCGTTCGGGCATCGCAAACGGCAACGCGCCTGCGGTGGCGAGCTTGAACCATTCATAGCCGATCAGGAGCACCGCCTGCGCCAGATTGAGCGAGGCGAAGCCGGGATTGACCGGAAAGGTGATGATGCGGTTGGCAAGCCCGACCTCTTCGTTCTGCAGCCCGTAGCGCTCGCGGCCAAAGAGAATGCCGACCGTGCCGCCGGCCTTGATCTGGCCGGCCATCTCCGTGGCGGCAGCCTCCGGCGCCACCACCGGCTTGGCCTGGTCGTGGGCGCGGGCGGTGGTCGCGAACAACAGCGTGCAGTCAGCGACCGCCTGTTGGACCGTGTCGAACAGCTCGACCCGATCCAGGATGTGGTCGGCGCCCGCAGCCGCGCGCTGCGCACTGACATTCGGCCAGCCGTCGCGCGGATTGACGATACGCAGCCGTGTCAGGGCAAAATTTCCCATCGCCCGCGCCGCCATGCCGATGTTCTCGCCGAGCTGGGGCTCGACCAGAATGACAACGGGACCGGTCAGCTCGAAGCCTGATTTGGTCTTGTCGGTGCCCGACCCGGACATCGCGTTTTTCACCCTTTTGATTAACAATGCACGGTAAGCAAGCGAAATTCCTTCTTCCGGGCAGCGGTTTATGTCGCCTACTAACGCTTGATGTAAAGACCGGCATGGCCGGGAGGACGTGCCCCAGCCCGACAAATGCGGACGATAGCGTGGAAACCGCGCCGCCGTGCGGGGTTTGCTTCCCATTCAATTTTCATCAAACAGCCAAGTCGTAGACGACCTGCCCCGATATCCGGGCCTCGTGGTTCGAGACGCGCGGCCTTGCCGCGCTCCTCACCATGAGGGTCTGGTTGTCCTCATCCTGAGGAGCCGCGCAACGCGCGGCGTCTCGAAGGATGTGGCCACCAGAATGAGCCGCACCCAAGCGCCCGCGTTCTCGCGACGTGAAACGTCCGAGTCGTGCGTTGATTTGTCCCTCAGGAGAAAAGAGGGCGCAGGGAATGCCGGATGCCCGTTGCACCCGCAGCCTCGCGTGCGAAAATAAAAAGCACACGAGCGTAGCCACCACAGGTCCAGACGGATTCAACCGACATTCCCTGCGCAATGGTTTTAACGGGCTACTTCGTGATCTCCCCGGTGATCGGGCTTTCTTGTCACCGTCGCCGGCGCGATGCGAAGCATCGTCGCCAACTTGATGCCGGCGTCGAGGCATCAGGACCACACGACTTCGCCGTCCGCTTTGGTGTCGTTCGCCTCTCGACACTATCGCGTCCACCGCATCCCGCGCCCAACGTCCGTGACGATGGCGAAACGCCCCTCTTGTGGGCACCGGATGCGGAGGATTCTGCCGGTGATTTGGGGTTGAGATCAATCGCTGCGAACTGCGGCAGATTGGCACGACGGGCAAAATCACCACCGCCGTTGCATGCCTGTCACGCGCTGGATGTCAAGCAGGCTCAAGGAGTGGCAGTGCGTCAGTTCGAATATGGAGAGCAAACTTGTAGGGCGTCGGGCAAATCAGGTGTATATTGCTATCATGGGGCGAGAAACCATGAAGACATGGTTCGGTGCATGGCCAACGCACCCTAGCCCCCGCAACCAAGCCAAAATCTGGTCTGTCGCTCCGTGCTCGGTACCGAAAGCCAAGCCTTAGCTTTCATCCGCGCTCGCATTACTAGGGGTACGGTCGTCAACGCCGACGAAGCCGCGTCTCATGGTGGGCTACATGAGCGGTTCGAAATGATGCGCATCAACCATCGTATAGCCTTGACGGTGCCTGCACGAGCGAATCCGAGGAATATTTCAGCCGGTTGTGACGTGCCGAGATTGGCACGGCTATTGGCAGCGCCGCGTTGCAGTTGAAGTGTGCTAGTTCACTGGATGCACACCATAAATGCCAACAATCACGAGATTTTTACCCTTGCTAACGGCACTTAACGCACCTATAACCGTTATAGGCGAAACTGCGTTGGGAAGGGTGGAATGGCTACGGACTCAAGCGACCCGGAGAACCCGGTAAAAGCCGCTCTTGCGGAGAGGCCGCAGGAGGCACCTCGCATCCCGGAGATATCGCGTTCAGTTGTGAACGCCATGATGCTCAAGTTGGCGAAGTGGCCTTCAAAAGCACCGCCGCCGAATGCCCTCTTAGAATTAATCCGCGACCTTTCAAAGCAGCGGCGGGTTGGTTTCTTGAATCATTCGGAGGAGCGCCTTGCGGAGCGTGGGTTCGACGTTTTTGACGTCTACCAAACGTTGGAGAACGGGCACTTCGCCGATGACATCGAAGCAGGAGCGAATGAGGGAGAATGGAAAGTAAAGATCGTGGACACACCGGAAGGCACGTCTAGGAAGATGGGTGTTGTGACCATTGTGGTTAAGGACAAACGGCTCCTAATCAAGACCGTCGAATGGGAAGACAGATGAGCGAGAGAGCAGAATTCCATGTAATGGGCCGGCCGTATGACGGAGCGCCACTTCATTACACGGCGTCCGGCCTTGACTACGTTTATCTAGTCAATGGGTTCTCTATTGAGAACGATCCGGACTATGGGAGGATTGTCACCATTGACATGCCAGACGATCTACATAAGGCCATTGGACTTCATATTGTGACGCAGAAGCGTCCATTAACGGGCGCTGAGTTCCGATTTCTGCGAAAGCAAATGAAACTCACTCAAAAGGAGTTGGCTGCTGACTACTTTGGCGGCGCGGATGTACAAACAATTGCAAACTATGAAAAAGGCAAAAAAATTCCCCCGGCGTCAGATCAACTGATGCGGATGAATTTTGCGCTGTGGCTCATCCCGGCGGATGCCAGGGCTGCGGTGATGAAGGAAATAGCTAAGGAAATGCAGAAGCGAAGACGGCAAAGACGAGTGAGGGCCGCAAGCGAACACCCTTCATACCCTCAGATTGTCCATAGGTGGCAGCCAAGCGATATGTGTTGCATGGCGCATTAAACCTTGAAAACCCGCTCTAACTGGCGGGTTTTTACTTCCCTACGATCTGCCATCGTGCCGGTATCCCGTCATTGGCCTGCTCAACGCCTTTTCCTGCGTGATTCCGCAAGCTGGACTGGATGCTTTGGCGAGTATCTGGACGGCCGTTTGTCGCCGGTAGAATTTCTCGTGCAATATAACCGGCTTAGTAAGACCTCCTGACCCTGGCTCGAAACAAGAAGCACGTCATCGCAACCGTCGCTTGCGCGCCTTCGCCTTTCGGATAGGCTACAAATCAAAATCAAAACGAACTCGAACGCCGGTTCAACGGTATCGGGCAAAAGGGGAGGCTACCATGCATCGCAAATGGTCATTGGCGATTGCCGGCGCGGCTCTGATTTTGGCTGGCGGAGTGCTCGCTTACCTGACGCAAACCTCTGGGGGAATTCAAATAAGGGATGTCCGCTTTGCCGGCGCCAAGGGCAACACCATGAGCGCCCTGCTCTACATCCCATCGAACGCGACCGCCAAGACCCCGGCCCCCGGCATCCTCGCTGTCCACGGCTACATCAATTCGCGCGAGACCCAGGATGGTTTTGCCATCGAATTTGCCCGCAGGGGTTATGTGGTGTTGGCGCTGGACCAGACCGGTCATGGCTACAGCGATCCGCCGGCTTTCGCCAACGGCTTTGGCGGCCCCGATGGACTGGCGCATCTGCGCAGCCTCGACATCGTCGACAAGAACAATATCGGGCTCGAGGGCCACTCGATGGGCGGCTGGACCGTGCTTGCGGCTGCCTCGGCAGCACCCAACGACTACAAGTCGATGGTGCTGGAGGGATCCTCGACCGGCAAACCGTTCGCTGCCGAGGGCACCGCGACCTGGCCGCGCAATGTGGCGCTGGTATTCGCCCAGTATGAGGAATTCCCCGACCTGATGTGGGGCGTCGCGCGGGCGCGCGACGTCACGCAAAGTCCGAAACTGTGGGCGCTGTTTGGCACCCAAGGCCCCGTCGAGCCCGGTAAGGTCTATGGCGACATCGCGCAAGGCACGGCGAGAGTGCTGTACGCGCCGCCGATCATCCATCCCGACGAGCATATCTCTCATCAGGCGATCGGCTACAGCCTCGACTGGTTCGCCAAGACCCTGCAAGGCGGTACGCCGCGGCCCTCGGACGATCAAATCTGGTTCCGCAAGGAGATCGGCACGCTGATTGCGCTGATTGGTTTTGTCGTGCTTTTGATGGGCGTATTCGACGGCCTGCTCGATGCGCCCGTGTTTTCGCATTTGAGGCTGCCCGTGATTGCCGATGGCACCGCGCCAGCCCAAGTCGCAGCCAAGGGCGGCCGCTGGACCGCCGCCTTCTTGTTATCCGCCTTCATTCCCGCGCTGACCTATTATCCGGCCTTCGCGCTCGGCGGCACCCTGGTGCCGGCGTCGCCCTATTTACCGCAGGGCATCACCAACCAGATCACGGTTTGGGCCCTCATCAATGCGCTGATCGCGCTGGCCTTGATGGCGTTCGCACCCAAACGCGCGAGCCGCACGGGGATCATCGGCCCGTCGATCCTGATCGCTTTGGCCACCATCATCATCGGCTATGCCGCGCTGTGGCTGGCAGACCTCGCCTTCAAGATCGATTTCCGGTTCTGGATCGTCGCGCTGAAGCTGATGAGCGCGAAGCAATTCCTGATCTTCCTGATCTATCTCCTGCCGCTCACAGCATTTTTCGTGATCGCGCTGCATGTGCTGCACCGGAATTTCTCAACCGTGGGCGCAAACCGCGGCGCGCTTTACATGACCAATATCCTGGCGTTGATACTCGGTTTCATCGTGCTCGTAGGCTTGCAATACGGCACGCTGTGGTTATCGGGAAAATTGTTCAACCCGCTGCCCGATCCCGGCTTCGTGCCGCTCTCCACCATCATCGCCATCCAGTTTGTGCCGTTGCTGGCGATATGCGCCATCATCGCCACGTTCACCTGGCGGCGCACCGGCTCCAGCCTGCCCGGCGCCCTGATCTGCGGTCTGTTCGTCACCTGGTACGTGGTGGCGGGCACGGCCACCCAGGCGGCGTTCTAGAGCGTTTTCGAGAGCCTCGGTTCTGATCAATCACAACCGAGGCTCCAGACCAAAAGATGGGCTGAAACTGCATAACGCCTCGGCTTTCGCCGGGGCGCTTGCAGTGCTATAGCGCGCCTATCACCTCACTCCCGAAACGCGCTGTTCCAAAAAGGCCCTATTCCCCATGGCAAAAATCAAGGTGACCAACCCGGTCGTCGAACTCGATGGCGACGAGATGACCCGGATCATCTGGCAGTACATCAAGGACAAGCTGATCAACCCGTTCCTCGATATCAACTTGATGTATTTCGACCTCGGGATGGAATACCGCGACAAGACCAACGACCAGGTCACGGTTGATGCCGCCAATGCCATCAAGAAGGTCGGCGTCGGCGTCAAATGCGCGACCATCACCCCGGACGAGGCCCGGGTGAAGGAGTTCGGCCTCAAGGAAATGTGGAAGTCGCCGAACGGCACCATCCGCAACATCCTCGGCGGCGTGGTGTTCCGCGAGCCGATCATTTGCAAGAACGTGCCGCGTTTGGTGCCGGGCTGGACCAAGCCGATCATCATTGGCCGTCACGCCTTCGGCGACCAGTATCGCGCCACCGACTTCAAATTTCCGGGCAAGGGCACGCTGACGATGAAATTCGTCGGCGAGGACGGCAAGGTGATCGAACGCGAGGTCTACAAGTCCCCGAGCGCGGGCATAGCGATGGGGATGTACAATCTCGACGATTCCATCGCCGATTTCGCCCGCGCCTCGCTCAACATGGGCCTGTCCAAGGGTTATTCGGTCTATCTCTCGACCAAGAACACGATCCTCAAGGTCTATGACGGCCGGTTCAAGGACGTCTTCCAAGACATCTTCGACAAGGAGTTCAAGTCGCAGTTTGACGCCAAGCACATCACCTACGAGCACCGCCTGATCGACGACATGGTTGCGGCGGCGATGAAGTGGTCCGGCGGCTACGTCTGGGCCTGCAAGAATTACGACGGCGATGTGCAGTCCGACACGGTGGCGCAGGGCTACGGTTCGCTCGGCCTGATGACCTCGGTGCTGATGACGCCAGACGGCAAGACGGTGGAGGCCGAGGCCGCCCACGGCACCGTGACACGGCATTACCGCGAGCACCAGAAGGGCAAGGAGACCTCGACCAACTCGATCGCCTCGATCTTCGCCTGGACCCGCGGGCTGTCGCATCGCGCCAAGCTCGATAACAACGCGGAGCTTGCGAAATTCGCAGCCACGCTGGAGAGGGTCTGCGTCGAGACGGTCGAAGCCGGCTTCATGACCAAGGATCTGGCGCTTTTGGTGGGCGCCGACCAGCGCTGGCTCTCCACCACCAGCTTCCTCGACAAGGTTGCGGAAAACCTCACCAAGGCGATGGCGTAAAACGACAGGCGAGGCCAGAATTGGGTATTCCCAGACAACAACATCGGAGAGCACGATCATGTTTGGCTTTAAGACGACCTTGCTCGCGTTGCTGTTGCTCTCGGGGGCGCCCGTGAGCGCGAAGGCCGCCGAGACACCGCTTCCCGACACAATCGCGGCACCTGGTGAAACCGTCGTGCTCAGCGTGCATGCCGAAGGCGCGCAGGTGTATGAATGCAAGGCGGGCGCCGACGGCAAATCGGCCTGGGCGTTCCGCGAACCGGTCGCCACGCTGATCGTCGATGGCAAAACGATCGGCCGCCATTATGCCGGACCGAACTGGGAGCACAGCGACGGCAGCGCCGTGGTCGGCAAGGCCGCCGGCAATGCGCCAGGCGCGACCGCGAGCGACATTCCCTGGCTGAAGCTGCAGGTAACCTCCTCGCGCGGCAGCGGCGTCCTTACGGGAGTAACGACGGTGCAGCGGATCAACACCCAGGGCGGCAAGCTCGAGGGCGCCTGCGACAAGGTCGGCAGCTTCAAAAGCGCGCCCTATTCCGCGGACTACGTGTTCCTGCGCAAGACGTAAAGGCGTCCATGCTCTTCATGGTGATCGAGCGGTTCAAGGACCGGGACCCGATCCCCGTCTATAAGCGCGTTCGGGATGCCGGGATAAAATTTCCCGAAGGGCTCACCTACGTCGGCAGCTGGATCGAGCCCAATTTCGACCGCTGCTTCCAGCTGATGGAATGCGACGACGCGCGGCTCTTGCAGGAATGGATCCTGAACTGCCAGGGGCTCGGCATGACCTTCGAGATCGTGCCGGTCGTGCCGAGCAAGGAAACGCGGGAAGTCGTCGCGCCGTTTCTGGATCAGAAATAGCTCTCGCATCCGCACGTCATTGCGAGGAGCGGAAGCGACGAAGCAATCCACTATTCGTTCGGCTTTATGGATTGCTTCGCTTCGCTCGCAATGACGATTTTCAGTAACAGGCAGCCGCGCCTGATCCAATCCTCACGCCCCAGCCATCGCCTTCTCGATCGCCGAGAGCGCCGCGTTCGCCTTGGCGCCGTCGGGTCCGCCGGCCTGCGCCATGTCGGGCCGCCCGCCGCCGCCCTTGCCGCCGAGCGCTTCGGACGCCACGCGTACCAGATCGACCGCGTTGTAGCGCGAGGTGAGATCGGAGGTGACGCCGACGACCACACCGGCCTTGCCGTCCCCGGTGACGCCGACAATGGCCACCACGCCGGAGCCGATTTGCTTCTTGCCGTCATCGGCGAGGCTCTTGAGGTCCTTCATTTCGATGCCTTCGACCGCGCGCGCCATCAGCTTGACGTTGCCGATTTCGCGAACGCCGGCGGCCTCCCCTGCCGATCCGTTCGAAGTGGTCCCGCCACCGCCCATCGCCAGTTTCTTGCGCGCGTCCGATAGATCACGCTCCAGTTTCTTGCGCTCTTCCATCAGCGAGGCGATCCGCGCTGGCATCTCCTCGAGCGGGGTACGCAGTTCCGAGGCCGCTTGCCTGGCGAGTTGCATCGTATCGTTGGCATGTTTGCGCGCGTAACGCCCGGTCAGTGCCTCGATGCGGCGAACGCCCGAGGACACCGCGCTCTCGCTGGTCACCGAGATCAGGCCAATATCGCCGGTCCGGCGAACATGGGTGCCGCCGCACAATTCCACCGACCAGCCCAGCGCGTTGGCGGCGTGCTCGCGGGCGCCTCTGCCCATCGATACCACGCGCACCTCGTCGCCATATTTCTCGCCGAACAATGCGCGGGCACCGGCCTCGCGCGCATCGTCCACCGCCATCAATCGCGTGGTGACCTCGTCATTTTCGAGTACCACCTCGTTGGCGATATCCTCGATCCGGCTCAGTTCCTCCGGCGTGATCGGTTTCTGGTGCACGAAGTCAAAACGCAGGCGGTCTGGCGCCACCAGCGAGCCGCGCTGGGCGATGTGATCGCCGAGCACCTGGCGCAGCGCCTCATGCAACAGGTGCGTCGCCGAATGATGGGCACGGATCGAGGAGCGTCTGGCGTGATCGACTTCAAGCTGCAGCGCCGTTCCCGGTTTGAGCGTGCCCTGTTCGACGGTTCCCAGATGCACAAAGAGGTCGCCGGCCTTCTTCTGGGTATCGGTGACGCGAAACCGCACGCCCTCGCCGGTCATGATTCCGGTATCGCCGACCTGTCCGCCGGATTCCCCGTAAAACGGGGTCTGGTTGAGAGCGATGGCGCCACTCTCGCCCGCAGTGAGGCGCTCGATCTCCTTGCCGTCCTTCACCAGCGCGCCCACCACGCCTTCGGCGGTTTCGGTCTCGTAGCCGAGAAATTCCGTAGCGCCGAGTTTCTCGCGCAGCGGAAACCAAACGCTTTCGCTGGCGGTATCGCCGGAACCCGCCCAGGCCGCGCGCGCTTTGGCGCGCTGCCGATCCATCGCGTCAGTGAATGAAGCAATGTCGACGCCGATCCCGCGGTTGCGCAGCGCATCCTGGGTCAGGTCAAGCGGAAAGCCATAAGTGTCGTACAGCGTAAACGCGGTATCGCCGTCGAACATGTCGCCCTTTTTGAGCGACGCGCTCTTTTCGTCGAGGATCGACAGCCCGCGTTCCAGCGTCTTGCGGAATCTGGTTTCTTCCAGCCGCAAGGTTTCCTCGATCAGGTTTTCGGCGCGCACCAGTTCCGGATAGGCCTGGCCCATTTCGCGCACCAGCGCCCATACCAGCCGGTACATCAGCGGATCCTTGGCGCCAAGCAATTGCGCATGGCGCATCGCGCGGCGCATGATCCGGCGCAGCACGTAGCCGCGGCCCTCGTTCGAGGGCAGCACGCCGTCGGCGATCAGGAACGATGACGCGCGCAAATGATCGGCGATGACGCGCAGTGACGCCTTCTGCTCGCCTTGCGGATCGGCCCCGGTCAATTCGGAGATGGCGCGGATCAGGGCTATGAACAGATCGATGTCGTAATTGTCGTGCTTGCCCTGCAGGACCGCCGCGACGCGCTCCAGGCCTGCGCCAGTATCGATTGACGGTTTCGGCAAGGGGTTGCGGACCCCCGGCGCTAACTGCTCGTACTGCATGAACACGAGATTCCAGATCTCGATGAAACGGTCGCCATCGGCCTCCGGCGAGCCGGGGGGGCCGCCCCAGATCTTGTCGCCGTGGTCGTAGAAGATTTCCGAACAGGGCCCGCACGGGCCAGTGTCGCCCATCTGCCAGAAATTGTCGGAGCCCGCGATGCGGATGATGCGCGATTCGGGTAGGCCTGCGATCTTCTTCCAGAGATCGAACGCTTCGTCGTCGTCGATATAGACGGTGGCCGTGAGCTTGTCCTTCGGCAGGCCGAATTCCTTGGTCACCAGTTTCCATGCCAATTCGATGGCGTGGTCCTTGAAATAGTCCCCGAACGAGAAATTGCCGAGCATCTCGAAAAACGTGTGATGCCGCGCGGTGTAGCCGACATTGTCGAGATCGTTGTGCTTGCCGCCGGCGCGCACGCATTTCTGCGAGGTGGTGGCGCGCGCATAGGGGCGCTTTTCGACGCCGGTGAAGACGTTCTTGAACTGCACCATACCGGCATTGGTGAACATCAGCGTCGGGTCGTTGCGCGGCACCAGCGGCGACGACGGCACGATTTCGTGGCCGTTGTCGGCGAAGAATTTGAGGAATGTCGACCTGATCTCGTTAACGCCGCTCATGTTGGTCCAATCGCAGTACCGTCCGGGAACCCGCCCGAAATTGCCGGTCATTTCTTCAATCATTTGGCGCGGTCGGGCGCCAAACCGGCACCCAATCTCGCTGGCCGCGCCTCTTCAATTAGCGCGGCCGGACGCAAAACCGGCTTCCACTTTTGCTGGCCGCGCCCCTTCAATTAGCGCGGCCGGACGCAAAACCGGCTTCCACTTTTGCTGGCCGCGCCTTGCCCGCACCGCTTTTAGACAAGGGTACCAGCGCTGTCCAGAAACTGTGCAAGCCCATCAGGGGCTTGCCGCACCAGCGCAAAACCTTTGACAGATGCTGCAGCTGCGTTGACAGCCTTGGCGTGGCCGTGTTTTCTTCCTATCTGTTCAAGACAGTCACGTCGGGAGAGATCGGCTTTGATGCCGGCGCCGAAGGAGCAACCGCCCCGGAAACTCTCAGGCAAACGGACCTTCGTGATTTGACAGCATCTGGAAAGAGGCACCGACGGGTTTCGGCCCGGATGTGTCCGCCGACGGGATAATACTCTCAGGCACAGCGACAGATGGGGCTTTCGGCGTTTTTTGGGGAATCATCTCCGAAAAGCCGCGAGGGCCCAGTGATGCTTGCACACGACGTTCAACCTTCCCCGCCTTCCGACCTCAAACGCACCCCTTTGCACGGGCTGCATCTGGCAAGCGGCGGCAAGATGGTGCCGTTTGCCGGCTACGACATGCCGGTGCAATACGGAACTGGCGTACTCAGGGAACATTTGCATACAAGGGCGCATGCCGGCCTGTTCGATGTCTCGCATATGGGCCAGATCGTGCTGCGGCCGAAATCCGGAAAGCTTCAGGACGCTGCGCTCGCGCTGGAGCGGCTGGTACCGCAGGATCTGCTTGCGGTTGCGCCGGGACGGCAGCGCTACGCCCAGTTTACCAACGAATCAGGGGGCATCCTCGACGACTTGATGGTGGCGAATTTCGGCAGCCACCTTTTTCTGGTCGTGAACGCTGCCTGCAAGGCCGAAGACGAAGCGCATCTGCGCGCCCACCTCTCGGATCTGTGCATCATCGAGCCCCTCCCCGACCGGGCGCTGATCGCGCTACAGGGACCCAAGGCGGAATCCGTGCTGGCAAGGTTCTGCAGTGAGGCTCCCGCGATGCGATTCATGGATGCCGGCCCGCGCCACGTTGGCGGCATCGAATGCTTCGTCTCGCGCTCCGGCTATACCGGGGAAGACGGCTTTGAGATTTCCGTCCCTGCCGAGGCGGCCGAGCGGCTTGCCAGGGACCTGCTTGACGATGGCGACGTGCTGCCGGTCGGACTGGGCGCGCGCGATAGTCTCAGGCTGGAGGCCGGGCTTTGCCTGTATGGCCATGATATCGATACCTCGACGACGCCGGTCGAGGGCGCGCTGGAATGGTCGATCCAGAAGAGCCGCCGCAAGGGCGGCGCGCGTCCCGGTGGATTTCCCGGCTCGGATTTGATCCTGAGCCAGCTTGAAGCCGGCGCGCCACGCCGCCGCGTCGGCTTCAAGCCCGAAGGCCGCGCGCCCGTACGCGAAGCCGCAGCCTTATTCGCGGACGCTGCGTCATCTGAGCCGATCGGCGCGGTGACCTCGGGCGGCTTTGGTCCGAGCCTCAATGCGCCCGTGGCGATGGGGTACATACCCTCGCCACTGGCCGCGCCCGGCGCGCTCGTGTTCGCCGAACTGCGCGGCCAGCGCCTGCCGCTGCGGATATCGCCGATGCCCTTCGTTCCCAACACCTACAAACGCTGAACTCGCAAACGCTGAAGGATTGGTCATGACGACGCTTTACACCCCCGATCACGAATGGCTCCGCATCGAGGGCGATGTCGCCACCATCGGCGTCACCGACTATGCACAGTCGCAGCTCGGCGACGTCGTGTTCGTTGAATTGCCCAAGGTCGGCCGCAGCCTGAAGAAGGCGGAGGCCGCCGCCGTGGTCGAATCCGTCAAGGCCGCATCCGATGTCCACGCGCCGATTTCGGGCGAAGTAACGGAGGTCAACGACGCATTGGCGGCCGAACCCGCGCTGGTCAATTCCGATGCCGCCGGCAAGGCTTGGTTCTTCAAGGTGAAGATCGCGGACAAAGCCGAACTCGGCGGCATGATGGATGAGGCCGCGTACAAGAAGCACGTCGCGTGAGCGAACGCATGAAGGTTCGATTTGAATGCCGCGATCCGCATTTCTTCTCGTCATGCCCGGCCCTGTGCCGGGCATCCACGCCTTTCTTCTTTCGTTTCAAAGACGTGGATGGCCGGGACGAGCCCGGCCATGACGAATCGATGCAATTCGACGCGATAAGGAAAAAGCCATGACCGCGCACCACAAACCCGCCGTTGAGCCCGCCACCACCTTCGTGCGCCGCCATATCGGCCCCTCCCCGCGCGACATCTCCGCGATGCTTGAGACAGTAGGTGCCTCAAGCCTCAAGGCGCTGATGGCCGAAACGCTGCCGCAGCCGATCCGGCAGAAGGCGCCGCTCGACCTCGGTAATCCCTTCAGCGAAACCGAAGCGCTTGTGCATATGCGCGATCTGGCGTCGAAAAATCAGGTCTTCACCTCGCTGATCGGCCAAGGTTATTCCGGCACGATTTTGCCGGCGGTGATCCAGCGCAACATCCTGGAGAATCCGGCCTGGTACACGGCCTATACGCCTTATCAGCCGGAGATCAGCCAGGGCCGGCTGGAAGCCTTGTTCAACTTCCAAACCATGATCTGCGATCTCACCGGCCTTGATGTCGCCAACGCCTCGCTACTCGATGAGGCGACTGCGGCGGCCGAAGCGATGGCGCTGGCGGAGCGCGCGGCCCACGCCAAGACGAGGTCGTTCTTCGTCGACGCCGAGGTGCATCCGCAGACGCTGGCCGTATTGCGCACCCGCGCCGAGCCGCTGGGATGGAATCTGATTGTCGGCGATCCATTCACCGATCTGGATCGCGCTGAGATCTTCGGCGGATTGCTGCAATATCCGGGCACGTCAGGCGCGGTGCGCGACCTGCGGCCGGCGATCGCCGCGCTGCACGCCAAAGGCGCGCTCGCCATCGTCGCCGCCGACCTCTTGAGCCTGACGCTATTGGCCTCGCCGGGCGAACTCGGCGCCGACATCGCGATCGGATCGGCACAACGCTTCGGCGTTCCGATCGGGTATGGCGGACCGCATGCGGCCTATATGGCGGTGCGCGACGCGCTGAAACGCTCACTGCCGGGGCGGATCGTGGGCCTGTCGATCGATTCACGAAAACAGCCGGCCTATCGGCTGGCCTTGCAGACCCGCGAGCAGCACATCCGCCGCGAGAAAGCGACGTCCAACATCTGCACCGCGCAGGTGCTGCTGGCGATTATCGCCTCGATGTACGCGGTCTATCACGGGCCGGAAGGATTGATCCACATCGCGCGAACCGTGCATCGCCGCACCGCTGTGCTGGCGGCGGGATTGCGCAAGCTTGGCTTCGCGCCGCGGTCGGAAGCATTTTTTGACACCGTGACGCTAAACGCGGGCGGCAAGCAAGACGAGATCGTCGGCCGCGCGCGTGCCGAACGAATCAACCTGCGGATCGATCAGGGCATGCTCGGCATCGCGCTCGACGAGACCACGACACCGGCCATTGTGGAAGCCGTGTGGCGCGCCTTCGGCGGCAAGTTTGCCTATACGGAGGTCGAGGCCGTGACCGGTGAGGCGCTGCCTGCGGAACTCAAGCGCGGGACCGCCTTCCTCACCCATCCGGTATTTCACGCCCATCGCTCCGAGACTGAACTTCTGCGCTATATGCGCAAGCTGAGTGATCGCGATCTCGCACTCGACCGCGCGATGATTCCGCTCGGCTCCTGCACCATGAAGCTCAACGCGACATCGGAAATGATCCCGCTGACCTGGCCCGAATTCGCCCATCTGCACCCGTTCGCGCCGCGCGAACAGGCAGCCGGCTATCACGCGCTGTTTGCGCGGCTGGAGCAATGGCTATGCGACATCACCGGCTATGATGCGATTTCGCTGCAGCCGAATTCCGGCGCGCAGGGCGAATATGCCGGCCTACTTGCGATCCGCAGCTATCACGCTGCGCGCCATGAGCCGCATCGCAAGGTCTGCCTGATCCCCTCCTCGGCGCACGGCACCAATCCGGCCTCGGCCAGCATGGCCGGCATGGCGGTCGTGGTGGTGGCGTGTGACGCGCGCGGCGATGTCGACGTCGATGATTTGCGCGCCAAGGCGGCAACGCATTCGAGTGATCTCGCCGCCATCATGATCACCTATCCCTCGACTCACGGCGTGTTCGAGGAACACATCCGTGAAATCTGCGACATCGTGCACGGCCATGGCGGCCAGGTCTATCTCGATGGCGCCAACTTGAATGCGCAAGTCGGACTATCGCGGCCCGGCGATTACGGCGCCGATGTCAGCCATCTCAACCTTCACAAGACGTTCTGCATTCCGCACGGCGGCGGCGGCCCCGGCATGGGACCGATCGGCGTCAAGGCCCATCTGGCGCCATTCCTGCCGGGACATCCCGCGGCCGGCGGCCAAACGCCGGTTGGTCCGGTTTCGGCCGCCCCCTACGGTTCGGCGTCGATCCTGACGATTTCGTATATCTATATTCTGATGATGGGGGGCGAAGGTCTTACGCGCGCTACCGAAATCGCGATCCTCAACGCCAATTACATCGCGGCCAGGCTCGACCCGCATTTCCCGGTGCTTTACCGAAATGCCAAGGGGCGCGTCGCGCACGAATGCATCGTCGATCCGCGCCCGCTGAAGGCGTCAAGCGGCGTCACCGTCGACGATATCGCCAAACGGCTGATCGATTACGGCTTCCATGCGCCGACCATGAGCTTTCCGGTACCGGGCACGCTGATGATCGAGCCGACGGAATCCGAATCCAGGGCCGAGCTCGATCGCTTCTGCGACGCGATGATCGCGATCCGGCGCGAAATCGCCGAGATCGAGAACGGACGCTGGAAGGTCGAGGCCTCACCCTTGCGCCACGCGCCGCACACGGTGCACGACATCGCCGATGATGCGTGGCAACGGCCCTACAGCCGCGCCGAGGGCTGTTTCCCCGATGGTACTTCGCGAACGGACAAATACTGGTGCCCGGTGGGGCGGGTCGACAACGTCTATGGCGACCGCAATCTGGTGTGTTCGTGCCCGCCCGTCAGTGAGTACGCGGAGGCGGCGGAGTGACGCGATAGCGTCATTCCGGGGCGCGTCGAAGACGCGAACCCGGAATCTCGAAATTACCTTGGGAATTTGAATTACCATCGAGATTCCGGATCAGTCCGCTTTCGCGGACTGTCCGGAATGACGGCGCGCCATCAATCCTCCGCCGCCTCCGGCTCGTCGCCATCAGCGTCGCGCTCGGGGGTGCCGGCGAGGATCTGTTCGGCGATCAGGCCGGAATTCTGGCGGATCGCGGCCTCGATCTTCGCGGTCATGTCGGGATTGGCCTTGAGGAACGCTTTCGAGTTCTCGCGGCCCTGGCCGAGCCGCTGGCTGTCGTAAGAGAACCAGGCGCCGGACTTCTCGACGATGCCGGCCTTGACGCCGAGGTCGAGGATTTCGCCCATCTTGGAGACGCCCTCGCCGTACATGATGTCGAATTCGACCTGCTTGAACGGCGGCGCCAGCTTGTTCTTCACGACCTTGACGCGGGTGGTGTTGCCGACCACTTCGTCGCGTTCCTTGATGGCGCCGATGCGGCGGATGTCGAGGCGGACGGAGGCGTAGAATTTCAGCGCGTTGCCGCCGGTGGTGGTTTCCGGCGA